>Ga0182024_10007901_pt1 | contig 22755 bp, 16 predicted proteins | sample P32metaG_FD_120480 | JGI IMG/M metagenome (GOLD analysis project Ga0182024, IMG submission 120480) | Permafrost microbial communities from Stordalen Mire, Sweden - P3-2 metaG (Illumina Assembly) | ecosystem: Environmental > Terrestrial > Soil > Wetlands > Permafrost | place: Sweden: Stordalen... | reverse complement strand
TGCTCCGGCGACAAGTAACTGAACATATCCGCTTGCTGATGATCTACTCCACGCATGATCCTTTCTTAACCAATCATGCTGTGGATTTGAAGTGACTTTTTCAGCACCCTGCTAGGCGAGAAGCTAAATCGATCTCCGGGCGCGCAAGCTCTTTGGGCAACCAGACTGCAAGACTGCCCGGACCCAACCGCGTATGGAATTCAAGCAGAAAAGACATTACGAGCGTCCGTTCCTACAATCGCCGCAGGGTATCTGGTCGATGCTGCGCCAGGATCGTCTCAAAGTCGGAACAACACAGGGAAAACGATGCGGGCGCGAAGAGGTGTGCAACCCGGTAGGGATGAGGCGATGAGGCGTGATTTACAAATAAAGATGCGCGACCTTGACGGAGGGCTCCCTGCGAGTGTTCACCACCACGAGAAGCAGTATACTCGCCATGCCCGAGAGACTCAGAAGAACTTGTATTGGCTGGAATTTACACAATTGCCCTGCACAGTTCCTGCACAGCCAAAAACCTCCATATTATCCACAATGAAACCAACGGTATGCAAAGGTTTTATCACCCGCTCAGGATGACAGACTGTAGTTGGCGGTCAGGATGACAGCGGATGGGTGCAGGCTAGCTGAGGCCGCTCATTACCAGCATTCTGGGTTCGGTCATTTCTTCTATGGCGGATCTTATGCCTTCGCGGCCTAATCCGCTGTCTTTTACGCCGCCGTAGGGCATGGGGTCGAGACGCCAGGCGGGGGTGTCGCCGACGATCAGGGCGCCTACTTCCAATTCGCGATATGCCGTGAGGATGCGGCCGGCGTCGCGCGTAAGCAGGCCGGCTTGCAATCCATATTTGGAGTGGTTGACGTCGGCGAGGGCTTGCTCGAAGTCGTCGTAGGGCTCGACGAGGACTACGGGGCCGAAGGCCTCCTCGTCGCGAATCTTCATGCCGGGCTTGGTGGCGGTGAGGATGGCGGGGGTGACGAGGGAGCCGCTGCGCTCGCCGCCGGCAATGAGCTTGGCGCCGGACTCGACGGCTTCCTTGATCCAGGCGTCGATGCGCTCGGCTTCGGCGAGGCGGACGAGGGGTCCGACCTCAGTGGCTTCGTCGGACGGGTTGCCGGAGACGAGCTTGGCGGCGATTTCGACGAGCTTCCAGACGAAGGTCTGGAAGATTTTGCGCTCGACGAAGATGCGCTGGACGGAGATGCAGGACTGGCCGGCGAATCCGAAAGCGGCGTGGGCGGTGCGAAGGGCGGCTTCGTCGAGGTCGTGCCAGTCGCCGTGGACGATGAGGGCGGCGTTGCCACCGAGCTCAAGCAGGACGCGCTTGCGGCCGGAGTGGGCTTTGAGCTCCCATCCAACTTTGGCTGACCCGGTGAAGGAGACGAGCTTGATGCGGTCTTCCTTTTCGGCCAGGTGTGCGGTTTCAGCATTGGAGAGCGTGAGAATGGCGAGGGCTTCAGAGGGCCAGCCGGCTTTGAGAATGACTTCGCCGAGAGCGAGGGCGGTGAAGGTGGTTTGCGGCGCGGGCTTGAGGATGACGGGGCAGCCGGCGGCGATGGCGGGGGCCAGCTTGTGGGCCACGAGATTGAGGGGGAAGTTGAACGGGGTGATGGCCAGGATGGGGCCGACGGGGAAGCGCTGCACGAGTCCCCAACGGCCTTCGTTGCCTTCGGTGAGGTCGAGGGGCAGGCTTTCGCCGCCGATGCGGGAGGCTTCTTCGGCGGCGGTTTTGAAGGTGAGCACGGCGCGATCGACTTCAGCGCGGGCCAGGCGCAGGGGCTTGCCGGCCTCGGCGACGATGAGCTGGGCGAATCGTTCCTTTTGCTCGATTAGGGCGGCAGCGACGTCTTCGAGGATTTCGCGGCGCTTCCAGCGGGGCAGCGCGCGTGTGCGGCGGAGGCTGGCGACGGCGTGGTTGACGGCCTGGCGGGCGTCGGCGCGGGTGGCTATCGTGACGCGGCCAACGAGGCCCTGATCCCAGGGCGAGCGGACTTCAAGCGGTTCACCGTCGATCCATTCCTTGCCGCAGAGCAGGAAGCCGGTTTGTGTGCCTGGACGCATCTTCATGGCGTGGCGCTCCCGTATGAGAATCCTACACGCTTGATAGTAAAGCCACCTGCCACCTGCGGTCGGTCAGCCGCCGCTTGCGCCTCCGTCGATTTGTGGTTTTCCACCCTTGGCACAAAAACAAAGACGCGCGACCCCGACCCAGAGGGTGCCCCGGTACCCCGGTCGTGCCCTGATACAAAACTCTCGCAAATTGTCGCTTGAGCAGTTTATTCCCAGCCTACGAGTTTGATCCCGTTCAAGGTCTGTGGATGTTGAAGAGGCAACGCGAACAAAAGATGGGCCATTGAGCGGGAAGTTGCGGTATATTGGCTGGAATCCGGAAAAGGAAAGAAGTGCGTTCTGGATAAGGAAGCACTGACAAGGAGATCATCGTGGCTGAATTGCCTGAGAACCCCGGAACTGAAGGCTCCCCCCAACCGCCAAGCGGCGCGCCTGCGCCTCCACCGTTTCAACCTGTCGCATCGTCTTATCAACCCGTCACGACGCCGAGCCAGGCGACTGGTGTGCCGCCACCACCTGCGCCGGCAAAGTCCGGGGGCAGCAGCGCGCTGAAGATCATCCTGATCATTCTGGCTGTTCTCGTTTTGCTGATGGTGCTGGTCGCGGGAGTGATTGGCTATGGAATCTATCGCGTCAAGAAGGCCTTCCATACGGACTCGAAGACCGGCGAGACGACGATCACCACGCCGGGCGGCTCAATCAGCGCGAATTCGAGCATGAAGTTCACTTCAGACGAGTTGGGCACAGATGTCTATCCGGGCGCAGTGCCCGCCAAGTCAGGGAACATGCGCATGAACTTGGCTGGAAATTCTGTAGTGTCAGCGGCTTTCCTGACCTCGGATTCGAAGGACCTGGTGGTTGCCTTCTACAAGGACAAGCTGGGGAGCGAGGCTACTTCGATGGACTTCGGGGCCAACTCAATACTGTCGCTCAAAAAGGGCGCAAATGAGGTGGTGCAGGTTACGATCTCACAGGAAGCGAACCAGGCTGGCGGCGAGACGCAGATCCACATATCCCACACGACAAGTAGCCAGGCCAATTAAGGGCGGGGGCGGGGCGCTTCGGCGCTCCGCCCCGCCCAGATGTACCGGACCCGATGTGCCGGACCCGATGTGTTGGAACGGTCCCCGGGGAAACGGATGAGCCGCGCCGCATAGTATCGGCTTGCGCGGTCGCTGCGATACACTCCTGCCTATGATTCATGATGGGCGGAGCAAAAAACTTCCCTTCGATGCGGTCGAGGCGGTGGAGCATCTGAAAGCACAGGATGCGAAGCTGGGCACGCTGATTGAGTGCGCGGGGCCGTTCGGGCTGCGGCTGGACGAGTTGCCATCGCCGTTCGAGTCGCTGCTGGAGTCGATTCTTTATCAGCAACTGCATGGCAAAGCCGCGGCAGCGATTCATCGGCGGGTCAGGGAGTATTTCGGGGGCGATCCCGCTCCGCGGCTGCTGATCGACACGCCCGATGAGATCCTGCGCGCCGCGGGCGTTTCAGGAAACAAAATTAAAGCATTGAAAGACCTGGCGGCGAAGACGCTGGATGGGACGGTGCCGACCCATGCGGCGATCCGGAAAATGCCGGACGCGGAGATTGTGAAGCGGCTGACGGCGGTGCGCGGCGTTGGGCCTTGGACAGTGGAGATGCTGTTGATCTTCCGGCTGGGGCGGCCGGATGTGCTGCCGGTGACGGACTACGGGGTGCGCAAAGGGTTTGCGTTGACGTTTCAAAAGATTCCCAAGACACGGGCTCTGGCGGCAGAGGACTTGCCCAAGCCGGAGGTGCTGCTGAAGCGGGGAAAGAAGTGGGGGCCGTTTCGCAGCGTGGCCAGCTGGTATTTGTGGCGGGCTTGCGATCTGGCCAAGGGGACAGAGGCGGCAGGACGGTCGGCGAAAGAGTAGTGGTTTCCCACCCAGACATTCTGGAATCCCAGGTCTCAAATTCGAGACCTGAGGCACCCGGCCAAAGAGCAGTGGCCTCCCACCCTTGCGATAAAAGGAAATCGCAAGGATGGGGCACCCAACATGGGGCGTCTTCGAACAACGTCTGGTGGGTTTGCAAGGCTGGTCCGGATTGAGCGGGTGAGTATTCAGCGAATACTAAAACGGTTTATTATTGCGAGGTCTGCTGCGAGCGCCGCAGTGGGCGAGCCTGGATTTAAAGAGACGTGCGGGCATGCGGACGCGATGCCTGTGCAATGGGATAACCGATGGCCTCTGGCAAGCATTTTATTTGCATTCATGGACATTTTTACCAGCCGCCGCGAGAAAATCCGTGGCTTGAGACGGTTGAGACGCAAGACTCGGCGGCGCCGTATCACGACTGGAATGAGCGCATCTGCGCGGAATGCTATGCGACCAACGGGGCCGCGCGCATTCAGAACAACCGCAACCAGATTACGCGGATCGTAAACAACTACGCGCGCATCAGCTTCAACTTCGGGCCCACACTGCTGAGCTGGCTGAAGGAGAATGCGCCACGGACCTACCGGATGATTCTGGACGGAGAACGGCGCAGCCGGGGAAACTATGGCGGGCACAGCTCGGCGATGGCGCAGGTGTACAACCACATCATTCTGCCCCTGGCCAGCACGCGCGACCGGATTACGCAGATCCGGTGGGGCATTGCCGATTATCAGCACCACTACGGCTCGACGCCGGAGGGAATGTGGCTGGCGGAGACAGCGGCGGACAGTGAGTCATTGGAGCTGATGGCGCAGCACGGCATCAAGTTCACGGTGCTGGCGCCGCACCAGTGCAGGCGTGTGCGTGCGTTAAGGGACGGCGGGGGCTGGATGGACACTACGGGAGCCACCGTGGATACGACGCGGCCCTATCTGATACGATTCAACTCCGGCGTGTCGATAGCTGTGTTCTTTTACAACGGGCCGGCATCGCGGGCAATTGCGTTTGAGGGGCTGCTGAATTCCGGGGAGGCATTTGCTACGTGGTTGAAGGGCGGGTTCAGAGACAATGCTCAGCCGCAACTGGTGCACGTGGCAACGGATGGAGAATCGTATGGCCACCACCACAAACACGGCGAAATGGCGCTGGCCTATGCGCTGCGGCTGCTGGAGCGCGACCGCATGGTGAAGCTGGCCAACTATGGAATGTTCCTGGAGCAGTTTCCGCCGGAGTACGAAGCTGAGATTGTGGAGAACAGTTCGTGGAGCTGCGCGCACGGAGTGGAGCGGTGGCGGTCAAACTGCGGATGCAATGGGGGCAAGCCGTACAACCAGCTTTGGCGCACTCCGCTGCGCCAGGCGCTGGATGAGCTGCGCGACACCGTGGCGCCGTTGACGGAGCAGGCAGGCAGCGAGCTGTTCAAGGATGTGTGGGCGGCGCGGGACGCGTACATCCACGTGCTGCTGGACCGCAGCCATGATCAAGTCGAGCGCTTCTTCAAGGCTCATGCGTCGCATACTTTGACGAACGCCGAGCGGGTGCGGGCCCTCGAGCTGATGGAGATGCAGCGGCACGAGCAATTGATGTACACCAGCTGCGGATGGTTCTTCGACGACATTGCGGGCATTGAAACGGTGCAGATCATTGCGTACGCGGCGCGGGTGCTGCAACTGGCGAGGCAGATTTTTGGCGAGCAGGCCGCGGGGCTGGAGGCCGTGTTTCTGGCGCGGATGGCAGAAGCGATATCGAACGAGGCCAGGGCGGGGGATGGGGCGAAGATCTACAAGAAATGCGTGGAGACGATGGAGCTGAGCCTGGAACAGGTGGCGGCGCACTACGCGATCAGCTCGATTTTTTCTTCGTTTGCGGAAGAGACGGATCTGTTCTGTTATCGCGTGCGGCGCATTTCGTATGAGATTAGTACGTCGGGCAGCGGGCGCCTGGCCCTGGGACGGGCACACATTGCAAGCGCAATCACGGGGCTGCAACAGAGTTATTCGTTCGTGGTTTTGCACTTCGGAGACCAGAACATTACCGCGGCCGTAAAGCCTTACAGCGAGGCCAATGAGGCGGAGTTTGAGGCCTTTGCCACGCAGGCCACTGAATACGTTCAGCACGCGCGGTTCCCTGAGGTGATTCGCCTGCTTGACCGCACATACGGTCGCGTGGATTACTCGCTGACGTCGCTCTTTACCGATGAGCAACGGCGTATTGTGCACCTGATTCTGAATTCGACACTATGGGATATTGAGAACTCGCTAACGACGATCTACGAGGACCACGCGAGCTTGCTGCATTATCTTTCGCAGGCGGGGCTGCCCAAGCCTCCGGCGCTCACTCTTGCGGCAGGCTTCGCTATCAACGCGGGACTGCGGCGCGCCCTCGAGTCGGACCCCATCGACGTTGCGCAGATGCGCTCATTTCTGACCCTTGCCAAAGCGGACCAGTTGCCGCTGGAGACGGCCAACCTCTCCTACATCGCGGACCAGCGGATGAAGCGGGCCATGGTGGAACTGCAAATGTCCGCCGGGTCTTTGGAGGTTCTGGGCCGGGCATTGACACTGGCGCGCAACCTTGTGGAGTTGCCCATTGAGCTGAACCTGTGGCAGGCGCAGAACATCTGGTATGAGATTCTGGGCACCGCGAGCTACGCGCTCACGGCGCTGGGAGAGGGCGACCAACCGCGTTGGGACAAGAGCTTCAGCGCACTGGGCAGTTGCCTGTCAATCGATTGCGCCAGCATCAAGGCCGAAGATCTTGCGGTGGGAGTGCCGGGGGATTGAAGGACGAGGGACTGCCGAAAAGAGAATGCAGATTGGTTGCCCGGCCTTATCGGCATTGTCAATGGTGGCTTTTTCTTGGGGGAAAAGCCACTTGAGACCAATGGTTTCCGACTACAGTAATTGTAAATCCGCCGTAGCTATTGCCAAAGGCGCGAAGAATGGGACGCCCTGGGATGCGCTTGCGATCCAGCCTCTTTACAGGGTTGCAATCAGTGCAAGAATATCCGCGAGCTGTTCCGGCGCAGAGAAGAAGGGCGAATGATCCGTGTCGATGGAGAATGTCCGGCGGCAGGGCGATTGCTTCTGCATCTCCTGCTGCAGATTCAGCGTAATGGCACGGTCGCGCGCGCACTCAATGTAGTAGCGCGGAATCCGTCCCCAGCGCTCGGCCGTCGTTTCCACCACTGCCCCAAAAAGCGCGCTCGACTGGGCTACAAGGCGTGACTTGGCGAACGCTATATCGTCGTCCGCGCAATCGGCGTAAAACGCCTCGCGGATATATTGTGGCCTGAAGGCGATGGATCCATCTGCCAGGGGAAATGTGCTGGTCGGGTTAACCATGCTCTCTCGATCCTGCGATGCCCAGGTCATAAGCGAGTCGCCGTTGCGCGGCAAAAACGCGCACATATACACGAGCGCTGCAATCCTGTCCGGGCAGTTTTCGGCGGCCTGGGTTATGGCGACGCCCCCCATGCTGTGGCCAAGCAAGATCACGGGCTCCGCCTGAGCGCCGGCGATTTCGCATATGCGATCTGTATAACTCTTGAGCGTGACCGCAGCGGTGGGGGTTATATCGTCTCCGTGCCCCGGCAAATCCGGAGCGGCGACGGTATGGCCCGACGCTTCGAGCAGTGGAACGACGCTACGCCAGCACCAGCCGCCGTGCCAGGCGCCATGAATCAGCAGATAGGTGGACATGGAACGGGATTCTACAGCATCGATGTGCTATCGCAAAAATTCGCTATCAGTTGCAGGACCGGGAGCCAAGAAGCCTCCGGCAGGTCAGCTGCGCCAGTGCAGTTCTACTGGGCCGTCCATGGGATGTTTGGGCGGGGTGTTGGTGTGGGCGGAGTCGAGACGGGCTTGCTTCAGGGCGAAGTACCACTTGGCGGGCTTGTCGGCGTCATCGATCAGCATCAGGCTTGGGTTGTGCTTCAGGCCCTGGGCCTGCTGGATCATGGTGACCTGGTCCTGGCGCACGAATTTTGCGCCGAAGAATTTGGCAACGGGCGTGGCGAAGGGGACGTGGTAGAAGACGTTCCATGCAACCACAACGTCGATGCGGCATGTGGAGGAGGTAACCGGCGTGACAGTAGTGAGCGAGGAGAACCATTTCTCGCCGGCGCGAATGATTTCGGTGCGGCGGTTGGGCAGCGTGAAGTCGATAGTGGTTTCGATCGGCTGGCCGTATACGCCGAGCAGCTTGTAGGGCGCGGAGTTGCCGCTGGGCGCGTGGGCACTCATGCGAAAGCCTTCGGGGATAGGCTCGAAGCGCTTGGTCTTCTCGCGGATGGAGGCTCGGCTACGCCACCACCAGGCCTGATGAACAAAGGGGCCGTGGGCCGGGTCCATGAGGCCGATGATGCCGTGATCGACGTTGCAAGGCAGGTCGGCCGTGAGGAAGGCGGTGCGGTAGCGGGTGCCGAATTTGGCCAGCTCGGGAACCGGGCGGCGCTGCTCCGCGCTTTCACCCCTTCGGCCAGTTCCCGCCGCGGGGATAAAGACCCAGGCGTGGCCGTCGCGCTCTTCGCAGGGAAAGGCGGTTGCGAAGATGCGCGAGGCGTCGAGGTGGTCGTGGCTGGAGAGCGATGGGATGAGGGCGCATTGTCCGCCGCAGGGCTCGAACTGCCAGCCATGGTATCTGCAGGTGACGTGGTTGCCGTCAAACCAGCCGAAGCTCAAAGGGATGCCGCGATGGGGGCAACTGTCGCGCATGGCAAAGACGCGGCCATCGCTTCGGCGGCCGAGGACGAGCGGGATATCGAGCAGCATGGCCGTGGTCAGCTTGTTGGGCCGCAGCGTGTCAGTCCGCAGCGCCGGGTACCAGTCGTCGTAGAGCAGCGTGGCTGTAGGGCCCTGGGTGGGGACGCCCGATTCGGTAGTTGTTACGAAGGGCATTTGGGGTTCACGATAGCATTGTCGGCGATGGGGATGCCAGTGGAGTGGGCGATATGGCGAATGGCCCAGAGTCCGCCTGCTCAAAGCATTTTGAGCTTTCCATGCTTAAGCTCGAACCGCTGCCCGCGCCAGACGATGGTGTTGCCGGCGAAGCCGAAGGCCCAGATGCCGATGGCGATTAGATCGCGGAAGGGCAGCAGCCATAGGTTGGGGAGGACCTGGTGGTCGGCGAGGACGGTGGCGCCGACGGTCATTGCGAGCGAGAGCCGCAGGAAGAAGCTCAGGGCCAGCAGCCAGACGCTCAAGGGACTCAAGCCGCTGGCGAGAACATTGAGCACGGCCCATGCGAAGCCGTGGGTGAAGACGAGGCCTGCGTATCCCCAGGGACGGGCATCGCGAACGGTGCGCGCCCAGCGGAGCTGATGATCGAGGAAGCCGCGCCAGTTGTAGGCCGGGATGGAGGTCTCGACGACTTCGGCGCTGAGGGCGACACGGTAACCGGCCTTGGAAACGCGAGCGCCTAGTTCGTAGTCGTCGGCCAGGTGATCGACGAGGGCTTCAAGGCCGCCGATTTTGTTGAGTGCGTCGCGGCTGACGGCCAGCGTGGAGCCGAGACCGTAGTGCAAGCCGCCTTCAATGATGCGGGAGAGCAGGACGCCGGCCTGGAAATCGGTGGCGATGCCCAGGGCTTCAAGGCGCGAGGGCAATGAGGCGTGGGCGCGGCCGCGGTAGAGGGCAGTGACCAGGCCGGTTTCTGGCACAACCTTCGTGGACTGGGCGACTGGGGAAGCTGAAACCTCAGGGGCTAAAGCCCCCGGTTCTTCTTGCTGCCTTTGCGGCACGACTGAAGTCGTGCCGTGATACAGTGCGGAATCGCGCGGCGCGAAGCAGGCCATGACGCGCTCGAGATAATGCGGCGAAACGGTGATGTCGGAGTCGTTGATGAGCAGGTAGTCGTGGCGGGCGTAGGTTGCGAGCTGGACCAGGTTGCTGACTTTGCCGTTGGTTCCAAGGTTCGCTGGGCACTCGATGAGCCGGATGGAGTGCGTGGGGAATTCGTGCTGGAGTTGCACGACCGCTGCGATTGCCGGGTCGTCGAGTGAGGACACGCCGAAGAGGAGTTCATACTCGCCGGCGTAGGTTTGGCGGCAATGGCTGCGGAAGGCGTCAATCATGTTGGGGTCGAGGCCTTTGAGGGACTTGAGGATGCTGACGCCGGGGGTCAAGGCGGGGAGCGGGGCGCGCCGGACAGAGATAAAGACGCGGGCGGCAACGATGGCGGCGAGGTAGTAGCCCATGCCGGCAATGGTGAGCACCGTCGAGAGAATCTCCACGGACTGGGCTAAAGCATGGGGCATGGTTGGGGCTAGTTTAGCAAGTCAGCGACTCGCTACTCGTACCTCAGCGCCTCGATGGGGTCGAGGTTGGCGGCTTTCCAGGCGGGATAGATGCCGAACAGCAGGCCGATGGCGCAGGACACGCCAAAGCCGATGCAGACCCACACGGTGGAGAGTGTCGCGGGCAGGCCGATGGGCAGGAAGTAAACGATCCAGGTGATGATTGCGCCGGTGAGGATGCCGAAGATGCCGCCCACAGCGCAAAGGGTGACCGCCTCGGTGGTGAACTGCGTGAGGATGTTGCGCCTGGTGGCGCCGATCGCCTTGCGGACGCCGATTTCCCGCGTGCGCTCGGTAACAGAGACCAGCATGATGTTCATCACGCCGACTCCGCCCACCATGAGGCCGACCGAAGAGACGGCAATCATGAAGGCCACCAGTCCGCCGGTGAGCTGGCCCCAGAGTTTGGTAATCGAGTCGGGGCTCATGATTTCAAAATTATCGTCGGCTTCCACCTTAACCTTGCGGCGAATGCGCAGCATTTCGCGGACCTCTTCTTCGACGAGGTTTTTGTTCTTCTGGTCGTCGTATTTCAAGGCGATGTACATGTCCTTGATTTCGGGATAGAGGTTGTGGAATGCGCCGAGGGGGAAGTAGATGCCATTGTCGGCGGGGTTCTTGCCGGAGCCGAAGGGCTGCTTGCGCTTGTCTACGACGCCGATGACGGTGTAAAGGCCGGAAGCAACGTTGACATCCTTGCCGATGGGGTCTTCCGTTCCAAAAAGCTCTTCAGCTGTATCATGGCCCAGGACACAGACATGCGCATGACGATCGTTTTCCGCGTCGGTCCAGAAGCGGCCTTGCAGCATAACGAGTTCTGAAACCGATTCAAGCTGAGCCGTGGCGCCCATCAGGAAAGCTCCAGCCACTTTCTTTCCGTTGTATTTCACGCTGACGTCGCCCACGCGAAACGTTTCATTCACGTGCCGGACTTCGGCGTCCACGGCCACCACGTGGGGCAGGCCGCGCAGGGCCATCGCGTCGTCGAACGTGAGCTTCTTGCGCGTGATCATCTCCGTGGTGGGCCGAACGCCGATCAACGGCATGTGGAAAATCCAGAAGACGTTGGAGCCGAGCGAGCCGACCCAGTCGGACACGCGGTTATTGAGCCCATTGATGACCGACGAGATGGTAATGACGGTCGTGACGCCGATAACGATACCGAGGATGGTCAGTCCGGAGCGCAGCTTATTTGTGCGCAGCGTATCGAGCGCCATTCTTACGGATTCGTTACTGTGACCCTGGGCCATTTGCGACCGGTTTCGAGTGGTCAGTGGTCAGTGGTTAGTGCTTGGTGGTTGGTTGTCAGTTGTTAGTGATCGGCTTCATCGCATAGCATTCTAACTCCGACCCGTTGTCGGTCGCTGTGACCCTTGGAGCGGGACATCTGTTCACTGACCACTAACCACTAGCCACTAACCCCTAACCACTTCCCTTACTCGTATCTCAGCGCTTCAATGGGGTCGAGGTTGGCGGCTTTCCAGGCGGGGTAGATGCCGAAGATGAGTCCGATGGCGCAGGAGACTGCGAAGGCGATGAGGACCCAGGTGACGGAGAGCGCGGCGTGCAGGAAAGAGACGGCAAAATGCAGAATGAGAGTGAATAGCGCTCCGGCCAGGATGCCGATGAGGCCGCCGACCATACAGAGAGTGATGGCTTCAAGGGTGAATTGAAGCAGCAGGTTCTTCTTGGTTGCGCCGATGGCTTTGCGGATTCCGATCTCGCGGGTGCGTTCGGTGACGGAGACCAGCATGATGTTCATGACGCCGACTCCGCCCACCATGAGGCCGACGGAAGAGACGGCGACCATGAATAGAAAGAGTCCGCCGGTGAGCTGATTCCAAAGCCGTGTAAGCGAGTCGGGGCTGAAGATGGCGAAGTTGTCGTCCTGCTCGGTGCGAATCCCGCGGCGGATGCGGAGCAGTTCGCGCATCTCTTCGGTGACAATGGCCTTGTGGGAGGGGTCGTCGTACTTCACGGTGATCCAGAAGTCCTTGACCTCGGGATGGATTTTCTGGAAGGTCTCGACCGGGAAGTAGACGGAGTTGTCCTGCGTGTTGCGGCCGCTTCCGAAGGGCTGGGGCTGGACATCGAGCACGCCGATAACGGTGAAGACGTCGCCGTCGCAATCGATGTCCTTGCCGAGCGGCGAACCGTCGGGGAAGAGATCTTCAGCGGCATCGTGGCCAAGAACGGCGACATTGGCGCGCCGCTTTTCTTCGTCGTCGGTCCACATGCGGCCTTCAGTGAGGCGGATGTCCTGTGTCTCTTTAACGGCTGAAGTGCTTCCGTTGAGGATGGTATTCGAAATCTTGTGCGTGCCGGCCCGGATTGAAACGCTGCCCAGCCCGGTCTGGAAGTTCTGATAGGTGAGCCCGGGGTCGACGGCGATTACGTACGGCAGGCTGCGCATAGCGACGCCGTCTTCAAAGGTCAGCTGCTTGCGATTGAGTTCCGCAGTTGTGGGTCGCTGGCCAAACGGTTCGAAGCGGAAGGCCCAGAGGTCGTTGGTGCCAAGAGACTTCACGAAGGTATCGATGTTGGTATTGAGCCCGTTGATGGCTGAAGAAATGAGGATGACGGTGGAGATGCCGATGGAGATGCCGAGCACAGTGAGACCGGAGCGCAGTTTGTTTTTGCGCAGCGTATCGAGCGCCATGCGGACGGATTCCTTTGAGTCAACGAGTCTCACGGCTATAACTCCGCTCGGAGCGCGGCGATGGGGTCGAGCTCCGAGGCCTTGAATGCAGGATAAACGCCGAAGAAGAGGCCAACCGCGGTGGAGACAAACAGGCTGACCAGGATGGACCAGATTTCAACTTCAGAAGGGAAAGAGATGGCCAAGGTAATGACTTTGGCCAGGCTGATGCCTATCACGACTCCAATGACGCCGCCGGCCAGTGACATGGTGGCGGACTCGATGAGGAACTGCAGGAGGATGTCTTTGCGGCGCGCGCCGAGGGCCTTGCGGACGCCGATCTCGCGGGTGCGCTCGGTGACGGAGACCAGCATGATGTTCATGATGACAATGCCGCCAATGACCAGAGAAATGCCGGCGATGGCTACAACCACGGCGCCGAAGTTGTTGAGCATATTGGTGAGCAGGTTGCCGAAGGTTGCGCTGGTGTCGATGGAGAAAGCATCGGGGGCGCCGGGGGCGAGGTGGCGGCGGGTGCGCATGATGACGCGCAGCTCATCGAAGACCACGTCCATGACCTCGCCGCCGCCGCCGGAATTGACAAAGATTTCCAGACTTGAATGAGAGCCGTGAGAATGGAGAAAAGTGGAGAGCGGAATAGCGACCCAGTTATCCATGCTCATGCCCATCATTTTGCCCTGGCGCTCGCCGACGCCAATTACGGTGTAGAGGGTGCCGTCGACGCGAATCTCCTTGCCGAGCGGGTCGCCGGCGCCGAGCACGTTATCCACCACGTCGTAGCCGATGATGGCCACGTGGGCCGAATGCTCGTCCTCAACCTCAGTGAACGAACGGCCCTGGTCAACGTTGAGATTTGAAATGGGCGGCATGGTCCAGGTCCATCCGCGAACGTCGGTGTCCGTGGTGGACTTGGTCTGGTAAACAACTTTGCCGGTAGAGTTGCGCTGCGCACCGACCGAGACGCAGGATTTGCAATCGGAGAGGACAGTCTTGTAGTCGTCGTAGGTAACGTCCTTTCGTTTCTGGAAGCTGAGATATTCTTCGACGGTGATGAAGGTCTGCGGCATTTTGCTGATGGTGACTACGCTGGCGCCGTAGGTGTTGATCTTTGTCGTTACGAATGACTTGGCGCCGTTGGTGAGAGTGACAACGGTAATGACAGACGCAACGCCGATGACCACGCCGAGGAGCGTGAGTATGGTGCGGAGCTTGTTCGCCCAGAGGGATTGGAGCGCGAGTTTTAGGGCTTCGCTGAATTGCATAGGGGCCAGGGGGCAGTGGTTAGTGGTTAGGGATTAGTGAACAGTTGCCAGCTGTCAGTCTCACTGCAGGCGATTCTAACCCATATCCTTAGTCGGCGGCTTGAATCCGACGCCTGACAACTGATCCCTAACCACTAGCCACTAATCACTGCCTTTACTCGTACCTCAGCGCCTCGATGGGGTCAAGGTTGGCGGCTTTCCAGGCGGGATAGATGCCGAAGAGCAGGCCGATGGCGCAGGAGACGCCAAAGCCGATGCAGACCCACACAGTGGAAAGCGTTGCAGGAAGGCCGATGGGCAGGAAATAGACGATCCATGTGAGGACGGCGCCGACCATGACGCCGAATATGCCTCCAACAGCGCAGAGGGTGACAGCCTCGGTGGTGAACTGGGTAAGGATGGTGCGCTTGGTTGCACCGATGGCTTTGCGCACGCCGATTTCGCGAGTGCGCTCGGTGACGGAGACCAGCATGATGTTCATAACGCCGACGCCGCCCACCATGAGCCCGACCGAAGAGACGGCGATCATGAAGGCCACCAGGCCGCCAGTGAGCTGGCCCCACAGCTTGGTGATCGAGTCGGGACCGAAAATCTCAAAGTCGTCGTCGGACTGCACTTTGACCTTGCGGCGAATGCGCAGCAGCGCGCGAATCTCTTCTTCGACGAGGCCCTTGTTTTTTGGGTCGTCGTATTTCACGCTGACCCACAGGTCTTTGTCTTCCGGATGCAGATTATGGAAGGTTCCCATGGGGAAGTAAATCATGTTGTCGTTCGGGTTCTTGCCGCCGCCAAAGGGCTGCTTCCGTTTTTCCAGGACGCCGATGACCGAGTAGAGCCCGCTCTCGATGGCTACTTCTTTGCCAATTGGCGATTCAGTGCCGAACAATTCGTCCGCTGTATCGTGCCCAATGACGACGACATGCGCGGCGCGCTGATCTTCATCGTCGGTAAAAATACGACCCGCCGAGAGCGTAAGGTCGGTCACCTCGGCAACTTCGGCCGTGGAACCCTGCAGGATGGTGCCGGCAACCTTCTTGCCGTTATATTTGACCGCCACGTCGCCCACGCGGAACTGCGGCTTGACGTGCTGATACCCGCCATCGGCAGCCACCACATGAGGCAGCGAACGGAGAGCGATCACGTCATCGGGAGTCAGTTTCCTTCGCGCCAGTTGCTCCAGAGTCGGCCTCACGCCGATTACCGGAAGGTGGAATACCCAAAACACATTCGACCCCAGGGAGGTCACGAAGTCCGAGACGCGGTTATTGAGCCCGTTGATCACCGACGAAATGGTGATGACGGTGGTGACGCCGATGACGATGCCCAGGATGGTGAGGCCCGAGCGCAGCTTGTTGGCGCGCAGCGTATCGAGCGCCATCTTTACGGATTCTCTTGTTTGTCCTTGCGCCATAAAAGCTCCGAGTCGTCAGTGGTTAGTGATTAGTGGTTAGGGTAGGGCAAGTTTGGCGGCTACTTGTCCTTGATTGCGTCGAGTACCCCTGAAATCATCCTTCCCACTTCGAACGACAATCCCTCAGCTTCTTCTAGCTTTTTGGAATCGCTGAATCCGAGGGCACGCGCGATTTCAATCTGTGTTTGCAGCTCGCAGTTTGAACCGCGAGCCATGCCTAAAAACTGCCGATACTCGCCAGTGCTCATCCGTCCACTTCCTTCGGCGATGTTACTTGCAACGGAAACCGCGGAACGCCTCATCTGACTCGACATCCCGTAAATCTCTTCGCGCGGAAAGCCCTTTGTCAGTTTGTAGACGGAAACGGACAGCTGAATAGATCTCTGCCATACCTGCAAGTCTCGAAACGATTGAACCATCGCACAACTCCAAATCTCCAACGACTAGCCACTAACCACTAACCACTGCACTCCTACATTTCTGCCCTCAACGCCACCACCGGATCCAGCTTGGCGGCTTTGCTGGCGGGGTAGACACCGAAAAAGATGCCGGTTGCGCCGGCGACAAACAGGCCTAAGAAGACGCTCCAGAGTTGAACGTTGGTGGGGAAACCAATGATGAGAGTGATGAGCTTGGCGACAATGACTCCGCAGAGCACGCCGATGGCGCCGCCGGTGGTGGCCATGGTTGCGCTTTCAATGAGGAACTGCAGCAGAATGTCCCGCTGCTTGGCGCCGAGGGCTTTGCGGACGCCGATTTCGCGGGTGCGCTCGGTGACGGAGACGAGCATGATGTTCATGATGACGATGCCTCCGACCACCAGCGAGATGGATGCGATGCCGAGCACCACCCACGTGAAGAGCGAGCTGATCTGCTTCCAGATGTCGAGGAAGGTGTCATTGGTCTCGAGCTCAAAGTCGTCGGGAGTACCGACAGCGTTGTGGCGGCGGGAACGCATCAGCACGCGGACCTCGTCTTCGGCTCGCTCCATGACTTCGGCATTGCCATTGGCGCGGGCGTAGATGTCGACCGAGTCGTTGTAGCCGTAGGTCTGCTGATAGGTGGTGATGGGGACGGCGACCCAGTTGTCCTGGGACTCGCCGAGCGTCTTACCCTGACGGTCACCGACGCCGATGATGGTGTAGGGGATGCCGTCGACACGAAGCTCCCTGCCGATAGGGTCGCCGTCGGGCATCAGGTTGTCGATGATGTCATAGCCGATGATGGCGTTGTGGGTGCCGTGTTCCTCGTCGGCGGGGGTGAAGCCGCGGCCGATGGCGATGTCAATGTTGTTAAGGGCGAGCATGGTCCAGGTATAGCCGCGCACCTCAGTGTTGTTGCTTGAGTGGCCGTTGTGGACGACGTTGGTGGACTTGGAAAGAAGCGCGCCCACCTCGCTGCACTGGGCGCAGCTGTCGCGAATGGCTTCGTAGTCCTCGATGCGCACGATCTTGCGCTTCTGATACCGGAAATAATCGTCGGCGGAGAAGATGACGCTGGACATGCGGGTGATGGTGAACACGTCAGCGCCGTAGCCGGAGAGCTTGGTGCTTACGTATTTGTTGGCGCCGTTGACCAGGGTGATGACCATGATGACGGAGGCCACGCCCATGACCACGCCGATGAGCGTGAGGATGGAGCGGAGCTTGTTGGCCCACAGGGATTGCAGCGCGAGTTTGAAGGCCTCAGTGAATTGCATGGAGCCGCTTTCGTAAGCCGAGCCGGGAGGGATGCTTTGTCTCCCACCTCTTCGCCGAGCACCCCTTCGCCGAGTCAGGCTACGAACGATCGGTCGCCCGGCACTGGTGAGTTATCCGCCGGGTTTCCCCTGGTTCGGGCAATCTCCGGTGAATTCGAAGTCCGGAAGGCTACTGATATTGACGCAGCAAACAGCGTTAGGGCCGCGTTTCCAGCTTTTTGGACCGGTTCTCGCGGGAATTGATTTCGACTGCGGCGCGGTTTCGCTCACATCGGTGGTACGCAGAGCAGGAGCAGCCGGTTCCGGGCCCGGCGGCAATCACCCAAAAAAGCTCACGTTAAGGCATGTTTTCAGGAACATAAAGTGGGGTGCTGGCGTAGCATGGACTGGCACGCTTTCCCACGTCTTGATTCAATGACCAATCCACTCCACGGAGGCCCGATGATTCGCGTCTTTTCCCGTTTTGCGCTTGTCCTGCTCGCATTGTTTGCACTGCTGCCGGTTGGAGCCGCTGCCCAGGGGGCGCCAGCCCCAGCTTCATCTGGAGCACAACCCCCGCTTCTGCTCCGCAACCCATCCCTCAGCCAGAACCGGATCGCGTTTGTTTACGCCGATGACATCTGGACGGTGGGCCGGGACGGCGGAGAAGCCCAACGGCTCACCTCCGACGGAAAGGTGGTCGCCGGACCGTTTTATTCGCCTGACGGCGGCTGGATCGCGTACTCGGCGCACCTGAACGGCAACATCGATGTCTACGTGATTCCGGCCGCAGGGGGCATTCCCCGGCGCATCACATGGCATCCGGACGGCAGCATTGCGGCGGGCTGGACGTCTGACGGCAAGGACGCGCTGATTGTGAGCGGCCAGACCAGCTACCGGGACTATGAACGCCTGTTTCGGGTTCATGCCGACGGCTCCGGCGTGCCGGAACCGCTGCCGGTGCCTACAGGTGTCGAGGCTTCGTACTCGCCTGACGGCCAGTCGATGGCCTACCAGCCGATTACCAAATGGCAGGCCGCGTGGAAGCGCTACGTGGGCGGGCAGACGACCCCCATCTGGATCGTGAATCTGAAGACCCTGGACCTGGTGAAGGTTCCGCGGGAAAACTCCAATGACTCCAACCCGGCGTGGGTGGGCGATGGGATCTATTTTCTTTCGGACCGCAGCGGGCCGGTGTCGCTGTTCCGCTACGATACCGGCTCGAAAGAAGTGACCCCGGTCGCGCCCAACACGGGTCTCGACCTGAAGTCCTTCCAGGCCGGTCCGGGCGGACTGGTGTATGAGCAGTTCGGTTCGATTCACCTGCTGGATACCGCGGCGAACACCGACAAGGCAGTCTCCATCGAGATCCACGGTGAATTGGCCAGCCTGACGCCCCACCGCGTGAACCTGCCTCCGGAGGAGATTGAAACCGCCAGCCTGTCGCCCACCGGCGCGCGAGCCGTGATTGAGGCGCATGGGGAGATCTTCACCGTCCCCGGCGAGAAGGGCGATACGCGGAACCTGACCCAGACGCCAGGGATTGCCGAGCGCGATCCGGCGTGGAGCCCGGACGGGAAAACGATTGCGTACTTCTCCGACGCATCCGGCGAGTACCAGCTTTATCTTCACGACCAGACCGGCTTCAAGGCGCCAACTGTAATCGATCTGGGTCCGGACCCGAGCTTCTTCTATGGTCCCGCCTGGTCGCCGGACTCCAAGCACATCGTATACATGGACAAGCACCTGCGGCTCTGGTATGTGGATCTCGCGGGGGGCAAGCCCGCCGCGGCGGGCAAGCCTGTGCTGGTGGACAAGGGGACCTATGGAGGCTTTGGCGCTGCCATGGATCCGGTGTGGTCTCCGGATTCCAAGTGGATCGGCTATCACCGCGATCTGGACAACCAGCTGAACGCGATCTTCCTGTATTCGCTTGAGACGCACAAATCCACGCAGGTAACCGACGGCATGAGCGACGCCATGAGCCCGTCGTTTGACCCCAACGGCAAATACCTCTACTTCCTGGCTTCAACCGACGACGGGCCATCGCAGGCGGGGATCGATCTTTCGTCGCTGGATCGTGCGCAGACCACTGCCGCGTACGTGGTTGTGCTGGCCAAGGACGGCGCCTCGCCGGTTCCTCCGGAGAGCGACGACGAGAAGAGCAAGGACGAAGCCAAGAAGGACGACAAGAAAGACGATAAGAAGGATGCCGACCAGAAGGACTCCGCCAAAAAGGACGAGGTGAAGAAGGACGAAGACAAGGACAAGAAGGACGGCGATAAGAAGGAAGCGGAGAAGCCGGTTGTGGTCAAGGTGGATCTGGACCACATCGGCGACCGCATACTTGCGCTGCCCATTCCGGCGCGCAACTATGGCGCAATTGCAGCGGGCAAGACCGGGGTCCTGTATTTGGAGGAGAATTCGCCGTTCGGCCGCTCGAGCAATGATGGCGATGGAGCGGGAATTCGCGCAATCTGGCGTTTCACGCTGGAGAAGCGGCAGCCCGAGGTGGTGCTGAGCGACGTGGACGCGTTCAAACTATCGTTCGATGGATCGAAGGCGCTCTATGCTCGCAAAGGCGGATGGACCATTGTTGCGGCGAGCGACCTGAAACCCGGCGAAAATGGAGCCGGCAAACCGCTGAACCTGGGCGGCCTGGAAACGGTTATCGACCCGCGCGCGGAGTGGCGGCAGATCTACCACGAGACGTGGCGGATTGAGCGCGATTTCCTGTATGACCCGCACACGCACGGGCTGAGCATTCCCAAGATCGAGGCCAAATACAAGCCGTACCTTGACGGGCTCGCTTCACGATCTGAATTCAGCTACTTGTCCACGGAGATGCTGGGCGAGATCACCATCGGACACATGTTCCTCGGCGGTCCACGTCAACATGACCACTCGCCGAAGACGGGGCTGCTGGGCGCCGATTACAAGGTTGAAAACGGGCGCTACCGGATCGTGAAGATCCTGGGCGGCCAGAACTGGACTCCGGGATTGGCCTCGCCGCTGACGCTGCCGGGCGTGCAGGTGAAGGAGGGTGAATACCTCCTGGCGGTGAACGGCCGGGAGCTTCACGCAACAGACAACCTGTACGAGTTCTTCGACGGCACCGCGGGCAGGCAGACCGTGCTGCACGTGGGCGCAAACCCCGATGGCAAGGATGCGCGCGATGTGACAGCGGTTCCGATCGACGACGAATCCGGGTTGCGCAACCTGGATTGGATCGACGCCAACCGCCGCAAGGTGAGTGAGCTTTCAGGCGGCAAGGTGGCATACGTCTACATGCCCAACACCGGCGGCTCGGGTTACACCAACTTCAATCGCTACTTCTACTCGCAGCTCGACAAGCAGGCTTTGGTGCTGGACGAGCGCTATAACGACGGCGGATTCATCGCCGATTATGTGGTCGATGTGCTGAAGCGGTTCCCGTTGGCTGGGGCGGTTGAACGCGACGGCAAGCCGATCCATGACCCGGTGGGGGCGATCTTCGGCCCCAAGGTGATGCTGATCAACCAAAACTCGGGATCCGGCGGCGATTGCATGCCGTGGTATTTCAGGAAGGCGGGCATCGGCAAGCTGGTGGGGACCAAAACGTGGGGCGGGCTGGTGGGCATCGGCGGCTATCCGGTGCTGCTGGATGGCGGCCGCGTCACCGCGCCGCGCTATGCCATCTACGGCCTGGCAGGGGATTGGGAGGTGGAGAACCACGGTATCGCCCCCGATATGGCTGTCGAGGAACTGCCCAAAGACGTTGCGTCTGGACACGACAAGCAGCTTGAAGCCGGAGTGCAATTGGTGCTGGAGGAGCTGAAGGCCCACCCGGTTCCGGAGATTCCCATTCCGCCCTACCCGAATTACCACAAGAACGACGGGCTGGGAAACAACTAGCGGATTCCACGAACTCTCCGTGCCCCATCCTTGCGTCCGCCGCGGCGGATTCTGTCGCAAGGGTGGGAGACCACGAACCTCGGTCAGCTCGCTTTCCCACCCATTCCGGTCGCCACGGCGACAACGCGGAATGGATGGGGCGCGGTGAGTTGTCGCAAGGGTGGGCGGCCACAGACACTACCGTCCGGAGCTGCCAAAACCTTTTTCGGCCCGGGCGGAATCTTCGAGGGTGTCGACGGTTTCAACGGTGCCGGTCAGGACGGGAACGGGAATCATCTGGGCGATTTTCTCGCCGGCGCGGAGTTCGACAAGGACGTCGCCAAGGTTGGTCATGAGGATGAGGATTTCGCCGCGGTATCCGGCATCGATAACTCCCGCGGTTGTGGCGACACCTTTGGCCGCCATCGACGAGCGGTCGCGGACCAGCAAGCCGAGCGGGGATCCTGTGGCAGGATGGCGGGCTTCGACGGCGATGCCGGTGCGTACTTGGACAGTTGCCCGTGGAGCGAGGACGGCGGCTTCGAGGGAAAAAAGGTCGTAGCCCAGGTCTTCGCCGGGGTGGGCGACAACGGGAGCCTTGGCGGCCGGGTCGAGGAGTTTTACGCGGAGCATGCTTCCATCTTAGGACAGGGCCCAGGGCAGGGCATTTTCAAGAGCGAAGGTCCAGCTCGATTGCATCGATCAGCGGCACCAGCCAGGCGAGCAGCGCCTGATGCGACGGGTGTTGCACGTAGGCCTCAAGGGCCGCCTGATCGCTGAAGCGCATGATCCCGCCGAATGTGTAGCCCTTTCCACGCGGAGAGACATTGGGCCCAACACGAGTTTCAAGCAGCCCAGGGATCGCGCCCTGGAACGCCCGAATGTCCTTTTCCGCTCTCGCTTTCTGCGCGTCCGTTGCATCGGGCTTCCATTGAAAAACAAAAGCGTGAAAAACGTAAAAAACGTTCCGGGTTGAGTCTTCCTGCGCGGACGCTAGGGCCAGACCGCCAGCCGCGAGCGTGGCGGAGGCGGCAAGACTGCTGTTGCGCATCAGGGCTCGACGCGTGATTTTAGGCATTCGTATCTCCATGTGCAGCACCACCTTCAAGCATGGCATGAAGCAACCCGGCGAGCAAGAGGGCCGAGCCTCCGCAATTGCAAGCTCCCTCAAATGCCGGGTGCCCCAGGCCTCGCGTTTGAGACCTGGGAAGCCACGAACCTAGGTCGTGCCACTGCCGCGCTGGCCTACGCCCAAGTGGTCAGCCCCGGCTGGGAAAGTTCCCACCGGGGCTGTCGTGTGTATTCGGCAAAAGGACCTGTAAGCCGAATTCTGTCGTGTGCGGTCATTCCTCTAGGCGCCGCGTTGCCGCGGACACTCATCAGCGACCTACCCGGAGGTTTCGGCGATTGCATCGAGCAGCCTAAGAGAGCGCCGCGCCATGCAAAGAGCCGCCTGAACGCGTCGGGCCGATGCGCAGCGCCGCCTGGCTCTTGGCAGGCGCTTCCCTCCCTATTTGGTCTTGCTCCGTGTGGGGTTTACCCTGCCCCCGGCGTTACCGCCGGAGCGGTGCGCTCTTACCGCACCATTTCACCCTTACCCCGGC
>Ga0182024_10007900_pt1 | contig 22756 bp, 27 predicted proteins | sample P32metaG_FD_120480 | JGI IMG/M metagenome (GOLD analysis project Ga0182024, IMG submission 120480) | Permafrost microbial communities from Stordalen Mire, Sweden - P3-2 metaG (Illumina Assembly) | ecosystem: Environmental > Terrestrial > Soil > Wetlands > Permafrost | place: Sweden: Stordalen... | reverse complement strand
GTCCTTTGCCAGCCTGCGATTGCGTCCGATCCAAGCAAAGAATCGCTCGACGACCCACCGCCGCGGATTAACGGCGAAGCCGACCTGATCGGGGTTCTTGCGCACGATCTCGACCGCAATCAAGGTAGCCTTGGCAACCTTCTTTCCCGCGTATCCACTGTCGGCGAAGACCCGCTGGATGAACGGGAAGATGCGACGCGAGGCTCGCAGAAGCGGCCCACCGCCGTCGCGGTCTTGGATGCTCGCCGGATGCGGTTCGAGCATGAGGCCACGTCCATCCGTATCGACGAGGGCATGGCGCTTACGCCCGTTGATCTTTTTCCCGGCATCGTAGCCGCGCGGCCGCCAGCCTCGGTCGTTTTGACGCTCTGGCTATCGATGATCGCACCCGAGGGACTGGCTTGGCGGCCGACCCGTTCGCGATCGAGCATGACCAGGGCGTGGTTGATCTTCGCGAAGCGACCCTCGTCGCGGAACGTCGCAAACCAGCGATAGATAGTGCTCCACGGTGGCAAATCGCTGGGCAGCAGGCGCCACGGGCAGCCCGCTCGCATGACATAAAAGATGCCGTTGATGATCTCGCGCATCGGCCAGGCACGCGGTCGTCCTGTGCTATTCGCCGCAGGCAAGTGAGGCTCGATCACACGCCATTCCTTATCGGTCACGTCGGTTTGGTATCGGTTGGCGTTGCGGTTATGCTTCTTTCGGGTGGTTGGGGTCCACATGGCAACTCCGGGTTGTCAGACCCCCCTGGAATCACGTCGACTCCAGCCACTCAACCTCTTTCGAAAAGGCCTCTTAGACAGAAGCGGCCGCCAACTGAAGCGGTCTACTTTTCTTTGGGCGGTAGATGGTCCTTGACTTCTTCCTTAGTCAGCAGCGTCGAGGTTTGCCGCCGCTTCTCCTCATCTGCCGTTCCCGCTAATTGCTTCCGCAGGTGGATCAAATATTCGTTGTGGACGAAGCGCTCCATGGGAGCCTCCCGTAGGGTGCATAGCCCTAGGGTTGGAAGCCTGCGCCTTTTGTACGGTGCGGTCCAATTAAATGCGACGATCTAGCTAGGGCTGCACCAAACAAGAAGCCGCCATTTTGCTCGACTCTATCGCGGTAAAGGCGCAGCCTCGAAACAATCGAGACGCAAATGCAAAGTTTGCGGGCTTTCAATCAGGAGGATCGCCATGTCGAAGGTACAAAAAGGCAATAAGGAAAATAAGAAACCGAAGGCGGACAAGAACCAGTCTACGGCCAATGTGTCAGCTTACAAGGCGGCGCAAGGTCAGGGCAAGCCGGCCAGCAGCCCATTCGCAAAAAAGGCCTGACGCTAGGGTCGCTCCAGACATTAATCGGCGGCTTGCGAACGCGGAACGTGATTGTCTAGCTAGGCCACCTTGGTGTGTGGTGTAGTGTAGTTATGGGGCACTGTGCACGATAGCTCGCGACCGCAGTTTACGCAGACGAATATCTCGCACTCCAAATCAAATCCTTTGTCGCTGGGCTCGATCAGCTTGAGCCGTAGTTCACCACCGCACTGCTCGCAATGCGACGAGGGCGGCGGTTGGATGAGGGTGCGCATGGGATTTCCTTTCGCCCGACATTCTTCGTAGCGAGGGAGCGGGGCACTCAAAAGGGCCCCAAATGAAGTTTAGATTGAAGGCCCAAACGACTTGCGTTAACGTTTTAAGCGTATAAAGCGACATCTTAGTTTTTTCACTCGCGCATTGATCCACATCAACGCCATTGAAAATTGTAGAAACTGATCGCTGCTCGTCCTCAATGTATATGGCCAGAGGGCGCTCACGGGCATTTAATCATTAGCCCGCTGAATGTCCGCTTTGGGTCGATACTGTTGAAAAAAGATTTTGAAGGGGACCCCGGGAAAGATTGATTCAAAACCCTGCACCAAGACGCAACCTTAATTCAAAACTCCATTCACGCGGATTCGATTATTTCAAAATCTAATTCCACAGCCAATTTACGGAGACTTTTTCAACACTATCGGTCATGTGTGGACGGCGCCCACGGGTCAAGGGATTCTTTTGGCTTTCTGCTTGCGGTCGGGTGCAAGCCATGTGTCCGGCCTGTTTGTGCAGCGCTCATACTCTTCTCGGCGATAATTTGTTTTCTTGCATTCGGTGTTCCGAGGCTTCCAGAGATTGCAGCACGGGCTGAGCGAATTCGGGCGCAGGAAATCGCGGCAGAGTATGCGTACTACTGTGAAAAATTTGGGTTCAAGCCAAGGGGTCAAAAATACGCGCGGTGTGTGCTTGACCTGGGGAAATTTCGGCTAAAGGTCGAAAAACGTATCGCCGACGAGCAAGTCTTCTGAACATGGAAATGAAAGAGGCCGCCAACTGATGGCGACCTACCAAGCAAAACCGAAAGCCGCGCTTATGTGCCGGGCCATTTGCGTCAGCAAGTCCAGATAACGTCCACCGTTATATTGGCTATCTAAAAGATAGAGCACTCCGGCGGTCACAAAGATCACAGTCAGCACTTTCATGGTGCTTCCTTTCCGACGGTCCGTACATCGCCACAGGTCAGGCACCGAAAGGTGAGTAATTCAGGAAACGACGCTGCCTTAGGCACAACACGGATAAGCACTGTCGATTTTCCACAATTCGAGCATGGTGGCGGATGGTGGTCATCGTCCTGGCCCATTGACCACCGTTACAGGCTATTCCGATGGGCGCAATGATGTTGGTTAAAAGAAGCCTCGGCGCTCGATAAGAAGGGCCACCGCGTCAGCAGTGCTGACATACTCATGCACAAGCACTCGCGTATGCGATTGAACGAACCGCGAAATGGTGCTGCACTTTGTGCGCTTCACCAGGGATGCGGCAATAACATGCCAGGCGAGTACGCAATTCGGCACATTGCGAAGCGTGAAGGTTATCGCCTCGAAAAGAAGGGCGATGATAGCTACCGTCTAATCAATGCGAGATTTAATGTCATCGTGTATCATCTGGACGGCGTGCCACTCGAAAGAATCGCGGCGTTTTTGGCGCAGCCCGAAAGCCGAGCAAATTCGCCGTACGCTCATCATCGTTAGGCAACATGCGCGCCAACGGCGCGCAACCCTCAGGCGGCATTCTCCGTAAGTGCGGCGTCGAGGAAGTTGGTGAACGTGGAACCATGTTGACGCTTAAGCCCGCCGGGCTCGGCCAGGGCGACGACTTCATTGTGCTAGACGCCGATCGCCGCGAGATCGGCCGGATCCTATGGACCCATCCGGCGTCGAAAGAGACGCCCTGGTTTTGGACGATCACCGCGCGGGTGCCTCAGGCGCCGACCGACCGCGGCTATGCCGCAACGCGTGAGGATGCGATGGCAGATTTTAAACGCAGCTGGGAAGCATGATTTGCGCTTAAGTCACGGGCGCCTGCTTTCACAGCACGAATTTTGGTCCCGGTGATAGGCCAAGGACGGAACCTGCGTCTTAGACCCGCGTTGGATCAGTAGGGCTACCAGTGGAGGCACCACCATGCATGCTGACCACCGAAATCAAGAAGAAAGCGGCGATTGGCCGGAGACAATTTTGATGTTTTCGGCGCTGGCTGCTTTGGCGATTATCGCCTTTTGGGTTCTTAACTCCTAACTGGGGTGCCAATAGGCATGGCCCACCCCCCGGCGGTTCCCAGTTTCCGGCCGCGAATTTAAACCAGACAGTTACAAAATCAAAATCCGCCGCCACCATCGAGGACCACCCAATGCAGTATTTTGACAACATCGCCGGCAAGGCCGAACGGATAGGCAAGGTGATCGGCGACGGGTTGGCGGTGCTCGTCTAGGTTTTTGTGTTATTTTTGATGTTCTGGCACTTCGCCTAATGCCGCCTCACTTTTGAACGGTGTGCCTCGTTCCAAGTTAACGGCTAGATTAATTGGCAATGTGCCTGGGGGCAGCCCTTGTCTGATGAACAAATTCCGTTGCGCCAGAGGCGCAAGGAAAAATATGCTGAACTCAAAATGGCAGCGCTCGCCGAGCTCGAACGACGCGGCTATGAGGTCCGTGGAAAAAGGTCCGGACAAATCAGGGCGATACTAAAACGTCGCCCCAAGAGGCCGACGACCACAGCACGCAAAAAAGACGGCCGCAGCGGAGTGCGGCCGTGAGAATTAGAGGCTTGCCCCCCGGTGCCTAGGGGAAAACGGGGGTGCGGCAGCCGGAAGCGACAGAGTCTTAAACGCACGTCCCTTTTATCGGTTCCCGTATAAACGGTGCCTCACCCGGCGCCACAAGCTTCACCGGTCGACGAAAGCTGCTATAGATTGTGATGGCGCTGCAGCGCGCCGGCGTTATACGGGGGCACTCATGAACACGAGCATTCTGATCAGCATTCTTATTACGTTTCTAGTCATCATTTTGGTGCTTTACCTGATCAACATGCTTCCGATCGAGGGGCGCGCCAAGCAAATCGTGCGCATAGTTGTCATCATCATCGGCGTGTTGTCGCTGCTGAAATATCTCGCGATTTACTAAGCGCTCCCGAATGAGCGGCTTTGCGAAGACTATGCAGACGACACGATCGGCAAACTGAGCGAGCCCGAGGTCAACAAACGTCGAGCCGTCGTCGGTTAGCTGAGCGCCGATAGCCTCGGCGCTAGAAATCGAGCGGGAACAGCGTATCGAGCGGCAAAAACGGCCCGCCCGTGGTGCGGCAGTTGCGCTGGCAGGCGCGATCGGCGGCATCGGTGCGTTTGAGGCAGCGCCCTTGCGCGTCGCGCTCCAGGCAGGCGACCAGATTCCAGGTCGAGTACGAACCGCAGTCGTCCCAGCAGGCGCCCGAGGCCCAGACCGGCTCCGCCCGCTTGCTCAGCGGGAACGGCGGTTCCGGGCTGTGCTTGTTGTAGCGCCAGACCGTGCCGTCGCCGGCTGCCGCCGGCAACGCCGAGAGCGCGCCAAACAACAGGGCTAAAACGAGGGCGATGCGATTCATGAGTCGCCTTTCCTGGAAACCCAGCATAGCGCCGCCGCGCCGGGACGCCAATGCCGCCGGTGGACGGACGGGGGCCGCCGGAACTTCCGTTTGCCGGCTGCCGTTGCTATTGTCATAATGTGGTTCGGGGCGCGGTATTCTTGTTCGCGGGAAGGAGCAGCCGGTTTGACCACATTCTCAGAACAGCCGGCCGATGCTGTCCCCGTCCCCGTCCCTACCCAGAATTTCGGCACTGCCGGCATCAAGCCGCTGGAGCGGCCGAGCCCGGTCACGCGGGCCTTCATGACCGTGGTCGCCTGGGTCGAGCGGCTCAACCTCAAACTCAGCAAGGTCGGCAACCCGCCGATCTATGACAATGCGGTGTTTCCGTGGAGCAAGCTGATCGAACGCGATTGGCGCGCCATCCGCGCCGAGCTCGACCACGTGCTCACTCGCAAGGACGACCTGCCCGGCTTTCACGAATTGTCGACCGACGTTGCCGTCATCAGCCAGGACCGCGGCTGGAAGACGTTTTTCCTGTGCGGCTACGGCTTCCAATCCGACGCCAATATCAAGTTGTGTCCGGAGACTTGGGCCGCATGCCAAAATATCCCCGGCCTGATCACGGTGATGTTCTCGATCCTGGAGCCGGGCAAACACCTGCCACCGCATCGCGGGCCTTACAACGGCGTGCTGCGGCTGCATCTCGGCCTGATCGTGCCGGAGCCGCGCGACGACCTCGGCATCCGCGTCGAGAAGGACGTCTATCGCTGGCGCGAGGGCGAACCCGTGATCTTCGACGACGCCTACGAGCACGAGGCCTGGAACCGCACGCCACACGCGCGCGTGGTGTTGTTCGTCGATTTCCGCAAGCCGCTGCGGTTCCCCGCCAGCTTCCTGAACTGGCTGCTGTTGCAATTGGCCATATTCACCCCCTTCATCCGCGAGGGCGTCGACAATCAGAAGGCCTGGGAAAAAAGGTTCTACGCCGAAGCCCAGGCATCACGGAACCGATAGGCCGCGTGGCCTTGCACTGCCGGGCATTCGCGGTTAGCTCCATGCCGCATGCTTGATCCCGACAAGAAACCCGATACCGCCGCGCCGAAAGTGAGCTTCGTCTCGCTCGGCTGCCCGAAGGCGCTGGTCGACAGCGAGCGCATCGTCACACGGCTGCGCGCGGAGGGCTATGAGCTTTCGCGCGAGCACGCCGGCTCGGATCTGGTCATCGTCAATACCTGCGGGTTCCTCGACAGCGCCAAGGCGGAGTCGCTTGCCGCCATCGGCAGCGCGCTGAAGGAAAACGGCAAGGTCATCGTCACCGGCTGCATGGGCGCCGAGCCGGAGAACATTTCGGCCGCCTATCCGCAGGTGCTGGCGATCACCGGACCGCAGCAATATGAGAGCGTGGTCGACGCCGTGCACAAGGCGCTGCCGCCGATGCACGATCCGTTCCTCGATTTGGTGCCGCCGGAAGGCATCAAGCTGACGCCGCGGCATTACGCCTATTTGAAGATTTCCGAAGGCTGCGACAACCGCTGTTCGTTCTGCATCATCCCGCGCCTGCGCGGAGATCTGGTGTCGCGTCCGGCCGGCGATGTCATGCGCGAGGCGGAAAAATTGGTGACCGCCGGCGTCAAGGAACTGCTGGTGATCTCGCAGGACACGTCGGCCTACGGCGTCGACATCAAATACGCGTCGAGCCAATGGCGCGGCAAAGACCTTAGCGCGAAGTTCATCGATCTCAGCGCCGCTTTGGGCGAACTCCGCGTCTGGGTGCGGCTGCATTACGTCTACCCCTACCCGCATGTGGATGAGGTCATCCCGCTGATGGCCGAACGGAAAATACTTCCCTATCTCGATATCCCGTTCCAGCACGCCGCACCCGACGTGCTCAAGCGCATGAAGCGCCCGGCCGCGCAGGAGAAGACGCTCGAGCGCATCGCGCGCTGGCGCGAGATCTGTCCGGACCTCACGCTGCGCTCCACCTTCATCGTCGGCTTTCCCGGCGAGACGGACGCGGACTTCGACTATCTGCTCCAATGGCTGGAGGAAGCCGCGCTCGACCGCGTAGGCTGCTTCAAATATGAGCCGGTGCGCGGCGCTGCGGCCAACGATCTGGCCGCGGCGGTGCCGGACGACGTGAAGGAAGACCGCTGGCACCGCTTCATGCAGGCGCAGCAGAAGATTTCGACGCGCCGCCTCAAACGCAAGGTCGGCACGCGCCAGCAGGTCATCATCGATTCCGCCGGGCCGACGGTCTCAAAGGGCCGTTCGATGGCCGACGCGCCGGAAATCGACGGCGCGGTTTACGTCGCAAGCCGGCGCCCGCTGCGCGTCGGCGAAATCGCCACGGTGAAGATCGAACGTGCCGACGAATACGATCTGCACGGCACGGCCGTCGGGTTCTAAAGCCGGTAGAACTTCACTGCATTGTCGTTGAACACCTTGCGCTGATCGGCCTCGCTGTATTCCGACAGGACCTTGCGATAGACGGCGAAGAAGTCGGCGTAGCTGGCGTGCAGTTTCTCGAGCGGGAAATTGCTGCCGTAGATCGTGCGATCGACGCCGAAGATCTGGATCGAGTCGCGGATTACCTGGCGTGCCTGCGGCAATGTGATGCCCTGGTTGAACATGCCGAGCCCGGACAGCTTCACGTGCACGTTCGGGAATGCCGTCATCGCGGTGAGCGCGGCGCGCCACTGCTCGATCATGATTGGCGCGCGGTCGGTGAGCATGCCGGAATGCAGCAGGATCATCGGCACGTTGGGAAATGCCTTGATCAGCTCGACGGCGTATTTCGCCTGGCCGGCGAACACCTGCAATTCGAAATGCAGGCCGTATTTCTCCAAGAGCGCGAAGCCGCGGCGAAATTCCGGCGTGTTGCAAAAGTCGGGCGTCGGATTGGGCTGACGCAGCGGATGGCTGTCCCAATGCAATTGATGGCGCACGCCGCGCAAGTTTGGAAACTGTTTCTGCGCCTTCAGCTTGGCGTCGAGATCAGGATCGGTCATCTCGGCCTGGCAGACGATGCCGTGCGGAAAGCCATGTCTGTCGGCGACCGATTGCAGCCAGCGCGTCTCGTCGAGCGCGCGCGGGTTGCCCCACATGGCGGTGACGTGCACCGACTTGGTGACGCCCTCGGGCGCGACGTCGTTGATCCATTCCTCCGCCGGATAATCGCGGCGCAGTCCGAAATAGTCACCGTACATGCGCGGGATCGGCGGATCGGCCAGCCACGGAATATCCTTGCGCATCCAGATGTGATGGTGCGTGTCGATCACAGGTCCGCTATAGGTAGGCATGTTTCCCCCGATTAATGTTTCCGTTCGCACACGACTTTAACGACCGCGTCCGTCAATGTCTTGAGTTCATCTTTTGGGATGGTGAAAGCCGGCGTGAGATAAATCATATTGCCGAACGGGCGCACGAACACGCCTTCCGCCACGAATCGCGCGCGCAAGGCATCGAGATTGCCGATTGCATCCATCTCGACGACGCCGATGGCGCCTTTCACCCGCACGTCTTTCACGCCCGGCATGCCGCGGCAGGGTTCGAGCCCTTGCAACAACGCGGAGGAGATAGCAGCGACATGCTGCAACCGCGGCTCGGCCTCGAACAGATCGAGCGAGGCATTGGCGGCGGCGCAGGCCAGCGCGTTCGCCATGTAGCTTGGCCCGTGCATCAGCGCCTTTTTGGGATCGTCCGACCAGAAGGTGTCGAACACTTTGCGCGTTGCGACGGTCGCCGCCAATGGCAGCGTGCCGCCGGTGAGCGCCTTCGACAGCGCAACGATGTCGGGCGTGACGCCGGCCGCCTCGCAAGCGAACATCGTTCCGGTGCGGCCGAAGCCGGTGAATACCTCGTCGAAGATCAGCAGTAGATCGTGCTTGTCGGCGAGCGCGCGCAACCGCTTGAGCACGGCCGCGTCATGGAATTTCATGCCGCCGGCGCCCTGCACCAGTGGCTCGACGACGATGCCGGCGATGTGGCCGCCATGGCGCGTGACCAGCGCGTCGATCGCGGCGGTACCCGCGTCGTCCGCCGGCAGGTCGGCAATGACGTGTTGCGGCATCAATCCGCGGTAGATCGAATGCATCCCGGCATGCGGATCGCTCACCGCCATGGCGCCGGTGGTGTCGCCGTGATAGCCGTCCTTGAACGCGATGAATTGCGTGCGCTCGCGTTGCCCTTGGTTGATCCAATATTGCGCCGCCATCTTCAGCGCGATCTCGACCGCGACCGAGCCGGAGTCCGAAAAAAACACGCGGCTGAGATCGCCCGGCAGCAGCGCCGCCAGCCGCCGCGCCAAGGTGAGCGCCGGCTCGTGCACCAGCCCGCCGAACATCACGTGCGGCATTTGCTTGAGTTGCTTGGCCACCGCGTGCCGGATATGCGCCTGATTGTAGCCGTGGCAGGCGGTCCACCAGCTCGCAATGCCGTCGATCAGCTCGCGGCCGTCCGCCAGCGCGATGCGCGAGCCTTGCGTACGTACCACCGGCAATGGCGGCGGCGCGGTCTTCATCTGGGCATAAGGCAGCCAGATGTGCTCAAGACCCGGCCAGCCGGGGAGTTCGTTCTTTTTGCTGGTGTCGCCCGCCATTTTGGCAGTTCTCCGGACGTGGCCTTGGCGGGCATTTAGCCTAATGTGGTAGGCAAGGTCACCATGCCGTCGCTCGATCAATTCGCGCAGGAGAAACTCGACGATTTGCAGCGCCGCCATTTACGCCGCGCGCTGGCCGAGACCGTACGCGAGGACGGCATCTGGATCGAACGCGCCGGCAAGCGGCTGTTGTCATTCTCCTGCAACGACTACCTCAACCTGACCCAGCACCCGGCAATCAAGCAAGCCGCGATCGCCGCGATCGAGCAATATGGCGCGGGCTCGGGCGCCTCGCGCCTGGTCACCGGCAACCACCCGCTCTACGCGCAGCTGGAAGCGCGGCTTGCCCGCATCAAACAGGCCGAAGCGGCGGTCGTGTTCGGCGCCGGCTATCTCGCCAATGCCGGCATCATCCCGGTGCTGATCGGGCGCGACGGGCTGGTGCTGGTGGACGAACTGGCACACGCTTGCTTGTTCGCCGGTGCGCAATTGTCGCGCGGCACGGTGATGGCGTTCCGCCACAACGACGTCACGCACGCGCGCGAATTGCTGGAGCGCCATCGCGCCGAGCACGACCACGCGCTCATGGTCACGGACGGCGTGTTCTCGATGGATGGCGATTTAGCCCCGCTCGCCGAACTGCTGGCACTCGCCAACGAGCACGACGCCTGGCTGATGTCGGACGACGCCCACGGGCTGGGCGTGGTCGGCGGCGGGCGCGGCTCGAGCTTCGTCGGCAACTCGCACATCCCGGTGCCGTTGCAGATGGGCACGCTGTCGAAAGCAGTCGGCGCCTATGGCGGCTATCTGTGCGCCTCCAGCGTGGTGATCGACTTGATCCGCAATCGTGCACGCACGCTGATCTATTCGACCGGCCTGCCGCCATCCTGCGTGGCGGCGAGCATCGCCGCGCTCGACCTGATCGAGCGTGAGCCGGGCTACGCCGCTCTGCCGGTGCAAAAGGCAAAAGCGTTTACCAAAGCCGCAGGCCTGCCCGAGGCGCAAAGCCCGATCGTGCCGGTGATCATCGGCACGGAAGTAGCAACGCTCGCGGCATCGCAAATGCTCGCCGATGAAGGCTACCTAGCCGCCGCCATCCGACCGCCGACCGTGCCGGATGGCACCGCGCGCCTGCGGCTTACGTTCACCGCGCAGCATCCCGACGAGCAGGTTGCGCGGCTCGCGGGTCTCGTCCGCGAACGGATCTTGAATTGATGAGCGCTTATTTCGTCACCTCGACCGGGACCGATATCGGCAAGACTTTCGTTACAGCCGGACTGCTGCGTTATTTGCGCGAGGCCGGGCAAGCCGTGCACGCGCTCAAGCCGGTGGTGAGCGGATATAATCCTTCCGTGGTCGAGACCAGCGACCCGGCGGTGCTGCTCAAGGCGCTCGGCCGGCCGGTCGCAGCCGACGAGGTCGAACGCATCGCGCCCTGGCGCTTCCGCGCGCCGCTATCGCCCGACCTCGCCGCCGCCCGCGAAGGTCGCAGCATCGACTTCGCGCAGTTGATCGCGTTCAGCCGCCAGGCGATCGACGCCGAGAAAGGCATTCTGTTCATCGAGGGCGTCGGCGGCATCATGGTGCCGCTCGATGCCGAGCGAACGGTGCTCGACTGGATGGCGGCGCTCAAAATTCCGCTGCTGCTAGTGGTGGGCGGCTATCTCGGCACCATCAGCCACACTCTGACCGCGATCGACGTGTTGGCGACGCGCCATTTGAAAACAGCCGCCATTGTGGTGAGCGAGAGCGAGCGCAATCCGGTCGAACTCGACGATACCGTCGCCAGCATCGCCCGCTTCGCGCACGGCGTCGGCGTGGTCGGCCTGCCGCGCCTGCCCGGCGGCATCAACCAGCACCCGGCCTTTGCGAAAATCGCCGCTTTGCTCTAGCGGCGTCTAGCTCAGCCATTTCAGATCGACCAAGGTTTCGAGCATGCCTTCGGTGTTGATCAGCGCGTGCAGCAAGATAGTCAGCATGGTCGAGCCTGTGGCCCAGCGCATCCATCCGAGCAGCAGTCCGAATATGAAAATCTGCGCGATCACATACCAGTCGTATTGCACATGGATGAACGCCCACAGCAGCGAGGTGATGACGATAACGGCCCAGGCGTCGCGCGGCTGCTGCAACCAGCCGCGAAACAGAAAGCCGCGGAACAAAATCTCCTCTCCGATCGGGGTAAAGACGGCAATGGCGAGCCACAGCCAGAGCAGCCATCCGCCCGCGCTCGCCGTCGTGTAAATGTCAATCTGGAACGGCGTGACCAGGCTGCGCCCGACCAGCCAGCTAAGCAGGTTGCCGGCGACGATCATGACCACCATGGCGGCGACGCCGAACGCCACTTCGCCGCGCCGCGGCCAGATCAAACCGAGATAGGCGGCAGCACCAGCGCCGGTGCGGCGGGCAAATACCGTCAGCAACGCCACCTCGACCGGCGTCGACACCCCGATGATCAGCGTGATGGCGGCGCCGTCGCCGCTGAAATCCGGCAAATGGCCAAGGCTGCGGCCGTACCACCAGGTCAGCGCCAGCAGTGCCGCCAGTTGCCCGGCCAGCAGCGCGAAAACCGCCAACGCGAGGGTCGCCCCGCGGCTTAAGGGCTTGATCACGTCGGTCATCGTTGCGCTTTCGCCCAAAGGCCAAGCGCGGCCAACATCCGGTTACGGCACCAAAACGACCGAACCCGTCGTTTTGCGGCCTTCCAGATCCTTGTGCGCCAGGGCGGCGTCCTTGAGGGCGTATTTGTGGCTGGCCGGAATCTTCACCGCCCCGGAGCCAACCTTCTCGAACAGGTCCTTGGCGGTGGCGATCAGGTCTTCGCGCTTGGCCGCGTAGTGGTTGAGCGTCGGGCGGGTGGCGAACAGCGAGCCCTTCATCTGCAACAAGTTGATGTTGAACGCCTCGATCGCGCCGGAAGCGCTGCCGAAGCTGACGAACATGCCGAGCGGCCGGATGCAGTCGAGCGAAGCCGGGAACGTGTCCTTGCCGATGCCGTCATAGACCACGTCGCACAGCTTGCCGCTGGTGATCTCCTTCACCTTCGCGACGAAGTCCTCATCGCGATAGAGGATGGTGTGGTGCGCGCCATTCTTCTTGGCGAGCTCGGCCTTCTCCTTGGAGCCGACGGTGCCGATCACGGTGGCGCCGAGATGATTGGCCCATTGGCAGGCGATCAGGCCGACGCCGCCGGCGGCGGCGTGCACGAGGATGATCGTGCCCTTGCCGACCTTGAAGGTACGGTTGAGCAGATATTGCACGGTCATGCCCTTGAGCATCATGGCGGCGGCCTGCTCGTAGGTGATGTTATCGGGCAGTTTCACCGCGCGCTCGGCCGGCAGCAGACGCTCGGCCGCATAGCCGCCAAGCGGAACCACATAGGCGACACGGTCGCCAACCTTCAGGTCGGTGACGCCTGGCCCGACCGCGATCACCTGTCCGGCGCCTTCGTTGCCGGACACGAACGGCATGCCGACCGGCGACGGATACATGCCGACGCGGAAATAGGTATCGATGAAATTGACGCCGCAGGCGTACTGCTTGATCTTGACCTGGCCTTGGCCGGGCGCCGGGACTTCGATGTCGTCCAGCGTCAGGACTTCCGGACCGCCGTGTTTGTGAACGCGCACTGCCGCGACCATAGTTTCACTCCCTCAATAGATAGGCTTGTTGTGTGGATGGGTTTCGGCGGCGATCATAGGCAGCCTGCCGACGAACACAAGGCGCATGATCCCGAAAACTACCGGGCGCCCGACACATTGAGCACGGCGCCGCTGACATAAGACGCGGCATCCGACAGCAGGAACAGGATCGCCTCGGCGATCTCGTCCGGCTGACCGGGGCGGCCCATGGGCAAGAGCGGCGTGATGCGCTCCAGGCGGCCGGGCTCGTGGATCTCGGTGTCGGTCGGCCCCGGCCGGATGCCATTGACGCGGATGCCCTCTTTCGCGACCTCGCGCGCGAGGCCACTGGTGAGCGCGTCGATGCCGCCTTTGGCGGCGGCGTAGAACACGTATTCCCCGGCGCCGCCGGTCACGCTCGCGATCGAGGACAACAACACGATCGACCCACCCGGCCCACCTTTGGCGGTCGACATGCGGCGCACCGCCGCCCGCGCGCAAAGCAATCCGCCATACAGATTGACATCGATTACCTCGCGCAAAGTTTCGGCGGTGGCGGCTTCGAGTTTAGAATTTTTGCCGCCGACGCCGGCGCTGTGCACGAAATGGGTGATCGGACCGAGCGATTTCGTCGTTTCGTCGAAGACGCGCTCGACCGTGGCTTCGTCGATCATGTCGCCTTGGATCGCGACCGCCTTGCCGCCCGCGGCCTTCACGGCATCGACCACGTTGCCGGCAGCCGTCGCGTTACTCTTATAATTCACCGCGACGTCATAGCCCCGCGCGCCGGCGAGCTTGCAGGTCGAGGCGCCGATGCCGCGGCTGCCGCCGGCGATGAGAAGAACAGGTCGTGGCATGGATCGCTCCCGGAAGGTTCAATTGGAAATCAGCACGATCAGCCCGGCCGACGCAACAGGCCGGCGCCGAAAAAATAAATCGCGATGGCGGCCAGCGGCCAGATCACATAGGGCCCCGGATTGAGGTTGGCGATCAGCGCCAGGATTGCCAGTACGGCCCAGGCCGCAAGCAGCGCGACGTTGAGCACGCGCAGGCGCCTGACGCGAAGCGGATGCAGAAACTTGATCGGGGTGAATGTCAGCACCGCGAGCGCGGCAATCATGGCGGCGGCCAGCCAAGGCGGCGGCTCCAGCAGATAAAGGTAGAATGCGGCGACGTTCCACAGCACCGGGAAGCCGCGGAAATAGTTGTCGGCCGTCTTCATCCCCCGGTCGGCGAAATAGAGCGCGCCGGTGACGACGACAAGGACGCCGGACGGAATTGCCAAAGCGGGCGGCAGCATTCCGCTGGCGGCGATCGCGTAAGCCGGAACGAACACATAGGTGGTGAAGTCGACGACGAGATCGAGTGTCTCGCCCGACCAGCGCGGCAAAGCCTCGGCAACGTCGAATTCGCGCGCCAGCAGGCCGTCGACACCGTCCACCGCCAGCGCCAAGCCGAGACAGAAGAACGTCGCCGCCCAATGTTCGCCGGTGGCGAAAATCAAGGCCATCAGCGCCAGCGCCGCGCCGCACGCGGTGAAGACGTGAACGGCGAAAGCGCGGATGCTAACCAATTTGGTCACTTACTGGTTGCCCCAGTCCAGCTTGACGATCTCGGCCGACCGGCCGGCCAGGTTCCAGTTGCGGCCGAAGCCGCGGAAGCGCGACTTGTCGGCGCGCGAGACGATGACGTCGGGACCGATCCAATATTCGCTGTTGCGGATCACGACGTTCTGGCCCTGCTCCTTGCCGCGCACCGGGCTGATCGCCCCGCCGCCGAATTTTTCCAGGCTGATGATGCGCGTCTCGCCTTGTGTCTCGTAGCTGATCGGTATCTGCCGGACACCGAGGAATTGGCCGACCAAGATAGAGAGCAGATGCGTGGTGCCGCCGACGCGCCCGGTGAAGATGCGGGTGAGCCCCTTCACCGCCATCGCCGAAGCCTTGTCGTCGACGAAAAGCGCCGCGGTCCAGTTGCCGCGCGACATGATGCCCGGCAGGTCCATCATAAGTCCGACCCGCAGTCCGGACAGGTCTTCACTGTCGATATGTCCTTCGTCGATGCGCACGCCGGCCCAGGTCTGGCAGCGGTCTTCGGTCGGCGGATGGTCGCCGAGCGAAAGCACGCAGGGGCAAAACACCGTGCAACTGCACGACAGCGCCATCTCGCCTTTCAGGGTCCACGCTTCGGTCACTGTCTCCCTCCCGGTCTTTCAAAGACCTAGCTCAAATTGCGTGTACCGGCCAATGGGCGGAAAATGCCGTCAGCACAAAGGCCATGCCGGTCACGATCAGCGCGACGCCGAGCGCGTAGCTGAGGCGCTTGCCGGCGCCGATCTTCTCGAACGTCATCAGCGCGCCGAGCGCGGCCATCCAGATCACGTTCATCACGCCGACCGCGAACATCACCAGCATCATCGCCCAGCAGCAGCCCAGGCAGTAGAGGCCCTGCTTGACGCCGAGGCGGAATACGCCGCGCGTCGTGGTCGCCCAATTGGTGAAGAAGAAGGGGAACGGACTTCGGCATTGCGTCAGGCAGGCATGCTTGAGCGTGGAGAATTGATAGGCGCCGGCGCCGATGAAGATCGCGCCCGAGAACAACCCGCTCGCGGACGCCATGCCGGTATCGAGCAGCGCGGCGCGCGTAAAGGCGAATTGCGCGAGCGTCGCGGCGGCGGCAAAGCCGAGCCACACCAGCATGTAACCGGCGGCCAGCACGAACGGCGAGACGATGCGTTCGCCCTTGCGCGCGGCGGTGTCGCCGATTTCGGCGTAAGTGAGAATCATGGGCGACGCGCTCGGCAGCATCATGGCGAGCGTCATCGCGCTCCACATCAGGCCAACGATCGCGAATCCGCCGGCGCCCCAGACCGCGCTGGACGGAACCAGCGCCCAGCACATCGCGTCGAACGGGCTTATGCCGGAATACAACAGGCCGAGCGCCAGCCAGCTGAGACCCGCCAGCGCCACCACGCAAAGCGCCGCCAGCGCTTTCGGCCGCGCGAAGGCGGCGCCGAGCCGGCTGGCGGCGGGCGGCAGATGGGACAGATCGTGGCCGGCGGTTTCGGTCATTGGCTTTCCATCATTCTTTAGCGTATCGGACCCCGGCCCGGTATCGGCAGCCGCCGGCGTGGTTTCCGCGCAAGCCTGCCGCATGCTAATCAGCTAATTCGCAACAGGACGCTTTGATGCCGGACAAATATACCGATCGGCCTTCAGTCATCGTGGTGGGCGGCGGCCCGGCCGGCCTGACCGCGGCAATTACGCTCGCCAGCGCGGGGCTCGCCACCGTGCTGGTGGGAAAACGTCCGGGCCGCCCCGACCACCGCACCACCGCTTTGTTCGCGGGTTCCGTCACCGCGCTGGAAACCCTGGGCGTTTGGCCGCTGTGCGCGGCGCAGGCCTCGCCGCTCAAGACCATGCGTATCGTCGATGATACCGGCCGGCTTTGGCGCGCGCCGGAAGTCAAATTCGACGCCGACGAAATCGACCTCGACGTCTTCGGTTACAATATAGAGAACTTCCATCTGGTCGCCGCGCTCGAGCAGCGCGCTGGCGCATTGCCATCGCTGAGCCTGATCGAGGACGAGGTTCGCAGCGTCACGCCTGGTGACGATGCGGTCACGGTCACGCTCAAGAGCGGGGCTGAGGTGAGCGCGCCGCTGCTGATCGCCGCCGACGGCCGCCGTTCGCTATGCCGCGCCGCCGCCGGCATCGCGGTCGACGAACGCGACTACAAACAGGTAGCGGTCACCGCTTGCCTGAAACACACCCGTCCGCACCGCGGCACCTCGACCGAATTCCACACCGTCAGCGGGCCGTTCACGCTGGTGCCGCTGCCTGGGTTGCGCTCGAGTCTGGTCTGGGTGCTCGATCCGGCGCAAGCCGAGGTCATCGCGGCGCTCGACGACGCCGAGCTGGCGGCGGAAATCGAGCGGGCCTCGCATTCGATCCTCGGCAAGATCACGATCGAGCCGGGGCGCGGCGTCTTCCCGCTTTCGGTGGCCACCGCCAAACGATTTGGAGACCGGCGCATCGCGCTGGTGGGGGAAGCCGCCCATGTGATTCCGCCGATCGGCGCACAGGGGCTCAATCTCGGCCTGCGCGATGCGGCCAGCATTGGCGAGCTCGCGGTTGAAGCGCACCGCGACAGCCGCGATATTGGCGGCAGCGACGTGCTCGCAGCTTACGAGAAAATGCGGCGCGCCGACGTCGGCACCCGCACGCTCGCCATCGACCTGCTCAACCGCACGCTGCTGACGGATTTCCTCCCCGTACAGGGCATGCGCGGATTAGGCCTTTACATGATCGACCGCATCGGGCCACTACGCCGCGCCGTGATGCGCGAGGGCGTGCAGCCGGCCGCCGCGCAGCCGCGGCTGATGCGGGGCGAAGCCCTCTAGTTCCTATCGAAGCGGCGGCGCCTTTTTGGTGCCTGGCTTTTCGCGAAACCGCGGCGATATCGGCAGCGGCAGAGCCGCCATGGTTTTGCCCGACGAATTCTCGACTTTGTAATCGAACAGCCCGCGCTGGACGAAATGCGGATCGCGCATTGCTTGTTCGAGCGGCACGACAATCGTCGCGCAGCAGTCGGCGGCTGCGAAGATCAGTCGCCATTCCTCGGATGTCCGCGCCGCGATGAGTTTGGCGACCGCCTCGCAGGTCGCCGCCGGGGCGCGGAAGTCGCTGATAAACTCTTCCGCCAACCCGATCGCCTTGCAAAACGCCAGCCAGAATTTCTGCTCGATTGCGCCGCAGGCGACGATTTTGCGGTCGTTGGCCGGATATAAACGATAGCGCGGCGAACTGCCGACCAGCATCATTTCGCCCGGAGCGGGAAAGCGTCCGGTCGCCGTGCCGACGGCAATTGCATACCAGGCGAAAGTGAACATCGCGTCGGTCATGGCGATGTCGATGTGACAACCCTCCCCGCTTTGGTCGCGCGAACGCAGCGCCAGGAGAATATTGATCACCGCCGGAAAGCTGCCGCCGGCGATATCGGCAACGAGCATCGGCGGCACCACCGGCGTTGCCAGTGGCCCCGGCTGCAGATCGAGCAGGCCGGTATTGCCAATGTAGTTGAGATCGTGGCCAGCCTCCTCGACGCGCGGACCGCTCTGGCCGTAACCGCTGATGGAGCAATAGATCAACCGCGTATTGAGCGCGCGCGCCGCGTCGTAGCCCAAGCCCAGCCGCGCCATCACGCCGGGACGGAATTGTTCGATCAGGATATCGGCGCGCTCTATCAGCGGGATCAATTTTTCGCGGCCGGCAGCGCTCCTGAGATCGAGGGTCAGCACCTGCTTGCCGCGATTGAGCATGGCGAAGACGGCGCTTTCGCCGTCGACGACGGGCGGAAAGCGCCGCATATCCTCGCCGCCCGGCCGTTCGATCTTGATCACCTCGGCGCCGGCCTCTGCCAGCAGCAGCGCGGCAAGCGGCCCCGGCAGCAGCGTGGTGAAATCGAGGACAAGAAGGCCGGACAGCGGTTGCATAGAGTTATCCATTGCGCATGATCTTTTCCGAAAGCCGGTTCCCATTTTTCGGGATTACACGCTGTCACCGAAACAGCAGAGGCGGCAGCGTACCGGTTTTTACCATCCACATCACGCTGGTAAGCGTCACCACGGAGACCAGCGTGCCGATCAAGACCGCGCTCGAGGCCTGCTCCACCCAGACATCGTATTGACGCGCGAACACGAACACGTTGAGCGCCGGCGGCAGCGCCGCCATCAGCACCGCGGTGTAGACCCAGGTTTGGTCGAACGGGCCGAACAGTGACAGCAGCAGGAAGATCAGGATCGGGTGAACCGCGAGTTTCACCACGGTAAGGACCGGAACCTCCCACGGCATCTTCTTCAGCGGCCGTAACGCAACCGTCACTCCGAGCGTGAACAGCGCGCAGGGCGCCGCGGCGTTCTGCAAAAACTGCATCAAGCGTTCGAGCGCGACCGGCGGCTGGAAATGCAACGCTGCCGAGGCGACGCCGAGCGCGCTCGCGATGATCAGCGGGTGCAGGACGATGCGCTTGACCACTTCGAGCGCGGTGTGGGCGAGGCTCACCTGCTGCGGCTTGGCCAGCGCCATCAGGAACGGCACCATGGTAAACAGAATGATGTTGTCGAAGCAAAAAATCAGCGCCACCGGTACCGCCGCCGCCGGCCCGAGAGTGGCCAGCGCCAGCCCCGGACCCATGAAGCCGATATTGCCGTAGCCGCCGGCCAGCCCCGCGATCGCCGCCTCCGCGATATTGCCGCACCTGATCGCCATGCCGATGGCGAACGAGAGCGAAAAGGCCCAGAGCGTCGCCAGCGTGGTGGCGAAGATGAAGTCCACCTGCGCGAGCTTTTCGAGCGGGGTCTGGGCCAAAATGCGGTAGAACAGGGCCGGCAGCGCCACGTAAAGGATGAAAAAATTCATCCAGGCCAGAGCGGTATCGGGGATCTGCTTGAATTTGCCGCAGGCAAAGCCGATGAAAATCAGGCCGAAAAACGGCAACGCGAGATTGAGAACGTCGATCATCCGAAGGCCCCGGCCGGCCCCGCGGGACTGCCCACTTGGCGCGGTGTTTGCATTCCTCTAAACGGCACCTAGCCCCTTGGGAAGGACTTAAGCAGCCCATGAAATTGCCCCGCCAGTTCTTCGCTCCGCTCGCCATCGGCGCGCCCGCGCCCATGCGCGAGCTGCCGGTGCGGCTGGAGCGCATGATCCATTTTGTGCCGCCGCATCTTGAAAAACTGCGCGCCAAGGTGCCCGAGCTGGCGGGTCAGGTGGACGTAGTGCTGGGCAATCTCGAAGACGCCATTCCGGTCGAGGCCAAGGAGGCCGCGCGCAACGGCTTCATCGCGATGGCCAAAGCGGTCGACTATGGCGTGACCGGATTGTGGACGCGCATCAACGCACTCAATTCGCCGTGGGCGCTCGACGACGTCATCGAGATCGTTGGCGCAGTCGGCGACAGACTCGACGTCATCATGCTGCCGAAGGTCGACGGCCCCTGGGACATCCACTATCTCGACCAGTTGCTGGCGCAGCTCGAAGCGCGCCACAAAATCAAAAATCCGATTTTGATTCACGCCATCCTGGAGACCGCGCAGGGCGTCAACAATATCGAAGCGATTGCGAGCGCGTCGCCGCGCATGCACGGCATGAGCCTGGGGCCCGCCGATCTCGCCGCCTCGCGCGCGATGAAGACCACGCGCGTCGGCGGCGGTCATCCCGAATACAAAGTGTTGGCAGATGCGAACGGTGACGCTCCGCGCCCGGCCTATCAGCAGGACCTGTGGCACTACACCGTCGGGCGAATGGTGGATGCCTGCGCCGCCTCCGGCATCAAGCCGTTCTACGGCCCGTTCGGTGATTTCTCCGACGCCGCCGCCTGCGAGGCGCAATTCCGCAACGCATTCCTAATGGGCTGCCTCGGCGCCTGGTCGCTGCATCCCTCGCAGATCGCTATCGCCAAAAAAGTATTCTCGCCCGACCCGGCGGAAGTGGCTTTCGCGAAAACAATCGTCGCCGCCATGCCGGACGGCGCCGGCGCGGTGATGATCGACGGCAAAATGCAGGACGACGCCACCTGGAAACAGGCGAAGGTTCTGCTCGATCTGGCGAAGCTGGTCGCCGCCAAGGACCCGGAAATGGCCGCCCGTTACGGCCTGTGAGCGCAGGTCTGGCGAAGCCCGCAGCGATGTACTAAGTGATCCCTGACATGGACAAGATACGCATCGCCAAATACCAGATCGGCCAGGTCGTCAAGCACCGCGTCTATCCGTTCCGCGGCGTGGTGTTCGATATAGATCCCGAGTTCGACAACACCGACGAATGGTGGGAGTCGATCCCCGCCGAAGTGCGCCCGCGCAAGGATCAGCCGTTCTATCATCTGTTCGCCGAGAACGCGGAGAGCGAATACATCGCCTACGTCTCCGAGCAGAACCTGCTGCCCGACACGTCCGACAAGCCGCTGCGCCATCCGCAGGTCGAAGGGTTCAAACGCGACCTTATAGCCAAGCTAATGAACTGAAAACAAAAGAGAAATTTAAACGGGCCGGTTCAGAACTGGCCTTTTTCATGTCGCATGTGTTGCAAGCCTGTACCAAGCAGTTTCAATGACTTACAACGGATAACATTTTCTCACTGCAACATGACTGCAACATGAAGGGGTGCCGACGCCTGGGCGCCGATGCTCGGCCGAATCTGGCCGAGAGAATGCCCAAGCCGCTATTCAGGCCTCTAGGACGGTCGCCTATGCGTTGACTGGCATAGGTCTCAGCTTCCCCCCGGCTGGCACCCTGCTAATCTCAACCCAGGCCGAACCGCTGGGCGCCCATGACCCTCCGCAACATGCGCGCCAATGGCGTGCGCACCCTCGCCGTTTGACGGTTTTCACCCTCCCTTAAGGGCCCCCGCAGCCGATATGCGGCCGAAGCGATTCTGCGGCCACCAGGGCAGGCCAGACCCATGACGCTGACGAAAAGAGACCGAGCCATCGCCCTGGCCGAACAAATCTACACCGCGCTCAATCACGACCTTTTCGACCAAATGTCGCATGAAGCGATCGACAGCGTGATCGCCGATCTCAACACGCTGCGGTCGCTTGTGGGCCGATGTTCGGATATCAACGTCGCCACATTCTCCCTGGAGAGAATGAAGCACCCGCGCGCGAATAAGCTTTTGAAGGCGCAGTCGGCGAAGGAAGCAGCGGCTGGCGCGCGGAACATGGTCTACGACATGGCGGAAGCTGGACAATGACAATCAGCGCCGTCAAAGCCGCGCCGCACGCCGGGCGTCAGTTTGAAATCCGGTAGTGTCTCAGTTTGAATTTTGGCGCTATTGACGGGCGCTCGCGCGTCCCCTTCTGACGGTCTATATTGGCCGGGAGAGAGGTGATTGATGGACCGCCAGGAATATCTTGGATTTGTAACGATTCTTGAAAGCGCGCGAAGCTCGGTTGACGCGATTTTGGGTGATATTTCCACGAATGCTGGGGGCGTAATGGTTTCACGCCTAAGGCAAGTGCTGGCTGATCTCGATAAGGCCATCCAGGCTTACCGGGAAAAATCCAATGCCTAGAGGCCTTAAAGGCGAAAAGCGCCACGCCGACGTAACCGCGTTGCCCAAACCGGGAAAGCGCGGACCTTATAAAAAGGGAGTTTAGGATGAAGTCGCGCGACGAGATACTGGCGGACTTGCGAAAGCAGGTAAAAACGGCCTCTCTGTCCGAAAAGGTCGAACTGCGTAAGTTTGTGGACCGTCTGATCGAACAGCGAATGCAGCTTGTCAATGAAAGTGCTCAACACGCAGTTACCGGGCTAACCCCGCGGTATCGGCAAGCCTTCCTGGACATGATCGAAAACGACAGGATTTGGCTGAGTGGTTTGGAGAGCATAAAGCAAGAACTAAATTCAAACTGAGACACTACCTGAAATCCAGTGGCCAAGGCGGATAGCTTGGATGGGCGCATAGTGCGGGCGGTGAAAAAGGTCGCCCAATGATAGCTCTCGGCACCACTACCTTTCTGATCGTTTTCGCTGTAGCGCTTGTGCTGTTTGGCCTAGTGGTGGGGTTCAAGTTCTATTTTGAAAACAAGAAACGCTCGTAATGCCCGCGACCCCGGAATTGATAGGCT
>Ga0182024_10007899_pt1 | contig 22757 bp, 15 predicted proteins | sample P32metaG_FD_120480 | JGI IMG/M metagenome (GOLD analysis project Ga0182024, IMG submission 120480) | Permafrost microbial communities from Stordalen Mire, Sweden - P3-2 metaG (Illumina Assembly) | ecosystem: Environmental > Terrestrial > Soil > Wetlands > Permafrost | place: Sweden: Stordalen... | reverse complement strand
GCTATCGTGGCCTGCCCAAGGCGCGGCTCCAGAACTATGTGATCGGCGCCGCCTGCAACGCCAAACGCTGGATCCGCCGCGCCGCCTGGGAGATGAAACAGGCAGCGAAGAACGCGGCCGCAGGGCCGCAGCCGGACATAAACGGGGAGATACACCGTTTTATTTCGCTGCGAATCGCTTCGTGATGATCGGCTGAACGCCTCGCCCGGCAAGCGCAGTCACCCCGGACTTTCTGCCCCAATTTAACGGTGTATCTCCCCTTTTCTGGTTCCTTTTCTGGTTAAACGTAAGCGGTGGCGTCCACGGCAGGACCGCACCGACGTTCGGTACGAGCGAGTTGGGCGAGCCCGCGAGATTGGCTGCATTGACGTAGGCTTCGAGTTCGCTCCGCGCGCTGCTCGCCGCGATCATCCCCGGGGTCAACATCCCGGTTGCCGCCGAGCCGTTGTAGACGGCCAGCGGGCTTGGCGGGGCGCTCTCTGGGTTGAACGGGGCCATAGCGAGCCCGGTAGGGTCGCTCTCGTTAACCGGATCATTTTCGCAATATGCGTACAGATTCAGCCCGCCCGACTCGCCGGACGGGTCGCGGGTCAAGAACCGCCCCTGTAATTGTAGTTGGTCGTCCGGCCCATCTCGTCTACATATTTGGTGGGCCGGCCGAGGGTGTCCCAGTCCTCGCTGGTGCTGGTGGTGAGGGTTGGCCCGCTGGCGGGGGTGCCTGTATCAGTGGTTTGGACGACGTTCCCGTCGGCGTCGTAGGCGAAGGTGACCTGGAGCGTGGCGGTGCTTTCGGTGGCGACGCCGCCCCAAGACGTGTAGGTGTAGGTGCTGACGGTGCCGTCGGGGGCGGTGACGGTTTGCGGCCCCTCCCAGGAGTAGTTCGAGAGGTTTTCCGTGGCGCCGCCGATGGCGGTGCTGGTGAGCGTGCGGTCCAGGGCGTCGGTCGAATCGGGGCTGGCGGTCCCGGTCGGCGTGGCCCCGATGCCGGCCGAGGAGGTCGAGGTCACGACGCCGAAGGCGTTCAGCGTGCCAGAGGATCCGGAGGTCGGGTTGCCGAAGAAGTCGTTGAAAGTGCTGAAGTTCGTCGGCGAATTGCTGACGGTCACGTCGCCGGTGGGCGACTGCACCGTGGAGGAGTCGAAGCCGGTGATTGTGGTCGTGGACTGCATCCCCGCGGCGGCCCAGGCGGCACGGACGCAAGGGTCTCAGCCGAGAACTAAAGGCATTCGGCGTGCCGGTGCCGACCGAGTCGTGGCTGGAGAACGAGATAAAGAGGCGGCGGTGTTGAACGTCGTGGGCGAGTCGCTGAACGTGACGCCGACTTTAGTCCGGATCGGCTATGCCGGCTTTTCGCAGCAACCGCAAGTCGTCTAAGTAATCGCGGAATTTGGGATGACCCTTCGGGGCGATCAGCACCTTGTTCGGCGTGTCTGACTTCAGCATCAGATCAAGGGTGAACGGAATGGCGGGCGCTCTGAAATCAAGCTCCCGCCAGTCATGTTGAAGAACCCGCTCGCGTTGGAAAAGGAATTGCGTTTCGGCGTCCCTACGAATCAAATGTCCAGGTATGTCACGAAGCTCAAGCTCCTTGAACTCTCCGTCGCTGATATCAAGCGCCCAATCGACCTTGCGATAATAATCCGCATTTGCTTCGCGAAACAGGGCAATTCCGCGCCGCCTATCAGCGTCATTTTCGAGCGACGACGGAAGCATGTCATTACTGAGCATCATACGGTCAATTCTCCCACGCAATACCACGTGGTTGAAGACCGCACCGTGCGTGCGGACCAGTTGACCATTGGTTTTGAATCCGTCGACCAGAACATCTTCAAAAATGGCGGCATACAACGTGCATCCGCGCTGGCTGCAATCGGTAATTCGGACGCCGCGAACGACGGAACGCAATGCAGGGTCGTCGGTCAACGAGAGGAAATAGCTTTCAAAATAGCAGCGTCGAAAGTCGAAGCCTTCGTAAATTGCCGCGGAGTCGCGGTCGGCGAAACTATCGCGACGAAATTCCTTGTTTTCAAAAACGCGCATCGTTGGCTCCATTACGGGAATGCAGCGGGGCGCTGGTACGTGATGATATTCAGACCCGCGCCGTACCCAGGCCGGGCAAGGTGAGCAGCGGCTTGCCCCGGCGTCGTGATGTCGAAGTCCATCCCCTGGAATAGGGCTCTGCCGACGAAATCAGGATTGTTCGGACCGCCAACGTGCCTGTAAAGGCCGTCCAGTACGGGGTCGGCCTCGATTTCTCGTGCCACAAGTCGTTCTATGGCGTTGCCATAGGCCGCTTTTGCAAGGCCGGTGTATTCGGCAGCGGCAAGCTGCTCTCCCGGAGAGAGGACCGCCGTGGCCACATTCAGGTTGGCAGCAAAGGCTTCGTTGACTTGATTCGTGAGGTTCTGCAAAACGCGCGTTCCGTCCGGCGTGAACTGCGGGTTTAGTATCCCATTCGGTCCCGCGTTGTGAACCAGGATTTCGCATTCGGTTACAAAGTACCGGTGGGCGCTATCAATTTCAAGATTAAAGACCTCGTATTTCCCGACCACCTTTTCGATTGATTCAACAACGGCGATTCCGCTTCGGGTTCGAAGCCTAGCCCCTTTACCCAGGGAATTCGCTGAAACGAAATCTTGGCGGTCTTCGCTGAAGATCGCGTGGTTGCCGGTTGTTTCGAGCGCGCCAGGCGATCCCTCGACCCTGATGCGGTACAGGTCAATGGTCCGGCTGTGGAATGAGCCGATTACGACGCGCCCCGGTCCTCCTTCAATTGGGGGACATGGTTCCAGCCCCAGCACGCGCGCCGCACCGTCGATCCGCAGCTCGAATACCGACAGCCGAACAGTGTCGCCGGGGCCAAGATTGCCGATCAGTTTCGCAGGCCGCAGGAACGACATCAGGAATTCCTGGCCGTCCTTGACGAATTGGAGATTGACGACTCGATATGCCGGTGGGTCGAACACGCGCCCGGGTTGGCCATCGTCGGGGGTGGACACACGACGACCGATCCCAATGGTCTCGACGCGTCGAGGACCGCTTGGGCAGGCGACCAAAGTATCCGGGCGGAAGCAGGCGAGGTTGCCCAGATTTATGGCGACGTCCTCCGCCGCCGCCGTTTCTACCTCGGCGGCCGCTAGCTCCGGCAGCGACGACGAGAGTAGCCTTGAGATAATCGCAGAGTCCCCCGCGGTCGCCACGGCGATTCCGGCCTCAAAAATGCCGAAATCGAAGGGAGCCCCGTGGTAGTGGGGCCCTGCGGCGACTCCTGCGGCCGCGATGGCCCCGGCGAGGCCGCGTTTCGGCCCAAATGCCCCTAAGTGGACAGGCCCAAAATTGAAGTCTAGGTTAAGATCCACATCAGCGAGCCCGAGATTGTTGAATGCGGTTACGAGAGCGGACCGCGTCTTGAGTAACCCCGCCAGTTTGGCTTGATTCGCCACTATCTGCGCATTTGCCGAATCCGCGAGCTGCGCTCGGCCGTTGTTTGTTGTGAAGCTGGTTGCGTAGTGCCAAATTTGCTGAGGCCAGCTCGTTTGTTCCTGGCAATAGGGAGAATTGAGCAGGTTGCGCAGTCCTTGGGTTGAATTCTCGGTTTGGCTGATAGCCACGTCGAATGCGCCGATCAGGCGCCCGAATTCGATTGCAAGGGTCTGCTTTGCCGAAGGGCCATCGGGGGCGGACGTCCACCAATTTGTCATTTCGGGGGTCACCAAGGCGGCATACGGGTCAGGTGCCGTCGACGGCGGGGAAAAATCAAACGGCCCGCCGCTCGCCGGCAGGTACACGCCCGGCTCGCTTCCCGAAAGGGAAAGGGTCCACGGGCCGTCGGGGGCTAGGCCGGTAGAATCCGTCTCATTCACCGGATCATTCCCGCAATACGCGTACAAATTCAGCCCGCCCGACTCGCCAGATGGGTCTCGCGTCAGGAACCGCCCCTGTGGGGCCGAGTACCACCGGGCGTTGTCGTAATACAGCCCCGTCGTCGGATCCTGGAACATCCCCGCGAAGCCGAAGGGGCAGGCGTTGGCTGCCGGGCCGCTGGCGGTGCGGACGCCCCAGGCGTCGTAGTGGTAGTCGGCCACCACGTTCCCGCTGGTGTCCAGCAGTTCGACCACGCTGCCGGTGGCATCGAAGACGGGGACGTAGGTGACCGCCGAGCCGGAGGTGTAGTCGGTGATGCCAAGCAGGCCGGTGGGGCCGTAGGCGAAGCTTCTTAGCAGTTTGTTGTTGCCGTCGAATTCTGCCAGGAGGTCGCTGCCGTCCCAGGCGTAGCGGGTGGTGCCGGTGAGCGTCCAGCCGCCGGTGCCGTTGGGGGACCAGGTGTCGGTCTCGGTGAGGCGGTGCTCGGCATCGTAGCCGAAGGTGACCTGGGCCGAACCGTTGACGGCGGTGGCGCCGGTCAGGCCGTCCACGGCGTTGTAGGAATAGTTCCAGACGCCGTCGCTGGTGCAGTCGCCTCGGGCGTTGTAGGTGTAGTTGGCGTATTGATTGAGATTGTTGCTGCCGCCGGCGAAGCCGACGCGGTTGCCGACGCCGTCGTAGGTCCAGCTTCCGATGGGCCCGCCGGTGCCGCTGCTTTCGACGCTATTGAGTTCATCGGCGGCGTCGTATCCGTACGTGGTCTGGTAGGAATCCGTGGAGCCGTCGGCATTGGCGCGGGTGACGGTGTCGGTGTCGCGCTGGTCGTCGCTGTAGTAGGTGTAACCGGCGTTGTAGACGGAATTGCCGACGACCCCGGTCGTGCCGAGGGTGGCCAGCCGGCCGTTCTGGGGGTCGTATTGGTAGCTGGTGTTGGAGCCGGGGGCGGAGACGCTGCCGATGAGGTCCGTGTTGGGTTTATAGGTGATGTTGAACACCTGGTTGGCCGCGCCGTTCTGGCCGACGATGGTGATGGTGTTCATCCGGCCGCTGACCGGATCGTAGCCATAGTCGGTTTCGCTCAGGGTGACGCCGCTCGCCACGAGTTTCACGCTCTTCATCGCCCCTGGCGATGCGCCGCTGCCGGTGCCGCCGGCGCCGCTGGTGGGGTAGTAGCCATAGACCGTGGTCGCGCCGCTGGGACCGGACTTGTCCGATGCGAGCTCGTCGTTCGTGTTGAATGCTTGCGTGCTGGCGGTGGTGATGGTCGAGGCGCCGGTCGGGTCTTCCGGGTTCCGCGCGGTCTCGGTGGTGATGGGCGCGTCGCCCATGTCATCGATATTGCTGATCGCGTCGGTGACGTTGCTGCCGCCGGCGAGGTAGTCGGTGTAGGCGGCGCTGGTTTGCTCGCCGGCGGTGTTGTAGCCGAACACGCCGCTGGAGGTGTAGTGGCCGGCGGGGTCTACGTCGTAGACGTTGGTCACCTGCTCGGCGCTATTGTATACGGTGTCCTGCTGGGAGCCGTCGTCGTAAGTCTTGCTCGTTTGCAGCCCGGTGTTGTCGCTGTAGCCGAAGCCGGTGGTGGCTTCGCCGGCGCCGTCGAGCTCGCCGGAGGAGAAGGTGGAGATGCTCGCCAATTGGCCGGTGGTCTGGTTGTAGTCGAATTCGGCGGCGATGTCGGCGTCGCCGCTCTGGCTGGTCTGCTCGCCGAGGGTGTTGTACTCGGCGTCGTCCTCGTCGCCGTCGGGCAGGGTCGTGGCGGTGGGGGCGTCGGTGGCGGGGTCGTCGCCGGTGACCGTGGTGGTCTTGCCGTCGGGCGACTCCTCTGAGTAGATCGAGCCGTCGGCGCGGAGGGTGTAGGTGGTCTTGCCGGTCCAGTCGCTTGTCGAATTGTTGCGCCGGAGAGCGTCGTATCCGTAGGATTCGCTGGTGATGGTGCTGCCATCGGCGCCGAGGGTCACGGCCGAGGCGAGCAGGCCCTGAGTGTAGGTATCGACGAGTTGGGTGCCGTCGGGGTTGGTGGTAGTGTCCACCTCGCCGCCGGTGGAGGGATAGCTCACCTGGGTGGTCGTGGTGAGTCCGTCGTCGGTTTCGGAGGTATTGAGGCCGCCGTTGGAGACGGTGACGCTGTCGACGGAGTCGCCGGTGGTGCTCAGGACGGTGGTCGTCGAGGTCGCACCGCTGTAGGAGTAGACGGTCTTGGGATCGATGCCGGGGGTATAGACGCCGTTGCCGGCGGCGTCGACCCAGGTGTCAGCCACGAGTCCGGTGAGCGGGCTGTAGTCGGTGTGGGTGACCGTACCGTTGATAGCGGTGTCGGTGATGGGCCGGCCGTTGTTATCGAAGCCGATGGTTTCGCTGGCGACGGCGGAGCCCGAGTTGCCGTTGCCGGGGTCGGCACTGGATTCGGTCTTGTACTGCTCGCCGAGGATGTTGATGTAGGTGGTGGTCCAGTCGGAGCCGGTGAGGCTGCCGCCCACGACGGCCTTGGACCACATGTCGCCGTTGGAATCGACGCCTTCGTCGTAGCTCATCGCGGTCAGCGACGGCGTCAGGGTTGGCGGTGACGGCGGTGCCGCCGAGGTTAGGTGTCAATCTCATTCCGAGCACGTGCCGGGGGTCAACTCTACGTCCCACTTGTGACAATCGTGTCAGCAGCCAATAATCGACCTCTTGGGATGACTCGAAGCCTACCTCCAACGGCTCGTCGACTTAAGCTATTGCACGATCCATCGACTCAAGTACTTGAGCCGCGGCGTCCTTACCGGAATAGTCCAAGATGTCGCTCAGGTTGAATATCATCCAACTCTGATTTTCCGCCAGATCTCTGAAGGTCTTCGCGAACCGCAGTCCGCCACTTCGGCACAAGTCCGGCCACGTTTCAGCCTGCGTTTCCAGTCGGATAATTCGCTCCCGGAAATGGTCATACTTCCGGTATTCTCCCGTTGTGGGCATAATCACCGTCGAAAGATCGCAGTCATCACTTAGAGTTAAGTGTCGGAGCACCGCGTTCGCGAACGACACATTCAACATGCGGTTCTTCCTTGGTGTTCCGAACTTTCTCTCCTCATTGGTGTAGGACGCAAATCCTCCGCGGAACCAGACGTCAGTTACCGGCCCCTCGAATTCGCATTCCTCAAATGAGGACGCGTTGAAATCCAATCCATTTAATTTGCATTGAGCAAAGCGACAGTCGGAAAACTCCGCGCGTATGGCAACGGCCCTCTGAAAGTCGCTTCGCCGGAACATGCAGGAATGATATTGCGATCCTAGGTATCCCAGCCCGCCGCCGCGGAAGGAGGTCCCGTTAAAGGCACAATTCAGAAAATGATTCCCCTGGTCGCTCACGCCTTCAAGGGCTGCGTGATCGAACACTGTATCAACAAATCGGCATCGCTCAAGCCAGGGCCGGTTGAGAACAGCACCGGTGAAGTCTATCTTTTCGAGCGAAACCCCGACGAGCTTAGCGGGGGCCATTCTGAATCCACGCAGATCGGTCCGTCCCTCGTGGGCACCGAACGGGCTTATGCCAGCATGAGAATCGCCCGCCCGCACAGAGCCCGCGACCCTCGCTATTATATCGGCATCGAGCCATCGTGATCGAAGCTCCTTTACGCTTGCTGGAACGGTAGCGGAAAGCATTTTTCATCCTTATTTTGTGGAAAGCAGGGTGCCACGGGGGCCATACTTCAAAACATGCCTCAACCACTGGCCGGGGGTCGTCATGTCCCACCACGCGCCACCGGCGCTCCGAAAATCTGGCCCGCAGGTATAAAAACTCTGCAACTCACCGTCATCAAATAGATCAGCAAGCACCGGGTCATTGATGATGCCCCGGCGCGCCATGACATCAATTCTATTCCCACGAAAAGCATCCAGCAACCCCGGATGATTCACTAGTGCGTTTCGCTGACCCGCCGTGAAGGCGTTTACGCCTCCGGCGTCTACCGTGACCGCGGCGTTATCGACGTACAGGCTCATGCGCCGCGTAATGTACGCCCACCTTGCCCCAGACGCGCTTAGGCCGCCGGCGTCGAACAGGGTGTTCGCCGCGGACACTCGGCGTGACAACGACTGCGCGGCGAGCCGTGAGTTCATCTCTCGTTATCCTGGAGCCAACCGTCGATCACGCCCGGCCTCCACGGGTCGTCAACGTCTTCCCGGTACTCATACCGAATCATAAAGTGAGACGGGTCGGCCGGGTCGGACTGGCCGGCGAAGAGCCTCAGGGTCCCTGTAACGTGCCAGAGCCCGGCCCGGGGTGCAACGTCGGGGTCGACCTCGCGGAAGTCACCTCGCTCTGTCGCCGGGACACCGCGGAGCGGCGAGATCAGGCCGGCGGGAGTAAGAGCATGGCCGTTCATAATGATCACACTGTAGGCCCTATTCCCCGGCGCCGCACACCGGAAGCGAACGTAGACCAGCCGTTCGTGGCCGCTCGGACTCCGGCGGCGGTGCATGAAGGCCACCCCAAGGCCGTACGGATCCGACAATATCGTGTCCAACTGCGCCGCGCCCACGAACGCTACGCAGAACGGCTGAAACGCCGTCGGATCCCACGTCGCATCCTGGCGGATTGCGCGATACCCATGCCCAGAGGCCGCGAGCCTCTCGGCCCTCTCCGTCTCCGTCTCCAAAACTACAGTGCCGTCAGGAAGCGAGTACACCATACACTGCCGTTGCAGGTATAAAAGCCGCGCCTGGCGCCAGACCGCCTGGCCCCAACGCCAGCAGGCGGCGCAGGTCATTAAGAGCAGGATCGCCGGCACGGCCCGGCGAACATGCCGCCGCCCTTGCCTCGGCCCTGCGCCGTAATCAAGGGCGCAGGCCGGACGCTAGAACGACGTCCACGCCCAGCACCGAGTGGCCCCGCTCGTCGTAGCAGGCGCGGAGGACCTGTCCCACCTGTCCGAGCCCAAAGGCACTGAGTCGCATGGATATCTCGGGTGAGCTTTCAGACAGGGTCTAGAGGAAGCCCTTGAGACGCGACGAAGCAGACAGAATCTGGGTGTACCCCGTGCCCGACTTCTCAGTGGGAAGAGCCGATGGTGCGAGCGAGGGAGGCCATCAGTGCGGAGAAACATATGTACTTTAATTGATACATATTCGCCCCAACCGCTGTGAGAGTGTGCGCCCAGGATGTTGTCACAATCAGACGCGATTCTTGACGGTGGCGAGGTCCGGGCGAGTCCGTCGCGTTCACGAAAGATCGCGAAATATGGGTAACCTTTCCGTACATTCTCGGGCCGGTCCCGGCAGGAAATCTGGAAGCCCAGGTTTTTGAAAGTTGGCCAAAAACGTTTTTGCGGCGAGTGGGCCGCTGGGGCTCGTGATGTGTGCGTGAGGTGCCGAGAAAACCTGCGAACCTGCGCGACCTTCGTTCCTGGGTCAAAACGGCCGATTCTTCGGCCTCTTTAGCCGCTGGTTGCGCAACGGCCCCCTGCGCAACCTGTAGAGGCACCGGTCAGCGATTGCCAGCGCGGGGGGAGACTTGTCGGCCGTGCCCTCGACGCTGCCACGCCCTCTCATTTCCACGCGGCGCCTCGTGCCAGTTCTTCGGCAACCCGGGCGGCGACGGTCGTCCAGTCGCCGCGGCGGGGCTGGCGGAACAGCCGCATGGTGGGATACCAGGGCGTGTCTTCGCGATCCAGCAGCCAACGCCAGTCGGCGACGTGCGGCAGGAGGGTCCAGGTCGGCCGGCCCATGGCGCCCGCGAGGTGGGCCACCGCCGAGTCGATGGTGATGACCAGATCGAGGTTGGCGATGAGAGCGGCGGTCTCGGTGAAGTCGGTCAGCTCGCCTGAGAAGTTATCCAGCGACATGCCCGCCGGCGGGTGGTCCGCCTCGGCGGCGGGGGCGCCGACTTGCAGGCTGACGAAGCGCACGCCCGGCACCGCCGCCAGCGGCGCCAGGGCGGGCAGGCCGCAGGTGCGCAAGGGGTCGGGGATGGGCCGGCCTGCCCAGGCCAGGCCGACGCGACGGGTGGTGGGGGGCTTTACCCCGGCAGTGGCCTCCAGGCGCCGGCGCCACTTTTCGCGCAATGCATCGTCGGGGAAGAGGTACGCGGCAGGGGCGGGCACCGTCTGCGGCGTGGTCGCGAAGCGCAGGGGAAGGGTCAGGAGCGGAAGGTGCAAATCGAAGGGCAAGTCACGGAGCTCGGGAGGGAGCAATGCAGGCGCCGCAGCGCGGCCGGGCGCGACGGTTGCGGCGGGGTCTGGCGCGGCGGCGGCGGCAGGGATGACGCGCTCGACGCCGGCGACGCCGGCAAACAGGCGCGTGAGTTCCGGTTGGCACAGGAGCAGCACCCGCGCCCCGCGCTGGGCCAGCAGCGGCGCGTAGCGGATGAACTGGATCGAGTCCCCGAGTCCCTGCTCGTGGGTGAGGAGGATTCTCTTGCCGGCAAGGGGCGATCCATTCCAGGCGGGCCTTGGGAAACGGTGGCAGAGGTCCCGGTAATCGGCGCAGCGCCAGCGCCACTCGTATTCCGGCCAGCCGCGCTGCCAATCGCCCAGCGTCAACAGCGCGATAGAGCGGTGCCAGCGCACTTCCGGGTGCTGCGGCGCCAGGCGCAGGGCACGATCGTACTCCACAACGGCATCGGCGGGCCTGCCCGCCCACAGGCATGTCGTGCCCAGGTTGTTCATCGCCTTGAGGTGGTCGGGACAACGACGCAAGACCTCGCGGAAAGCGGCGACGGCGTCGTCGAAGCGCCCGGCCCGCATCAGCACCGTCCCCAGGTTGTTGAGCAGGAGCGGATCGTGCGGGGCCAGGGCGATCGCGTGGCGGCATGCCGCCTCGGCGTCGGCCCACTGGCCCAGGTCGCGAAGGGCCAGGCCCAGGTGCGTGAATCCCGCGGCCTCGAGCGGCTTCAGCCGTGTCGCGCGCCGGTGCATCTCCAACGCCTGCTGCGGCTGGCCAAGGTTGCGAAAGGCAAGCCCCATGGCATTGAGCGAATCGACGGAATCGGGGCGGTGTTGCAGCGCCCGCTCCAGCAGGCGGAGCGCCTCCCGGGCATGACCGCTCTGGTATGCGACCACGCCCAGACCATGGAGGGCCCCGGCGTGATCGGGGTCGCAGCCCAGGATGCGGCGGTAGATCGCCCCGGCCTCGATCAGGCGTCCTTTGGCGTGTTCCGCGACCGCCTGCCGCATCTCTACTGCCAGCCGGTCAGCATTGTCCGACATGAGTTAACCCCTCAAAGGCTTCTGTGCCGTCGGCGCGGCCAGGGCGTCGCGTGCCGGCGCGAACCCGGGGTCGATGGACAGCGCCGTTTCGTAATGAGGGCGAGCTTCTGCTTCGCGCCCCAGACCGGTCAGGACCTGACCGGTTCGGAAATGCGCCGCGGCCGATCGGGCGCCCAGCGCCAGGGACGCCTGGCAGGCGGCCAGCCCCTCCTCGCCGCGGCCTAGCAGGGCAATGGTCAGCCCCAGATTGCTCATGAGGATGGGGTCGGCGGGGTTGAGGCGCACCGCCGCACGGAACGAGGCCTCGGCATCGGCCAGCAGGCCCATGCGGCGCAGGGCGACGCCCAGGTTGTTGTGATAGACGGGATTGCCCGGTTGCCTGGTAACGGCCTGCCGCATCATTTGCACGGCCAGTTGCGGTAACCCCGCGGACCCAGCAATGACCCCCAGCCGGCTCGCTGCCTCGGCGTTGCCGGGGTCGGCGGCCCGCACATGGAACAGCACCTCCTGCGCTTCGCGGGGCTTGCCCTCGCGTTGGTACTGGTAGGCGAGCTCCAGGTATTCGGGGACGGTCTTGCCGGAAGGCGCCACCGATTGCACGTACTTCACCGCCTGGTCAATCGTGTTCTGGACCGCGCTTTTTCCTTCGCGCGCAAACGCCCGGGCCAGGACCCGGTAGTGGTCGCTGAACTCGGCGCCGCTGCCGTTATGCCAGACGTCCTTGGCGATGAACGACTTGGACCGGACGATCCCCTGCTCCTGTGCGCGGCGGGGGGCGTTCTCCTCCGCGGTCATCGGCACGAGTTGGCAGGTCTGCTGCTGCGGGACGAAAGTGACCTGCACGTAGGGCTCGCCCTTGCGGAAGATGTGGCGCTCGCCGGGCTTGGGCGCCTTAAAGACGACGAACAGTTTCTTGGGCCACCACTCCGTCTGCACGTGCCCCACCACGGCCGCCGGGACCGTGCCGGTGTCGTCGGTATAGAACCGGGGGTGCGGCTGGGTGCGCAGGACGTAACCCGGCGGGGCCTGCATGTCCACCAGCGAGGCGAAGAAGTAGAACTTCGCGGGCTTGGGGGCGAAGAGGCCGAACTCGTCGCCGCCCAGCACGCCGCCCGGTTCTTTGGCGTAATCCCAGTCGATTTTCAGGTCGCCGTTCTCGTGATAGACATGGCACTCGGTGTCGTAGTGGTAGACCAGTTCCAGCCCCTCGGTGGCGCCGTCGCAGAAGGGCGGGCAGTGCCAGGGTTGCGGCTCCGATCCGTTCACCATCTTCAGGTCGGGCGATCCCGCCCAGCCCGGAATTTGCAAACGGATCGGCCTGGGCGGCAGCGCCTTGCCGGAAGTGCTGTATTTGATTTGCAGGTTGTCCATGAGGTATCTGACGTGATGTTTTCCAGGAACTACTCCTTGTTTTCTCCTGGCCAAAGTTTAAGCAAGGCCGAAGGGATCGCAACCTGATTGCCCCTCCCAATGGCGAGAGATGAGAGTTCATCGGCCACTCGCTTGATGACCGCGGCCCAATCCCCTCGGGCCGGCTGGCGGAATAACCGCATGGACGGATACCAGGGGCTGTCCTCCCGTTGCGTCAGCCAGCGCCAGTCCGGCACGAACTGCAACATCACCCAAACCGGCCGCCCCAGCGCCCCGGCCAGGTGCGCCACGCTGGTGTCGGTGGTGATGACCAGGTCCACCATTGACAGGACTGCGGCCGTGTCAGCGAAATCGTGTAATTCCGGTGCCAGGTTGACCAGCCGCAGCCCCGGGGGCGGCGTCTGGGCCTGCGGGGCGGCATGGCCCTTCTGGACACTGAAAAAAGACACGCCGCTTACCTGGGCCAGTGCCGCCAGGCGGTCCAGCGACATGGACCGTGACCGATCGTACTTGAACGTTGGGTTTCCCGCCCAAGCCAGGGCGACCTTGAGGCCAGCAGGGGGGGCCGCGGGGTCTATCACCTTCGGGCGCCACGAATCGAGCAGGTGCGGCTCGGGGTGGAGGTATGGGACCTCCGCGGGAATGGCGCCCCAATTGGTTCGGAAGATCCGCGGCAGACTGGCCAGCGGACAGTGCCAATCGTGGTCAGGCAGGGCACTGCCTCGAGGCACAATCCGGCATTTTTCAGCCACGGTCCCCAGCAGCCGTTGAAGTTCCGGCTGACATTCGACGATGACCTTCCCGCCCCGCCGGGCCGCCCACGGCACGTAACGGATGAATTGGATCGCATCCCCGAGCCCCTGCTCGGCATGCAGAAGCAGGGTGCGGTTTTCCAGCGGGCCGCCGTCCCACTGCAACCCCGCCAAGCTCCGCTTTGGCGACGGGAAATCCCTGCACTTCCAGCGCCATTCGTACTCTTCCCATCCCTGTGGAAAATCCCCGCGCATCAGCAGCGAAGACGCAAGTCCAAAGTGAGCTTCGGGATACTCCGGCTTAAGTGCCAGCGCCCGGCGATAGGCGGCGATGGCCTCATCGAGCCGTCCCTGGTTATGCAGCGCATTGCCGAGAATGTTGTGCGGTTCGGCCAGATCGGGCTTAAGGGAGATGGCCTTGCTACAGGCGGCGACCGCCTCGTCGAGTTGCCCGTTTGCTTCCAGGGCATTTCCCATGTTGCTGTACGCCTCGGCGCAGTTGGGCCGCAGGGCGATCGCCTTGCGATAGGCGGCGATGGCGTCATCGAATTGCCTCTGATCGCCCAGTGCGTTGCCCAGGTTGCTCAAGGCTTCGGCGGAGCCGGGCTGCAAGGCGATTGCCGCGCGAAGGGCCTCGACGGCCTCATCGAGGCGTCCCTTGCCCCTCAGGGCGACGCCGAGACTGCTGAGCGTTTGCGCATCGGCCGGCCCGAGGGCAATCGCCTGCCGGTAGGCCGCGATCGCCTCATCGAGCCGCCCCATTTCTTGCAGGGCAAGGCCGATGCTTCTCAAGGCTTGGGCATCGGGGGGCCTCAGGGCGATCGCCCGGTTATAAGCGGCGAGGGCCGCTTCGGGCTGTCCATCGTCTTTGAGAGCACTGCCGAGGTTGTAGTGCGCTTCAGGCAAGTTGGGCCGCAGGGCGATCGCCCGACGGTAGGCCGCAATCGCTTCATCGAGCCGGCCGGTATTGTGCAGCGCAAGGCCAAGGTTGCCGTAAGCTTCAGCGTAATTGGGCCGCAGGGCGATCGCCTGCTGGAAGGCGTGGACTGCTTCGCCGCTCAGCCCGTTACTTTTCAGCACGACGCCAAGGTTGTAGTGGGCTTCGGCATAGCTGGGCCGCAGGGCGATGGCACGACGGATAAACTCGATTGCAGTTTCATTGCGACCCGCCTGATGGGCGATCAGTCCCAAATGATGCAGTGCTGTTGCGTGCTCCGGATGCCGGGCGAGGACCTGCCGGAATAGTTGCTCGGCCTGCTGCAACCGGCCGGCCTGATGCTCCCGCAGCGCCAGTTCGAAGTCGTGTTGGATTGCCTGCTGGTCCATCCGAGGAGCAGCCATTCTAATACGGGCGGGAAACGAAGTCCCGCGGCTGACGGCTCATGCGATCCGCGTGTAATCAACTCACGCATTTTAGAAATCGCCGGCGCACCAGCGGCGCCACATTTCCCGGAACGCAGCATGCAAGACACGCGGCGAGACGCCGCGTCTACAGGGCGCACCAGCGGCGCCACATTTCCCGGAAGGCGGCTTCGAGGCCGGCGGTAAACGCCGGCCCGTCCATCAGAGCCGACGCCCGCATTCGCGGCCGCAGGCCTGCCCGCAGGCGTGCCAGGGACGGCAGATCGGCGGCCTGGGCCGCGGCAATGGCCAGGTATTGCTCGGGCGTTGCCGCGATCAGCTCGGTCAGGCCCAGGTTGCTCAGCAGGCTCACGCCCGACCGTCCCACCGCGGTCCGGCCGGTGAGCGTTACCACCGGCACGCCCATCCACAGGCTGTCGCACGTCGTCGTCCCGCCTCCGTAGGGGAACGGATCCAGAGCGATATCCACCCGGTGGTGCTGGCGAAGGTATTCTTCAACCGGCTGGAAGGCGATGAACTCCAGCCGCTCCGACAAGACGCCTGCTTCGGAGAACACCCGCCGGACGCCCTGCTGGTAGGCGCCCGGATTGCCGTGGATCAGCAGGCGCGAACGCGGAACGGCGTGCAGGAGGCGGGCCCATAATTGGAGCGTGGGGGCGGTCACCTTGCAAAAATTGTTGAAACAACCAAACGTCACGTGCCCGGCTTCAAGTGCGGGCAGCGGGCTCACGTCCGGCGTCGGGCCCGCTGGTTCATAGCACCAGTAGCAACGCGGCAGCCGGATGGTCTGCTCGGCATACTCGCCATCATCGTGGGGCTGGGCGCCGTCCGGAGGCACTTGGCGCCCAGCAGCGTCCAGGGGATCGAGATACGGGTCGCTCAGCCGGTAATCGATCGCCTTCAATCCGGTCGTGCCCGCATAGGCCAGCCAGGTGACCTGCACGGGCGCGGGCCGGCGGGCGAAGGTCAGCAGCCGGTTTTCGGTCATGTGCATGGTCAGATCGACAAGCAGGTCGATGCGGTCGTGGCGGACCTGCTCGGCCAGGGCGTGGTCCGACGACCCGGTCGTTTGCCGCCAGTGGTCGGCGTCGCGCCGGAGCCGATCGGTGAGATTGTCGGGCCGGCGGACGCCCGAATAGCAGAAGACCTCGAATTGCCCGCGGTCGTGATGGGCCAGCACGGGGGCGAGGAACCTGCCGACCGGGTGCCTTCGGAAGTCGGGCGAAACATAGCCGATGCGCAGCCTGCGGCCCGGCGATCGGTCGTTGTCGTGCGCAGCGGCGCCGGCCGACAACGCATCGGCAAAGCGCCGCGACCATTCCCGGCTTTCGGCCAGGATTTGCCGCGAATCAAAGCCCGGGTGAAAGTGCAGCGCGTACAGCAGATTGCTGTGGGCCTCGGGAAAGTCGCTCTTGAGGCAAATCGCCTGACGATAGGCGGCGATCGCTTCATCGAGTCTGCCCCGGTCTTTCAGCACATTCCCCTCAATCGCAACTCTCCGGTAGCCAGCCAGGTTGAAGTGCGCCGATGCGTGGTTGGGGCTGATCGCGATCGCCGTTCGGAACGCGTCGGCCGCCTCGTCCAGTTCGCCCATCGCCGTGAGAATGGAACCGAGGTTGTTGTGGGCCTCTGGCAATTCGGGCTGGAGGCGCAATGCCTCGCGGCACTCGACCAGGGCCTGCCGGTATTGGCCGTCCGCCGCGAGCGCCGCGGCAAGGTTGTTGCGGGCACTGGCGTGGCCGGGGCTCAAGGAAATGGCGCGCCGGTCGGCTTCGATTGCTTCGGCGGTGCGCCCGGCCTCGGCCAATGCCGTGCCCAGGTTGCTCCATGCGTCGGCGGAAGCCGGCCGCAGCCGGACCAGCGCCTGCTGCGCCTCGATCGCCTGTTCGATCCGGCCCAGTTGCATGGCGGCAATCGCCAGATGGCCGTAGGCATCGGCAAAATTCGGATTCAGCCGGATTGCCTGCTGGTACGATGCGACCGCCTCTGGCAGGCGCCCCAGTTCGCGAAGCTCAAGGCCGAGGCAGTAGTGGGCCATCGCGGATTTCGGCTGGAGCCTGGCGGCCTCGGCGTATGCCGCGGCCGCCAGCTCATGCTTCCCAGTCCGCCGGTAGATTTCTCCCAGGTTGAGATGGAAGACGGCCTGCCCCGGCCTGGCTGCAATGGCCCGGCGGATCATCTCGATGCCGGCATCGGGGTCTGTGCCCTGCCCGGCCAGCACGCCGAGCATGTGCAGTGAATCCGCGTGGTCCGGGGCGATGGACAATATCTGACGATAAAGCGCTTCCGCCTCGGTCAGCCGCCCGGCCCGGTGGTGCTGCACGGCCATCTCGAACGACTGCTTCAAGTTCGGGGTCATGGGTCAGGATCTCTTTTACATGCTAATCCGGAATTCACTCACAGCCTCTCAAGCTGCTCTGGTGTGGCGCACCAGCGGCGCCGCATTTCCCGGAAGGCGGCTTCGAGGCCGGCGGTAAACGCCGGCCCGTCCATCAGGGCCGACGCCCGCATTCGCGGCCGCAGGCCTGCCCGCAGGCGTGCCAGGGACGGCAGATCGGCGGCCTGGGCCGTCAAGGGCAGGAATTAATCATTCTCCCCAGCGGCCGCACCATCGCCGCCATATCTGGCGGTAGGCCGTCTCGATGTTTCGTGCGAAGCGAACGGCGTCGGTCAGTGGGGATGCGCGCATCCGCTGCCGCAGTCCCGCCCGTAGCTCGCTTAGCCGCGGCAGGTCGCCGGCGAGCTCGGCTGCGATGCAGACGTATTGGTCTTCAGACGTGCCGACCAGTTCAGTCAGGTTGAGGTTGGTTAGCTGGCTCACCCCGGCGCGGCCCACCACGGTCGAGCCAGCCAAAGTGACCACCGGCACGCCCATCCAAAGCGCGTCCAGGCTCGTGGTATGCCCATTATATGGGAATGTGTCCAGCCCGATGTCGATTTTGTCATAATGTTTGAAATACTGGTCGAGCGGAGCACGGATGACGAATTTGACTCGTGCCGGATCGATCCCCTTCCTACCAAATGCCTCCAGCGTGCGTTGGCGGGCGCTGCCTTGGGGCGTCAGCAGCATCAGCCGTGAGCCGGCCGCGGCGTTCATGACCCGCGCCCACAGGGCAAGGACCTGTTCGTTCACCTTGCAGAAGTTATTGAGGCACCCGAAGGTCACCTGTCCGCTCGAGAGGGCAGGGAGAGGGCCGGCCCGCGGCCCCAGCTCCGTCCCATCGGTCATCACCGCCGGGTCATAGCACCAGAAGCTGTCAGGGAGCCGGATCGACTGTTCGGAATAGAACTGTTCGTCCGGGCAGCCGGGCGGGTCCAGGTACGGGTCGGTCAGGCGGTAGTCGATCGCGTCCAGGCCCGTGGAGCCGGGATAGCCGCCAAATGTCACCTGCACGGGCGCCGGCTTGCGCGCGAAGACGAGCAGCCGGTTCCCCGCCGTGTGCAGCGCCAAATCCACGAGGATGTCGATCCCGTCATTGCGCACGAGTTCGGCAACTCGATCGTCGCTCATCCCGACGATGCTGCGCCAGCCGTCGCAATGGGCGTGGAACTGCCTGGTGATCTCGTCAGGCCGCAGCACGTTGGCGTAACAGAAGACTTCGAATCGGTCGCGGGCGTGCTCTCGAAAAAGCGGCAGCAGATTGCGGCCCACCGCGTGCCCGCAAAAATCGGGGGAAACGTAGCCGACTTTCAGCCGGCGATCCGGATCAGGTTGGTTCCGCGCCGGTTGAATCGCGCGTTGCAGCGGCTGGGCATGCCGGCCATTCCAGCAGCGGCGTTCCTCCGCCATCGCCCGGGCTTCGTAAGCGGGGTGATAGTTCAGGGCGAAGACCAGATTACTGTGGGCCGCAACATCGTCGGGCCTCAGACCAAGCGCCTTGCGAGAGGAGGTCATGGCCTGGTCGTGTTGTCCCATGTAGTTAAGGACAATGCCCAGATTGTCGTGAGCCTGGGCATATCCGGGCCGAAGGGCAATCGCCTTGCCGAACGAAGCGCATGCCTCATCCAACCGCCACATCGCCACGAGAAGTGTCCCGAGGTTGTGGTGGGCCTCAGGGAGTTCGGGCTGGAGGCGCAATGCTTCGCGGCACTCGATTAGCGCCTGCTCGTACTTGCCCTGCGTCCCCAGGGCGGTGGCGAGGTTGTTACGGGCATCGGCGTGGCTGGGGTCCAGGGCAATGGCATGACGATCTGCTTCAATAGCTTCGGCGGTCCGCCCGGCCTGCGCCAGTGCCATCCCCAGGTTGCTCCATGCGTCGGCTGAGCCCGGCCGCAGCCGAACCAGCGCCTGCTGCGCCTCGATGGCCTTCTCGATCCGGCCCAACTGCATCGCGGCGATCGTGAGGTGGGCGTAGGCATCGGCTAAGGTCGGGTCCAGGCGGATCGCTTGCTGGTACGACGTTAGCGCTTCTTGCAACCGCCCCAACTCGCGCAGTTCAAGGCCGAGGCAAAGATGGGCGATGGCGGATTTCGGCTGGAGCCTGGCCGCCTCGACATACGCCTCCGCGCCCAATTCGTGCATCCCGCTCCGCCGGTAGATTTCTCCCAGGTTGAAGTGGTAGGCAGCCTGCCCCGGCCTGGCCGCAATCGCCCGGCGGATCATCTCGATGCCGGCTTGGGCCCGCCCCGACTGTCCCGCCAGCACGCCGAGCCGGTGCAGCGCTTCGGCGTGATCCGGGGCGGCCGATAAGACTTGCCGGTAAAACGCCTCGGCTTCGGTCAGGCGGCCCGCGCGGTGGTGCCGCACCGCCATCTCGAACCACTGCTGCAAATCGATCTGAGATGGCGTCATAGGGCCTTGGCGTCGTCGGCTGCGGCTGCCGGGGAACCGACTCCCAAAACAATGATGTTTGCCACCGTTCCCAATTCCTGGCGGTTCAATATGCGCCAGCAATCGATCACTGTGGGCCGGTGGGTCGGGCGGCGCAGATCATCGGGACTGAGGTTTGCAAACTCACTCCAGGCGACGCAGACAACCAGCACGTCCGCCTTGCGGGCGCACTCAGAAACGCTGCCGGCATAGGCAACGGTCGAGCCTAAATCGCGGCGCGCCTCATCGAGTGCGGCCGGATCGAAGACGATGACGGGAACCGCGGCTTCGTGCAAGCGGCGCGCCAGGCAGATACCCGCCGACGCCGTGCACACCTGCGTGTTGGGTTTGTAGGACAACCCCAGGACCCCGGCCGACCCGCCCGGCGGGAGGTTGGCGAGCACGATTTCTGCCAGGGCCCCGATCTGCGCCCGATTCGTCTGGTCGGTCGCCTCGGCAAGCAGAGTTGGAACACCCAGCCGGGCCCCCAGCGCGGCAAACGCGGCATTGTCGCGCGGGAAACACGGGCCGCCATAGCTGACCGCCCCCTTGAGGTACTTCCCGCCGATTCGACTGTCCAGGCCCAGTGCCGACGTGACCAGGTCCGCGTCGGCGCCCGGGAGGCGCTCGCACACCCGCGCCAGCATGTTGGCGTATGAAATCTTCGTGGTGACAAAGGCATTCACCGCCAGTTTGGTGACCTCGGCGTTGACCAGGTTCATGCGTGCCATGCCTGGCTTGCCGCCACAGACGCTGCGATGGATCTCCGCGAGCATATCGCCGGCGCGCGGGTCCGATTCGCCGATCAGGATGAAGTCGGGGCAAAGCATGTCGCGGATGACCGAGCCCAGCGCGATGAATTCCGGATTGTAGCACAGACCCAGGTCCTGGCCGACGGGCTTTGCGGCAAACCTCTCCAGCGCCGGGCGCACCCGCGTTTCGATGTCCCCCGGCATCACGGTGCTGGTCACCACGACAAGGTGGTAGCCGGCCTTTTGTTTCAAGGCCGCCCCCAGCGGTCCCAGCGCAGCCATCACCTGGTTAAGGGAAAAGCCGCCGTCCGGCTCGCTCGGGGTAGACACGACGATGAACGTGACCTGGGTATCGAGCACGGCCTGACGGAGATCGGTGGTTGCCGACAGGTTTTCCCGCGACTCGTCAATCAGGTTTTGGAGATCTGTTTCGGAGACGGGGGCTTTCCCCTGATTGATGGCTTGGACATTCTGCGGGCTGGTGTCAACGCCAATGACTGTGTGGCCTTTTGACGCCAGCACCGCCGCCCACGGCGCGCCGAGCTTTCCCAACCCGACGACAGAGATATTCATGCATGGTGCTCGTTGAATCGTGGGTTGAGGCATACTTCAGACGGCAGGCTGTTCCCGAGGAACTGCTGGTTGGCATCGCGAATCTTCGCGGCCTCATCATCGTAGATGAAGGGCAGCAGAGCATACCGCTTCCCGCGCGTAACCGGCCGCACCTCGTGCATTAAGGTGCAGGAGAAAACGATCGCGCAGCCTGTGGGCGCGCGGTACATGCGAAAGCCGAATTCCGGGAAGCGGAGATCGCCTCCTTCGTACGCGGAGGCATCCAAGCCGACAGTGACGGCGAATCGCCGGTGCGCCGATCCGCGCGTCTGGTCGTCCCGATGGGGCCGGAAATACCCGCCGTTGTCGGCATCATAGCAGCCGATGACGAAACGCTCAATTTGCGTGGCACGGAATTGAAACGCCTTTTTCATTTCGGGATAGACCCGGCGGCGCATCCGGTCGACCAGGGTCGCGATCATGGCCTGATCCATTATGGTGCAGTCGCGACGGCGCTTGACATCGTGATCGTGGGCCCGGACCGTCTGCCCGTCTGCCTCGCGGAGAATCCCCAGTTCCTCTCCCCCGTCGCGACGGTAAACGTCGATGAGCTCTTTGCAAAGTTGCGGCTCAAGGACGTGAGGGAGCATCAGGACCGGCGCAAAGTGGTTCAGGGAAACCGTCGGCGGGAACATCGCCAGAGACTCGAAGATACGGGCGATATGACCGCGGTTGTCGCCCCGGAACGGAATGACCGAAAGCACGCGCAAGTCCGGATCGAGAAGAAGGCTATGGGCGCAATACTGACCGTTCTCGTCCACCGCGCCGTAAAGCCGGCTGACGGACCGGTCCAGGTCCCAGAAATACATGATGCCGGGGAACTTCTGGCGGAGTCGGCCCTGTTTCTCATCGTTCACGTCGACGCTTACGCCGCAAAAGCAGCAATTCAGCACGTCGAAGCGAGCTTGCTCGCGCTCCACGTCCTCTATCAACTGCCTGCTGGGCGCGTAAGTGGAAGACCCGATGAATGACAGCACCACGTACCGGCCGGCCAAGGTCTCAAACATGAGTTTGGGCAGGGCTGTACTGCGGCCTCCAAACCAATGGGCCAGATCGCCAGGAGCTAACATGTTCCATCCCGGTTAGGGGCAGAGGACCGCTAAGAGACGTGGCGTCCTACTTGACATTCAAATATGAAACGGCGCGCGAGATGCCTATCCAAGTTGTCAACCTAAAATAGCACTTGCATTTGGTGACGGTCAAGGAAAAAACACCGCCGCTTGCGGTAGGGCACACGCTGGCTCGCATCGCAAGTGACTATTTCGCAATGAACTCATTGGGTTTCGGGGGCTTCCCCGCACCACCGCCGCCACACCTGGCGGTAGACCGCTTCGACGTTCCGGGCAAAACGGGGCGCATCCATCAGCGGCGATTGTTCCATCCGCTGCCGCAAGGTTGAATGCAGGCTGCGTAAGCGCGGAACGTCGCGGGCCAGTTCCACCGCGATTGTCTCGTAGGCTTGCGGACTTTCGGCAATCAATTCCGCAAGCCCCATGTTCGTCAGCAGGCTGACCCCCACGCGCGAGACGTGAGTGCGGCCCGCGAGAGTAATGACCGGCACACCCATCCACAATGCCTCGCACGTCGTGGTCGTGCCATGATAGGGGAACGGATCCAGGGCGATGTCCACTCGATTGTAGAGGGCCAGATGTCCGCCAGCCTCCGGTTCCCATCCGCGCATTTCCAGCCGTGCCGGATCGATCCCTTCTTTGGTTAAGAGTTCCCGAATCCGTTGTTGCATGCTTTGGCTGCTCAGCCCCCGTGCCTTGAGCAGCAGGCGGGACTGGGGCACGGCTTTCAGGATCTGCCCCCAAAGCACGAGCATCGGCTCGGTGACCTTGGCAAAGGTGTTGAAGCACCCGAAGGTGATCGACCCGCCGTCCGGGCGGTGTTCCAGCGCCTGTGCCGAGCGCAGTCGAGGGGCAGGGCCATTCTCCGGCGGCTGGTAAATCCAGTTGGTCTGAGGCAGGCGGATCAATTGCTCCGAATGGAGCGTGTCGCTCAGGCCGGGCGGGTCGGCGTAGGCGTCGGTCATGCGGTAGTCGATGGTGGT
>Ga0182024_10007898_pt1 | contig 22763 bp, 15 predicted proteins | sample P32metaG_FD_120480 | JGI IMG/M metagenome (GOLD analysis project Ga0182024, IMG submission 120480) | Permafrost microbial communities from Stordalen Mire, Sweden - P3-2 metaG (Illumina Assembly) | ecosystem: Environmental > Terrestrial > Soil > Wetlands > Permafrost | place: Sweden: Stordalen... | reverse complement strand
TCCGTGCGTATGAAGCTGTAGGAATCTCAATATCCCACTTCATACCGAAAAACGCGGGCGTTTCGAGTCTTTTTATTCCGCTCAAGAACATTCAGGCAGGCACCGCACTGGTTTAAGGACTAGTAGACCTTTACGGTTGAATTTGCGGACAGAAGCGAGGGAGTTGATACGGGACTTGTCGGTGGTGAACTGCCAGTTCACCTTCACCGTAGCGGCATTTCGCTCCCGCATCCATATTTTGACCCGCGTTGACAACTTCGGCTCGTCGGGTGCATGCCCTGTTTTTCCAATGCCGCCAACTCAACCTCGGCCACGTTAAGCCAGCTCCTGTGCTTGGGCGTGTGCATATAGATGTCGTCCGTGACTGCCGTGAGTTGCTCGCTCACCTGCTGAAGCGTGGGGAAAGAATCTCCGGAGCGTGCTCGCGGTCCTGACTCGTTTCATCAACTCGAACGGCAATAGTCACTTCGGGCGGGAGCGTAATCCGCCAGAATACGCCATGGACTTAGCGACAGGGTTGTTCCGACACGATCGCTCTCGCCAAATAGTGCGGAGCTGGGGTCGTTCGGAGTTTAGATCGCAAGGCGACGAATGCGAAGTGCATTTCCGATCACGGAGACCGAACTCAAACTCATCGCCGCTGCGGCGATCATGGGATTCAGCAGCAGCCCAAAGACCGGGTAAAAGATTCCTGCGGCGATCGGGATACCGAGCACATTGTAGGCGAAAGCGAAAAAGAGGTTCTGGCGGATGTTTCGCATGACGCCACGGCTCAACCGCATTGCCTTGCTGACCCCGCGCAGATCGCCGTTGATCAGCGTTGCGCCGGCACTTTGAATAGCCACGTCGGTCCCCGTCCCCATCGCAATGCCGACATCGGCTGCGGCCAACGCCGGTGCGTCGTTGACACCGTCTCCGGCCATCGCAACCACGCGCCCCTCAGCACGCAGTCGCCGCACCACGTCATGCTTGTGATCCGGTAGCACGTCGGCTTCAACCTCGTCCAAGCCGAGTTGACGAGCGACGGCCAGGGCGGTCGTTCGATTGTCGCCCGTCAACATCACAATTCGGATACCGTCCGACTTTAGTTGACGAATCGCTTCCACGGTGGAAGGCTTCAGCGGATCGGCAACACCAACGAGGCCCAACAGCCGGCCATCTGCCGCACAAAACATGACTGTCTGGCCGTTGCCGCGGAGCCGGTCCGCTTCCGGAGCGAGCGGCGCGATTTCCACGCCCGCGTCTTTCAGCAATTCAGCGTTGCCGAACAGCACCCGCCGTGCGTCCACCATGCCGGTCACGCCCTTGCCTGTTACCGAGGCGAATGAAGTTGCCGGCTTTGCCGTGACGTTGCGATCCTTTGCCCCGGCGAGGATCGCCGCAGCCAACGGATGTTCGCTGCCTTGCTCGATCGAAGCGGCAACGCTCAGCAGATCCGATTCAGTGCTGCCTTTGGCAGATACCACGGAGACCAGCTTTGGCTTGCCTTCGGTGAGCGTACCGGTCTTGTCCACCACGAGCGTGTCTACCTTCTCCAACCGCTCGAGCGCCTCGGCATTCTTAATGAGTACGCCTGCGCTGGCGCCCCGGCCCATGCCGACCATGATCGACATCGGAGTAGCCAGGCCCAACGCGCATGGGCACGCGATGATGAGCACGGCAACCGCATTGACGATGCCGTAGATAATCGCGGGCTTCGGCCCCACAAGGGCCCACACGATGAAGGTCGCAAGCGCAATCAGAACTACCGTCGGGACGAAATAGGATGCGACCCTATCGGCCATGCCTTGAATCGGAGCACGGCTACGCTGCGCATCCGAGACCATCCTCACAATCTGCGACAGCAATGTTTCGCTTCCGACACGCCTGGCTTGCATGACCAGGCCACCGGTGCCGTTGACCGTGCCGCCAATCACTTTATCACCCGACTTCTTTTCCAGAGGGATCGACTCACCTGTCACCATTGATTCGTCCACGGCGCTTCGTCCATCCTCCACAACGCCATCCACCGGGATCTTCTCGCCCGGTCGCACCCGAAGCCGGTCGTTCACTCGGATTTGTTCGACCGGCACATCTGTTTCAGACCCACCGGGTTGGATCAGGCGTGCGGTCTTGGGCGCGAGACCAAGCAAAGCGCGGATAGCGCTGCCCGTTTTGCTGCGCGCTCGCAGTTCCAGAACCTGGCCGAGGAGCACCAGCGTCGTGATGACGGCGGCGGCCTCAAAGTAAACCGGCACTTCTCCCCCGCGTCCCCGAAGCGATGACGGAAGGATTGCCGGTGCAATAGTCACGACGACGCTAAAAGCGAATGCGATGCCCGAGCCGATGGCGATTAGCGTAAACATGTTGAGGCTGCGATGGAGAATCGACCGCCAGCCCCGGATGAAAAACGGCCAGCCTCCCCATAGAACTACCGGGGTGGCGAGGGCGAACTGAACCCATTGCATCCACCGGAGACCCATGATGTGCAAACCGATTGCATCCGACATACTAATCGCGAAGACGGGAATCGTTAGAAACAGGCTTACCCAAAATCGGCGACTCATTCCCGCCAGTTCTGGGTTGTGTTCTTCGGCAGCACCTGTGAGCGGTTCCAGCGCCATGCCACAAATCGGGCAGTTGCCAGGTTTGTCGCGAATGATCTGAGAGTGCATGGGGCAGGTGTATTTTGTGCTAGACGAAACGGTCGGTGTAGCAAAACGGGTGGGCGCGACGTCGTCGTTCGAATTTGACGGTGCGACATCAGCATCCTGTTCGTCCGCCACTGGAACGTGAGTTGCATGCTTTCCTGGATCATGCTCAAACTTATTCAGGCAATTCTTGCTGCAAAAGTAATACGTGGTCCCTTCATGCACGGCACTGCCCGCCGACTTTGCGGGATCGACCTTCATTCCGCATACCGGGTCGATTGACTGAGACGTCTCAACTACTGGATTTGGCAAAGCGGTAGTCGCCATCGGATACCTTCTTTCGAACGATCGCCAGCACCTTAGCGGGCGTTCCTGCATATCAGCTCGACGATTCGTGCAATGACAAGCGCTTCATCGGTTGGGATGATCCGAACGGTGACACGGCTTTCGTCCGAGGAAATGACATCACGTGCGAGATTGTTTCTCGATGGATCGAGTTTCAATCCTAAAAAACCCAACCCATCACAAATACCGGCGCGGATCTCTGGGGAATGTTCTCCGATGCCACCGGCGAAGACGATCGTTTCCACGCCACCGAGAGTCGAAGCCAGAGCGCACAAATGTTTCTTTGCCAGATAGCAGAATAGTTGCACGGCTTCAGCCGCGCGGGGATCGCGGTTGCGTGACAGCAGAAGATCGCGCATGTCGGAGCTGGTTTCGGAAACGCCGATAAGCCCACACCGTTCCGAGATGAACTTATCCATATCTTCCGTCGTCAGCTTTTGGTCTTTCATCAAGTAAACCACTAGCCCGGGGTCAAGATCGCCGGGTCTCGTGCCCATCATGAGGCCGGATGTTGGCGTAAAGGCCATTGTGGTATCGATTGGCTTGCCGTTATGCACTGCGGCCATGCTCGCGCCTGATCCGAGATGGGCAAGAATCACCCGGCCGTTCGCAAGTTCCTTCCCAGACTCTACGACCAATCGGCTCATCAGGTAGGTGTAGGACAACCCGTGGAAGCCGAACCGGCGGACGCCTGAATCCAGATAGTGGCGCGGGATCGGAAGAAGTTGGGCGATGCGTGGAAGATCCTTGTGAAACGCCGTATCAAAACACGCAATGTGGGGCAGCTTCGGAAATGCCATGCGAAAGGCATCAATCAACGCGATTTCGCGCGGCAGATGATCGAGATCGAGAGGCTGCATGCGACGAAGCTCGGCGACGACTTCCGGGGTAATGAGTTGATTGTCTACCAGGCGCGGGCCGCCTTTGACGATGCGATGCCCGATCCCAAGGATCGCGGATGTTCCGATTCGCTCGCGCAGATAAGCGAGAACGCCTTGAATACCGTCATGAAAATTCGAGGCGGTGACTGGGTGCGTGTCGAGTTCGGATGAATGGTCGCGTGTCGCTGTCAGCAGCGCGCCAGGCGTTCCGATACGTTCAAGTTGGCCGCCGAACACTCGCACTAGCGGTAGTGCAGAAGAAAACAGGCCAAATTTGATGCTCGACGATCCACCATTGATGGTCAGGATCAAGCGGGCTTCTCCGGATGCGTTTTCCGCTGCGGTTTTTGTCGGCGATTTAGCAGTCTGCATAGTCTCAATTCGTCAAACGTTCTTGTCGAGCGTGCCGACGTCGTCCCAGAGGCGCACGACAGACTGGCTTCGATCGTGCTCGTAGCCCAGAATTCCAATGCTGGCGGTATCAGTATGGAAATAACGTGCACCCATTGGCGGGAGGCTAAGCCAGCGGGCCACGATCATGCGGATGATTTGAGCGCTGGAGAACGCGGCGACATCACCTTCTATCGGTCGCACAAGACTGATAAACCGATCCGCACGAGCGGCAACTTGCTCGGGCGACTCACCGCCGGGAGCGCCGTCGCGGTAGAGATACCATTCAGGGCGCTCTCGATGGACATCAATCGTCAGTCGCCCTTCGTAAGTGCCGTAGTTCCACTCCGTGAGGTCAGGAGTGACCTCAGCATGGTCAGCCAGGCCGGCCAGCTGGCAGGTGCGCCGCACGCGGATAAGGGGGCTTAAAAATATCCGAGAAAACCGTTCACCCAGCAGTCGCGCGCCAAGCAGGCGAGCGTGTGCCTCTCCGCTGGCATTCAAGGGGATATCTGTGCGGCCGGTATGTTTACGTGAGTCGGACCAATCGGTATTGCCGTGACGGATCAGGAAAAGGCGAGGAGGATGTAGTGCTTCTTTTTCGGCCAAGGGTCTTAATCCTTCTGCTGTTTATTTGACGATTCAGCCACCAGCAATTTGCGGATCGACTTCAATTCCTGCTCGCGTTTTGGCGTGGTCTTTGGGTATGCCATCTTCAGATCGCTGAGTGCGTCAAGAACAATTCGGGAAACAATCAATCGGGCATTTTCCTTATCGTCCGCTGGAACGATGTACCAAGGCGCGTGGTGGGTGCTGGTGGCGCTAAGACACTCCTCGTAAGCCACCTTGTATTGCTTCCAGTATTTCCGCTCGTGAATGTCGGCGAGACTGAATTTCCAGTTTTTGTCCGGCTCATCGATTCGCTCCAGAAATCGCTTTCGCTGCTCTTCCTGCGAAAGGTGAAGGAAGATTTTGATCGTACGGGTGCTGTTATGAAACAAGTGGCGCTCCGAGTCCACGATCGAGCGATACCGGTCTTTCCAGAACGATTTGTCGCTGCGCAACTCTTTTGAAAGCCGCTGACTTGCGAGAATCTCAGGGTGCACCCGAACGACCAGGACTTCCTCGTAATAGGAGCGATTGAAGATGCCGATTCGTCCGCGTTCGGGCAGCCGACACGTCGTACGCCAGAGAAAATCGTGTTCCAACTCTTCGGCGCTGGGTTGTTTGAAACTGAAGACTTCACACCCCTGCGGGTTGACACCGGACATGACGTGACGAACCGCGCCATCCTTGCCGGCGGCGTCCATTCCTTGAAAGATAAGCAACAACGCATACCGCGCGGATGCATAATGCAGCCGTTGTAGCTCGTATAGCTCCTCAACATGCTCCGCGAGAAGCTTTTGATACCTTTTCTTCGACGTACAAAAGGGCTTAACGATCGTTGGCCATTTCCGGAGGTTGATCTTGTCTCCGGGGTCCACACGGAAATCCTTTGAGTCGATTTTCATCATCATGCCTTTAATGCCACTGCGTCTGTCGAAACTCCCATGTTGTTCGCAAAACATGGTAATGGGCTGAAATTGCGTTGGATGTTAAACACCAACTTAAAATCTTTATCGAATTGGTCCGCGTGAAATGCGCGCGACAGTCCGGAAGGATCCTGCAATACCTCCACTGAAGACATGGTGATGGGTCCGAAATGTCCCCAACAGGTCTCATAGCCGCTGTCGGTGAGGTGCATCCATACTTTTATGCCGCCATTGGCATCCCATGGGACGTTTAATACACAACCGGCTACTTCGGCATTTCCGTTAACGTTCTTCTCGGCTTTGATCGTTTGACCGCCCGCATCGATTCCACATTCAATGTCCCAGGAGCCCATTTTCTTCTCTCGCAATTGCTGGACTGTTATCGTAATCCTCCCGTATGTTCGGACGTTATCGAGCCAGTCGAGCAACGCTTTTACTTCTCTCAGCTCATAATGTGCCAGTCCATGGCGCCCCTTTAATAATGACCTCGCGCTTTCCCGGAGTTCATCGATCTCTCTAGCCGTAGCTGTTCCGCCCTTGAGGCGGTTGTAGCCATCGATCACTTCGCGATACAGCGGAGCTTTGTCTGCTGGGCACTCTGCTGTAAGGTGCCGCGATCGCGTAACGTGTTTTGTCGATTCATGAATTGCTGCTTGAGGGGCGCTTCCCTTCCGCTTTCGAGTTTTTACTAGGTAAGCCAACAGGATACCCCATACGGTCACGAGTCTCACGATCCATTGGTACGCCGGTGCCGGGACGTCGTCGGCGTCTGAAGCGACATTGCCACCTAAGACCGACGAGTTCTTCAAAGTTGGATCCGAGCCAGAAGGCGAGTTCATAACAAGAGGATGGCCCTCGGCGGAACTGCGCTGCGAGAAGGTCAGGCTGGCGGCTTCACCGACTAACATAACCTCAGAAGCGACCAAGCCTGGAAGCAACGCGAAAATGGCGAGCAAGTGAAGCCAGTTTGGAGCCATGATCATGACCTCCCTTGAGGCTCTGCTTTGCCGGCTGCTTTTGACTGGACGTGGGCTTCATTTTTCGGGGTCTCGTGCTCTGAATTCTCCATGCTCTGAACGGCTTCAAGATCTTTGCGCCCGAGGTCCTCGTAGAGGTCATGGACTCGCTTGACGAGTTGAGGCGTCAAATCAGACTGCGGCTTGGTTTTCGCATCAGACTCAGGCTCGACCTTCGCTGGTGGCTCAGGCTTGGTTTTGGTTTCATCTTGTTCGATCTGCTGCTTCGCCTGCTCCCAGTCCTGGCCTGCGTGATCGCTCTGGCGCCCGCCCTTCTCGTAGAGTTCATAAGCGCGCTTGGAGATCCGCGGCGTCGCGTCGGAGGATGTCTTGGGCGTATCGTCACCTTTGACTTGAGCTTTCGGGTCGGTGGTTGCTTGCGGCTTATCCTCTATTCTGGCGTCAGACTTGGCTGCGGGCACCGGCTCGGTCTTGGCATGAATCTGTGCCTGGGCTCTCGCTTCCGGCGTGGCCCCAGCCTGGGTGTGATCAAAAATTCGATACGCCAGTAGTTTTACGCGGTCGTTAATCAGGAACCATACCAGCGCATAGCCCCACACGAATGCCGCCCAGCCCCAGCCAAGGGGCGTCATGAACAGGCCGTAGACCGCGATCAGGGTCGCGATGATCTGTGTGCTGAGCACGGCGATCCACAGGATCTTGGCGGGTTTTATGGACCAGAATGGACCGCGCGTGCGCGTCAGGAAAATCGTCAAATGTCCAGCCACGGACAGCTTCAAGTACATCATCGTCTGAGCGTGTGCACGGTCGAGGTGAAAGACCCGCTCGGCAAGATAAAACAAGCCGAAGGCAGCCACGACCCCTATGACGCCCAGCACCGTGGAGATGCCCAGCACCAGGCGCATATTCCACGCCTCTGGCTTATCCCTGTAATGAACATTGTCATACGCGATGGATAGGATGGCGCCGTCGTTGAGCAACGCGATCATCACGATCATCACCGCCGTCACCGGATAGAAGTTAAAGATCAGAATCGCCAGCGTCATGAAGAACAGCACGCGCAGCGTTTCGGCGATACGGTAGATCGCGTAGCTGTTCATCCGCTGAAAGATTCGGCGACTTTCCTTGATCGCATCGATGATCACCGACAGTCCGGGCGTCAGCAGCACGATGGACGCCGCCGCGCGCGCCGCATCTGTCGCGCCTGAGACGGCGATTCCACAATCGGCTTTTTTCAGCGCGGGGGCGTCATTCACGCCATCGCCGGTCATGCCGACGATGTGCCCGCGTTTTTGCAGAACATCAATGATGTGGAATTTATGTTCGGGAAACACCTGGGCGAAGCCGTCCGCCTTTTCGATCGACTCGGCCACGGCCGTGGATTCTTCCTTTTTCGAGTCGCCCAAGCTCGCGGCATCGAGGATATTCGTGCCCATATCCAGTTTTTTGGCGGTCTCTTTGGCGATTGCCAGCGCATCGCCCGTCACCATCTTGACCTTCACGCCCATTTTGCTGGCGGTCGCGACGGTCGCCTTGGCATCTTCGCGAGGCGGATCGAACAGGGGTAATACACCAAGAAACTTCCATGGGCCGTCGCCCTCCGCTCTCGCGACGCCCAGGGAACGAAAGCCGCGTGCCGCGAAATCGTTGACCGCTTTGTCGGCGGTGGGTTTCACCTGACCGCCATCGGTCGACAACTTTAGGATCACCTGCGGCGCGCCCTTAGTCACCTTGAACGTCTTTCCGTCTTTGGTTTTGACGGTGGCTTCCGTGCGTTTATGCACTGGGTCAAAGGGTTGAAAATGAACCACGTCGTAGCTCTTAATCGCATCCTTGTCTTTCAACCCGGCTAGCACGGCCAGATCAATGGTGTCGTTGTCGTCCGCGCGCGACGCCAGCGCACCATTGAGGATCAATTGATCGGCCGGTATGCCGTTGACGGTAAATGGATCACCCAGCGTCAGTTTGTTCTGGGTCAGGGTGCCCGTCTTGTCCGCACATAGCACGTCCACCCCGGCTAGTTCCTCGATGGCCACCAACTTACTCACGATCGCCTGTTTCTTCGCGAGGAGGCGAGCGCCGACTGCCATCGTCACAGACAATACCGTGGGCATCGCGACCGGAATGGCCGCAACCGTGAGGATGAGGGCGAATAGGAGGATGGGGTCGGCGGGAGGTTTAGCGTGGAGCAGCGGATCGCCGCGGTAGATTGCCACTGCAACAATGATTGCCACCAGGCCCACCGCCAGGATGATCAGGTAATTACCGATCTTCAGCACGGCCTTCTGGAAATGGCTGACGGTATGGGCCTCTTCCACAAGTTGCGCGGTCCTGCCGAAATAGGTATTCGTGCCGGTGGCGTAAACCAGAGCGCCGATTTCACCCCGGCGCACGATCGAACCAGAAAAGACCGCCTCGCCGGGCTTGCGCGTGGCGGGCAGTGACTCTCCGGTTAGCGCGGACTGATCCACCGAAAGCTCGTCGCCCTCCAGTAAGCGCGCATCGGCCGGTACGATGTCTCCGAGCCGTAGTCGAATGGCGTCGCCCGGCACGAGTTCGCGCGCCGGTGGGTTGATCCATTTGCCGTCTCGCTTCACCCGAGCCTTGATCGCCAGCTTGGCCTTGAGGGCATCAATGGCGTTCCCTGCCTGCCGCTCTTCCCAGAATCCGACGACAGCGTTGGCGAAAAGCAAAAGTAGTATGATGAAGAAATCCGGCCAGTGCCGAACCACTCCCGACAGAATTACTGCGACTTCGATCATCCAGGGGATCGGACCCCAAAAATAGGTGAGGAATTTCAATAAGGGATTGGTCTTCTTTTCTTCGATCTCGTTGGGGCCATATTGGGTTAGCCGCTTCTTCGCCTCGGCATCCGTGAGACCATCCGGCGACGAATTTAGCTTTTTCTCAACCTCCGCCATCGGCAGCGTTTTCAGATCGTCCTTCGGCGCCGGCTTAGGTGCAGACTTCGTATGGCTTTTATCTTTGGTTGTTGGGTCAGATTTTGTCATGGCGGATTTCCTGGCATATTTTCTATGGTTCACACCTTTACGGCGTCACCTCGCGATGCGGAGTGTCCCTTGGTTTGCGCCTTGTTGATCCCCGATCGAACGATGGCCAGAAACTGGTCGGCATCCAGGCTGGCGCCGCCGATGAGCGCGCCATCAACGCCGGGCTGGCTGAAGAAGGAAGCGGTATTTTCCGGCACGACGCTGCCGCCGTACTGAATCGCAAGTGCCTCGGCCGATTTGTCGTCGAATATCTCACCGAAGCGGTGCCGAATAAATTTGTGCGCCTTCTGAGCCTGCTCGGGAGTCGCGTGATGACTTGGATTGCCGATCGCCCAGACCGGTTCGTACGCGATGCTGAGGCGGGGCAACGTATCGTTCGAGACGCCAGCCAATCCCTCACTGAGCTGCCGGTCGAGTAATGCTTCGGTCTGATTGGCCTTGCGTTGGTCCAAAGTCTCGCCGATGCAAAGAATCACATCGAGGCCGGCGGCGAAGGCAACCCGTACCTTTTGGTTAATGAACGCATCGGATTCCCCCAGGTTATGCCGGCGCTCGCTGTGACCGAGGATCACATATTTGCAACCGACATCAAGGAGCATTCCAGGGCTGACTTCGCCGGTAAACGCGCCTTCTTTCTCTGGATAAAGGTTCTGCGCCCCCAGCGCGACGCGGCTGCCCTTGACGATTTCCCTGACGTGGGCCAAATAGGGGAATGGCGGACATATCACGACCGATATGCGGTCCTCAACGCCCACTCCGTTCACCACCGCCTTGGCCAATTGTCCTGCCTCCACGGCGGTGGTGTGCATCTTCCAGTTACCGACGACGAATTTCTGTCGCATTTCTGGTTTCCATTTCGTGTTCATGTCTTTTCCATCACCGCGCTATATTCGCCGCGGCGCGCAGCCCGACTGCATTTTGCTCGATGGAGCAGCGATTTTTGCGCCCCTTTCACGGATGCGTCGTGACCAGACCAGATATCGAGTGCCGGGTGCTGGATTGCCCGGGCAAACGAGAATGTAAGCGGCCACGGCATCTTCGACGCGAAGCGAACGTTCATCGCATTCAGTCGAGCGCACGCCAGTTCACCGGACTGACCGCCGGAGAGAAATGCGATGCCCGCAACAGCGGCGGGGACCGATCTGAGAAGGCAACGTATAGTGGCGTCAGCCACCTGCCCCACGCCGTCCTGATGCGGGCAATCCTTGCCCGGAAGGATCATATTCGGCTTGAGAATCATGCCTTCCAGCAGAACTCGCTGGATGTGGACCTGGTTGAACACCGCATGAAGAACTCGCCCGGTGACTTGCAGACACTGTTCCAGATCGTGCGGACCCTCCATGATCACCTCCGGCTCGACGATGGGAACCAGTCCCGCCTCCTGGCATATCGCCGCGTAACGGGCAAGCGCGTGGGCATTGGCGTCAATGCATCCCTGGCTCGGAATCCCGCTGCCAATCGCAATCACCGCTCGCCATTTTGCAAACCGTGCGCCCATCCCCGCGTACTCCGCGACGCGGGCGGGCAATCCATCCAATCCTTCAGTGACTTTCTCGCCGGGGAAGCCGGCCAGGTCTTTCGCGCCCGTATCCACCTTGATGCCGGGGATAATTCCCGTTTCGACGAGCACGTCGACGAACGGCGTGCCCTTGCTGGTCTTCTGGCGGATCGATTCATCGTAAAGAATCGCGCCGCTGATTGACTCGCCAAGGCCGGGAGTTGTGACTATCAATTCGCGATACGCCCGTCGAGACGGCTCGGTCTGTGGAATGCCCAGCAGTGCAAAGCGCTTATTGCAGGTAGGATTGCTCTCATCCATTGCCAGAAGCCCTTTACCTTCGGCGAAAATAGCCGTAGTCGTGTCGATCAGCTTTTTTGAATTCATTTCTCAACCTCGGCATATGTTCCGTCCGAATAGAGTTCGCAACGTTTGCTGTCGACCGTTGCGATCAGTGGAAACGCAGCCTCCTCGGGTTTTTGCGATGAATGCCATTGCCAGTTCTTCTGGTCCAGTTGGAACGGAATCATGTGTCCTTCGACATTAATTTGGATTGATGCGTTCATTTGTGTTCGCTCCATTTCGTGTTATTCCAATTCGGAAGCGTCTCGCATCGTTACTGCTCCCCAGCGAAGGCAGACAAGCCGAAAACCCGGCATCTGATGCTGTCGAGCAGCCGATCCGGGAGCAATCTCGGAAGGATTGTGAGAAGCTTGGCGCCCTTTCCCACGGTGTACCGAATTCGAGGTCGCCTGGCAGTCAGCGCGTGATACACCGCCCGCGCAACAACTTCGGGCGCGCTACCGTTCAGTTCCGTCGCGCGGGCGCGTTTCGTAAAGGCTCTAAGCGTTTCCCCGTAGCGTCGGGCACCCTCGGGCGGCAGGCGCCGGATGACCCCTTCCACGTCGCCGAGCGTTTTCTCGACCGCCGGGGTATTGATCGAGGCCGGCTCAATAACGCAAACGCGGACGCCAAAGGAACAAAGTTCCATGCGCAATGCGTCGCTCAGCAAGCCCATTGCGGCTTTGGACGCGGTGAGAACGCCGCCAAACGGAATCGCAAGGTGCGCGCCAACCGAACTTATGTTGACGATTCGACCGCGTGCCCTTCGGATTAAAGGCAGAAATGCCTGAGTGACTGCGAGCTGACCAAACACATTCACTTGGAAGACTCTGCAAAGATCCGCCGCCGCGACATATTCGAGCGGCCCAGTAATTCCGATCCCGGCGACATTGACCAGACCGTCCAATTCTCGCCCCTGCAGCTTGGCCATCACATCCTTCACCGCTGCCGCGATCGATTCGATGTCAGTAACATCGATGATGAGCGGCATTAGATGATTCCCAGCCTCGGAAACGAGCCTATCGCCATCCTCCACTCTGCGGACACCGGCAAACACTCGGAATCCCTCCCGGACCAAAAGCAAAGCGCATGCGCGCCCAATACCGCTTGACGCTCCTGTAATGACCGCAACTTTCCCTGACTCTTCAGTCACAATTGCTTCCTACTTTGCATCGCGACTCCACTTCCAATTGCGAATTTCCGGCATATCCTCGCCGTGTTGATCAATGTAATGCTGGTGCTCGATGAGTTTGTCCTGCATCATCTGCTTGAGATAAGCACCCTTGCCGCCCAGATTTGGAACGCGATCGACCACGTCCTGCACGAGATGAAATCGATCCAGATCGTTCTGCACCCGCATATCAAACGCCGTCGTGATCGTGCCTTCCTCCTTGTAGCCTCGAACGTGCAGATTTCGGTTGGTGCGACGGTAGGTGAGACGGTGGATCAGCCACGGGTATCCGTGGAAGCCGAAGATGATGTGCTTATCCTTCGTGAACAGTGAATCGTAATCAGCCTCGCTCAGGCCATGCGGATGCTCGCTCGCGGATTCCAGTTTCATTAAATCCACGACATTGATCACGCGGATTTTCAGATCGGGCAGATATTGGCGGAGGATGGAAGTGGCGGCCAGAATTTCAAGCGTGGGCGTGTCGCCACAGCAGGCCATCACAACATCAGGTTCGGAATTCTGGTCATTGCTTGCCCACTGCCAGATGCCAATGCCTTCCGTGCAATGCACCACCGCCGCATCCATCGTCAGCCATTGCGGCAGCGCGTGTTTACCGGCCACCACGACGTTTACATAGTTGCGGCTGCGCAGGCAGTGATCGAAGACGGACAGGAGGCAATTCGCGTCCGGCGGCAAGTAACACCGAACGATGCTGGCCTTTTTATTGATCACATGGTCGAGAAAGCCCGGATCCTGATGGGTGAAGCCATTGTGATCCTGCTGCCAGACGTGTGAAGCCAGCAGATAGTTCAGTGACGAGATCGCGCGTCGCCAGGGCAGTTCCTTGGTGACTTTCAGCCACTTGGCGTGCTGACTGAACATCGAATCGACGATGCGGATGAAGGCCTCATAGCTGTTGAACAGCCCGTGCCGTCCGGTGAGCAGATATCCTTCAAGCCATCCCTCACATTGATGCTCGCTGAGCATCGAATCCAGCACGCCGCCATCAGGGGAGAGAAATTCGTCGTTCTTCACCTCGCGGGCGTCCCATTGACGGTTCGTGGCCTCGAATACCGCGCCGAGCAGATTTGACAACGTTTCATCAGGGCCGAACACCCGGAAATTGCGAGGCTTCTCATTCAGCTTGACCACATCGCGCAGGAATTCGCCGAGCACCATCGTGTCCTGGCCATTCACCGCGCCCGGCGAAGGAACATGCACCGCGTGATCGCAAAAGTCGGGCATTTTCAAATCGTGCAATAGAATGCCGCCGTTGGCGTGGGGATTGGCGCCCATCCGGCGGGCGCCTTTTGGCGCGAGTTCCGCGAGTTCGGCATTCAATCGGCCGCTCTGATCGAACAACTCCTCGGCCTTGTAGCTCCTCATCCAATTTTCAAGCAATGCAACATGCTCGGGATGATCGGGGTCCACCAGCAGCGGAACCTGATGGGCTCGAAAAGTTCCTTCAATTTGGAGGCCATCGACGACTTTCGGACCGGTCCAGCCTTTTAGCGATCTCAACAAAATCATGGGCCAACGGGGCCGAGTCGTGTCCTTGTTGTTTCGCGCGTTGCGCTGAATCTCCCGGATCTGCTCGATGGCCTTGTCTAAAGTAGCGGCCATGAGCTGGTGCATCTTTTCCGGATCGGTACCCTCCACAAAGTAGGGCGTCCAACCGCAGCCGCGGAAAAACTGCTCCAACTCCTCAGGCTCCACTCTCGCGAGGAGTGTTGGGTTGCTGATTTTGAAGCCGTTGAGGTGCAGGATCGGCAGCACGGCGCCATCCGAGACCGGATCGAGGAACTTGTTGGACTGCCATGCGGTTGCCAGCGGACCGGTTTCCGATTCGCCGTCGCCAACAACGCATGCAACGACCAGGCTGGGGTTGTCAAACACGGCTCCGAAGGCGTGGCTCAGCGAATACCCCAACTCGCCGCCTTCATGAATCGAACCCGGAGTTGTCGGCGCGACGTGGCTGGATATTCCGCCGGGAAACGAGAACTGCTTGAACAGTTTTTTCAGCCCGGCTTCGTCCTGGGTAACGTTGGGATAAATGTCGGTCCAGGTGCCTTCGAGGTAGACGTTGCCGACGATCGCCGGGCCACCGTGGCCGGGGCCGGCGACATAGAACATGTTCAGGTCATACTTCTTGATGACCCGGTTCAAATGCACATAGATGAAGTTCTGGCCGGGCGTCGTGCCCCAGTGCCCAACGACCAGTGGCTTGACGTGCGACAGCTTCAGCGGTTCTTTAAGCAGCGGGTTGTCATACAGATAAATCTGGCCCACCGAGAGATAGTTGGCGGCCCGCCAGTAGGCGTTCATCTTGCGAAGCAGATCTGGTGAAAGCGGATCTTGGCCATCGCCCCGCGCCATATTATAGTCGTTGTGCGTATCCAACTCGTCTTCCAGTAATTCAATAGACATCATTTATCCTTTTAGGAGGTTTGATCTGTTCAACCGTGCGGCTCGGTTAACGATTACGACGCTTTCAGGCACGACATGGTATGGGACGAAGCTTTCGCTCCGCGTCAGCGACATGCTTTATCTGCGCAACGCTCATAACGATTCCCAACACGATCCATCCGATTAAGCTCAACAACATGTCATTCCTTCTGAAAAACGAAAAGCGCGAACAAAAAAGAGCCGACGCAACGGAACACCAGAGGTGTTCATTCGCGTCGGCTTACTCTTTAACGAGTGTCCCAGCCGTTGGCCGGGTTACTCTTTATTTAGTCATCCGAATTTCCAAACGTTCAACCCGAATTTATCCATTGTGTCAGTCGGCGGTAACTGACAAATCCAGTGAAACCAGATTTATTTACTGCGGCAAAACGGAATCAGATCATTGCGGGCGGACCCTCGTTGGAGGCGACCTTCGCCGGTGCTTTCCCAATGAAACCCCCGTCGCCGCCTTCTTCGCGATCTTTGCAGACCGGTTCACCACAGTGGCACCGGGGTAATACAACTCCCACCACGACTGGTGGGCCGCGTCCCTGATGGAGCGCGACCGGGGGTGCGCCATTCAGCGCTCCCCGGCCGCGCGCCTCGCAAATCGCAATGCGGCTTATGCAGGACTTGGGAAACCCTGGGATTACTTAGTCTTGGCGTCTGTACTGGAATGCTGTTCGGTCTGTGCCGGCTCGGCCTTCGAGCCGACGGATTCGATTGCCTTGCCAAGCTCATCGGTCACTTTTTCGGCGTCCGCCGGAATCCGAGCGGCCTCGGTCGAGCCGGATTCCGATCGAGCGCTGAGGCGCGCCGCAGCCGGCTGGGCCTCATTGTTGGCGCCGGCTTTTCCTGCGTCGGCTTGCTGATGCGACGCGCCACCCTCCGTGTTTGCTGCCGCGACGGGCGTCAGCAGTGCCTCAGAAACGCGGCGCGCGTCGGCAATCGATTTTGCGCATTCTTCCGTGCATGCTTGGCCTGACCATGCGATAGACCCGTTGAGAGCGGACGCAGCGGCGTCCAGGTCCTCGCCGGCCATGGTCGTCTTCTGATCGCGGAGCTCGCTCTTGGCTTCTTCCTGGAAATGTTGTGCCAGGACACGCTCGGCCCCGGCGAAGACGTGGTTCGCGGCCATGGGTAAAGGCAAGCATCGGAAATCCAAGGTGATGGCATGGGTGACAATGTGTCAGTTATCGCTTAAACCCTAACGACCCTCAAGCCGGCGGTGCTAAGCGATATCAGTCGCCAACCGGCAACAATTTGTGTGAAAAAGCAGACGATGAAGAGCGCGAACACCACTATCGAGAGTGAATTGTACTTAATCGGGTGGATCAGTCTTCGCATCCGGCACCGCCCTTTACTGTTCCACGCGATCCGCGGCGATTCCTGCACGCATCTTGGATTCTCGTATCTATAGTTCCCTCGGCTTTTTTCCCGCTCGCCAATGGGCTTCGATCTGTTCCAGGCTTTTGTCTTTGGTCTCCGGCACCAGCAGATAAAAGAAAATCCAGGCGCCGATCGCGATGACACCGTATAACCAGAAAGTTCCCGCGTGCCCCAATACGGCGACGAGGCTCAGAAAAGTCACGGCCACCACCAGATTCAACGCCCAGTTAGTGACCGTCACGGCGCTCATGGCTGCGCCGCGAACCTTCAGTGGATAGATCTCGGAAATCAGTAGCCAGAAAATCGGCCCCAATCCAAAGGCGAAGCACGCGACATAGATCACCAGGCCGCCAATGGCTATATAACTTTTGAAGCTCGCCAACTGCTGGAACTCGAACGCGGCGCCCAAAATCGCCAAGCCTACAATCTGGCCGACCACTCCGGTTAATAACAACGGTCTCCGGCCGACGCGGTCCAGAAGGAAGATAGCCAATACATGAAAACACCACATCACCATTGTCAGCCCTGCTCCGGCGAGGATGGCGGGGCCTGCAGCAGTTATGCCGGCGAACTTGAAAATCGTCGGCGCGTAATAGATGACGGTATTAATGCCGGTGATCTGCTGAAATACCGCCAGCCCCAAGCCGACAATCAATGGCATCCGGAGTGAGGGCTGGAATAGTCCCTTCATTCCGCCGGCACCTTGTTTTTCCATGCTTTTCTGGATGTCCGTGATTTCCGGGCTTACATCTGACACCGTCCGCGCTCGCTGTAAAATCTGCCTCGCTTGTTCAATTTTTGATTTGCTGATCAACCAGCGTGGACTGTCGGGTAACCACCACATTCCAATGACCAGCGCGATGGACGGTATTGCTGCCAGGCCAAACATATACCGCCATCCCTGGATACCGGAAAATGCATAATCGACAAGGTAAGCGACCACGATGCCCGTGGTAATTGCGAGCATGTTGACCGCAACCAATGAACCGCGGACTTTTGCCGGTACCAGTTCGGCGATATACATCGGGGAGATAAATGAGGCGATGCCAATGGCAATTCCGCTCACGATCCGGGCAGGAATCAACCAGGCAACCGACCGCGACAGAGCCGTGCCGATGGCGCTGACCGTGAAGATAATGCCGGCCACAATTATCATTATGCGGCGACCAAAGCGGCCGGTAAAAGCGCCCCCCATGGCCGCACCGACAACCGCGCCGACTAGGACCGAGCTGACAACAATTTCCTCCATCGTGCTCGAAAGAGAAAACTGGTTCTTAATGAAAAGTATGGCCCCGGAAATGACGCCCGTATCATACCCGAACAGCAGGCCGCCAACGGCCGCGATTCCTACGGCGACGTAAACAAAACCGTTGACTTCCGATTTGACCTTGTTCTTGGCAAGCATAGGCGTCAACGCTTTCAACGGGGCAAAAAGTCGCCTTCTTATAATCAGGCGACCCGAACGACGAAATCGGTATCTTCCCAGTCGCCGGCGCCGGGCCAGTAGAAAGTGAATTTGATCTCATGGCCTTCCGGAAGCGATTGGGTGTCAAGATCGGCAACGTGAATGCCAAGGCCCACATCGCGCGACTTTGCGTCCCGAGGAGTTTTCCAATTATCCGCGCTCCAATGAACAACTGCCGGCGCCAGCGTTTCGACACGCAGTGATTTTCCCGCAGGTATAAAACGAAGTTTGTGGTTGAACCGCCAAACCATGCGCGGGGAAACCGTTTTGTCGATCAAATAACGTTGCACGGTTTGCGGCGGCAGGTCAAAGACGTGTCCATCGCGCAGGGAGCGACGGAGCTTAATGTACTCGGCATGAGCCCACACCAACGGCATAGCCGAACCGGATGGCTTGCCAAGAAACAAATCGTGTTCGGGCAGATCAGGCGAGTCCCAGATTTGCTCCGAGATCAAACCTCCTTCGTTGGCAAACGATTCCATCGTGGCCAATAGTCGCTTTGCATGCTCGACCTGATTTGCCAACAATTCGTAGTGGGCCCGCTCGCCTGTAAGGAGTGGCCACGCACGACCAATGCCTGTTCCGTCAAACGGAGCGCCGTCTTTGTGTTCGCCATAACCGTCGTCGTTGTACCGATGCCAACTGGGACCGGTTGGCGTCTCCACTTTAAGCAACGAATCGATGACCGTAACGGTGCCGAGGATGCGCGGGTCGTCCGCCGCGCGCAAACCGAAACGCACGAGTGCCAAGGCATCGGGACTTACCAGATGCTTGGCCATACGGGTGTCTTCGGCCGCAGTGACATTCTTGACGTGGACAAAATTCTCGAAACGCTCGCCTTTGGCGGGCTTTGCGGAAGCGATCCTGAGGTAATAGCCTTCCACATTGAACTTTCTGCACCAATCCGTTGCGGACGCATACATCCAGCGATCGATGGACGTGTGCCAAACATCGGCGATCTCGCGGAGATAGGTTGCCATGGACGGTTCGTGGTTCAAATCAGCCATGTCCGCCGCGGCCAGGATCGCCGCGATTTCCGCCGCAACGGTGAAGGGCGAGTAGCCCGGATCTTCCTCCCAGCGATCCTGAGGACTTACGGGGCCGTTGCGCGCCAGATAACCCGCGGCGAGCTGCACCATCGGCCAAAACCGCAGCGCGTCGGCGTCAGATATGGCCTTCTCGCGATGGGCCAGGTCCACCAACAAAATAGGCAGAGCAGTCTCATCCAGTTGAATTCCGTTCCAATACGGCGTGCCATCCACCCACATGTTTTGAGGCCAGTGTCCGTCTGGCTGCTGAGTTGACTGCAAAAAAGTGAGCGCTCGGCGCGCGTCTTCATGTGCGCCGCCGGCAAGCAACGCGCCCGCCGTTTCCACCATGTCGCGCGCCCAGACAAGGTGATAACCGCCCTGATCGCCGTCGCCCTTGCTTGATCCCCACGGGATGGCAAGGCTGGCGATCAGACCACCAAGGGCAGTTTTTGACTCATGCGTACGCAAGACCGCGAGGCTGATCGGGGAAAGATCGCCTGCCGGGAGATGCTCTTTCTTCGTCGAGATGAGCGACTTCTTCCAATGCTGCCAACCGGCGACGTATTCGTGCTTGATGTTGTCGAAGCCCTCGCGAAGGCTTGCCACGGCGTTTTGTGCCGCTTCTTCCGGGTTCTTACCAAAGCCCAACGCCAATTCGCTATGCCCTTTTGAATGAAGAAGATCGATCTCAGCAGTCAGGGCCACGTTGCCGTTCCGAGCCTGCGTGTATTCCCAGGTCATCTGCTTATGCGCCATGAGATCCTGCCAGCCGTCGGACGAGCCGACGTAACCGACCGAACGCTTCAGAAATGGGGCAGAACAAGCCAGCGCGAGCGCATATCCGTCACGTTGAGCAAATAGGAGCGGTAAGCCTTCAAACTCATCCACCCATGCATTGTTGCCATCGCCGTGGTTTCCCAAATGCGGCGCCAGCAACACATGCAAATGATAATCGCAAAGATGGCCTTTCATCGGGGTGAACTGGATGCGTTGCAGCACTGTGTTTCGCCGCGGGTCAGTCACAATTTGTTTTTCAATCCGGTATTGACCGCGATGGCATATATTGACGAGCCGAAATGCCGGGATACCTTCTGCGAGCCACTGAACGTCAGAATGGATATCAGTCTTTTCTTCCGAAAAGAAATCGGCTCCGTCGGTGACAATCAGCCCCATGTCGCGGATGCAAGCCTGGTCAATTCGGGGGTAAAAAACTTCGTTGAAGATTCCATGGCTAAGCGTGAACCAGACGTGGCTCTTATTACTCAGCGCGGTGCCCACGCCGGTCTTTGCGCTCGAAGTCCAACGCGCCGGAATTCCAGGCGCGCCGGGTGCGTTCTCATAGGACGAGATTTTGTCTGGTGAAATTTTGTTTAGTGTATGCATGATGGCAATTCTTGGCGTTCTCGGCGTCCGTGCGCGCCTCTTGCGAGGAAAACGTTCCGGTCGCAAAAACAAAAAAGCCGACGCAACCGAACACCAAGGGTGTTCAATTGCGTCGGCGTACTCTTTAACGAATCTCCCGGCCGTTGGCCGGATTACTCTTTATATAGTCATCCGAGCGTTTCGCTCAACTGGCTCGACTCTATCGATTTTTCTCCCGACCGGTAACCGACAAAACCAGACTAAACATCGAATCATTCTCTTTGAAGGCGCCACCGTAATGCTCTTCTTCCGCTGGCACGCGATGCTTCCCTGTTACTGCTGCTCTCAGATTCTGAAGCCGCTTATGAATGCGTTGTCGTCGGAATCCCACTGGGCTTTTGACGTATGTTACACTCAACATTCGGATGGCTCTTTAGATTTAGGATTGTGCCACTTTCCGTCTGGAGCGATGAGTACGTCGGCTTCTTTTGGCCCCCAACTCCCGCGTCGATAGAAGCGAGCTCGGCGTTGCTTCTCAAGAACCGGATCAACCACCGCCCAGGCGGCCTCCACTGCGTCTTCGCGGGTGAAGAGAGCGCCGTCGCCGGCCATAGCGTCGCCCAAGAGCCGCTCGTAGGGGGATTCCTCTCCCGGCTGTTCTTCAATCAGATGAAGTTCGCGCTGATCGCCCACGAACTCCTTGCCTGCGCGCTTCACGCGGGCGGCAAGCGCGATCGCCGAACTCGGTGAAATGCGGAAGCGCAGATAGTTGTCAAGGCCGGTCGGAGGCGCGGAGTCGGCAAAAAGCCGCTGCGGCGGCGGCTTCAACACCACCAGGACTTCGCACGCCGTCTCCGGCAGATATTTGCCCGAGCGCAGATACCACGGCACGCCCGACCAGCGCCAAGAGTCGATGAAAAGACGCATCGCACAGAACGTCTCGACGTCGGAATTCTTCGCGACGTCCGCTTCCATCCGATATCCCTTATACTGGCCCCGCACGACGTCGTCGGTCTTCAGCGGCCGCATTGCTTCGAAGACCTTGGCTTTTTCATTTTGTACGGTTCCGAAGTCTCTTCCGGATGGCGCTTCCATCGCAAGCAGTGCAACGATCTGAAAAAGGTGGTTCTCGATCACATCCCGCAGACAACCGGCGGTTTCGTAAAAAGCGCCCCGGCTCTTCACACCGAAGCTCTCAGACAACGTGATCTGGACGCTGGCGATGTAGTTGCGGTTCCAGATCGGCTCCAGAAACGAATTGGCGAATCGGAAATAGAGGATATTCATGATCGCCTCTTTGCCCAGGAAGTGGTCGATGCGAAAGATCGAGTCTTCGGGGAATACCGAGCGCGCCACGCGGTTAAGTTCCCGCGCCGAGGCCAGATCGCGTCCAAACGGCTTTTCGACGATAACGCGCGCGTGTTCGGCCAACTTCGCCGCGCCGAGTCCTTTGATCACCGTCCCGAACAGCGACGGCGGGATCGCCAAATAGTACGCCGGACGCCGAGCGCTACCCAGCGCCATCTTTATGGCCGCGAACGTTTGTGGATCGTTATAGTCCCCGCTGACGTAACTGAATTGGGACAGAAGATGCTTGAGGGCGCGCCGGTTATCGATCCCGCAGGAGCGCTTGATACTGTCGGTCACCCGCTTGTGCAGACGTTCCAGATTCCACTTCGGAATGGCGACACCGATGACCGGGATCTTCAGAGCGCCTCGTTTTGCCAGCGCGTAGAGCGCCGGAAAGATCATCTTGTGGGCGAGATCGCCCGTCACACCGAAAAGCACCAGCGCATCGGAATGCGAGGCGGCCATCAGGCGTCTCCCTTGTTAACGGCCGACTTTTCCTTGTGGCCGCCGAATCCATAACGCAGGGCGGACAGCACTTTTTCGGCGAAGTCGTCGTCGCCGCGCGAGCTGAAGCGTTCGTACAGAGCAGCGCTGAGAACTGGCGCCGGCACTGATTCGTCGATGGCCGCCGCGATCGTCCAGCGTCCTTCGCCCGAATCCGACACCCGCCCCGCGAACTTTGACAGATCGGGACTGTCGACCAGCGCGCTTGCGGCCAAGTCAAGCAACCACGAGGCGATGACGCTGCCACGCCGCCAGACCTCGGCGATGTCAGCTATGTTCAGGTCGTAGGCGTACAATTCGGGGTGCCGCAACGGCGTGGTTTCGGCATCAACGGTGCGCTTCTGCTTGCCGACGTTGGCGTTGCGGAGAATGTTCAGCCCTTCCGCGTAGGAGGCCATGATCCCGTACTCGATGCCGTTGTGAACCATCTTGACGAAGTG
>Ga0182024_10007897_pt1 | contig 22764 bp, 22 predicted proteins | sample P32metaG_FD_120480 | JGI IMG/M metagenome (GOLD analysis project Ga0182024, IMG submission 120480) | Permafrost microbial communities from Stordalen Mire, Sweden - P3-2 metaG (Illumina Assembly) | ecosystem: Environmental > Terrestrial > Soil > Wetlands > Permafrost | place: Sweden: Stordalen... | reverse complement strand
TGCTCAACGGATCAAACTACTTGCCCGACGTCATCGCCGGAGTTCAGTTCACCGACGGAATCAAACGCCAAGTCGCCGCCGCCTGAAAATTCTTCATCCACAACTTATTGCAATATCTCAGAATTCAAAGCCTCTGCCAATTGTTCCGCCCGAGATCATACCCCCTGACAGCGGTCCATGCAAGTAATTGGTTCAGCGGATTCGGCGGCGAATAGAAAATGCCCCGATGGCACCGAGGGCGAGGAGCGTAAGCGTCGAGGGTTCGGGGACGGCAAGTATGTGAAATGTAAAATCACTATAAAATGTGCCAGCATTGTAGCTGGTTCCGGAGTAAACATCGAAGGTTGAATAGAAGGCAGCCCAGCGCGGACTAGAAGTGACCATTTCCAGCGTGTATTGCTGACCTACAGATAGAGTCGTACCTGAGAAATCGAGATCGAAAAAGCCCTTAAAGCCTACATTGATTGGTGGGCCGCTGCTGCTGCGAGATGCGACGACGGAACCGTCAAGCCCATCACCTTTAAGAATGTTGTAAGCGATGTTGCCCGCGCCGGGGTTAACGTCGATCAACATAAAGCCTGCTAACCCAATATTTGCATCAACGGCAGTGAAGCTTTCACCGCATCCTGACGGAAAAACTGTGGCATAGCCTCCTCCGGAGACGTTTTGTGTGATGTCGGCACTAGCTATAGAAGTGAAGGAAGAAAATGCAACCAATAGGCTCGCGGTCATTCTCGGCGCGGACAGTGGTCGAGCATAAGAATCAATCAATTGCATAGCAGAGGCTCCGTGCTAGATGTTCCGGGATGCCTCTCTGCTGCCCGTTCCAGCCGGGATTGTACCCCCTACAACAGCCCCTGCAAGCAATTGGTTAGCTCCAATAAAAAACGCCCTCGAACCAAAGTTCAAAGGCGTCATTGTGCGGCTTCACCTAACGCACCGAGGAGCACGTCTCAAATAAACGCCGATCCGTAATAGATCGACACATGCTCCAAGTGTTTGCTTAGTCTTCACCTAACCAAGCTGAGGGCGGAAGAATCCCGAGAACAGCCTCCCAAGTTGCCAACGCTTCACCTACGTTGACCGAACAGCGCGTCCAAGGAGTTTTTCTGCCGCCCGCAATAGGCTGGCATGCGCCGTAAGTTTGTCGCGAGTTGCACGCGACGATTAACAATTAAACGATTCGATTTATTTTGTCAAGTTTAGGGAGTCAAAGCCGTGTACGCCGATATTAAATCGCTGCCGATTCAACTCCTACTAAAACTCAACGACGCGGCCCGTGCGCTCTCGATTTCGCCGAGTATGCTCCGCCGATTGACGAGAGACGGCACAATCCCGCACGTTCGAATGGGGAGTCGGCTGCTTTACGATCCGGATACGCTTCGCGATTACATCAAAACCGCCGTCTCCAAGCCCTACGCACCGCAACAGTCGCTTCGGCGGCGCAACACTGAAATTGCCTAAAATGCCTAAGCGTCTGCTGGTTGACGGAAAGTCAATGACGATGTATATTGATTCGCATGACGAAGCGGCAGACTTTCACCGAGCGTTTACGCCAGTTATTCAACGAGTCTGGTTGCACGCAAGCCGACTTGCGGAAGGCAACTGGGATAGACCGCGCAACAATTTCCCGATTCGTAAGCGGTGAGAGATTCTTGTCGGCCGAAGCACTGGATAAAATCGCCGACCATCTTAGTTGGGAAACGATTGTCAAAAGGAAACAATAAAATGGCTAGCATCACTCAATTAAAAAATGGTTTGAAGCGTATCGACTATTACGATGCCTCCGGCGAGCGAAAGGCGCTTCGCATAGGCAAAGTATCGATGCGTGACGCCGACAAGATCAAAACCAAGATTGAAGAGCTAAACAATGCCAAGATCAACGGTACGACGCTAGACCCAGAAGTCGTGACTTGGCTGTCGAACCGCCCCCCGAAAGTTTATGAAATATTGGTTCGAGCCGGCTTGGTGGAACCGCGCGCCGACGCAGTGAAATTGGCATCTTTCATCGACGACTATGTTTCTAAGCAAACATTCGTCAAAGCATCAAGTAAAGATGTTTGGCGACAAGGCAAACTGGCGCTCGTCTAGTTTTTTGGTCCAGAAAAACCGCTGGCAGAAGTCACGCCCGGTTTGGTCGATGATTTCAAATCGCATCTACAAAACTCGACAATACGGCGCGGCAAGCATAAGGGTAAAAAAATTGCATCGATAACAGCACGCAATCGGATGGATTTCGCCAAGAAGATTTTTCGCGCTGCATTCAGACATAAGCTAATCAGCGCTAATCCATTCGACGAAATGAGGATCGAAGCGACGATGCCAGATATGGCCCGCTTTGTGACGACGGAGGAAACTGAAAAGCTGTTGGACGCCTGCCCCAGCCAGTCTTGGCGGACCATTGTGGCGCTGTGCCGCTGGGGCGGCTTGCGCTGCCCGTCCGAAGTGCTGTCCCTAAAGCTGTCAGACATCGATTGGGAACACAACCGAATTCTGATTACAAGCCCCAAGACGGCCCACCATCCGGGCAAGGATACTCGAACGATGCCCCTCTTCGCTGAGTTGCGGGAGCCGCTGCTGGCGGCCTGTGAGGCTGCGCAAGAGGGCGCGGTCTATGTGGTTGATGAATGTCATCGCAAGCAGGCGATGGGGCCTCGTGGCTGGCGAAATATGAAGCTACGAGCAACGTTTGAAAAGATCGTGGCCCGTGCCGGCCTGGTCCAGTGGCCGCGACTATTTCACAATCTGCGCGCCAGCCGTCAGACGGAGCTGCAAGAGACCTACCCATCACATGTAGTTTGCGCCTGGATGGGGAATAGCGAAAAGATCGCCATTAAGCATTATCTCAAAGTGACCGATGCGCATTTTGCGAAGGCCACGGGAGACTTTCCTGAACCCCAAGAAAAAGCGCAGCGATACAGTGCGCTTCCGCGCGGTTCGGCGTGTCTTGGAGTAACACGAAACAGCGAAAACCCCGAGAAAAACGATAATTCGCTGGACAGGTGTACAAATGTATCTAAATATGGTACATCTGCTCCAATTCTCCGCTGGCGCGCGCCGCTAAATCGGCAAACGTGATGTCGCGAAGCATTTCCAACCGCGAAGTGGCCACGTCGCGCCAGGCTTTCAGCAGTGCCCGGCGGATTGGCGATTTGGCGGCCGCGGGATTGGGCAATTTGTCTTGTCCGTCAACCACGCTCATCACTTCTTCCAGCGTGATTTCATCGGGCGGTTTGGCCAACTGATAGCCGCCGGCCGCACCCCGGGTGCTGGCCGCCAGTCCGGCGCCTTTAAGCTGCAGGAGAATTTGCACCAAAAACCGCGACGGAATGCCGTGCTCATCCGCGATCGTGCGAATCCGCACCGGCTCGCCAGTTTCATAAGCGCGAGCCAATTCCAGCATAGCTAGGCAAGCGTATTCGGTCTTTGCGGAGAATTTCATAAAACTACTCACTTAACTCACAACCAACACTACTCGCTCGTATGCAATCCGCATTCAGTTTTTTGGAATCCGCTCCAGCGGCCTGCTCGTTCATCTTCGCCGAACATTACGGCCCTGGTGCACGGCCAGCAGCCGATGCTCGGATAGCCTTGATCGTGCAGCGGGTTGTATGGAATGTTCTCGTCGGTGATGAGTTTCCAAATATGCTTTTTCGTCCAATTGGCCAGCGGACTGATTTTCACCAGGTTGAATTTCTTGTCCCAACCTACGATGGGCGATTTGGCGCGATCCGGGCTTTGATCGCGGCGAATACCGCTCATCCAGGCGTGCCAGCCTTGGGCTGCTTCTTTGAGAACCTTCACCTTGCGATCGGCGCAGCATTGGTCCGGATTGGTTTTGTACAACGGCCCGCCGTGCAAGTTCTCGTAGATTTCGACGGTGGTATCCGGCCGCTTGTATTCGACTTCGATGCCATAACGCTGCTTGATTTTTTCGCGCAGCTCCAAAGTTTCCTTGAATTGATAGCCGGTATCGAGATTGAACACATGCACCCGCGGTTCGATCTGGGCGATCATATGAATGATGACGCAGCCTTCCGGGCCGAACGCCGTAGCCATGGTGAGCTTGGGAAAGTAGTGCTCCACCGCCCAGCGAACAATTTCTTGCGGCGTGGCGGTTTCCAGCTTTTGACTTTCAGCCTCCAGATAGGCCAGCAATTCCGGCGTGGCAAGCAGAGGCTGCCGGTCCGCTTGGATTGCGGTAGACTGATCCATCTGCCGATGCCGATTCGAGGCCGGCTCCGCCGGAATGATTGTCGGCACAGGCCTGGCAGTTTCTGTCATGCAAAATGCATCGGCGGAGGTCATCATGGATCACCGGGGATAAATGGTCCCGGCGATTTGCGGATCAGCCGCAAACCGTCAAAATGATACTAATGTTACTTACCAAAGTCAACTATCGGTTTATCGGCATTTCAAGTCCACCCGAATCACTTCCCCAGGACGAGCTGAACTTGGCGTTGCGTCGTAATCATAAGTCCCTTATCTGAAAATGTTTACAACGCTGAACTGGGTTACGTTTTGGGCCACTATAAGGCAATTTAGCTCTTATTACAGCTAACCACCATATGCCTTCCAACTGCTACGTGCCCATCGATTTAGGTGCCTCCAGCGGCCGGCACTTTGCCGCGCTCTTCGACGGCCAGCGACTCACTTTAGAAGAGGTCTATCGCTTCGAAAACGCTCCGGTAACGTTCGACGGACAGAAGCAATGGAATTTGCCCGGACTGTGGAATCATGTTCAAGGAGGATTGTCCGCCGCGCGAGAAAAATATGCCGGCCGTATCAAGAGCATCGGCATCGATACTTGGGGCGTCGATTTCGAATTGCTCGGACCGGGCGATGAACTGCTTGGCAATCCTGTTAGCTACCGGGATTCGCGAACCGACGGGATGCTGGAGCGAGCGTTTGCCATTGTGCCGCGCGAAGAAATTTTTGCCCAAACCGGCCTGCAATTCATGCAGATCAACACGTTGTACCAATTGTTGGCGATGAAGTTGTCGCGCTCGACGCTGTTGGAAATCGCGGAATCGCTGTTGATGATGCCAGACCTTTTTCACTACATGTTAACAGGCGTTAAAGCAAATGAGATGACGGTTGCGACAACGACGCAGTTTTTCAGTCTGTCGACAGGGCGGTGGACTACGGACCTGCTCGAACGCTTTGGGTTGCCCACAAAGATCTTGGGAAATGTGATTCAGCCCGGAACCAAGCTTGGCCCGCTGTTGCCGCATTTTGCTTCAAGTACAGGTTTGGGAAATGTACAGGTGGTGGCGCCGGGCTCTCACGACACGGCCAGCGCGGTAATGGGTGTCCCTGCCGCCGGCCGGCCGGGCGTTCGTCCCAAATGGTGCTACATCAGTTCCGGCACATGGAGCATTCTGGGAGTGGAAGTGTCGAAGCCGGTAATCAATGATAAATGTCTGGCCCTGAATTTCACTAACGAAGGGGGCGTGGGGGGAACGACTCGGCTTTTGAAAAATATCGTGGGATTGTGGCTGGTGCAGGAATGTCGTCGGGTTTGGAGTCTCACTGGCAGAACACACTCTTGGGAACATTTAACCCAAGTTGCGACATCTGCCAAACCGCTGACGGCATTCATCAATCCGGAGGATCCTGTGTTCCTCGCGCCGCACGATATGCCGCAGGCCATTCGGTCGTTTTGCCACCGGACTAAACAAACGGTGCCCAACAACGAAGGGGCAATCGTCCGCTGCGCGCTGGAAAGCGTTGCTTTGCAATATCGCCAAACCCTGGAGGCCTTGGAGGAGTTGATAGGCAACCGAATTGATACGATTCACATCGTCGGAGGCGGCGCGCAAAATCGCCAACTCTGCCAAATGACCGCCGATGCTTGCCAGCGTCCCGTGATGGCCGGCCCAGTTGAAGCGACTGTGATCGGTAATGCATTGATGCAGGCAATCGCGGCGGACGAAATTGGATCTATTTCGCAGGCTCGAGAAGTGGTCCGGCGGAGCTTTCCGGTGGAAGAATATCAGCCGCAAAATGCTACCGCCTGGCAGGACGCGTACGGCCGGTTTTTACAAATCGCGCCAAAGCCGCAAGTTTAGGCAGCCGCAAAGTTTTTAAGGCGATACCCGAACGCGTTTACTCAATCGTTCCGCCAAACGGCGCAGTGCGGTGCTGATGTCGTCCGGACCGATGTGAACTTGTAGCAAGCTGGGACCGCTGGTGTCGGCCCAGGCACGGTTTAGTGCGTCGTCCAATTCGCCTTCGGTGTGGATATCGTATCCTATGCCGCCGCCAAGCACTTCGGGCAACCGATGATATTGCCACGATGGCACATCGTTAAAGTTGCAGTTGGGATGAAGAAACCGCTCGGTGCCATAACCGCCATTGTCGAGCAATACGATGATGGCAGGAAATCGATGTCTTATTAGCGTGGACAACTCCATGCCCGTCATTTGGAATGCCCCATCGCCGACGATCACTACCGTACGACGATTGGATTGGGCCACTTGCACGCCCAGCGCCGCCGGTACAGCAAAGCCCATCGACGTATAGTAGGCGGGCGAAATGAATTCCGTTCGCTCTCGCACAACCAGTTCAGTCGCGGCGAACAGCGAATCGCCAATATCGGCGATCACGACAGTTTGATCGTTTAGCATTTCGTTCAAGCGAGCGGTCAATCGACGGATGGTCACAGGCGCGTCGGGACGCACGACAAACTTTTCGCCATTTTGCTGAGGCTGCGGCGGCAAAATGCGCTTGGGCGGAGTGGGACGGCGCGCTGCCAATGCTCGAATGAAATCGCCTAACTGCACGCCGTGAAAATGATGGTGCCGGATTCGCAATTGTTCGCTGGTGGCGTAAATACACTTTGCCGGATCGAGCTTGGCTGTATAAATTCCGAGGTTGATGTCGGTCATAAACGTTCCCAGCAAGATGACGCAATCGCTTTCTTCCACGAAGCGTGTGACTTCCTCCCGTCCGAGAGCTCCCTCGTATAAACCGACATAGAGCGGATGCACTTCGCTAATCACGCTTTTGCCGAGCATGGTGGCGGCGATGGCGATATTTGATTTCTCGGCAAGCGCCAACACATCGTCCTGAAGGCCGAAGCGATGGATTTCCACGCCCGCGATAATGACTGCATTGCGGCAACTCGAAATCCAACGCGCCGCTTCCTCCACGGCTTCGCTCAATGCTTCCGGATCGCTTAATGTTTCGGACTGACGAAATTGATGCGGCTTTTCCGGTACAACATCGACCATATCGCGCGGCAGTTCCAAATAGACGGGCCGCTTGTGGCGAGCGGCGGTATCGAGGACCCGATCGATTTCGCGGAAGGCTTCGTTCGGGTCGTCCAATTCGGCGCCCGCGATGCAGATTTTTTCGAACACTTCCGATTGCGTATGGAAATCGCGCACCTTGTGATGCAACAGTGGATTGTTGATTCGTTCGCCCAGGCCTGGAGCACCGCTGATGACGACCACGGGCGATTTCTCGGCATAAGCGCCCGCGATCGAATTGCACAAACTCAACCCTCCGACACAGTACGTGACACACACGGCCCCCATGCCGTTTACTCGTGCATAAGCATCGGCCGCGAAGCCGGCGCAATCTTCCCGCGTGCAGTTGATTACTTCGAGTGGACTGTCGCTCAGCATTTTGTAGAAACCCAACACATAGTCGCCGGGAATGCCGAAAACGTGTCGCACGCCATAATCCTGCAACCGGCGGATTAAATAAGCGCCGATGGAAAGGCCTGTAATCGACCCGGCGGCATGCACAGTTTCAGATCGGTTCGACGTCAAGTTGTGACCCCCGGAAGCCATGATGTTCTTCGTTCAAGGTTGTCGATCGGTTCGGGAATTCCGCGGTTTGCGGGTCAGAATCAGCAACCACCAAATGCCGAGAAAAACGCCCATGCAGCCCAATACGACCATGGCCCGGCGAAAGTCGTGCTGTAAGTTTTCGCCGCCAAATCCGCCAAAATATGCACCGATGGCGTGGAACGACCCCCACGCTAAAAGCGATACGGTTAATAACGCCAGCACCAACTTCTGAATTTTGACCGGATCGGAATTGGACATAAGGCGAGTGTGTTGCATTCAGATGGTGCAGCCTGCTGAAATTATACGGCCTGCTAGCGCCGTCCAGTGTGCAACAGGATTGTTGTCATGCCGACGGCAGAAAATTCAACACTGCTGGCAAATCTTTCAAAACTCGGCCACAAACCAGCGGCCTTTCTTGATTCCCCATATTTTCATCGGTTTGGCACGTCCGCTGCAATGTCATGTTAGCGGATGCAGCAGTTCTCACGATTGAAAAACAAGGTCGGTTTAGGCCTTGATTAAACCATACTCTTAAATTGAGGAGTTCCAGCCATGAGACGCTTATTGTTTGTCGTTTCGGTAATGGGTGCTTTGACCGTCGGCGGAGTTAGTGCGGCCAACGCAGCGACTCCGGTCCAGTATGTTGACTGGCACCATCACGATCATGTCGTGGTCGATCGTTGCTACGGTCCGCCGGTGCGGTATGTACGGCCGGAAGTAGTTTACTATCCGCAGGTAGTTGCCGCACCGCCCGTTTATGCCGCGCCGCCAGTTGTGGTTGCTCCGCCTGCCGGATTCGTTTCGTTGACCGGGCGTCATTTTGGGATCCGGTTCGGGTTCTAAGCGACACAATGTAAAGGTGGTATCCCGACCCCGCCGGGCCGAACCCAGGGGGCAAATCAGCCGCTGGCGTGCCACGCTGGTGCAAGAACGATTGAAGTTCGACGTCGATCCATATTAGTTCGCGCGACGAAAACCGTTCTCTGCAGGCGCACTGCGTGGCACGCTGCGCAGGCTTTTCGCAGGGGCGCGAGAGATGCCCAGGCCGCAATTCGGTGACTTGAGGCGCACCAATCTATTGAATCCGATCCGGCGAATTAACTTCCTTTGGCCGGTGGCGCTACTCCGACTTCTTTGCCTTGTGTTTTCATTCGGGCTTCAAATTTAGCACGGGCCTTGGTCCACATTTCGCCGGAGACAGGCACTTCGCAGCCGCCTTTTGTCTTGCAATCGTTTTCGCCGGGTGTTTCGCCACAGCCGCCTTGCCCTTTGCAAGCATTTTGCTGCGCACAACCATGCTGCACATTGGCGCAAGTGCCTTGACCGGCACAAGCGTTTTTGGCGTCCGCGCCTTGGCCCTTGCAGGCATTCAGGCCGCGGCAGACGTGAAGATCTGCGGCTGCTTTGGCTTCTTTTGTTGTGGCAGAACAGCCGATCCATGTCCCGGCGGCGGCACCTGCCAGCGCAGCCGAGGTTAATTTATGAAAATCGCGGCGCGACAGGTCGTTTGGCATAGTATTTCTCTTTTTAATTGAGACTCAAACCGTTCCGCCCACTCAGAAGCCGACAAGTTTCTAATCTCGGCGACACTTCGCACCAAGTTAGCTAACTGCCGCCAATTCGTCCATCACCAAAATCAGGAATTGTGAGGATCGACAAGATGTGGCCATGGGGTAAACTGTTTGAACTTACACGCTTTGTGCTTCGATGGCCAAAAATGCAATTCAAAATTTGATTGCTCGAATTCTGGCGCGACGAACAACCCCCGGCCGGGCTCCTCGGCTGCAAACGGCGTCACGTTGGACCGCCACGATTGCATACTCGATTCTAGCGCTGGGAATTCCGCTTCCACTGCCATCAGGGAAAACAAGCAAAGAGATCTATCCGTGCATGAACCATCATTGCGGCTGTCAATCGGCCGAGGAATGCTGGCGGAACTGCTGCTGCATGACGCTCGAAGAGCGGCTGATTTGGGCCCGAGAAAATCACGTCCGGCCGCCCGATTATGTGCTGGCTGAAGCTCGAGCCAAAGGCATTGAATGGGCCGCGTATTGGCCGAGCGAAGAGAACCACCAAGATTCAATTCAGTGTATGGCCATGCGATCAGCAGCGGGGGACGCCGGCTGCCAGCAGGCGTCCGGCCCGTGTCCCTGTTGCAAGCCTGCGGCCCATCAACGCGCGTGCTGTGCTTGCGAGCGCTGCACGAAGGCGAAGCCGAGTGAACGTCAATCCGAAGGTGGCATTTTGTTAATGAATGCCTTGAAATGCCACGGTGTGGGCGATAACTGGCAAGGCATGGCTGTTTCGCTGCCGCCGCCGATCGCCTTTCAGTTTCTATTTTCCGACGAGGCCGTTGGAAAAGTGAATTTCTTCTCATTGCACTTTTCTTCTGCTTCATTCCTTCCCGATGTGCCACCGCCGCGATTTCTATATTGCGGTTGATTAATCCGTTAAGCGACGCGAACTTGATGTGCGCTTATGCGCAGCTTTAGGCAGTGGGCCGAGGCTAAGCAACGCTCACGCAGGTTCGCCAGATCAAACCCGGTGCTCGTGTTTATCGCTTTTCTTCGTGGCGAGGTGGCCCCTGCGCCTCCTGGAGGTTTGACATGCGTTATCGAAGCGCTTTTACGTTGGTCGAATTACTGGTGGTGCTTGCCATTATCGGATTGCTGGTTGCGCTGCTGTTGCCGGCTGTCCAATCGGCCCGCGAGGCCGCGAGGCGCACACAGTGCGCCAATAACATCAAGCAATTGGGACTGGCATTAACCAATTTCGAAGTGGCTCGCGGCGCATATCCGGCGACGGATCCACCCAACGGCTTTTCACCGCAAGCCCGACTTTTACCGTTTACCGAGGAGACCAATCTGCAGAACCTATTGGATTTCAAGCAGGCGGCCTTTAGCGGACCGTACAATGCACAAGTTCCGAATCCACAATTTGTCGCGGCATTTGCTACCCCGATTCCGTTAATGTTGTGTCCCAGCGATCCGGCCGAAGTAATCAACACAGAGACGACTTACGGTTATTCGTATGCGGGGAATAACTACATGATCAGCACGGGGAGTGGAACCGGCCTTAATTACGATCAACGATTTCCCACTGACGGCATAACGTTTTACAACTCTCGCATCAGATTCCGCGACGTCACGGACGGCACTTCGAATACTGTTTTCATGAGCGAAACCATTCGGAGCGTGGGCATTGATTTGACATTGCCGGCCGGTACGACGCCTGGCTTTCCGTACCAGTACACGCTGAACGGATCGACGGGACTGACCTCGGGCAACGGACCGGGAATCACGATGACCGGCGCTCCATGGACCGGCCCCACGATCAACGGAATGATTGCCAATCCGGACTTGAATCTAGTCTGGGGGCAATTTACTGGCTGGCGCGGGGCGGGCAGCACCGCGATGCGGGGTCGCGGCACTTGTTGGGCCGCGGAGGGAGCACTGAATACGCAGACCAATGGTTACAACACCCCGAACAGCGTGGTTCCGGATCTGGTGATGCACCATACGGGCTATTTCGGGCCGCGTAGTTGGCACACCGGCGGGGCGAATGTACTTCTCGGAGACGGTTCTGTGCGATTTTTGCGGGACGGGATCGACGCCACATTGCAGCGTGACTTGCATAGCCGAAATGGTGGAGAGGTCGTTGGTTCGTTCTAGCGCGGAGCCGCGACGTTTACATACATTCGACAGATTTCTGTTCGAACTGCGATTGATTAATTGGATTTCGATGCAATATGAGTGACGCTTGCCAATCACCGACGCTGGAGAGTTGGCCCGACTATCGGGCTGTTTGGCGATGGCATTTTTACGCCGGGCTATTCTGCATCCCGTTTGTGGTCATCCTATCGATTACCGGGGCAATCTATTTATTCAAGCCACAAATCGACGGATGGATTGATCGTTCGTACGACCATCTACAGGTAACTGGAATGGCTTCTAGCGCCGTCCAGCAGATTCAGACCGCACTTGCTGCGGTGCCGGGCTCGTCATTGGATGCTTATGAATTACCGACTGCCGCTGATACAGCCATACGAGTTATCGTTCGGCAGAACGGCGAGACAATTCGGGTTTATATTCACCCTGAAACGCTGCAAGTGCTAAAAATCATCCCCGAAAATCAGCAGTTCACACGAATCTTGTTTCGGTTGCATGGAGAGTTGCTGGCCGGCGACAAAGGATCAATGGTTGTCGAGCTAGCGGCCTCTTGGACGATCATCATGATCGTTACCGGCTTGTACCTTTGGTGGCCGCGTCAAGCGAACGGGCTGGGCGGCGTTGTTTACCCTCGGCTACGCGCGGGGTCGCGAATCTTCTGGCGCGACATTCATAGCGTGACCGGCGTTTGGATTTCACTGCTCGCACTGTTTCTGCTCCTGAGCGGATTGCCGTGGGCAAAATCGTGGGGCAATTATTTCAAAACTGTACGCCGGTTAACCGGCACGGCGGTCGCACGGCAAGATTGGACCAACGGCAGTAGCGATTCATTAGCCGGCGGAAAGCCGAACAATACGAATGAGCACAGCGAGCACAGCGAACATGGCGGCCATGGATCCCGGCCGCGGCCTGTGCCCAAGGATTTAACGATCGTTGATCGGATTGTCGCTATCGTGCGCCCACTTAATCTAGCTCCGCCAGTATTGATTGCACCACCGCAACTGGGGTCGGAAGACTGGACCGTGAAATCGGATGCCGAAAATCGAACGCAACGAGCTGAGCTTGTGGTTGACGGGACGAGTGGCGCAATTATTAGCCGCGAGAATTTTCTGGATCGCCGGCTAATTGATCGAATCGTGGGAATCGGAATTTCCGCACATCAGGGGCAATTGTTCGGCTGGCCCAACCAGCTTTTAGGGTTGCTGACAGCGAGCGGTTTGCTCCTCCTGTGTGTAAGCGGAGTTGTAATGTGGTGGCGCCGGCGCGCCTCCGGCGTGCTGGGCGCGCCAAAAATCAGGTTGAATCCGCGAGTATCTTTGGGACTGATCGCACTTGTTGTTGCATTCGCAGTTTATCTGCCATTGTTCGGAGCGTCGTTGATTCTTGTATTGCTGATCGAAAAATTGATCCTTCGCCGTATTCCCGGTGTGAGCCATTGGCTTGGCCTACGAGTAGGCTGACAAAGAAGTTCGATCTCCCTGAGAGGTTACACAGCACCGTTATCGGCGGCTTTTCCGTGTAAATTCCCGATGCGGAAAGCGTGCGCCATCGCCATTGGAACTTGTGCTTCCGCTTGGATTACTACGGCCCGGTTCGCTTGCACGGCTGCTTTCATTTCTTGCTCGCGGGCGATCGCAATGGCGCGGCGTTCTTCCGCCTTAGCGCGGGCAACGCGGGTATCGGCTTCCGCCTGGTCGGCCTGCAAGCGCGCGCCGATGTTCTCGCCGACATCGACGTCGGCAATATCAATCGACACAATCTGAAATGCCGTGTTGGCATCGAGGCCTCGCTCCAGCACCGCTTTACTGATCCGGTCCGGATTTTCCAGCACGCGGAGATGGTTTTCGGCCGAGCCGATGGCGGTGATAATCCCCTCGCCCACGCGGGCAATAATCGTTTCCTCGGTGGCCCCGCCGATAAGTTGCTGCAAGTTGGTTCGGACCGTCACACGAGCTTTCACTTTCAATTCGACGCCGTTTTTGGCGATGGCGGAAAGTGTGCTTTTGCGGCTGCTGTTTGGATCAGGACAATCGATGACTTTGGGATTGACGCTGGTTTGAACCGCATCGAGAACGTCGCGGCCCGCCAAATCGATGGCCGCCGCACGATCAAAATCCAAATCAATATCGGCCCGATGGGCAGCGATGATCGCCCGAATCACTCGCGGCACATCGCCCCCGGCTAAATAGTGCGCTTCCAAACGACGGGTCGTGATTCCCGTCTGTGGATCGGTTCCGACGCCGGCTTGCAGTGCCATAATCTTGGCTTGCAGGATAACCCGCGCATCGACTTTGCGAAGGCTCATGCCAACCAGACTGAGCAAGCTGACGCGCGCGTTCGACATGTAAGCTTGAAACCACAGCTTGCCATACGTCAGCACCATGATCAGAAAAGCTAGAAAGAAAAACGCGACCACGCCGCCGACAGCGTACAAACCGACGTTGTCGGGCAATCGATCGAATTGAGCCAGCAGAGTGACGGGCGGCAGCATAAGTGATCCGGCTAAAAGTTGCATCGAATAAAATCGTTAAGAAATCGATCTCACGCGATTATCGTAGCAGCGTGGCTTCGTGAAAGAAAGGTAGACGCGCCGGAAGCGGGGATTGATGGGGTGTCATTGACGACGGAGTTTGACATTCATTCAATCCAGCCGCCGCCAAGTACACGATTGCCATCGTAGCAGACGGCCGCCTGACCCGGAGCCACGCCATAGCAAGGCTTAACGAATTCGACTCGAAAACGGCCATTTTCCATGGGCTCAATTCGCGCAGCCGTGGCTGGACTGTTATAGCGAATTTGTACCAAACCATGAAACGGTGCGGTGGGCACGTCGACGAGCCAGTTGGCGCGGTCGGCAATAAGTTCGCTCCGCGCCAGTTCCTCGCGCCGGCCGATAGATACACGGTGTGAATCCGGTGCAATATGCGTCACGTAATAGGGTTCGCCCATGGCGACGCCCAATCCTTTGCGCTGACCAATGGTGAAGGCTTCGATTCCGTCATGCTGGCCCACCACCGTGCCGTCGGCCAGCGTGATTTCTCCGGAGGTGTCTGGAAGTGGTTCCAAATCGTCGTCGTCGGAGTTCGAAGCAAGCCCCGCGGCTAAACGGGTGGCGCGTCGGCGGCGGACGAAATCGGCATGATTGCCGCTGGAAACGAAACAGATTTCCTGGCTATCGGGCTTGTCGGCCACGCGCAGGCCCAGTTCGTGCGCCAATTTCCGGAGTTCGTTTTTCCGATAACCCCCCACGGGAAACATCATCCGCGGCAGATATCGCCGGTGCACGCCAAACAATACATAAGACTGATCTTTGCCCGGATCGCGTCCGCGCAATAATGCGGGAGACTGATCGGTTGGACGTTCGCCGCTAGGTGATTGCAATTGTGCGTAGTGGCCGGTCGCCACGAATTCGGCGCCAACACTGTCGGCATAGTCGAACAACTTGCCGAATTTCAACCAGTTGTTGCACATGATACAAGGATTTGGCGTGCGTGCGGCCGAGTACTCATCGACAAAATAATCAATGATCCGGGCAAAATCGTCACTGAGATTCAAAGCGTAGAAAGAAACTCCCAAACTCTCGGCCACTCGCCGGGCGTCTTCCGCATCCGAGGCGCTGCAACAGCCCTGCTTATGGTCGAGACGGCCAGTAACAATCGGCAATTGATTACCCACGCGGCCTTCTGCGGCGCAAGCTGCCGTTTCGGCTGCGACTGGGGCTTCGCCGTGGCGCATAAACACGCCAATCACCTCATGGCCGGAGCGACACAACAGCGCGGCAGCCACGCTGCTATCGACACCGCCCGACATGGCCATCACAATTCGCGCCACAAGTCAGCCCCGCATGGATCAAGGAATAATATGTGCTGAAACAAGCGATAGTAATAAATGACCCACCCAATATCAAAAAAGTTCACACGTTGCTAATGGTATCGGTGCCCAAGATTTGCTGCAGCTTGGCCAACGACCGAGTGAGCATGACTCGAATCGCGCCGTCGGATTTTCCCAGTTTGTCGGCAATCTGTTTCGACGGCATTCCTTCCAAGTAGCGCAGCCGCAGCGCCTCGCGGTGTTCTTCGGGCAATTGTTCCAGCGCCGTCAGCAGGCGCATTTGTTTTTGGTCGCGTGAAAATGCCTGGCTGGCCGAGGTCATGCTGGCCACAAGCAGATTGATCAATCCCGGTCGCGAGGTGTCGGCGCTGCCGCCGCCAGCCGCATTGAGCGAAAGTTCCCGGCCCGCATCGCGCTTCTGACTGCCGAAAAACCTTCGATGGGCATCGATAATTCGTCGCTCCGCGACCTGGCAGAGCCAGTTAAATGGGTCGCGCTGCGCAAGATCGACGTCGCCTAATGACCGTAAAGCCTCGGCGCTGACTTCCTGAAATAAGTCGTCGGGTTCGATTTTTCGCCGCAGGGCGGTGCCCAAGCGGCGATCGAGGAATGCCATCAGTTGCGGTTGCCGCGCCGTGAGAAATTCCGCCAGGGCCTGACTGTCGCCGCTGCGCACGCGATTTATCAGTGCGTCGTCGTTGGCCAGTTGATCGTCTGTCGCCATGGAAATAATTTTCCAGAAACCTTTGCGGTATAATTCCGAGCCCCGGCGAAGCTCATCCATCCTACCCGGCTTTGAGCCGGTGGCAAATCGCTTGCCCCTAGGAACCTTTTGGGATCGCGTGTTACGCTAAGATAATGGGTCTTCCGCAAGTCGTCATCGTGGGCCGGCCAAACGTGGGCAAATCGAGCCTGTTTAATTGGCTTGCGCGCCGAAAGCTGGCAATTGTCGACAAAATGCCAGGCGTGACACGCGACCGACAAACGTATCTGATGGACGTCAATGGACGGTATTTCGAACTGGTCGATACCGGCGGGCTGGGCTTTGACGATCCCGATAATCTCACGACGCAGATCGAAGAGCAGATTAATGCAGCCCTCGAGCAAGCGGCGGTCATTCTGCTAGTGGTCGATGCTCGCGAGGGCTTGACGCCCATGGACCAGGAAGTGGCCAAGCGATTACGGTATGTGCAAGCGCCGACCGTATGCGTCGCCAACAAGGCTGACGACGCGAACATTGACCCCAATGCGGACGAGTTCTACAAGTTGGGTCGCGGCAAACTGCTCTGCACTAGCACTACGCAGAACCGACATCGCGAGGAACTGCTAGATATGATTGTCGAGCGTCTGCCGCCGCCGTTGGCAGACGACTCTGCTGCGGCGGAGGAACCGCAAATGAAAGTGGCCATTGTCGGCCGCCGCAATGTTGGAAAGAGCACATTCGTCAACACGCTGGCCCAGGCGGAACGAATGATTGTTAGCGAAGTGCCGGGGACCACTCGAGACAGTGTGGATGTGCAGTTTGAACTTGACGGCAAACGTTTCGTTGCCATCGATACACCGGGTCTGAAGCGCACTCGCAGCATTGCCAGCGACGTCGAGTTTTACAGCCTGCATCGAGCACAGCGTAGTGTGCGCCGGGCCGACGTCGTGCTGTTATTTTTCGATTGCACGGAGCGTATTGGTAAAGTCGACAAGCAACTGTGCGATTATATTGCCAAGCAATACAAACCATGCGTGTTTGTGGTTAACAAATGGGATTTACACGCAGGCACTATGCCGACAGAAAAATGGGTTCGTTATCTGCACGACACCTTCCGAGCACTGCATCATATCCCAATTGCTTTCATTACTGGCAAAAGCGGAAAGAACATGAAGGCGCTGTTGAATCACGCTCAAATGCTTTACAAGCAGACGAGGCAACGTGTATCCACGGCCGATTTGAACAAGTTGCTGCGGGCGGCGATCGATGCCAACCCGCCGCCGATCTATCAAAATCGCCAGCCGAAAATTTTCTTTGCCACGCAGGTGGGAGTAGAACCGCCAACCGTCGTATTGTTTACCTCCAATCCGGTGGGCATTTCGCAAACCTATCGCCGCTATTTGATGGGCGTGTTTCGCGAACGGCTGCCGTTTAGCGAGGTGCCTATCAAGCTCTACCTGCGGCGCCGGGAGGAGCGGGATAAGCCACCTGGAGATCAGGCCACAAGCGGAAATTCCGCCGCGACATAGCCTTACAGTAAGATTTACCCGCGGAGCTATCAGGGGTAAAGTCGTCGGGTATTCTCGGCCTTTCTTTGGTAAGATGGCGATGGTCGTCGGCAGCATGGAATGCTTATAAACCGACCGGACGATTGATGGAACATTCGTCGTTTCAGGCGGAAATCGACACGGATGAATTCTGTCCGCATGGCATGTCGTATTGCTAGCATCACTGTTCAACAGCCTTTCTGCGGTCGCCGCTGCGCACTGGCCCCCTACTTGAAGAAGAGATGCTCATTTAGGGGCAGGATGAATTCGAGAATTCAACGCGTTCTCGTTGTCGTTCTCTGTGTAGTTTTATGCCGCGTCAGTTCAACAGGCTTTGTTTTCGCGGCAGAGGACGGCCTGGCCGCGGCGGCACAGACAAGCCCCAAAAGCGCGGCTGCTGCTGTCGATTTTCATCGCGACATTAAGCCGATTTTGGTTAAACACTGTTTCGCCTGTCACGGACCAGCGAAATCGGAATCGGGCTTGCGGCTCGATTTGCGCGCCGCTGCCCTACGCGGCGGCGATGACGGGCCGGTCATCATGAAGGGAGATAGCGCGGCCAGTCTGCTCATTCAATATATAACCGGTAAAAACGAAGCCGGCACCGTTATGCCGCCACAGGGAAAGGCCGCACCCCTGAGCGACCAGGAAATAACGGTCCTCAAATCATGGATCGATCAAGGCGCTGATTGGCCGGATGTTCCCGGCGGCGCGTCCAAAAACACCGACGTTGCAGGTGTTCCTGAGCTCGGCCGTGCTGGCGTCGATAGCGATGCTTCATCGAAAGGTAATAAGTCGCCCCAGAAGAATGTTTCAAAGAATTCCGGTGGCGCCGCTGCCGCATCCAGCGATACCGCTCTTTCAGAGCATTGGGCGTTTCAGCCGGTTCGACACGTGAGGGCGCCGATTTCACGCGATCCTTGGATCGATACACCGATCGATGCTTTTGTGCTCGAGCAGTTGAAAGCCCACCATCTTACGCCGAATCCGCAAGCCAGCCGAATCGATCTGATCCGCCGCGTAACGTTCGATCTGACCGGGTTGCCGCCCACCCCTGAGGACGTGAAGCAATTTATGGGCGACAAATCGGCCGATGCCTATGAACATTTGGTAAATCGCTTGCTGGACAGCCCGCAATACGGCGAGCATTGGGGACGACACTGGCTCGATCTGGCTCGCTACGCCGATTCCGATGGGTTTGAAAACGATAGCGATCGCCCAAACGCCTACAAATATCGTGACTACGTAATCCGCAGCTTTAACGACGACAAGCCATACAACCAGTTCATTTTGGAGCAGCTTGCCGGCGATGAAATGGACGACCCCGGTCCGGATCGCCTGATCGCACTCGGTTTTTGCCGCAACGGGCCGACGATCGGAAATCAGATCAATGAAAAGAACCGCGTCGATGAAGTGGACGATAACGTTTCCACAGCCAGTTCCGTCTTTTTGGGGCTCACCGTTGGGTGTGCCCGATGTCACGATCATAAGTACGAACCGATTAGCCAGCGCGATTATTATCGTATGTTCGCTGTGTTTAACGACGCCAAAAAAGACAACGACGGCGAGATCATGCACCTGAGCAATTCGACGGAGAAGCCTCGCACCACGTACGTGATGCTGGGGGGCGATTACACTCGTCACGGCGACGAAGTGGAAGCCGGCGTGCCAGCCGTCATCGACAATGGCCGGGCGCACTTTCCGTCGTCGGATGAAGCGCGGCCCGCCGCCGGTCGGCGACTGGCACTGGCGCAGTGGATTGCCGATCCAAAAAACCCACTGACAGCGCGCATTATCGTCAATCGAATTTGGATGCATCACTTTGGGCGCGGCCTGGTGAATACGCCCAGCAACTTTGGTCAAAGCGGCGATCCGCCCACGCATTTGGAATTGCTCGATTATTTGGCCGAACAATTTGTCCGCGGCGGTTGGCGGCTAAAGCCGCTTACGAAAATGATCGTGATGTCCGCTACGTATCGGCAATCGTCAACTTACGATCCGGAGAAATCGGGAATCGACGGCGATGACCAATGGTATTGGCGCTATCCTGTGCGACGCTTGGAAGCGGAGGCCATCCGCGACAGTATTCTTTCGGCCAGCGGAAATCTAAATCCGCAAATGTTCGGTCCGGGCATAAAGCCGAAAATTCCCGACAGTATTCTCACCACGACCAGCAAGGAAATGTGGCCCAAAGTTGCCCAAGAAGGTCCCGAGCAATGGCGGCGGAGCGTGTACATTTACGTTAAGCGATCTCTGCCTGTGCCTATGCTGGAAGGCTTCGATGCTCCGACCCCCACGCAAACTTGCGAGCGCCGGATGACCACGGTTGTGGCCACGCAGGCGTTGCAACTGCTGAACGACGATTTTAGTAATCAGCAGGCGAATTATATGGCCGCACGCGTGATTCACGATGTCGGCGACGATGTGGACCACGAAGTGGACCGTGCGTATTGGCTGGCATTTCAGCGACCGCCGACCGACAACCAGCGCCGGCAGGGTGCGCAGTTCGTGGCGCAGCAAATCCAATCGACGCGGCAAGGATTAATGGATCAGCACAAAGCGACTCCGCCGGCCCAAAATCAAATTAAAATCCGCGCTTTGGCCGATTTGTGCCATGTGCTATTTAATGCAAATGAGTTTGTGTATGTGGACTGAGAGTTGCGGAAGAGCGTTAATCCGATGAACGAAACTAGAAACTGCTGTAATTTCGGGCAATGGCCCACGCTGTGGAACCGCCGCAAGTTCCTGCAAACCACCGGGGCTGGATTCGCCGGTGTGGCGATGCAGTATCTGTTTGCGCGCGATGGATTGCTGGCCGCGACGAATGCCGGCGGAGCTTCAATCTCCAATGCGACGGGTGGCGGAGCAGTAGGATCAACCAAGCACAATTTGCTCTCGCCCAAGCCGCCGCATTTTGCGCCCAAGGCTAAGTCGGTTATCTTTTTGTTCTGCTACGGTGGGCCGAGCCAGGTCGATTTGTTCGATCCCAAGCCAGCGCTGGAACAATGGCACGGGAAGGCAATTCCGGTATTCGAAAAGCAGGATGCCTTTTTCGACGACACCAAAAACACTGCTTTCAAAAGCCCGTACAAGTTTCACAAGTACGGACAGGCGGACATCGACATTTCGGAAAAATTTCCGGAATTGGCACGGTGTGCCGACGATTTGTGCGTGATCCGCTCGATGCACGCGGAGTCGAACAATCATGCGCCGGCGCTCTTTCAAATGAACACAGGTTTTCTATTGCCGGGCAAACCGAGCTTTGGCTCTTGGGTCACGTATGGCTTGGGCGCGGAAACCGATCGGCTGCCGGCATTCGTGGTGATGTGGGATCATCGCGGCGGTCCCATCAACGGGCCGCAAAACTGGTCGGCCGGTTTTTTGCCGCCGGCATTTCAAGGGACGCCGTTTCGCAGCACGGGCGATCCGATTGTCGACATGAAGCCGCCGGCCGACATTTCACCGGAAGAGCAACAAGCACGGCTCGATTTTTTGGCAAAGCTGAACGAGGAGCATTTGCGATTGCATCCCGGCGAGGAGGAACTTACGGCGCGCATCGCCAGTTACGAGCTTGCCTTCCGTATGCAAATGAGCGCGCCGGAAGTAGTCGATTTGGCCGATGAATCGCCCGATACGCAAAAACTGTACGGGCTGGACAATAAGCAGACCGAATACTTTGGCCGGCAGTGTTTGTTGGCCCGGCGCTTGGTCGAGCGGGGCGTGCGGTTTGTGCAGCTCTACTCCGGCGGCGGCACACAGCAAGCGTGCTGGGACGCCCATCAGGGTTTGAAAGTGAATCACGATCAGCATTGTGCCGAAACCGATCGGCCCATTTATGGTCTGCTTACCGATTTGAAACAGCGCGGGTTGCTCGATAGTACGCTGGTGATTTGGGGCGGTGAGTTCGGGCGATTGCCGACGAATCAAGGCACAGTTGGCCGCGATCACGGTTCCAAGGGTTTCACCATGTGGCTCGCCGGGGGCGGCGTAAAGGGTGGCATGATCCACGGCGCTACCGACGATTTTGGCTATGCAGCCGTCGAAAAGCGGACTTCAATTCCCGATTTGCACGCCACGTGTTTGCATCTCTTGGGTTTGGATCACAAGCAACTCACGTTTCACCACGGCGGCCGCGACGTCCGGTTGACCGACGTTAGCGGCGAAGTGATTACAGACATTCTGGCGTAAAGACGGCTGCACTTTCTGCTACCCGCAGTTATTTCTTGACTCGGGTAAGCGGTCACAGGCGGAGAAACTAACGCATGGTTGATTTGAAAAACCCGAGGATCATCTTTGCCAAGGGCTTGCTGTTTTTGGGACTGGGGTTGCTAGCAGCGGGGTTACTGCTGTGGGACGTGTGGAGCGTGAAAGCGGCTGTGCTGTTGGTGCTGGCAATTTGGGGCTTTTGCCGCTTCTATTATTTTGCGTTCTATGTCATCGAGCATTACGTGGACTCGAACTACCGGTTCTCTGGGCTGTGGTCGTTTGTGCGTTACATGCTGCGCGAACGAACCGAATCTGGCCCGTAAAATCTTGCGCGGGTAGCGAAGGAAAAAATTGCCGCGTATTAAACCGACGGTTCGCAGCGGTTATTCGGAGAACGCCCAATCTACGGAGCTGACCGCGGTAGCTGATCGACGCTGATATTTTTTGTCGGTACATTGTCGTTTGGCGGATTTCAGATAGATTTACTGTTGAGCGTGCTAGTGAATCGTTCGAACGTACCTCAAATTCCCACGCCGTGATTTGGGCGGTTAATGTCAAAAAACTGATGTGGGGTAACCGATGCTTACTGCCGCAAAGTTGATTGCATTTATTGCGACAGCTCAACCGGAGCATGCGAAGAAGTTTTACGAGACAACTTTGGGGCTGCGGTTGGTAAGCGATGATCAATTCGCCATGTCGTTCGACTGCCAGGGCACCCAACTTCGCATTCAGAAAGTCGAAAAGGCGAACCCGCATCCGTTCACGGCGCTGGGTTGGCAAGTGCCCGACATCCGGGATGCTGTGTCGGAGCTTATGAAGAAGGAAGTATCGTTCGAGCGCTACCCATTCCTTGCACAAGACGAACTCGGAATCTGGCAAGCCCCCAGCGGGCTACGCCGTTAACGATTTTTAGGCGGCGAGATTTTTCAGAGTGCGGTAGGCATCGCGTAATTTTTGGGTGGCCAGGAGCACGGCTGGTTTTCCCGTGGTCGGGATGTCTTTGATCGGAG
>Ga0182024_10007896_pt1 | contig 22765 bp, 26 predicted proteins | sample P32metaG_FD_120480 | JGI IMG/M metagenome (GOLD analysis project Ga0182024, IMG submission 120480) | Permafrost microbial communities from Stordalen Mire, Sweden - P3-2 metaG (Illumina Assembly) | ecosystem: Environmental > Terrestrial > Soil > Wetlands > Permafrost | place: Sweden: Stordalen... | reverse complement strand
TCGGTTCGACTCTTTCCTGCTCAATCCCGTTCTCCCCAATCGCCGTCCCTCCTCGCCGAAGGAACTCTAAAAGGGGACACTTCTATTGTGGTTTCACGGGGACACTTTTAATGTGGTTCAACAGGCAGAAGGAGTTGGGGCGCCGGGCTGCTGGCGGAAGAGTTGCAACATCTTGCAACCAAAGCAAGAATTTTATCGAAATCTTCGTCCACAGCGGGGCTGTGGAACCGCCCCGAAAGTTCTTCTCAAACCTTTCTGATCTTTTCTACATCGAACCCTTGTTTCGGATTTCGGCCATCAAGGTGGACGGGAGAACATCGACCAAAACATGGCTGGTCCAATGCGTTGGTATCAAGTGGCACGAGAAACAAATATCCCATGAGAGCTGTTCAGATCAATGAGGAACAACCCTATGAGCGATAAACCAAGTACTACTTTGCCCGCAGTCGTCGAAAAAGTCATCAAGTCTCCGTCTCCGTACATACCGGAGAAGGCCCAGATCGCGGTGGAAGGGGCCGATCATCTTTATCGAGAGTTGCGTATCGAGAATACTCTGACCGATGAGAACGGGGACAAAGTGCGTCTCAAGCAGGGCGCCGAGGTAGAGGTCACCATTGAAGCAGAACCGGAAGCAACCACCCCAGCCCCTCCGGCGTGATGAAAGAAACCACCAACTACGCAACGATGAGAGGTGCCGGTCGCTGTGTTGGAAAATCCATAGTTCAGCGAACACTTCGTGATGTGCTTAAAATGCACAGAAAAAAAGTAAGAAGTGGCGGTCACCGCTAGGCCCGAGGGCCTAGCAACACGGCTCACATTTGATGTGGAGCGCGTTGCCGTCCCTTCTTGCAACTTTTGCTTTCAGGGACGCGATCTTAACCGGATCACTCACCACTCTCGCGTTACGAAGCAGTTCGGTCACAGCCAACTGCCGTCTACGCCAAGTTGTCGTTGCTATTCTGCGGCACATGCGTTTCATGACACGAACCCTCCCCCGGACCTAGGCTTGGGCTGCCGGAAGAAATCACTTTCCTGAACTCCACCCTTTGAAGCGCTTGCAGGTTACCCAGAGCGCCGGACAAAGCTTGGAGCTTCTCGGCGTCGCCCACCGCACAAAAGCCCATCAACTTTTCCATCGACTGGCGAATAGCGACTTGAGCGGCGTCAATCCTGTTCTGCAGGCGGCCGTGATCAAGTTCAAGCATTGCAGCCGTGTACAACTCCCGCCACGAATCATCATCAGTCATTGCGAGCCTGTTCTTCGTCTCACTGTTTGGAGCATACCGATTCCACTAAAAATAGGTGGAATATTTGTTTTCGTCTCTCGCAGCTGACCCGAACGTACGTCTAGCGGAAGTTGGGGCATAACACCGGCAGCATGCTGCACAATAATCGTAGACTTGTCGTATCATATAAATATCGCAATCACGCTAGCCATAAACGATTTCATAGTCAACTGCAAAAATACACTTGACGCATATATGTGTCTCTGGTATTTTGCGTAGCAAAAGGAGGGAGTTCATTAATGGCGACCGAACAGAAGACCAAGAATCAGCCGCCCGTTGCGAAATACCGGCAAGTTAACATCGCTGATCTGAAGTCCAGCAGACATGGGAAGCATCATTCGCTGGTTCAGGGAATCGTGCAGGAGCTGGTAACGCTGAAAGCGGGTTCGGCCCTCGAGATTCCACTTGCGGAAGTGGGTGGCATAGGTCTGGCCAATCTTCGTTCCGCGGTGCATCGTGCCGCTTCCTCAAACGATCTGAGCATTGAGACGGTCGCTGACGATGGCAAGCTCTATGTGTGGAAGGCAAGTTCGAAGTAAGGTAGCCCCGGCAGTACCTAAGAAGTTATGCGCCAGGCATGGCTTCCGCGTCGGTTCTGAAGGAACAAGACGGGCCGCTGCCGCTCGCTGGAGAATGCCCTTCGCACTCGACCGATACAGTAAAGACCCTAGAGTCATCCTACAGTTTTTCGTGTTCCAATCTGAGTGTTAGTCGGTGAATTCCTCTAGATCCTCATTCAAAGACAGATGGTCCGGGCTATCCCTGATTTCGTCGATTCATCAGCCCCCAGCGCCCCGCGTGCGGCTGCTCCCTATCCCCCAAGAGTGCAATCCGTTCGGCTGCAGTCCCGCTACAAATCTAGATGGATCGTGAAAAACCAAGGGGCAAAGGCTTCCCCACACTCCGCCTACACCCCCCGGTCCAGGAGAAACTCATGAAGAGAAACAGTCCAGGATCCGCCACGGCGGTTGCCAACGGCGCGTCCGACGAAGATCGGAAGAGTAAAAATAACGGGCACTCCATTGATGTTGCTGAGCCTGCTTCAGCAGCCCTGAGCGTGATTCTTGCCAGCCTGCAAACCATGCGGAATGGCGACTTCTCTGTGCGCCTTCCGGGTTCTTGGACCGGGCTGGCGGGGAAAATTGCGGATACCTTCAATTCCATTGTTGCTGCCAACCAGCAAATGGCACAGGAGTTGAAGCGGGTGGGACAGGTTGTGGGTAAAGAAGGAAGGACTCGCGAGCGTACCCGCTTTCATGAATCTCGAGGTGCCTGGGGCGAGATGGAGGTCTCGATCAATACGTTGGTTGAGGACCTGCTCCGTCCGACGGAAGGTGTGACCCGCGCCATTGCCGCTGTAGCCCAAGGGAACCTGACTCAGACCGTGCGTCTGGACGTGGACGGGCGGCCGCTGGAAGGCGAGTTTCTGCGCTCTGCTGACATCGTTAACACCATGATTCAGCAACTCAGCGTCTTCACCGCCGAAGTAACGCGCGTAGCACGCGAGGTAGGTACGGACGGTAAGCTGGGCGGCCAGGCGCAGGTTCCCGGCGTGGCCGGCACATGGAAAGACCTTACGGATTCAGTTAACTCAATGGCCAGCAACCTGACCGGCCAGGTTCGCAACATCGCTGAAGTCGCAACCGCTGTTGCCAGCGGCGATCTCTCCCGCAAAATCACTGTCGATGTGCGCGGCGAAATTCTTCAGCTTAAAGAAGCTATCAACACCATGGTCGACCAGTTGCGCTCGTTTGCGTCTGAAGTAACGCGCGTGGCCCGCGAGGTAGGTACGGATGGGAAGCTAGGTGGCCAGGCCGTCGTGGTAGGCGTGGCCGGCACGTGGAAAGATCTTACGGACTCAGTGAACGCCATGGCCGGCAACCTCACCGCCCAGGTGCGGAACATTGCCGAAGTGACTACAGCCGTGGCGCGCGGCGATTTATCACGCAAAATCACGGTCGACGTAAAGGGCGAGATTCTCGAACTCAAGGACACCATCAACACGATGGTGGACCAGCTTAATGCATTCGCCGGCGAAGTAACCCGTGTGGCACGCGAAGTAGGTACAGAAGGCAAATTAGGCGGACAAGCGCAGGTGCCGGGTGTGGGCGGCACCTGGAAAGATTTAACGGACAACGTCAACTTTATGGCCAGCAACCTCACTGGCCAGGTGCGAAACATCGCTGAAGTGGCAACGGCTATTGCAACCGGGGACCTCTCTCGCAAAATTACGGTCGATGTCCGCGGAGAGATTTTGCAACTTAAAGAAACGCTGAACACCATGGTGGATCAGCTCAATCGCTTCGCCGGTGAAGTAACGCGCGTGGCCCGCGAGGTCGGCACTGAAGGGCGTTTGGGAGGACAAGCGAACGTGCCCGGCGTCGCCGGCACATGGAAGGATCTCACAGACTCGGTCAATTCGATGGCGGGCAACCTCACTGGTCAAGTCCGTAACATTGCCGAAGTGACCACTGCCGTGGCGCGTGGCGATTTGTCGCGCAAGATCACGGTCGATGTGAAGGGCGAAATTCTAGAACTGAAGAACACCATTAATACGATGGTGGACCAACTCAACGCGTTCGCCGGGGAAGTGACGCGAGTGGCGCGCGAAGTCGGCACCGAAGGCAAACTGGGCGGACAGGCGCAGGTGCCTGGTGTGGCCGGCACGTGGAAGGATCTCACGGATAACGTGAACTTCATGGCCAGCAACCTCACCGGTCAAGTACGAAACATCGCGGAAGTCGCTACGGCCGTGGCCCGGGGCGACTTGTCGCGAAAAATTACAGTAGACGTAAGAGGTGAAATTCTCGAACTCAAGGACACGATCAACACAATGGTTGATCAGTTACGCTCGTTTGCGTCGGAAGTAACACGCGTAGCCCGCGAAGTGGGTACTGACGGCAAACTTGGCGGTCAGGCGCAGGTGCCTGGAGTAGGCGGCACGTGGAAGGACCTTACAGACTCCGTGAACTCGATGGCCAGCAACTTGACGGGCCAGGTGCGGAACATCGCCGAAGTATCGACCGCGATCGCGAGCGGCGACTTGTCGAAGAAAATTACGGTGAACGTGAGCGGGGAGATTTTGCTGCTCAAGGAAACCATCAATACGACCGTGGATCAGCTCAATGCGTTTGCGGGTGAGGTGACTCGCGTGGCCCGCGAAGTCGGTACTGAAGGGCGTTTGGGAGGACAGGCCAACGTGCCGGGAGTCGCCGGTACATGGAAAGATCTTACAGACTCCGTCAATTCGATGGCCGGCAACCTTACTGGTCAGGTTCGTAACATCGCCGAAGTGACCACAGCCGTGGCTCGCGGCGACTTATCGCGCAAGATCACGGTCGATGTGAAAGGCGAAATTCTCGAACTCAAGAACACGATTAATACGATGGTCGACCAGCTCAACGCGTTCGCCGGCGAGGTTACACGCGTGGCGCGCGAGGTCGGCACGGACGGAAAGCTGGGCGGGCAGGCTCAGGTTCCTGGCGTGGCCGGCACGTGGAAGGATCTCACCGACAACGTCAACTTCATGGCGAGCAATCTTACAGGCCAGGTGCGTAATATCGCGGAAGTTGCGACGGCTATCGCGAACGGCGATCTCTCCAAGAAAATTACGGTGGATGTGCGCGGCGAGATTTTGCAGTTGAAGGAAACGCTGAACACGATGGTCGAGCAACTGCGCTCGTTCGCCGCTGAAGTGACGCGTGTAGCGCGCGAAGTCGGCAGCGAAGGCCGCCTGGGCGGGCAGGCCAACGTATCCGGTGTAGCGGGAACGTGGAAGGATCTCACTGACTCAGTAAACGCCATGGCCGGCAACCTCACGGGCCAGGTGCGGAACATCGCGGAGGTGACTACGGCCGTGGCCCGCGGCGATTTGTCCCGAAAAATCACGGTGGACGTGAAGGGCGAAATTCTCGAACTCAAGAACACCATCAACACGATGGTCGATCAGCTGAACGCTTTCGCAGCCGAAGTAACTCGCGTGGCCCGCGAAGTGGGCACGGAAGGCAAGCTGGGCGGGCAGGCGCAAGTGCCCGGAGTTGCGGGCACGTGGAAAGATCTCACCGACAACGTGAACGTGATGGCCGCCAACCTGACCGAACAAGTGCGTGGCATCGTCAAAGTGGTTACCGCTGTCGCGAACGGCGAACTAACTCAGAAGCTGACCGTAAACGCGAAAGGCGAAGTTGCGGCACTTGCCGAAACTATTAACAATATGACGGATACGCTGGCCACTTTCGCTGACCAGGTGACAACCGTCGCGCGCGAAGTCGGCGTGGAAGGCCGTCTGGGCGGCCAGGCCAACGTGCCCGGCGCTGCCGGAACGTGGAAGGATCTCACCGGAAACGTCAACTTGCTCGCCGACAACCTGACGAACCAAGTGCGAGCTATCGCTGAAGTTGCCACGGCCGTCACCAAAGGCGACCTCACGCGCTCCATCCAGGTAGAAGCCAGCGGTGAAGTTGCCGAGTTGAAAGACAACATCAACACCATGATCGACAACCTCCGGCTCACCACGGACCGGAATACGGAGCAAGACTGGCTTAAAACAAACCTGGCCCGCTTTACCGGCATGTTGCAAGGGCAACGCGATCTCACGACCGTGGGACGCATGCTGCTGTCGGAACTGGCACCACTAGTGAGCGCCCAGCAAGGCGTGATCTATCAGATGGGCGGCGAAGAATCGACCGAGATGGTACTGCTCTCAGCCTTCGCCGGTGACGGCGAAGACGGTCATCTGCGGCGGTTGAAGCTCGGTGAAGGGCTGGTGGGGCAGTGCGCGGCGGAGAAGCGGCGAATGCTTATCTTTGACTTGCCACCCAACACGGTTACGATTCGCTCCGGATTGTTCGAAGCTGTTCCGAGAAATGTGATCGTGCTCCCAGTGCTGTTTGAAGACCGCGTGAAAGCGGTTATCGAGCTCGCCTCGCTGAGCAATTTCACAACTTCTCAGCTGGCATTTCTGGAACAGTTGACCGCCAGCATCGGCATCGTACTTAACAGTATCGAGGCCACCATGCAGACCGAAGGACTGTTGAAGCAGTCCCAGCAATTAGCCACCGAACTCCAGGTGCAGCAAAAGGAGTTGCAGCAGACGAACGAGCAACTGGCGCAAAAGGCGCAGCAACTCGCCGAACAGAACGTTGAGGTCGAACGCAAGAATCAGGAAATTGAGCAAGCTCGTCGAGCTCTCGAGGAAAAGGCGAAAGAATTGGCCCTGACCTCGAAATACAAGTCCGAATTCCTGGCCAACATGTCACACGAATTGCGGACGCCGCTCAACAGCATCCTGGTGCTAGGCCAGCAACTAAGCGATAACCCGGACGGCAACCTCACACCGAAACAGGTTGAGTTCTCGCGCACGATTCACGGCGCGGGGACTGACTTGCTGAACCTGATCACTGACATTCTGGATCTATCGAAGATCGAGTCTGGAACGGTCTCAGTGGAAGCGGAGGAAGTCTTCTTCGCCAGCATGCTGGACGCACTGGAACGTCCATTCCGGCACGAGGCGGAAAATCGGCGTCTCCGTTTCGAGGTGCAGACCGATCCTCACCTGGCGCGGAGTGTGGTCACCGACTCGAAGAGGCTGCAACAGGTCCTGAAGAACTTGCTGTCCAATGCGTTCAAGTTCACCGAAAGTGGAGGGGTCCGCCTATCAGTTTCCCCAGCCAAGAGCGGTTGGAGCGAGGACCACCCGATTCTCGCCAAAGCCGCATCCGTCCTGGCTTTTGAAGTTACGGACACAGGCATCGGCATTCCATTCGAAAAACAGCGGATCATTTTTGAGGCGTTTCAGCAGGCAGATGCCGGTACCAGCCGCAAGTACGGCGGCACCGGGTTGGGGCTGGCGATCAGCCGTGAGCTGGCCAGCCTGCTCGGCGGCGAAATCCAGTTACGCAGCACGCCAGGCAAAGGCAGTACGTTCACTCTCTATTTGCCCCAAACGTATGTGGGACCTTCCACGTCTACAGCAACCACCGAACGGAGAGTTCCGTGGTCGGTTTCTCCAGCGCCGTTATCTGTCGTGGAGCACCCAATCGAAAAAATTCTCGACGACCGGGATAATCTGTTACCCGACGACGCTGTGCTGCTGATCGTTGAAGACGATCCACACTATGCCCGTGTGTTGCGCGATCTTGCGCGAGACAAAGGGTTTAAAGTCCTCGTAGCCACCCGGGGTGCGGAAGCGCTGGCCCTGGCTCATGAGTATCATCCGACTGCCGTTTCGCTGGATGTCTTCCTGCCTGACATGCTGGGTTGGACGATACTCAACCACTTGAAGCAGGATCCAGCAACCCGGCACATACCGGTTCAGATGCTGACGCTGGACGAAGATCGTCACCATGGCCTGGCTCGAGGAGCGTTTGCTTTCGTTACCAAGCCGACAACGCCGCAGGGCCTGGAGTCGGCATTGGCTCGGATCAAGGAATATTCCGCGCCTCGAAGGAAGCGATTGCTGGTGGTGGAAGACAATCCAGCCGAACAGCTTAGCATCAAGGAACTGCTGGGTTACGACGACATCGATGTAACCGTCGTGGCGACGGGCTCGGATGCCATCGAGACTGTTAACAAGCAGACGTTCGACTGCGTCGTGCTGGATCTTCGTCTGCCCGACATTTCGGGCTTCGAGGTATTGGAGCGCTTCCGCGACACTCCGTCGCTGAGCGACCTGCCCGTCGTAGTCTTTACCGGCAAGGAACTCTCCTCCGAGGAGGATGCCCGACTGCATTCGCTGGCGCGCAGCGTCGTGGTCAAGGGAGTGGAGTCGCCCGAACGTCTGCTGGATGAGACTGCCTTGTTCCTGCATCGAGTGGTGGCGGATCTCCCAGAGGAAAAACAGAGACTACTCGACCGGTTGCATCACTCGGACGATGCCCTGGTGGGAAAGAAAGTGCTGGTAGTGGACGATGACGTGCGCAACATCTTTGCCCTCAGCAGTGTTATAGAACGGCGGGGCATGACCGTGATCACCGCCGGAACCGGCCGTGAAGCGATCGGCAAGCTGGAAACAACCCCGGATATTGCGATCGTGTTGATGGACATCATGATGCCCGAAATGGATGGCTACGAAACCATGCAAGTGATCCGGCAGAATTCTTCGTTCCGGCGATTACCGATAATTGCACTGACTGCCAAGGCGATGAAGGGGGACCGCGAGAAGTGTCTCGAAGCCGGAGCTTCCGAGTATCTGGCGAAACCGGTGAATACCGAGCAACTGCTCTCGTCGCTGCGTATGTGGCTTCATCGGTAACAGTTTGCCTTTGGCTTGCGTATAGCATTGAGACCTGAGTGGAGAGGACTTGTAGGTCATGAGCACGAACGAGAAAGTCAACATCCTCATGGTGGATGATCAGCCAGCCAAGCTGCTCAGCTATGAGGTTATGCTCAGCGGACTGGGCGAGAACCTGATCAAAGCGGCTTCCGCCAAGCAGGCCCTCGAAGTTCTGCTGAAGAATGACGTTGCCGTAGTGCTGATGGATGTAAGCATGCCAGAACTCGACGGTTTTCAATTGGCCGCCATTATTCGACAACACCCGCGCTTCCAGAGAACTGCGATCATTTTCGTTTCGGCCGTGCATCTCACCGACCTGGATCAGCTCAAAGGATATGAACACGGCGCCGTCGATTACATTTCTGTTCCCGTGGTAGCCGAACTGTTGCGCGCGAAAGTCAGGGTATTCGCCGAACTGCACCGCAAGACGCGGATGCTCGAAACCTTGAATCGGGAACTGGAGCAGCGTGTGCTGGAACGCACGGAAGAGTTGGCCGCCAAAGCGGAATTACTGCTGCGACTCAATACGGAACTGCTAGGAAAGAATCAAGAACTCGATGCCATTATTCACACCGCGCCAGACATAATCTTCAGTCGCAGGGCGGATGGCTCCAGGGATTACATCAGCGACCGGTTTTATGAGTTTACCGGCGCTCCCCCAGGTTCCGCGAACGGTTTCGGGTGGTTGGATTATGTGCATCCCGAGGATAAGCAAAAGGCCATGGAGGACTGGATGCGCTGTGTTGAATCTGGGGCAAAATACGAAGTGGAGTATCGCCTCCGGTCCACAGACGGGTCTTATCGGTGGTTCCGGGCCCGCGCGCTGCCAATTCGCGATGACGGAAAGATCGTGAAATGGTACGGAACCTGTTCGGATATTCACGACAGCAAATTGCTGGAACAGTCAATTCGCGACAGCGCAACAGAACTGGAGAAAATGGTCGATCGCAGGACGGACGAATTGCGCCGTCTGTCCATCCGGCTCATGACCATGCAAGACCAGGAGCGCCGCCGGCTGGCACGCGATCTGCACGATGGCCTGGGACAGGAACTTGCCGTGGCCAAGATGGTGCTGGACAGAATGGTCTTGCAGAAGTCCGCAGAACCGCCCGAGGAAGCATGGACTCAAGCCAGTGGCATTGTGGATCGCGCGATACAGCAAGTGCGCACCATGTCTCACCTTTTGCATCCGCCCCTGCTGGATGAGGTGGGATTACTTTCGGCGCTTTCCTGGTATGTTGACGGGCTCACCAAGCGCAGCGGCATTGAAACCTCTCTTGATGTACGACCGGCCGAATTTCCGAGACTCGCAGCGGAGGTGGAGACGGCCGTCTTTCGCATCGTGCAAGAGGCCCTGACCAATGTCTTCCGGCATTCGGAAGCGACCAAGGTGTGGATTACCCTGTCTCAAAAAGAAGGGATCATCGTGGTTGCCGTGCGCGACGATGGCAAAGGAATCGGCAAGAAGGTTGCCGACCTTCAACCCGATAGTGTTGGAGTTGGAATCGGCGGGATGAAACAACGGGCCAAAGAATTTGGCGGAGAATTGCGTTTGACGAATGCTCATCCCGGGACCCTCGTTGAGCTTACGATGCCATGCAGCTCGGTGTTGCGAGAGCCATCTGTCGTCCTGGCGTCCTGAGCTGCTGTGGCCCTGGAATCGCAGGTGCCGTATTGCGGCAGATATCCTATGGAGAAAGTGCGACTGCCGACTGATGCAATGATTACGGCGGATGCCTTGCCCGCCATGATTTGGATTTCCGATGCAAACGCTCTTCGAACTTATTTCAACCGATCGTGGCTTGAATTTACTGGAAGAACGTTGGCACAGGAACTTGGGGATGGCTGGGCCGACGGAATCCATCCCGATGACAAGCAGCGGTGCCTTGAGACCTTTCGCTCCTCAGTCAAAACACAGCGGCCTTTTAAAATCGAATACCGCCTGCGTTGCGCTGACGGGCAATATCGCTGGGTCTTGAGTCACGGAGAGCCTCGCTTCGACGACGAAGGCGGATTGGAGGGTTACGTAGGGTCTTGCATGGACATAAGTGAGCGGGTAGCCGCTGAGGAAGCGCTGAAGGAGGTCCATGAGCAACTGGACGCAAGAGTTAAGGAACGCACTTTGGCACTTGATCAGGCGCAGGAAAGATTGCGCATGTTATCCGCCCGGCTTCTGCAAATGCAGGACGACGAGAGACGGAGGATTGCGCGAGAACTGCATGACACGGCAGGCCAGATATTGGTTGCCTTGAATCTGAACCTGGTTCCAGTGGAAGAGGAACTTCAGAAGGAGAACTCCGGGCTCGCCAGAAGAATAACGGAGAGCCTGCGCCTTATAGAGGAGCTGTCAAGAGACTTGCGTACGATGTCTCATCTGCTGCATCCGCCATTGCTGGATGAGGCGGGGCTGCTATCGGCCGTACGTTGGTATGTCGAGGGATTTGCCGAACGAAGCAAGATCCAGGTGGATCTCCGGCTGGATCACAACATTGGGCGATTGCAGGCTGAACTGGAGACTGCAATTTTCCGCGTCGTGCAGGAGTGCCTAACGAATATTCATCGTCACTCCGGAAGCAACTGGGCGTGTGTGGCCATTGGTCGCGATGCGCACAACATAAGCGTAGAGGTTCGCGACAAGGGCACGGGGATGCCAATGCCGGTTCGCGCCGGTGTAGGCATTCAGGGAATGGGAGAAAGAGTTCGACAGCTGGGAGGACACCTGGAGATTGAATCCGGGAATCGCGGCACGCGAGTCACTGCGATTGTGCCGGCCGACCCTGCTTCGGTGGAACCGTCCGCGGGATTTGTAGACGTAGCTTCTCAACGATGAGATTGAACGTTAATGCAGTTTGATTCCGGCTTCCGCAATGCATATACCCGGCGAAGACCGGGCCACCCACTATTAAGTAAGGAAGCTGTTGCCTAAGCTGACAGTGGCGCAGGTAATCCTGATACTGCCTGAGCCCTCCTTATCAGAAGACCCAGAGCATCACCTATCTCAGTTTTCGAATTCTCTAATTTTCCGGGTATTCCGCTTTTCTCAAATACCGGCAACACCGTAGTGGTTGAGGTTATTGACCTTAGATATTTGTCGGCCGCAGCAAACATTCCCGTACTTATCCAGCATGCGTTGGACCTACTTACATGTTGAACCGGATGGAACAGGGACACCGGGAAAGTTAATCTTGACTGGCGAAAGCAATTCAAATCACTGCTCGCTTCGAGCACGAAGAGGTCTGATCATGACAAGAATCAGTTTTACGTTGCCGAGATGCCTTCTGGTGCTCGGTGCTGGGTTTCTGCTGCTTGCTGGCATGGCGTGGTCTGCGGATGACAAAGATCAGTCGGACATCAACAAACGCCTGGATGCGTCCGCCAAAGTACTGAACGAAATTATGGCAACTCCAGACAAAGCAATTCCTGACAAGGTGATGAGCGACGCGAAATGCGTCGCAGTGATTCCCTCCATGGTCAAAATCGCCGTCGGTTTCGGAGGCAGTCACGGAAAAGGTGTCGCTACATGTCGGACGGAAAGCGGCCGCTGGAGCGCTCCCGCGCCGATCACCATAACCGGTGGAAGCTGGGGATTGCAGCTCGGCGGTCAGGCTGTTGACCTGGTGATGATTGTTACCAATGACGACGGAATGCAGCACTTGTTGTCGAGCAAATTCAAGCTTGGCGCAGATGCTTCGGCGGCCGCAGGCCCGGTGGGACGTGACGCCGCCGCCGACACGGACTGGAAGATGCGAGCGGAAGTGCTCACCTACTCTCGAGCTCGGGGCATTTTTGCCGGAATCGATCTGAACGGTTCCGTTGTCACGCAAGATAAAGACGAGACCCGGATTCTCTACGGCAGCTTTGTGCCATTTTCCGATCTCTTGAACGGGAAGGTTCGTCCAGTGGAGGCAAGCGAACCGTTTCTGTCTGCAATCAGGAAATACTCGGGCCAGTCTAAAGAACACGGTGAACTAAAACCGGCGCCGGGGAGCACAGAGACTGCCGGCCGGTAGACGAGGATCTTGGGTGGCTATTGGGAGGCCTGGTCTTGAAATGTACAAGCCGGGCCGACCGATCCTCAGACTTAAAGATACAACTACAAAAACCGTCGGGAGGCTTTCATGGCGACCATTCTACTTATCGTTCTCGTGCTGTTATTGCTCGGGGCGCTACCGGCCTGGCCCTATAGCAGATCGTGGGGTTATTACCCCAGCAGCGGCCTTGGCTTGGTGGTTGTGGTTTTGCTGGTATTGCTGCTCGCCGGGCGCTTGTGAAGATCGGTGACGGCTCGACCATTTTCAGCCGGCACTGTTTGCGATGTTTCGGAACTTCACTGATTTCCATGGCGGTTTTATCAGGAGGTCAATACCGAATCATCAGAGTCCCAACCGTGCCTCTTACATAGCCCCGCCTGTTTGCGGTTTGCAGATCCATCGAGGACAGGATCCAACATTTAGCTGCAACACTCTCCCAGTAAGAAAAGTGTCGTCGTCTCCGCTGCGAATAAACCCCGAAGTTGTACAGCAAGTCTGCCAATCAATTACAGGAGCATCCTGATGGGCTGAAGGAGGCGTTGTCGCTAGTCTCTTTCTTGGAAGTGGAATGCTCCCGGAATCTTCGAGAGCACAAACAAGCACCCTAGTTTGATCGAAGGAGACTACCGTGGCGACTTGCGCAATTTCCGCGACAACAACAAATCTATTCCCGGCCTGCAAAGAATCGAATCGGCCTGAATCCGAACGCAGTCTCGTTCAACGCGCACAGCGGGGCGACGAGCAGGCTTTTGCCACGCTCTATCGGGGGCACAAGAAGCGCGTCTATTCCGTGTGTCTGCTAATGACGAAGGATATAGCGGAGGCAGAAGACCTGACGCAAGAAGCTTTCCTGCAGGTATTTCGCACTGTCGGTTCGTTTCGCGGAGATTCTGCTTTTTCCACCTGGCTGTACCGCGTTGCCGTGAACACGGTGCTGATGAAGCTCCGGCGCCGCAAGACTCCACCGCCGGTATCTCTGGATGAGCCTTTGTCGGCTGAGTCACCTTCTCTTCGGCGTGACATCGGAAAGGCGGATCTGCGCCTTAGTGGCGCAATCGACCGTATTGCGCTGCGCCGCGCCATGCGGGAACTCCCCGAAGGGTGCCGGCAGATTTTCGTTCTTCACGAGGTGCAAGGATATCAGCACCATGAGATCGCCAAGCTGCTGGATTGCTCCGTCGGCAATTCAAAATCGCAACTGCACAAAGCGAAAATGAAAATGCGCGACTTGCTGTTCCCTAAGCGGAGACACTTGCGGCGGCTGGCAAGTAATTCTGCCACTGAATCGGTACCCCCTGGGGAGAACAATATCCCTCAGCTATCCCTGGCGTAAGGCGCTTTGAGGTGCGGGGCTCAGGGCTTTGCCGTATTGTGTGGGCCCGCCTGGAAATCTATGCTGGGAGCAGGCGGAAAGAGTTGTGAAGGAGGACACGATGCCAGGAAAGAAACACCTTCGCGGGGTGAGTGCAAAGGAGCAGAGAGAGTATGAACATATAAAAGAGAGTGCAGAGCGGTCCGGACGATATGGCGACCGGGCCAAGGAAGTAGCTGCGCGGACGGTCCTGAAGAAGCATAAAGAAGAGGGTCACAGCAAAGGACATTGAGTTGGTGGTTTTGTCTTCTTCGCGCAACGAAGGCATCCTCAGGCTTTCGCATATTGAGGGAAGGAGTGCCGCTTGGTTCGAATTCTTGTGGTAGACGACAACCCGGCGGTTCGGCACTATCTCCGTGCTCTCCTCGAGCAGCAGAGTTCCTGGCAAGTGTGTGACGAGGCACGGACTGGAAGAGAAGCGCTTCAAAGGGTGGAGAAAAATCCTCCAGACATGATTTTGCTGGACTTTCAGATGCCAGACCTGAATGGACTCGACGTAGCCCGGCAAATCACGAAACTGTTTCCCGAAATTCCCATCCTGATGGTCACCATTCATTTGTCCAAACAACTGGCCGAGGAGGCCCGTAAGGCGGGGATCCGCGGAGCCTGCGCGAAATCAGACGTTGGCGCGATCGTTGAGGCCGTGGACGTATTGCTGCATGCGGGGACGTACTTTCCTGCCCCAAATTCCATCAGCAACTAAGATTCCGCTTGAGAGTGCCGTCGCCAGCGACGAAATACAGGATTCCCTGTATTCGAACCGGGATATTACAATGTTAATCTTCGTGTGATCCGCCGGGGACTTGCGTTTCCGCCTGTGACAGATTCGCTGTACGAGAAAAGAAAAGTTATGGCAGTCCGGATACTGCTGGTGGATGATCATCCAATCGTGAGGCAAGGGCTGCGAACTCTGTTGGAAGGGCGTCCTGGGTGGGAAATAGTTGGTGAGGCATCGGATGGGGTTGAGGCCTTGGATAAGGTCGAAAGTTTGCAACCTGACGTCGTGGTGCTCGATGTCACGATGCCTCGAATGAATGGCTTGGAAGCGTGCCGTTTGATTCAGCAGAAGAGGCAGAAGGCTCCCGGTATGGAGGTCCTTTTCGTTACCCAGCATGACTCTCCGCAAATGATGCGTGAGGCTCTGGACGCGGGGGCGAGAGGATACGTGGTTAAGTCGAATGCCGCACGAGATCTGCTGGAGGCCGTGGAAGCGGTAAGCCAGCATCGGGTCTTTACGGCATTAGCACGAAATCCGCAGGCTTCGTGCTAGTGCCAGACCATTTAGCGATTCCAAACCTGTCTGTTTCCGGGATGTACACGAGAGGAGATTTGTGATGAAACTCCGTATCTTGTTGGCCGACGATCATGAAATTGTGCGCAGAGGCCTCTGTGCGCTCCTCCAGAAACATGAGGGCTGGGAAATATGCGGGGAAGCTTCCGATGGCCGCGAAGCCCTAGAGATGGCGAAGCAGCTGAAGCCCGACGTTGTTATCGTGGACATTGGAATGCCGTACCTCAATGGCTTGGACACCACGCGCCAACTGCTGCAGCACGACCCACACTTCAAGGTCATAGTCCTGACGATCACTGATTCCGATCAAGTCATCCGTGAGGCTCTCGACGCTGGCGCACGCGGCTTTGTGCTCAAATCGGATGCCGCACGCGATCTGGTTTCCGCAGTTGAGGCCTTGCAGAGCAAGCGCATGTTCTTTACGCCAAGAGTAAACGACCTGGTGCTCGCGGGCTTTCTGGACAAGGGACACGCCATATCCCGGAACGAGCCTCCGAGTTTGCCGACCTTAACCGCGAGGGAACGTGAAGTTACTCAGCTCCTCGCTGAAGGCAAGAGTTCCAAGGAAGTGGCGTCGCTCCTAAACTTGAGCACCAAGACCGTTGAAACCCATCGCAGCAATATCATGCGAAAACTCAGTCTGCATTCCATTCGCGATCTGGTGGTGTATGCCATCAAGAACAACATCATCCAGATCCAGATGCCACCCCAGATGAACACCATGTCGGAACCGACGGTTGCCTGATCATACGATGCAACCGCGCTTTCGTGCCCGGTGTCCCGCGAGGAATACCCTTTCTCTGTTCGTACGGTGCCTGTGGCCCGGCGCCGACGGCCTACAGTAAAGACCTGAGTGTATCGATCACTCCTGCCCGATAGATGTGAAAAACTTACATCCCGGTTGCGTGTGCGAATTTCGACTAAGACATTGGAATGGAACAAATTGCGGATTTGGCAAGCTCCGTGCTCAGTGAGTCATGTTGCTTGCTGATTAAGCTGGCTCCATCACTCGCGGTAAAAGACACGGCCTTCCTGTTGCAACCGCGTTGATCGTGAGCGCAACTACTCTCACATAAATCACGGAGCTGTTGCCGCCACCAGCCGCGGCCGCAGTGTTCATCGGAGGTGGAGCTGTGAGCATGCTTCGAATCCTTATCGCGGATGACCACGAAGTGGCGAGAAAGGGCATTCGTTCCCTGTTAGAAAGCCACGTGGGATGGGAAGTATGTGGTGAAGCCAGAGACGGTCGCGAAGCTGTCGAATGTGCCGGCAACTTGAAGCCGGACGTTCTGCTGCTCGATATCGGTATGCCGAACCTGAATGGCCTCGATGCGGCGCGACAAATCCTCGCCATCTCTCCGGAGGCTTGCATTCTCATTCTGACCGTACACGACTCGGAGCAGATGGTGCGGGAGGTGCTGGCGGCAGGAGCGCGCGGCTTCTTGCTGAAGTCCGATGCCGGCCGCGACCTCGTGGCTGCAGTGGAAGCTCTGCAACACGGGCGGACATTCTTCACCTCAAGAGTGGCACAGATGATGCTCGATGGTTTATCTGCGTCCGCAGGTTGAGAGCGACTCCTCCGGCCAGCACGTTCTGACACCTCGGGAACGGGAAGTGATTCAGCTCGTCGCCGAAGGAAAGACCACCAAGGAAGTTGCCACGGCTCTCAGCCTGAGCGTTAAAACGGCCGAAACTCATCGGACAAACCTCATGCGTAAACTAGATCTGCATTCGATCGCGGACCTTACTCTGTATGCCGTGAGGAACGGGATCGTCCAGATCTACTGAGGGGCGGCTACGCCCTCTGCGTCTGGAATCCGGTGTATATAGGGCGAGATTGCCGCTCGGTTAGGGACTTTACTCGATACCGGCCGTAACCCAGTCCGCATTACACTCAGAGCAGTTTTTGGCACGCACACAGCTTCCAGGAAAGGAATGCCGATGCTCTGGACTATAGCCGTTCTGCTCTTGATCCTCTGGTTGTTGGGCATGGTCAGCTCGTACACGCTCGGTGGATTCATTCACATTCTGCTGGTCTTGGCAGTGGTTGCTGTATTGATCCGCCTGATCCAAGGCCGAAGCCCGGTAGTCTGAGTCGAAGCTTAAGGACACCCATATTCGCCTTTGAAGAATTCCAAGTACTAACGATCCGGAAGAATACTCATGAACAAAGATCAAAAGATCAAGTGAAAGGCAAAATGAAGGAGGTCGCATCGAGCATCAGGCAGGTGAATGGACGGAAGACGAAGACAAGCAGGTCCACGGAGTGCTGAAACAAGCCGAGGAGAAGTTGCAGAACGCCTGGGGCGATGTGAAAAGGCGCCTCGAGTAAGACAACCAAGCCAATCGATGACTCAGCTGAAACAGGGGATGCTCGCTCGCGGCGCAAAGCTAGTTATCCAGCCCAGAGGGACGCTGCCTGATCAGCAGTGATCCCTCGAGTTTTCTCTTCGCGAGTAGGGCTCATATTTAGACCTTCCACAATGTGGCCAGGGCACGAGCCGCGTCCGACAAAGCCCGTTTTTCCGCACTTGCCCGGGAAATTCCAAGAATCCTTCGGCGTGGAACGATGGGGGAGCTATATTCCTGCCGTTTCTTGGCGGTGAGATCCGCCTGATGAAGCTCGAACACGGCTTTCTCGAATGCACGTCTGAGTTCTTCTACAGACTGAGCGCGGTGCGCCTCGACGCGGTGATCCACGATTTTGTAAGGCATTGGGAGGAAGGCTCAACTTTCACTCTCTCCGCACTGTAAGATCGAACCTGCTTGACGGCAATACTGTGTAGTACGGGTTGTCTAGCGACAATTTCCCTACTTGTCAAAACAATGAATGGTAAGAATCGTCGACAGACCGCTGCCTCTAAAGAGTTTTGGGCTGCAGTGGGAAAAGACGAAGCACAGGTTAGGCTGCTGCGCGGAGTTCCATGCAGCTTTGGAGCGCTCGCAAGGCATACAGAGCATCATCCAGCGCCTGGTCTTCCTGAATCGTGTTGCCGGCGGAGAAGAGCTCCCTTGCGCGGGCTCCAATCGCCTTCTCGGCTTGGGTGATTCGCGCAGGAAGCCGGCTGTTGTCGGTTTCGAACAGAGCGGCGATGTAAAGGTCTCTCCAGCTCTGCAGCACAGGACAGGAAGTGGCTTGGTCGGTCATAAAAACCTCTACTCATGGGATAACACTGCAGGATCGTATGTAAACACCGTAGTCGCGCCTGTGGGAAAATGCTATACAGTGAATCCGGCATTTGGCATGGTGGATGGCTTCTGGATTTGCCCACGATCCCATGCTTAGGTTAGTGAAAATGAAAGGACTCCCCGGAAACTTCCATACAAACTCTGTACCCCACAGACTCAGTACCCCAAAAGGACTGCGGAGAACGAGCACGAGCCACTCAACGTGCCTTGTAGTGACGAACGGCCTTGCGAGTCTTTTTCGCGCGACGTCGGGTTTGAATCCGCGGGCGATCCGGTAACGCACCCGTATTGACGGCCTTATGCACTTTGGTCGCAACGCTCTCTGGGAGCGCTGAAAGGTTTTTCGTCAACTCCTGTGTCACCTTCGTGAGTTGTCCCGCTGCATGCCCCAATTTACGGGCAACGGTATTCAGGAGGGGCCTGCTGCTTTGGTGCTTGTTTCTTGGCGGCCATTGGCTTCCTCGCTTCGGTGCAGTCTTTAAGCTTGTGCGTAGAACTCTGATGCTTATACGCTCCGACAAAATGAAGTCCCGGCCCATAGGGCCGGGACTTCATGTGAGCAATGATCGTGTGATCAAGAGATCACTGCTTCAGAGGTAAACTACGATGCGCGACGCTGCCGGTCGCGGTCCTGGTCTTCTTCTTCCTCGTTCTGCCCCTGGCCGCCCTTCTTTGGCTGGTTCTGGCCCGATTGGCCACTCTGTTGACCTTGTCCGGACTGGCCACCCTGCTGGCCGTGTCCCTGCTGGCTGGACTGACCACCCGGCTGGCCCTGTCCGAATTGATTGCTCTGCTGACCTTTCTTCTCCATATCGTCTGTCATAAAAACTTTCCTCCTAGGAAAACGCGGGCCCTCCCACGCCTTCAGAATTTTTTTGCCATCACTTAGTTGCCGCAGGGATTGCAGAGGTTGGGGAGAGATTCTCGGTGCGCATCGCGAAGTGTAGACAGAAACGGAGCCGGCAACCCACAACAAAGTGGATGACCGGCCCGTGGTCCCTTTATCTTTTGACGCTCTACAGCACAACAAAAAGCGCGACTCGAACACCGGGGTGAAGAAGATCGAATAGGAAATATTCGCCGTCCACGTAATCGATGTAGCACTGATCGCTGTAAGCCCAGCTTGCAGGCCAAGGATCTACGATAGTGAACCAATAGCCCGAATATTGGAAACGCGGCTGGCCTTCGACAATAGTCGGCCGGTTGATCACAACCGTATGTTGGCGTCCGAAGTGTGCACGGAATTTGTCGTCAGGAATATGGCCGCCATGCGCGCTGGCTGCGTGTTGGGCGTTCTGGGGCGATTGCTCTGCGTGCTCGGATGGTTTTGCGTTCTCTTGAAGCTCGGCCTTGTTCTCGTCTCTTGGAGGCTTGGCTTCATCCTGCTGTTTCGCGGGTTTTGTCTCGTCTTGTTGTCGCGGAGTCTTCGCTTCATCCCCCGGTTTGGTTGCTTCGGGGCGGGGTTCTTCTTGCGGAGGCTTTGTATCATCGCGCTGATCCTGTGCGTAAATCAGCGCGCTCATTCCGAGAAACGAAATCAACACTGACGTTCTGACCAATCGGGTGAGATTCATAGTTTTATCTCCTTGTAGTCTGCATGTTTTTCCGAGAAGCCCCGCCGCGCCTTTCGGGTCTGACCGCCTAGGTGCCGGTTCCACGGCGCGTGAGATGGGTTGCCAGTGAAATCACAAACAACACCAGGAAAATCACGAACAACAGCTTCGCGATACCAGCCGCCGCCAACGCTATGCCGGTAAAACCCAGAACCCCTGCGATTAGCGCTATCACCAGGCACATTAGCGTCCAATAAAGCATGATGCCTCCTTTCGAGTTGGCTGTTCTGAGAGGACGATAGCCGCAAAGCGGGTACTGCTAAATCCCTTTCTCTCTGTATTTTGTGTTTCCGGGCCCAGTAAAGAATTGGAAGCAGGGCACTTCGAGAAGGGGAGCAGGTGCCCGTCCCCAGTGACTGGCACCTGCTCGATAGGGGCGTCTGTCGTGTGGAACTTAAGAGAGTAATGAATAGACCCACTGGTGCCCATACGGTAAAATACGTAATTTTTCTCGAAACACACCTGGAGATCCTGCGAATTCCCCAGAGACGACGATTGCTTGCCAAACCCTCGCCGGATGTAAGGTGCGACTTTCTGTCCGTTACAGGAACCCTCGTATTGACCGCCAAACTGGGCGGCGCGTAGAAAAGAATCTTCTGATGGCGTAGGATTTTCACTCCCAATTGCGTCGCCTGTACGCGAATGTTGTTGGGATCAGTGGCCTGCAATGGCATGGCAATTGCCCTTGTACATCTAACCGCCTCGTCTTTCGGGGGTCTGATTATGAAACGAAAGACAAGTTTCTTGGCAGTGTTCGTTCTGCTGTCCATGTCAGCCCCGCTGATATTTGCGCAGGGTCTTCAGAGCCAGCCAAGTCTTGCGCCTCCACCTGAAACTCTTGGGCCTCGACTGATTGTGTGGTCGCAAACCCAGAAGCTACAGCCCATACCCCAGCCTCTGCTTCCGCCTGATCGAACCATACAGCAGCGGGCTCAACCTGCTGATCCATCTGACCAGCAGCCCGCGGCACAAACATTCACGGGCACGATCGTGAAGAATGGCAGCACGTACGTTTTGAAGTTATCCCGCGATTTCACTTATCAACTTAACGATCAAGACCTCGTAAAGCAGTACGAAGGGAAGCAGGTAAAGGTCACCGGCGCTCTGGATGCAAAGGGAGGCTGGATCCAGACCACTAGCGTCGAGCTGCTCTCCTCATGATGCCTGCCAAAGGACAAATGGGAGCCTCGTTGGGGGCAGTCAAAGCCAGCATCGCTTGTTTTCTGGCACTGATGATTCCAACTCTGGGGGTTGGCACAGGAGCTTCGACGGAGCCGGAATCAGACCAAGCGAGGCCATTCTCTGTCATACAGCGGCAGACCTATGAGGGCGTAATCACAGACACGGAATGCGGCGCAAAACATTCTGCCGCGATTGGCGGGACCGCTGGTGATTGTACGGTAGTGTGCGTGCGTAGAGGCTGGCAGTTCGTGCTCGTTGATGGCGATACGAGTTACTTGCTCGAAGGCGACCCGGTGGTGCTGAAGCAAGTCGCGGGACGTCGTGTCAGGATTATCGGCACGTTGAACGGGGAAAAGATCTCAGTAACATCCGTCGTTACAACTTAACAGCATGGTTAGGGCCGGATAGGACGGACTGTCCGGCGGTCGCCCGTCCACTGAACCATCTCAAAGGTACTACGTCGAATTTCTCGTGGTATGCGATGAACGAACCGACTTAGGTGATCCAAGGGGCTTGGCCCACGGAGAGCTATTGCTACGACTGCGTGGGCAATAGACTGAGTTCGCTGGGGCTTACCCATGGACTCAACCATCCTGTTCCGCAGAGTACGCAGATCCCGAGAACTCAACTCTTCAGGACTGGTTCTTTGCTCGCTGGTCCTCATTCTATTTGCCTGTGCCGGACTGGCGGGTTGCGGGGCGTCGACTTCGGCGAGCGCATCCTCTGGCAAAAAATCCATGCCTACGATCTCTTCCTTCACGGCGGATCCGGCAAGCATAAACTCCGGTACGAGCACCACACTGAGTTGGGCGGCGGCAGGAGCGGCGAGCATTACTATCACGCCGGGGACATTCACGTCCACATCGCCGAGCGGTTCAACGAACATGAGCCCAACGGAGACGACCACTTATACCCTGGCGGCAACCAATGCCGCCGGCTCGACTATGTCTGTGGCGACCGTTACCGTAAAAGCGGCAAGCAAACCAGTGATCAACTCGTTCACAGCCAACCCCACGACAATCACTTCAGGATCCAGCAGCACGCTGAGCTGGGCGACGACGGGAGCGACCAGTATTGCCATCACTCCGGGATCATTCACTTCCACGTCCGCGAGTGGATCGACGAGCGTGAGTCCAACGGCGACAACTACCTACACTCTTACTGCCACCAATGCCGCTGGCTCGACCACCTCCACGGCGAAGGTGACTGTAACAGCGTCCGGTGGTCCGTTGGCGATCATAACCACATCGTGCCCAGGCGGGACCCAAGGCGCGGCGTATGCAGGGTGCACAATCGTCGCTAGCGGCGGCTCTCCGCCTTATACCTTTTCCGTGAATACGAATTCCAACTTTTCTCCGCTACCTGAAGGAATGTCTCTGAATGAGACCACGGGAAACATTAGCACCTCATCCTATGAAAGAGGATGTCAAGGGAAAAAAGTTCTCCCCGCCCCTCTGAGAGATGCGGGCGTGGTGACTTACATCCAGCCCCACCTCATTCCTCACCTCATCCTTAGAGGGGTTATTGG
>Ga0182024_10007895_pt1 | contig 22767 bp, 24 predicted proteins | sample P32metaG_FD_120480 | JGI IMG/M metagenome (GOLD analysis project Ga0182024, IMG submission 120480) | Permafrost microbial communities from Stordalen Mire, Sweden - P3-2 metaG (Illumina Assembly) | ecosystem: Environmental > Terrestrial > Soil > Wetlands > Permafrost | place: Sweden: Stordalen... | reverse complement strand
GGCCACCGTGTTTTGCATGGCAACGCTCAAGGCGAGCTCGCTGAAGCTGACCGGTTCGGGGATGATTGTGCTCAAGACCTCATCGACCGGCGCTACGGCGACGGGACGGGGCCTTGCGGCGAGCGGTCTACCAAACCGCGCGCGAGAAGACGAACGCAAGACAACAGTCAGTCTACCCCGGATTGGCGCGTTCACGCCTGCGTAAGATCATCTCGATGCCGTTCACCCGCGTCAGCGCGCCCGGGGCCGTGTGACTCCGCCTCTCGACATCCGCGCCGCGCTATCCTCGCCGAGGGCGTTCGACCCGCGTGTCGTGGTCCTCGACCTCGACGGCACCACCATCGATTACCAGCAGAATCTGCAGCCACGCGTCCGTGATGCCGTGCGAGCACTGGTGGCGCGGGTGCCGGTGATCGTCGCCACCGGACGCATGTATCGCTCCGCGCTCTTCTGGGCCGCGGAGCTCCACGTGGCCGAGCCACTGGTCTGCTACCAGGGCGCGATGGTCCGGGAGATTCCCCGGCCGGATGGCACGCCGGGAAGCACGATCTTCGAGCAGCCGTTGCTCGCGGCGCCAGCACGTCAGGCGCTGCACATCGCCCGTGAGCAGGATTGGCACTACCAGGCGTATCTCAACGACGAGCTGCTCTGCGAGCGAGACCGTCCCGAGGCACGGCTCTACTCGCACATCAGCGGCGTCGAGTTCCACGTCGTTCCCGACCTCGATCCGCTCCTTGAGCGCGGGACAACCAAAGCAGCGTGCGTGATCGAGGATCCCATCGAGGTCGATCGCGCCGCCGCCTTGATGGCTCGGGAGCTCACCGGCGCACGCGTGACGCGCTCGAACCCCGAGTTCGTTGAGATTCTCGATCCCGGCGTCAGCAAGGGGGTGGCCTGCGAGATCGTCTGCGCTCGGCTGGGGTACACGCTGGCAGACGCCCTCGCCATCGGCGACGCTCCCAACGACATCGAACTCCTCGCCGCCGCGGGTTACTCGGTTGCCGTGTCCACGTCGCGCCCTGAGGTGCTGGCAGCGGCTGACGCAACGTGCGCGCCACCGCAGGACGGTGGCGTGGCCGACGTGCTCGAGGCCTTCGGATTGGTGTGATCCGGCAGCGTCGTGTCGCACTCCGCAGTACTGTGCGGTCGTGAATCGCGCGTCAGTGGTCGCCGCGTTCCGCGTGTTCTTCGCGGGGCTGACCGTGGTCGCGATCGTGGTCCAGCCGGCCGGCCTCGCTGGGAAGGGAACCCTCGATGTGGACACCGCGATTCGCGTCGAGGCGGCATAACTCCTCTCGCTCAGGACTGCGCCGGCGTGAAGCCTCCGCCGCTCTTGGTGCCGAGCCGGCCCTGCGCCACGAGATCGCGCAGCATGTCGACCGGCTGCCAGCGAGGGTCGCCCGTCTGACGGAATCCCTCGTCGAGGATCGCCTCGACGACATCCAGCCCGATGAGGTCGGAGAGCTGGAACGGTCCCATCGGCCACCCGAGCGCATTGCGCACGGCGAGGTCGCACTCCTCCACCGAGATGTAGCCGCCCTGCACCAGGCGCATCGCCTCCTGGATGGCGATGAACAGGATGCGATTGGCGATGAACCCATATTCCTCGCGAGCCAGCCGCACCGGCGTCTTGCCGATGGCGACCGCGAACTCCATGGCGCGGCTGATCGCTGCCTCGGACGTGTGCGGTCCGGGCACCACCTCCACGAGCGCCATCAGCAACGCCGGGTTGAAGAAGTGGATGTTGAGGAATCGGTCGGCGTGACTCACCGCGTCCCCGAGCAGCGACGATGCCAGGGTTGACGAGTTCGTGCCGATGATGGCGGTATCATCCGCATGCGCACAGATCCGCGCGTACACCTCACGCTTGATGTCGCGATCCTCGGCGACGGACTCGATGATCGTTTCCGCGCCGGCGACCGCGGCAAAGTCCGAACCGAGCGTGACCCGGGCGAGCGCCGCATCGCACACATCGCCGTCGAGCTTGCCCTTCTCGACGCGACGGCGGAGCAGGGCTGCGCAGGACGTGCTGGCACTGCGCAGCCGCTCATCGCTCCGGCTGATGAGGTGCACGTCGTAGCCGTGGAGCGCCGCCTGGTAGGCGATCTGGCCGCCCATCGCGCCCGCACCCACGACGGCCAGGGTGCGTCCGGCTGCCACCTCAGCCACCGGCTGGTCCGGCGTCGCGCCCGGGGCGCGTCATCGCCTCGGCGTCGAGGAGGCGCGTCAACTCGGCCTCGTCGAGACCGCTGCGCTCCCGGGCGACCTCGCGCACCGTCCGCCCGGTGTTGTACGCCTCCTTCGCGATCGCCGCGGCAGCGTCGTAGCCGATCACCGGGGCGAGCGCGGTGCAGAGCATCAGACCGCGCTCCACCATCGCCGGTCCGTTCTCGGTGGCGGCGATGCCGTCGACACACTGCTTCGCGAGATTGCGCGCCGATGCCGCCAGCAAGGACGCAGATTGGAGGAGGTCGTACGCGGCCACGGGCATCATCACGTTGAGCTCGAGGAGCGACCCGGCCGCCGCGCAGAAGGCGACTGTCGCATCGTTGCCGATCACCTGCGCGGCCACCATGGTCACCGATTCGCAGATGACCGGGTTCACCTTGCCGGGCATGATCGATGAGCCGGGCTGGACCGCCGGAATGGCGATCTCGGCGATGCCCGCGCGCGGGCCGCACCCCAGCAGGCGGAGGTCGCTCGCGATCTTGTACATCGAGACGGCGACGGCGCGGAGCGTTCCGCTCGCCGCGACCACCGCATCCAGCGTCGATTGCCCGCTGAAGTGGTTGCCGGTCTCTCGAAAGGGGATGCCGAGATCGGCTACGAGCAGCGCGATCACCTTGGGTGGGAACTCCGGGTGCGTTCCGACGCCGGTCCCGACGGCGGTTCCCCCAAGCGGCAATTCCGCGAGGGTGGTGATCGCCTCCTCGCAGCGCAAGCGCGCCCGCTCCATCTGACCCGCGTAGCCGAGAAACTCCTGGCCCAGGCGGATCGGGGTCGCGTCCTGGAGGTGGGTGCGGCCGGTCTTGATCACCGGCCAGAACTCATCGGACTTGCGCCGCAGCGAGTCCTCGAGGACCTGCAGACCGGGGATGGTGTCCTCACGCAGCGCGACAGCGGTGGCAACCTGGATGGCCGTCGGAAACACGTCGTTGCTCGACTGGCCGAGGTTGACGTGGTCGTTCGGATGCACCGGGGTCCGCGACCCACGGACGCCGCCGAGCAAATCGATCGCCCGGTTGGCGATGACCTCGTTGGCATTCATGTTCGTCGAGGTGCCGCTCCCGGTCTGGAAGACGTCGACGATGAACTCGCCGTCGAGCGCGCCGTCGATGACGTCCTGGGCGGCGCGGATGATCGCGCCGGCGAGGTTCTCGTCGAGCAGCCCGAGCTCGCGATTGACCAGCGCCGCCTGCTGCTTGATGAGCCCGATGGCCCGGATGAATCCTCGCGGCAGACGCAGGTCGCTGATCGGGAAGTTGACCTTCGCGCGCATCGTGTTGGCGCCGTAGTACGCATTCGCCGGAACCTCGAACTCACCCATCGAGTCGCGTTCGCTCCTCGTCGCGACAGTGCTCATCCACTCGTCTCCTCTCGATGCAGCGGGATCGTCATGTCAAACTCGGCGCCGCTCCCCGGGACGCTTCGTGCCGCCACCGTTCCGCCATGCCGTTCGGCGACCGTGCGCACGATGTAGAGGCCGAGCCCGCTCCCCGGTACCTTGCGCCGCCGCTCCGCCACCGACCGGAAATACTTGTCGAAGAGGTGCCCGGTGTCGGCGACCGGAAACCCGTTCCCATGGTCTCGAACCGTGAAGCGCACCTGCGCGCCCTCGCGCGCGGCCAGCACCTCGATCGGGGAGCCGGTCGGCCCGTGCTTGACGGCGTTGCCGAGCAGATTGGTGAGGGCGAGGATGATCCGGCGCCGATCGCCCTTGATCGTCATGCCGGCTTCGCATTCACTGGTGATCGCCGCCTCGCGCAGCTTCGCCTCCATGGCGACGTGCTCGATCGCCTCGGCCACGACGTCCTCCGCGTCCATGACCTCCAGGGCGAGGTGGTCGTCGGGATCCTCGAGCCGCGCGAGCTCGGCAAGCGCGTTGACCATGCGCACCATCATCTCGGTGCTTGCCGTGATGCCCTCGATGGCGACGATCGCCGTCTCCGGGAGGGCGCCGAGCATGCCGGCGCTCAGAAGCTGCCCGTAGCTGTTGAGGATCGTCAGCGGGCGCCGGAGCTCGTGCATGGTGATCGACAGCGACGTCCCGCGCGCCGACGATTCCGAGGTGGCGTTGGAGAGCCGGCGCTCGAGGGTCGAGACCATCGACGCCGCCAGGTGCTGGCCGACCGCCTCGAGGTCGTCAGCGGTTGTGGTTGCGAGCTCCAGGGTTTCCTCGGCGTCGAGCCGCTCCTCGCGGACGGCCTCGGCGGTCACCTGGCGGAGGGCGGTCAGATTGGCGAGCGCCTTGGCAAGGCGCCGCTCGATGCCCGTCTCGGCATCAAGGTGGTGGTACGCGATCAGCGGACGGAAGTCGTCGGCGGTCAGCGCGACCAGCACGGCGTTGACGAACTGGCGGGGTCCGCGGGCGCGGTCGAGGGGCTCACCGGCGTCAGCCGGCGATGTCTGCCTCGCCCACAGGTCGGCGACTCGCGCCGCGTGGGCCGCCAGAAAGTCGCTGAACTGCCGGGTCACGCCGCTGAAGTCTAGGCGCACCGGACGTCAATTCAGCGAGCGCGACATCCTCGATGGCGGCAACCTCCACCGCGAGCTCCGCCGGCGACCGGTTGCTGCGGCGATGGCGCGACCAGAGCACGGCGCCAAGCACTGCGAACGGGATCATCTGCAGATCGATGAGCACCGAGATCGCGCCTGCATGCGCGACCGATACGCCGGAGTGGGAGAGCAGGGCCACGAGGACTCCTTCGCGGAGGCCGAGCCCGTTGATGCTGAACGGCGCAAGCGCGACCAGCAGCGTGATCGGGATGCACACCGCAAGCACCGTCCAGCTCAGGTCCACGCCGATGGCACGGGCGGCGACGCTCAGCGCAAGCAGGTTGAAGCCCCACCCGGCGGCGCCGACCAGTAGTGACTGGGCGACGGCATGGGGATGCCGGCGGTAGCCGGCGAACGCGTCGCTGAACGAGCGGATGCCGCGGCTCATCGCGCCGGACAAGCGGGCGAGCAGCCGGTGGGGCATGAGGCGGTCGGCGCTGAGCGCCAGCAGCCAGATGATCACCACCGCCATGGCGAGCGCGGCGATGACGATCACCACCCCGGTGCCGAGCAGCGCGCGCAGCAGGATCGCGGCAGCGATGCCCCAGCAGGTCATGCCGAGCATGCCGGCGAGGCGGCTACCTGCGAGTGAGGCGAGCACGTTGCCATGGCCGACCTGGCGTCCCATCTCGACGGTCCGCATTGCGTCGCCACCGACGCCGGCGGGCAGCATCTGGGTGAAGAACATGCCCTGCAGGTACGACGAGCTCAGACGGCGCCAGCTCAAGACGGAGCCCGGGCCCGCTCCGGCGGGCGCGTTGGCGGTGCGCAGCAGCACCCCCCACTCGACGACGCTCGCCGCCACGGCGAGCACGGTGAGCCCGAGAGCGGCAGCGATCCAGAGCGGATCTGCATGCCCGAGGCTTGCCACCGCCTGGGGCAGGTTGATGCTCCGGGCGAGAATCACCAGGCCGACGACCGTGCCACTGACCCGGGTCCAGGGGGACCCCATCACGGCACGGGCGATGCGCACGGCTCGTCTCATCTGCCCCATTGAAGCAGGGTTGGACCGCTCGTTTCCTGATAGCTGGCCGGTCCGTGACACTCCGAGTGCTCCTCGCGACGCCTTACGCAGGCGACCTGTCACTCAGCGGCGAGATACGGCTCCCGGAATGCAGTCTGCTCGGCGATGAACACCAGCGGAAGATCGTCCACCGGCCCGTTGCGGTTCTTGGCGACGATCAGCTCGGTCTTGCCCTTGTCGATCTCACGGTTGTGCATTCCCTCTCGGTAGAGGAAGAGCACCACATCGGCGTCCTGCTCGATCGAGCCGCTGTCGCGAAGGTCGCTGAGCTGCGGGCGCTTGTTCTCGCGCTGCTCGGCCGCCCGCGAGAGCTGTGACAGCGCGAGGACGGGAACGTCGAGTTCCTTGGCGATCGCCTTGAGCCCGGAGGAGATGTCCGACACCTCCTGCACGCGCGAATCGCGTCTCCCGCCCTGCATGAGCTGCAGGTAGTCGATGACGATCAGCTCGATCTTGTGCTGCGCTTTCATGCGCCGGGCACGCGCTCGCAGAGTCGCGATCGCGAGCCCCGGCGAGTCGTCGATCCACAGGTCTGCATGGGTGAGCGTGTCCATGGCCTTGGCGATCTTCTGGAACGCCATGGAGTCCGCCTGGCCGGTGCGGAGCATGTAGGAGTCCACGTGCGCCTCGCTGCAGATGAGCCGCTGCACGAGCGACTGCCGCGACATCTCCAGCGAGAACACCACCACCGGCCTGCCCGCGAGCACCGCGGCGTTGCGCGCGATGTTGAGCGCGAACGACGTCTTGCCGACGGCGGGACGCGCGGCCAGGATGATCAGCTCTCCGGGCTGCAGCCCCTGGGTGAGCATGTCGAGCTTCGAGAAGTTGGTCGGGACGCCCGTGACGAGCTGCTTGTGCTCGATGCGCTTCTCGAGGACGTCCCACCACTCGCGGACCACCGGCGCGATGTTGCGCATCTCGGATCCGCGACTTTCCTGGCCGATCTTGAACACTTCCTGCTCGGCCTGGTCGATTGCCTCGCTCACCGGGGTTGTGTTGTCGAACCCCAGGCGGCTCACCTTGCCCCCGGCTTCGATGAGGCGGCGCCGGAGCGCGTGCGCGATGACGATGTCGGCGTAGTGCTTGACGCTGGCTGAACTGGGCACCACCAGGGTGAGCTCGGCGATGTAGTCCATCCCGCCGGCGCGACCGATTCCCGGACCGCGCTCGAGCTGATCGCGCAGCGTGACCAGGTCGATCGCCTCGCCGCGATCATCGAGCGAGAGTGCCGCGCGATACAGCGCCGCATGCCGCTCCGCGTAGAAGTCCTCGGGCACCAACACATCGCGCACGATCGAGAGCGCCTCGCGGTCGATGAGCATGCTGCCGAGCACCGCCTGCTCGGCCTCGTTGTCGTGCGGCGGGACCCGCATGGGAACAGCTCCCGCGGTGGCCCCGCGCCCCACCAGGTCGGTCTGCGGGAAAGAGGTCATTGCGCCGCGACGACGACCTTGAGTGTCTCCGTGACCTCCGGGTGGAGCTCGATGGTGGCTTCGTGAGGACCGAGGGAACGGATCGGCGGATCGATCTCGATCTTCCGCTTGTCGATGTCGATGCCGGCCTCACGCTTCAACTGCTTGGCGACGTCGGCGGTGGTCACGGTGCCGAACAGACGGCCGGCCTCACCGGCCTTCGCATAGACCGTGACGGTGAGCTTGCGCAGCCGCTGGGCGGTCTCCTTGGCGTCGATAAGCGCCTTCTCGACACGCCTGCGAGTGGCCTCCTCGCGGCGGCGGATCTGGTCGACGGTGTTCTGGTCCGCGATCACCGCGAGATGCTTGGGGAACAGGAAGTTGCGCGCGTATCCCGGCGTCACCTCGCGCACGTCGCCGGGCTTGGCTGTTCCTGCCACTTCTTTCAAAAACAGAACTTTCACGAGATGGCCTCCTGCTCTTCGGGACGCAGGCGCCTGTAGATCATCAGGGCGAACCGCTCTCCGTTGCGAACGTCGTCATCGAAACGGCTGCGCCGCTGGGTGATCAACATCTCCTGCTCCGCGACGACGTGACGCGGACAGGCGGCGATAAATGCACGGGTTGCGAGCAGGCTCAGTGCCAGAACATCGAGCTCACCGATCACGGGCAGGGATTCCGGCAAATCGACCACCGGCAAGGCGATCAACGCGAGGCCACCACCGAACGCAAACTTCATGTATCCAGGCACGCGCGGGTCGAACATGAGGCAGTACGCCAGCCGCAGCGTGCGTGGCAGGTCGACGAAAAGGCGTTTGGCGCTGCGAACCTTGCTCAACATCTCGAACCGCGCATTCTACTTTGTTGCCGTTCAGGCCGATTGGCGAGCACTCGATGACAGCGGCGCACAGACGTGCCGTCAGTCGTCATGCAGCACCTCGGGGTGCGCCTCGACCCACGCACGCGCGGGCGCGCGCTCACCGGGCGGGATCGTGCCCTCGATGACGGCTTCGCGGATGGCGGCCTTGGCCTTGCCCACCCACGGACCGGGGCCTCGCCCCGCCATGGCCATCAGCTCCTCGCCGCTGAGCGGATCCGCCATGGTGGACACGACGCCTCCTGCGTCGAGCCGGTCCATGCGCTCACCGAGCTCGTCGAGCTCCTCGAGGGTCGGATAGGCGGACGCCGTGGTGTCGGCTCGCGCGAGGTCGAGCATCTTCGAGCGCAGTGGCCCGGCGTCGCGGATCAGCCGGCGCACCGCGGTGTCGCCGAACGTCTCGCGGTCGTACTGGATCGGGCGCAGGTGGAGTCGCACCAGCCGGCTGACGTCGTCGATCTCGCCGTTGCTGAAGCGCCAGCGGGTCAGGATCGCGCGCGCCATGTCCGCGCCGAGCTGCGGGTGGTCATAGAAGGTGTGACGGCCGTCTGCGGCGATCGCATGGGTCGGGGGCTTGGCGATGTCGTGCAGCAGCGCGGCGGTGCGCGTCACCAGGTCGGGCGGGGCTGCATCGACCGTCCCCAGCGTGTGCCCGTAGACGTCATGGGTGTGGTAGCCGCCCTGCTCGATCCCGATCCCCGCGACCAGCTCGGGGAGGACGAGCTCGAGCAATCCGCCTTCCCGGAGCACTGCGATGCCTGCGCTCGGGTATGGCGCCTGCAGAAGCCGGCGGAGCTCGTCGCTGACCCGTTCGATCGAGAGGATCGACGTTCTGGCGGCTTGCCCGCGCATCGCCTCCATCGTCCCCGGGGCCAGTGTGAAGCCCAGCCGCGCGACGAATCGGGCGGCTCGGAACATGCGCAACGGGTCCTCGGCGAACGTCTCCGCGGGATCCAGTGGAGTCCGCAGCACGCCGTCGAGAAGGTCGGTGATTCCCTTGGCCGTGATGTCCACGACCTCGCCGTCCAGGCTCTGACAGAGAGCGTTGACGGTGAAGTCGCGGCGCCAGATGTCCTCGGCGAGGGTGCCGGGACGGACATCGGGGTTGCGGGACTCGGGGTCGTATCGCTCGGCCCGGGCTCGGACGCCCTCGACGATCCAAGTTCCCCCCCGGATCTGCGCCGTTCCGAACCGCTCGAAGCGCTCGGGCGGATGCCAGCCGAACACCGTTGCCACCGCTCCGAGCAGCTGCATCGGGTCCACGCCGACGGTGACCAGGTCGATGTCGTGGCCCTGCGCGCCGCCGAGCAGGCGGTCGCGCACGAACCCACCGACCAGGTACGCCTCCACGTCGAGCCGGCGGGCCGCGGCCGCGATTGTCTCGAGAAGATCATCGAGCTCCGGCGAGTCCGGGCGGACCTCCCGGATCGTGGCGCTCATGGGGCCGCCGAGACCAGTCGGGATGGCCGGCCGCGAAGCAGGACCCCAGCGGCGATCGCCGCGAGCCCCGCGCAGAGACCGGCACCCAGGAAGACCGCGCGCAACTCGGTGACGATCGCCGCGGTCACATCACGTTCATACGCGGGGCAGTTGAGCGGTGAGGTGGGGCAGAGCGCCGACACCGACGGAAAGCCCGACGCCGTCGTATAGAAGATGTGCAGGCTGACCGCGGTGAGGATGGAGATACCCACGAGCATCCCGATCATGCGCGCGACGACCACAAGCGCCGATGCGAGCCCGTGCATCTGCTCTCGTACCGAGACGAGCATTGAGGCATTGACGGGCACGATCGCCAGCCCGAACCCGAGCCCGCATGCCACCAGCACCGGGTCACTCGGATGCAGCCACCCCGGGCCGAAGGGGTCGCCGAGCGTGGTCGCCGTCCAGCGGGTCATCAGCAGGAAGGCGGCCGCCGTGATCGCCATGCCGGCAGCCGCAACCAGGCGGTTCCCGAGACGCTGGGAGATCCAGCCACCGGCGACCGCCCCGATGGGCACGCCTACCAGGAGCCGCAGCAGCACCAGGGCTGCCCCGAACTGCGAGTTCGGATCCACGGTCGACCTCGCGAGCACGGGGATGTCGAGCAGGGCAGCCATGAGCGCCGCGCCCACAGCAAGGTTGGTCAGCAGCGCGCCGTAGGCTCCGGGGGACCGAAGCTCCGATGCTGCGACGAGTGGGTCCCGGGCTCGACGTTCCCTGAGCACGAAGCACGCGGCGGCAACGGCGCCCAGCGGCAGGAGCCAGAGGGCCGCAGACGATATGGCCCCGGTGGTCGGGTCCTCGGCGGAGAAGCTGACGATGATCGTCGAGAGTGCGATCCCCAGCAGGGCCGCTCCCGGCCAGTCGACCGCTGCCGCCATGGACGGAAGTCGCCGGACTGCCACGAGCTCGCGAGTGGATCGATGGGCACGCGCTTCCCATGCAATCAGCGCCGCCGCGGCGACCGCCGCCACCAGCGCGATCGGTGTCAACCACACCATCCCGCCGAGCGCCGTGTATGCGAGGCCGAAAGTGACGTTGTCCCGGAGCACCGCAGGCGACGCGATAGACAGAGCCCCGGCAAGCAGAGCGATTGCAGCCAGCACGACCGAGACGCGGTCGAGCCGCGAGTACGACGAGGGGACGGCGGGGATCCCGGCAGAGGCTGAATAGTCCGGTTTGAAGCCGGAGCCGGGATCCCCGCCGTCCCCGCCGCGTGCCGGAGCCATACGGATGGCCGCCGGTCGGGAGGCTGCGTAGAGTCCAAGCGCAAGGGCGGCGGCGATCGGAATGTTCAACCAGAAGATGGTCTGCCAGGAAGCGACCGTGAGGATCAGCCCGCCATACAGCGGACCGAGGACGCTGCCCAGCTCCTGCACGCCGCCGATGACGCCGAGCGGAACGCTGCGGCGTGCAGGCGGCCAGAGGTCGGCGACCAGGGCCAGCGTGACCGGGACCAGGCCGCCCCCGCCGAGGCCCTGCAGCGCCCGGCCGGCCACCACCGACCCGAGATCGCTCGCCGATGCGGTGACCAGTGACCCTCCTGCGAAGACCGCCAGGCAGAGCAGCAGCAGTGGCCGGCGGCCGTACAGATCGGAGAGACGGCCGAGGAGCGGCATCACCACCACGTAGCCGAGCAGGAATCCGCTGACGATCGGTGTGGCCGCCTGGAGCTGGTCGATGCCGATGCCGATGTCGGACATGATCGCGGGCAGCGCGAGCACGATCACGTAGGTGTCCATCGCCGCGACAAGCACTGAGGCCGCCGCGATGGCGAGGATCCAGCGCCGGCGCGTGTTCACCCGTTGGCGGGTGGCGGCGTCACTGACACGTTCTCGCCATAGTTGGTGAGAACGAGTGTGTAGGTGGTGTCGGTGGATTTGCTGATGAATGGCCCGGTGAGCACGACCCGGCGGAGTTGATTGCTGCTCGTGTCGATGCCGAAGGTGGCTGCGACCGGCTTCGACGGGTCAGAGCTGGTCAGCAGTGCCGCGACCGCGCTGCCGGGGAGTGAGCAACCGATCTCGTGCAGCGCCTCGCCGTTGTATCGATCGTCGCTCTCGACCTGCGGCGACTGGCATTTGAGCAGCAGCGAGGAAAGACCATTGTTCGGATCGATGAGCTGGGCAGGGTCGGCGAAGCCGTAATCCGCGGGATTCGCGTTGGTGAATCCCGAGCTCGTCGGCAGCTTCACCGAGAACGTGCCCCCCACCGAGACGACCGGAACATTCACCGCCAGGCCGAAGATCGACACCTGGAGCGTCCCGGACATGCTGTCCGGACGCTTCATGTCGCCGAGTCCCCCGGTGAGCTGCGCACCGGACCCGGAGCCGCCCACGTTGGCCCCGGTGAGCACGAAGTGGAACGACTGCGTGCCGTCGAGGACGGACTTGGTGGTCTTCAGCAGTGAGGTCGCATTGAGCGACGGACCTGAAGCCCCACACGCGCTGAGCAGCAGCAGTGCGGTCGAGACCACGGCGAGGCGGCGCAAGCCCGCGATGACGTTCCCTCCGAACGGGGTCAGGTATCGCGGGCGAGTATAGGTGTGCCGATACACTGCGACGCGTGAGCGGAGTGAGTGCGGCGCCGGCCGAGATCGATGCGGCGCAGTTCTTCGGGGTCGACATCCGCGTGGGCATGGTGGTGAGCTGCGAGACGTTTCCGGAGGCGCGCCGCCCCGCCTATCGCATGGTCATCGACTTCGGTCCGTTGGGCACGCGACGATCGTCGGCCCGGCTCACCGACCTCTACACCCCCGAGCAGCTCACCGGGAGCTCCGTGGTCGCCGTGGTCAACCTGCCACCGCGTCAGGTCGGCCCGGTGCGCAGCGAGGTGCTGGTGCTCGGCGTGTATCAGGAGGGGTCGGATCGGGTGGTGCTGCTCCGCCCCGATCACCCTTGCGCTCCTGGCGACCGGATCGGCTGACATGACGACCTCTGTGGCGGTTTGAGCGTCCGCTCCCTGATCGGCGAGCCGGGGGCTCGCCGGGTCAGCCCCCTGCTCCTCCTCCTGGTCATCCTGTCGTTCTTCCTGGTCTTCGCCGGCGTGTCCTGCAACTCGGTCACCACCAAGAAGGCCATCGCATCCGTCGATGCCACGCAAGGGGTTACCGGGGCCGAAGCCGCCCAGGTGAACGCGTGCGTCAACGCGCTCAACGGCGTGAACATCCTGACCTACAGCGGCTGGCAGCTCACCTTCGGCAAGAACCCGGTTGTGGGATCGATCCCGGCGACGTGCAATCAGAACAACGCCGCGTCCACCGACACCTCGTCGGCGAACATCGGCCCGCAGCTCCTCGCTTTCCTCGCCCTGGCATGCGTCTTCCTCGGACTGCTGACCACGATGCTCGGGCTGTTCGGCCTCGTGGCGTCACGCAGCCGAGCGCTCGTCACCGCGATCTTCGCCGCGGGGGCCGGCGCGCTGCTGATCCTCGACCACTTCCACGTCCGCGACGTGCTGCTTTCGAAGATCTCGTCGAGCGAGGGATCAAACGTTCCAGGTCTCGACCCCGCCTCACTGTTCAACGTCGACATGGGGATCGGGCTGCTCGCGGCGCTCGCGATCCTCGCAGTGACGTTTCTCTACAACCTCTCGGCGATCTTCGTCACCCCACCGCCTCCGGCTGTCGCGGAGCCGGAACCGCTCGATCCCGTCCCGCTGGACTCGCCGCAGCCGGCCGAAGACGCGCCGCCTTAGCGGTCGGCTCAGCTGGTGCCGCTGAGGAACGGGATGCCGTACGTCTCGGGCTGCGAACCCACCGACGTCGACCAGACCTCGGCGATGGCGTCCGCGGTCCAGCCGCCGTCGCGGTAGGCCACCGACACCTCCTTGGGATGCGCCCACAGCGAGAGCTTGTCGCCGCCGAGGCCGATGCACTGACCGGTGACGCCGGCGGCCGCATCCGAGCTGAGAAAGACGAGCAACGGCGCCACGTCGTCCGGGGTCCCCATGCCCATCTGCTTGCGCACGGTCGCCGGGAGCGGCTCGCCTTTCTCCGCGGCTTCGACCAGCGGCCCCATGCCGGGGATCGTGGAGATCATTCGCGTGATGGCGTTGGGGACGATCGCGTTGACGGTGATGTTGTGCTTGGCGCACTCCATCGCCCAGGTACGCGCATATGCGGCGATGCCGGCCTTTGCCGCGGCGTAGTTGGTCTGTCCGAAGTTGCCGCGCTGCCCGGCGATCGACGACACGACCACGATCCGCCCGCCCGTCCCCTGTTCGCGCATGCGCCGCACCGCGGCCCGGGCGCACGTGAATGTGCCCCGGAGATGCGTCTCGATCACAACGTCGAAGTCGTCGTCGCTCATGTTCCAGAGGACCCGGTCGCGAAGGATGCCGGCGTTGGTGCACATGATGTCGAGGTGCCCGAAAGCGTTGATCGCGCCGGAGACCAGCTGGTCAGCAGCCTCAGTCGATCCGACGGCGCACACCTCGGCGACCACCCGGCCGCCGTTGCGGGCGATCTCGTCCGCGGTCGCTTCGGCGACGTCTCCGTCAACGTCGTTGACGACCACCGCGCATCCCGCCTGGGCGAGAGCCAGAGCGTACGAGCGGCCGATGCCACGTCCGCTGCCGGTGACCACGGCAACCTTGCCTTCGAGATTCATCGCTCGGACTCTAGGCCGCTGGATCGGCCGCGCGCTTGGCGAAGTCGATCTCCACGTGCTCGCCGCGCGGTGCGTACCCGGCCTGACGGTAGATCGAGTTGGAGACAGGATTGGCTGCATCTGTGAAGAGCATGGCGTGCTCCACGCCCGGTCGCTGCAGCGCGGCTGCGGTCACCTCGTAGGTGAGCCGGCGCGCGTACCCGTGGTTGCGATATTCGGGAGGTGTGTAGACGGGTCCGACGCGCACGACTCCGGCAGCGTCTCGATATCCGACCATGGACACGATCTGGTCATCCGCGATCCAGACGTCCATCTGCTCGCTCCGAATCATGTGTTCGGCCACCGCGTGCGCGTTGGCCGGTACCGCGTGCTCTATCTCGGCGCTGAACGACTCGAGCCAGGTGGCGATCAGCGGCACGTCGTCGATGCGGGCGGCACGGCGGGTACCAGGTGGAATCGGCACGTCGACGAGCGCGACGAGCTCGTTGAGAAGGATCGTTCGATCGCGCTCGATGATGTCGTCGGTGATCGCGGTCCATGCAGCGGCCACCGCACGTGCGGGCAGCGCGGGACCGACCACGCCGTTGGGACTCAGTCCCATTGCCGCGGCGCGCTTCACGGCGGCCTCGGCCAGGTCTGGTACGGCCAAGAGCGGCATGGACGAAACGAGCAGATTGTGCGGCGGCGTCCAGCTCGCGGCCCCGATAACCGCCTCCTCGTTGGTGACCCACCAGAAGCTGGGAGCCGCGCTATATGTGCCCGGAGCTGCACGCACGATGCCGATGATGGTGAGCAACACGTTGCGTGCGCAGGGGTCGGCTTTCAGAAACGGTTCCGCGGCCGCTGCATACGCCTCGACGTCGCCGGTTGTGTGAACCTGGATCACCGCGCGATTGTGCCGCGCTCAGAGTGCGAGCCGTCCTCCGGTGGCCACCTGCGCCACCACGTAGACGACCCACGGAAGCGCGGCAAGTGCGAGCAGCGCTCCTCGTGCCTGGCCGCGCCAGAGCAGCGCCAGCAGGGACACGGCGGTGAGCAACGTGAGCGTGGCGCTGATGAGTCCGGCCGCGCCGGGTTGCCAGGTCGTAAAGACGATGCCGATCGCGGCGAGGACGCACGCCTGAAAGGCCGCCGACCCGGCGACGTTGCCGAACGCCAGCATGTCGTCGTTGGTGCGCACCCAGAGCACGCTGTTGAGCGTTTCCGGGAGCTCCGTCGCCACCGGCACGATGACGAGCGCGAGCACCAGCTGGGGGACCTGCAGGGCCGACGCCGTGTTGTCGAGCGCGGTGACGAAGAGCTGCGAACCGATCACCAGCAATGCGACGGCGATCACGAGCTGCAGCGTCACGAGGACCGGGTGCGGCTCGCCGGGGCGCCAGCGAACGATGTGCAGCGGCTCAGGACTCTCCCCCGCTGCGGCGCTACCGCGGAGCGTCGCCATCACGTAGACGGCATAGGTGACCAGCAGCAGCGCTCCCACCGCGATCCGGGCACCGCTCGGCAGCACACTCGCGATCACCGCCACAGTGAATGCCCCGATGAACACGCCCAGGTCGCGGCGCGCCTGACGACGGTCGATCACCAGACGGCGCGCACCACCGCGGATCCACACGGCAATGCCGGTCGCTCCTGCGCCGAGGGTGAGCAGCAGGAACGGCGAGCCGAGCACCGCCCCGGTGGCCACCTTGTTGGCTCCCGGCGAATGCGTGGCCAGGGCGACGATCGGGACGACGGTCTCGGGAAGGGACGTGCCGAGTGCGGCGAGCAGGCTTCCAGTTGCGCCGGTGCCGAGGTTGAGCAGATAGCCCGCCCACTCGATCGCGTTGGTGAAGAGCTCCGCCGCGATCACCACCAGGAGCAGGCTCGCGATGAAAAGCAGCGCTGTGATCATCGGCGGCCCATCAACCGGTCGACCGGGGTGTGCAACCACGCCGTTGCGAAGCCGAGCACGTGGCGAATGGTCACCGGTTGCACACGATGCACGGGATCGCCGCCGCCCGATACATCCACCGCATCGCGAACCCGCTCGCGAACCCACGGAAAGACCGTGCGCGGGAGGGCGTCCGGCGGCGCCATACGGAACGCCCAGGACTCGATGCTGCGTCGCGGGCCGCCGCCGATGACCTCGCCGAGGAAGACCACGTCGCCAGCGGATCGCAGGCCTCGCCACGAATACACACCGACGATTCCGGTGATGCGTACCTGGTAGCCGGTCTCCTCCTCGGTCTCGCGCGTTGCGCTGACCGCGGGGTCTTCATCCTGCTCGATGTGTCCGCCGGGGAGCTCCCAGCCGGGTGGCCAGGGTCGGAACTGGAGCAGCACCCGGCCACGCTGCACGATCGCGACCTGGGCGCCTTCCACCGGCAACTCCACGCCGTTGATGACCACCGCGCTCATGACAGCAGGTGAAACACGTTCGGCAGCCCGATGAACGCCGGGTGCACCCCGGGCACGATCAGGTGCTCGAACGTGACGGTTGCGGTGCCGACCGACACCGCAGACGCCACATCGACCGCACCGTGAGTCAGTGGCGGCGGCAGCAAGACCGCCAGTGCGGCCAACGCGTAGATCGCGAACCGGTACTGCTCGAGCGTGAGGAACACGCGGGGCGCTCTGCCGAAGAGCAGCGCACGCAACACCGCGTACCCGTCGAGCCCTGGAATGGGGAGCGCGTTGTAGATGAAAAGCGCGAGGTTGACGACGAATCCCTGCATCAGGACGCCGAGAACCACCCCCTCGAGGGTGAACTGCGCAAGCACGTCGAAGCCGGACGCGTCGATGCCGGATCCAGCGAGCTCGACGCGCAGCGCCCCGGCGAAGATCGCCGCCACCACGAGGTGCGCGAGCGGTCCCGCCGCCGCGACGGCTGCACGCTGCCTGCCCGTGCGCAGATACAGCGGATCCAGCGGGACGGGACGTCCCCAGCCCACGCCGACGAGGATCAACGCGAGGCATCCAGACGGATCGAGGTTGCGTCGTGGATCGAGCGTCATCCGGTCGTCGCGGCGCGGCGTGGGGTCGCCCGCGCGCAAGGCGATGGCCGCATGGCTGAGCTCGTGGATCACCGATCCGAACACGAAACCTGGCAGCGTGTAGAGGATGATCGCCAGGTAGGTACCGGGGCTGGTCACCCGGCGCCGGCTACTCGAGCTCGACCCGCGACGGCCGCCGCGAGCGCTGGGTTTCGCTTCGTGAGCGTCTCCGTCCGCGCGACGGGGACTCGGTGGGTTCCTCCGGCTCCTGCTGGGTGTGGTGCTCGATGATCGCCGCCACTGCAAGCAGCAACTCGCGCTGAGCGATCAGCAGATGCCGCTGTGCATCGGGAGGCACAAGATCGCTGAACGACGTCCCGAGCAGTCGCGACGCCTCATCGACGAGACGTGTCGCCTGTGTCCATACCGCGTCGGTCATGGCGTGCGATCCGCAAATGTCACCGAGAGCATTCCCTCGTCGAGCCGTCCCTTGGTGACGCGCTTGCCATTGAGCACGCGAGGCAACGAGATCTCGCGCTTGTACGGTCCCACGCTGACGAACAGCTCGCCCTCGCGATGCTTGATGTCGACGTCCTCCTTGCCGACGAACGGAAGGTGGAGCTGGAGCTCGTAGGTGTTGCCGACCTTACGAATGCGCTGCGGGACCGAGTGATAGAAGATCTGCGAGGGATCACGGTCGCCGTAGATCGACTCGCCCATCTCCGCGAGCGACTCCAGCCCGACGATCTCGTGGTCGAACAACTTGGTGCGCAGGGTCGGGATCGGTGAGAACGCTGTCTCCACCATCACCGAGTAGCGCTGTTGCGCCTCGCGCCAGGAGTCGAAGTAGGCGTCTGTCACCTCCGGCGGCAGCACACGATTCACCACAACGAGATCGGTGAGGTAGTCGTACAGGCTCAGATACGTGAACGCGCGCTGAGCCTCCTTGACCACCATCTTCTCGAGGTTGAGCACGATGCGCGTCGTGCACACCTTGGGATCGCCGAGGATCTTCTTCATCCCCTCGAGGTCGAGGAGCAGATCTTTCACATTGCTGAAGATCTCGTCGCTCGGCAGCGGGATGCTGATGAACGGCTGCATGACCGGACGCGCGACCTTGTTCATCATCCGGTGGATCGGGAAGATGCGATCGAGGTACCACTTGGCCACGTCGGGAAACGCGAGCAGCTGCAACGTCTCACCGGTCGGGGCGCAATCGACGATGAGCACGTCGAACTTGCCTTCGCGCTTGTGCTTCTTGATCCACATGAGGCTTGCCACCTCCTCCATGCCTGGAGGCGATGCCATCTCCTCGGCCACGATGTCGTCGACGCCCTGGGATGCGAAAAGCGACGTCAGGTAGATGTGGATGCGGTCCCAGTGCTCCTCGAGCTCGTGGAGCGCGTTGACCTCCTGTCCCCACAGATTCGGCGCCAGCTCCGTCGGCTGATCGCCGATCTCCTGGTCGACGCTGTCGCCGAGGCTGTGTGCGGCGTCAGTGCTGATGACGAGCGTTTTGTATCCCAGGCTCGCGCACTTCACCGCGGTGGCCGCCGCAACGGTGGTCTTGCCGACGCCGCCCTTGCCCGTGTACAGGATCACTCGCACGCGCGTGTCTCCGTGCTCACGGATTGATGCGCGTCACTACAAACGCTGCAATGAGGATGAGCACGATCATCAGCGAGGCCATGATCGCAACGCGACGAAGGTCGCGAGGCACGTACGGAACGCGGTCGAAGGGGATCGCGGCATCGTCGCTCTCGAGCGGCAGGAACATTGCGGCGGCGCTCACCTGGCCACCGCGAGCCCGTGGCTGCGCTGCCGGGTTGACGCGCTGCACCCGGCGTCGCGACGAGCTCTCCGAGGCCGCCACCGTCTCCAGCGCCTCCTCGTCGTCCGCCGGGGTGGGCTCGGACTCGATCTCGAGGTCGGCGCCCGGGAGCGGCAGGACCGTCTCCGGGAGGATCTGGGGTTGCGCCGCTCGCGGCGTTGCCGGCGCCTGCCGCTGCGATACGGGCGCGGCAGCCGTCGCCTGACGCGTCACAGCACCGGGAGCCGGCGCTCCGGGCCGTCGCGTTGCTGCGCGCTGCTTCTGCTTACGGGTCTTCTTGGCCATGGACTCTTCGGAAGCGTATCAGGGGGGTGTGGCGCCGACCGGCGTCGAAAACCCAATGGATTGGCCGCTGAGCGTGGAACCAGGGCAGGCAGCGGGCCTCCGGATGAGAGTGGCCACGAATTTGGAGCCATGGCCTGAGCGGTGGGAGAGCCCGGCGCCCGCTGCCCGAGGAGCCGAAAACGTAAGGGGTGCAGCCCTACATCTTGTGGCCTGGGCGGAACGCTAGCACATCATGCGGGGGTATTCAACGGCGGCGACTCACGCCACGCATCGAAGCAGCGCGGTGAGCTCTGTCCCCGAGAGGCAGGCAGCGAGTTACCGTCGGGCTGCTCTGGCGATCACGCCATCGATGACAACGTCGATGGCGAAGCGGAACCGCTCGTCGTGATCGCCGGCGACCATCTGCGCGGCGTGGGCGGAGAGAAGCGGGAACTGGTCGGGGGAGAGTGCGGCAAAGGTTTTGTAGATCTCGTCGATCTGCTTACGGCGGTGATCGTCGTCGTTACAGCCGCGAGCGCGCCGCACATCGTCCTCGCTGGCGACAGCGGTCACCAACAACACGAAGATGTCGCAAGCCCAGACCGCGTCCTGGGGGTCAAGCCCGCCGGCGAGCAGGATCCCCAGCAGATTCTCGGTCAGGCGCAGCACCACGTCGGTTGTGGGTGGATCCTCCAGGGTCAGCGCGGCCATCCCTGGATGAGCCACCAGTGCTTGGTGCATACGCTGCAGCAGGGAGTGCAGCTGAGCACGCCACCGTGAAGGGTCCGGGGCCTCGAGCTCGATCGTGGCGGTGACGCGATCCAGCATCGCCTGGAGCAGGCCCTCGCGGCCGGACACGTACACGTAGAGGGAGGCAGCACCCGTGTCCAGGGCGGCTGCGACCCGGCGCATCGTGACCGCCTCCAGACCGTCTGATTTCAAGATCGCCAGGGCTGCGTCAACGACACCCTCCTCGCTCAGCGGTGCCTTTGCGGGGCGGTCGCGAGTCGAGCGATGCCTGCCTTTCGGGCTTATCGGTGGCGGACCGTCGGCGAGAGACATGGCTGACCGAACTCTACTTGACAAGAACGCTGTCCGTCACGTACGCTGTTCGTGTCGAACATTGTTCGTGCATCCACTTCTCGAGGATCGCTCCATGACCTACCGCCTGCGCTGGGTCGTGGCGGCAGTCGTCCTGGCCGCCAACGTCATGGATCTGCTCGACGCCACGATCGTCAATGTCGCCGCGCCGTCGATCCATCGCGACCTCGGTGGCGGCGCCAGCACCATCCAGTGGCTGAGCGCCGGCTACACCCTGGCCTTTGCCGTTCTGTTGATCGCCGGCGCGCGACTCGGAGACATCCTCGGCCGCCGCCGGCTGTTTCTCGCCGGCTCGGCAGGGTTCACCCTCTTCTCGGCCGCCTGCGCCGCGGCGCCGACCATCGGCGTGCTCATCGCCTTCCGCGCGCTCCAAGGCGCCTCCGGCGCGCTCATGATCCCGCAGGGCTTCGGCTTGATGAAGCAGGTCTTCACGGACGCCGCCGAAATGGGTAAGGCATTCGGTCTGTTCGGCCCGGCAACGGGCGTTCCGATGCTCGTCGCGCCGATCGTGGCCGGCGCGCTCATCGACGCCAACCTCTGGGGGACCGGGTGGCGAATGGTGTTCCTCATCAATGTTCCGATCGGCCTGATGGCGCTGGCGCTCGCCATCCGATCGCTGCCGCGCGGCGCCACGCACCCCGGCGTCAAGCTCGACTTCGGTGGCGTGGGGCTCGTCGGCCTGGCGCTCGTCGCGATCATCTATCCGCTCATCCAGGGTCGGACCGACGGCTGGCCCGTCTGGTCCTTCGCCTTGCTGGCGGCCGGGGTGACGCTGTTCGTGATCTTCCTGCTCCACGAGCGACGCAGCCACAACCCATTGATCGAGCCCATGCTGCTCACCAACCGCACCTACCTCAGCGGTATCGCAGTGGTCCTCGCGCTCTTCGGCGCCTTCGGTGGCCTCCTGCTCTGCGTCTCGCTCTTCGGCCAGCTCGGCGAAGGCTGGTCACCGATCCACGCCGCCCTGACGTTGACTCCGATGGTGGTGGGACTGATCCTCGGCATGGTCGGCTCGGCTGCAGTCGTCAAGCGGCTCGGACGTCACCTGATCCACATCGGAATCCTGCTGATCGCGGCCGGCGCGGTCGGGGTCGCACTGATCCTCACCGGGGCGCGCTCCGCCTCAAGCTGGGACCTCGTTCCAGGGCTGTTCTTCGTGGGCGCAGGCGTCGGCGCCAGCATCGGGCAGCTCTTCCAATTCATCCTGACCAGCGTGACCATGGACGAGGTCGGATCCGCGTCGGGGGTCCTGGAAGCGGCTCAACAGCTCTCCACCGCACTTGGAGTCGCTGTCCTCGGCACGATCTTCTTCGCAACCTTCGACCACCACCTCGCGACCGACGCGCTACGGATCACCGCCTGGGCATCCCTGCTACCACTGGCAGCCGCGTTCGCCATTGTGTTCCGACTGCCGATGCACCCGCGAGAAGAACCGGTCCGCTAGAGAAGGGCGTTGTGCTCTCCGCGACTCGCGGCTACCCGGGCGCTGTCCTCAGAGCAACGCTGAACCCAGTTGCGAGCGCATCGACAAGCTCGTCGCGGCTGACGCGGCGCCTGAGCAAATCGCGGACCCCAACGCCGCCGTGCGATGGCACTGCGTCGCCCCGAAGGTAGCTCGCCGCGCGCGGCGATTCGAGCAGCACCGATCCGTGCTGAAGCAGCGCGCCGGCGCGTCTCGCCTGCGCACTCCCGACGAGTTTCCGACCATGATCGTCGAGCAGTTCGTGAGCGGCGGGACGGGCAAAGCAATCCGCCACCGCGGCGCCGGCGCGGGCGTCGCGTCTGAGGTTTGCAGGCATCGCGCGGGGAGTCGTCGACACGCCGAGCGTCGCCAGCCCTGCCGCGACGGCCTCGTGGATCCGTGAGCAGGACTCCAGCACGCGTCCCCCGAAGATCGGGTCCGTGGAACGGCACACCACCGCGTAGGTCACTTCCTGGTCGTGGAGGACCGCGCGGCCGCCACTCGGGCGGCGCACCACGTCGATGCCGTCTCGCGCGCACGCCTCGAGATCCACATCCTCGAGCGACTGCATGCGGCCGAGACTCAGGCAAGCGGGGTCGAATCCGTATAAGCGCACTGCGCCCGGGATGTCGCCGCGCGCGCAGGCGTCGAGCAGCGCCAGGTCGCAGGCCATGTTCTCCTCGCCGGTCGCGGGCGCGTCGATGATCAGTTCGAGACTCGTGTCCGGGACGGTTGCAGCGCGCTCAGACATTGAAGCGCACGTGGATGACGTCACCGTCGTGCATGATGTAGTCACGGCCCTCGAGGCGCTGCTTGCCGCGCTCCCGCAGCACGGCATACGAGCCGGCGGCGAGCAACTCCTCGGCATCGGTCACCTCGGCACGGATGAAACCGCGCGCAATGTCGGTGTGGATGCTGGCCGCAGCGTCGAGCGCGGTCTCACCTGCGCGAAGGTT
>Ga0182024_10007894_pt1 | contig 22768 bp, 15 predicted proteins | sample P32metaG_FD_120480 | JGI IMG/M metagenome (GOLD analysis project Ga0182024, IMG submission 120480) | Permafrost microbial communities from Stordalen Mire, Sweden - P3-2 metaG (Illumina Assembly) | ecosystem: Environmental > Terrestrial > Soil > Wetlands > Permafrost | place: Sweden: Stordalen... | reverse complement strand
CGCTCCAGGCCGATGCGCGCCAAGCGATCGAGAGTCTTGCGGCGGATACCAAAAGCGGCCCCGCGGTCCTGATCGGCGCGCCCTGGGTGGAAGAGGGCAAGCTCTATAACGCCATGCTGCTGCTCGACGGCGGCAAGGTGGCGGGGACCAGCTTCAAGCATGAGCTGCCCAATTACGGCGTGTTCGACGAGAAGCGCGTGTTCGCGCCCGGTCCCCTGCCGGGGCCACTGAATGTGCGGGGCGTGCGGCTGGGCGTGCCGATCTGCGAGGACATCTGGATTCCCGATGCCTGCGAATGTTTAAGCGAGACGGGCGCCGAGATATTGGCGGTGCCCAACGGCTCGCCCTTCGAGGCGGGCAAGGAAGACATGCGGGTTCAGCTGGCGGTGGCGCGGGTAAGCGAAAGCGGGTTGCCGCTGATCTATCTCAACCAGGTGGGCGGCCAGGACGAGCTGGTGTTCGACGGCGCGTCGTTCGTGCTCAATGCCGACCGTTCGCTGGCGCTGGCGATGCCGGCCTGGCGCGAGGACGTGACGATCAGCGCATGGACGAAAGGCGCGGACGGAAAATGGATCTGCGCTCGGGGCGAGCGCGCCGGAGAAGAGGCGCGCGAAAGCGCGGTCTATCACGCTATGATGCTGGGCCTGCGCGATTATGTGAACAAGAACCGCTTTCCCGGCGTGGTGCTGGGATTGTCGGGCGGCATCGACTCGGCGCTGTCGGCGGCGGTGGCGGTGGACGCGCTGGGCAAGGACCGCGTGAGCTGCGTGATGCTGCCGTCGCGCTATACCAGCCGAGAAAGCTTCAGCGACGCCGATGAATGCGCGCGGCGGCTGGGCGTCACTTACGAGACCATCGAGATCGAGCACGCGGTGAAAGTCTTTGGCGAGACTTTGGCGCCCGTGTTCGCCGGCAAAACCGCCGACACCACGGAGGAGAATATCCAGTCGCGCATCCGCGGCCTGATCCTGATGGCGATCTCCAACAAATTCGGTCCCATGCTGCTCACCACCGGCAACAAAAGCGAGATGAGCGTGGGTTATGCCACGCTCTATGGCGACATGTGCGGGGGCTTCAATGTGCTGAAGGATGTCTACAAGACCGAAGTCTTCCGGCTGGCGCGCTGGCGCAACCGGAATTCGCCCATGGATGCGTTGGGACCGGATGGCGAGGTGATCCCCGACAACGTGATCGACAAGCCGCCCACCGCCGAGCTCAAGGCGAACCAGACCGACCAGGACACGCTGCCGCCCTATGTGATACTGGACGGCATATTGGAATGCCTGGTCGAGCAGGAAATGAGTTTTGACGACACGGTGGCCAAAGGCTTTGAGCCCGCGACCGTGAAGCGGGTGGAGCAGTTGCTCTACATCTCCGAATATAAGCGCCGCCAGGCGCCGCCGGGGGTGAAAATCTCACCACGCAATTTCGGCCGCGACCGCCGCTATCCCATCACCAATGCCTTCAGGGATGCGCGATGAGCGAGATCGTTGTCCGCGTCGCGCCATCGCCCACCGGCTATCTCCATGTCGGCAACGCTCGCGCGGCGCTGCTCAATTATCTCTTCGCGCGTCATGTAGGCGGTAAATTCATGCTGCGCATCGACGACACCGACGACACGCGCTCCAAGCCGGAGTTCGAACAGGCGATCCTGGAGGATCTGGCGTGGCTGGGTCTTGGCTATGATATTTTCGCCCGTCAGTCCGACCGCCTCACGCATTATCAGACGGCGGCGGAGAGGCTTAAACAGGGCGGACGGCTTTATGCCTGTTACGAGACCGCGGCGGAGTTGGAAAGGCGGCGCAAGCGGCAGATGGCGGCGGGCAAGCCGCCCGTCTATGACCGCGCCGCGCTCAATCTCACAGATGCTCAGCGCGCCGCCTTCGAAACGGAAGGCCGCAAGCCTCATTGGCGCTTCAAGCTCAGCCACAACAAGGTCCGCTGGGACGATTTGATCCGCGGTCCGGTCGAGATCGACACCGCGACCCTGTCCGATCCGGTCCTGATCCGCGAGGATGGGCGCTTTCTTTATACCTTGTCCTCGGTGGTCGATGATGCGGAGTTCGCGGTCACGCATATTTTGCGCGGCGAGGATCACGTTACCAACAGCGCGCCGCAGATCGAAATCTTCGAGGCCCTGGGCGCTTCACTGCCGCGCTTCGCCCATTACGCCCTGTTCGCCTCGTCCAGCGGTGAGGTTCTCTCCAAGCGCGAAGGTTCGCTGTCGCTGCGCGCCTTGCGCGCCGACGGCATCGAGCCGATCGCGCTCAATGCCTATCTCGCCCGCATCGGCACTTCGGACGCGATCGAGCCCGCGCTCAGCTTGCGGGAATTGGCGGACGGTTTCGCGTTCGAGAAAATGGGCCGCGCGCTGGCGCATTTCGAAATGACCGAACTTCTCTCGCTTAACGCCAAGACCCTGCACGCCATGCCCTATGCGGCGGTGGCGTCGCGCGTCGCTGTGAGCGAAGCGATCTGGGATGCGGTCAAACCCAATGTGGTGCGGTTGAGCGATGCCGAGGCACTGGCCCGGATGGTGACGGGACCGGTGGCGCCTGTGATCGAGGACGAAGCGCTCACCGCCAAGGCGCTTCAGCTTCTGCCGCCCGAGCCCTGGGACGAAACCACTTGGAGCGTATGGACCCACGCGGTGGGAGCTGAAACCGGGGCCAAGGGACGGGCGCTTTTCCATCCCCTGCGCCTGGCCTTGACCGGCCAAGCCTCTGGCCCGGAACTCAAAAAACTGTTACCCCTGATCGGCCGGGCGAAAGCCATGGCCCGCCTGGAAGGACAGACCGCGTGACGTACCGGATCATCACCTGTCGGATTTCGATTCGTAGCTGACGCTACGAAAACCCTTCTTCTCGCCCCCACAATTTGCCAATTTCACGCCCGCCCCGCCCGGTATCACTATGACTCTGCGTCTCTTCAACAGCCTCACCAAGACCAAGGAAGATTTCGCGCCGCTCGATCCGAAGAATGTGCGGATGTATGTGTGCGGACCCACCGTCTATGACTTCGCCCATATCGGCAACGCGCGTCCGTCCATCGTTTTCGACGTGCTGTTCCGGCTGTTGCGCCATGACTATGGCGGCGCCCATGTCACCTATGTGCGCAACGTCACCGACGTGGACGACAAGATCAACGCCCGCGCGGCCGAGCGTGGCATCTCGATCCGCGAACTGACCGAAGAGACCGCGCGCATCTATGACGAGGATATGGCGGCGCTGAATTGCCTGCCGCCCACGCGCGCGCCTCGCGCCACCGATCATATTGCCGAGATGGTGGCGATGATCACGACACTGATCGCGACGGGTCACGCCTATGAAGCGGAAGGCCATGTGCTGTTCGATGTCTCGTCCAAGGCCGATTACGGCAAGCTGTCGCGCCGCTCGCTGGACGAAATGCGAGCCGGCGCGCGGGTGGAAGTGGCGCCCTATAAAAAGAATCCGATGGATTTCGTGTTGTGGAAACCGTCCGAGCCGCCGCTGCCGGGCTGGGCGTCGCCGTGGGGGCGCGGGCGTCCGGGCTGGCACATCGAATGCTCGGCCATGGCAGGCAAGTATCTGGGCGAGACGTTCGACATCCATGGCGGCGGCATAGACCTGATGTTTCCCCATCACGAGAATGAGATCGCGCAAAGCGAAAGTGCCCATCACGGGCAGCCTCTCGCGAAAATCTGGATGCATAACGGCTTCCTGCAGGTGGAAGGCGAGAAAATGTCCAAGTCGCTGGGCAATTTCTTCACCATCCGCGAGCTTCTGGCCGATTGGCCGGGCGAAGTGCTGCGCTTCAACATGCTGCGCAGCCACTATCGCCAGCCGATCGACTTTACCTTGGCGGGCGTGCGCGAAAGCTGGAAGACCCTGGAGCGCTGGTATGACGTGACCGAGCCGCTGGCCAATCCCCGGCCCGATGCGCGCTTCCTGGAGGCGATCGAGGATGATCTCAACACGCCTTTGGCGATTGTATCGCTACATCAGGCCGAGCCTTTAGCCTTGGCCGGTGGACTGGGGTTCCTGGGCTTCTCGAATGTGGCGATGAAGATCACCATCAAGCCCGAGGTGGATGAGGTGGAGATCGCCGACGCCATCGCGCTGCGCCAGAAAGCGCGGGCGGAAAAGAATTTCGCGGAAAGCGACCGCATCCGCGACGCGCTTCTGGCCCGAGGGATCGTGCTGAAAGACGGCCCGCAAGGCACCAGCTGGGAGGTGAAACGGTGACCGGCGAGCGGCTTTATCTCTTCGACACCACCCTGCGCGATGGCGCGCAAACCCAGGGGGTGGATTTTTCCGTCGAGGACAAGCGCCAGATCGCGCTAGCACTGGACGCGCTGGGCATGGATTACATCGAAGGCGGCTGGCCCGGCGCCAATCCCACCGATACCGCGTTCTTTTCCGAGCGTCCGCCGCTCAAACGCGCCCGCTTCACCGCGTTCGGCATGACCAAGCGCTCGGGCCGCAGCGCCGCCAACGATCCGGCGCTGGCGCAGCTGCTGGATGCCGCCGCCGATGCGATCTGCCTGGTGGGGAAAAGCTGGGATTATCAAGTGGACGTGGCGCTGGAGATCCCCCGCGAGGAGAATATCGACAATATCGCCCGTTCGATCGAAGCGGTGCGGGCCAAGAAACGCGAAGCCCTGTTCGACGCCGAGCATTACTTCGACGGCACCAAGGCCAATCCCGATTACGCGTTCGCCTGCATCCAGGCGGCGCACGACTCGGGCGCGGCATGGATCGTGTTGTGCGACACCAATGGCGGCACCTTGCCGGAAGATGTCTATCGCATCGTCTCCGAAGTGAAAGCGAAACTGCCCGCCGCGAAGCTGGGCATTCATGCCCATAACGACACCGAACAGGCGGTGGCGGTGAGCCTGGCGGCGGTCCGCGCAGGCGCGCGGCAGATTCAGGGTACGCTCAACGGGCTGGGCGAGCGTTGCGGCAATGCCAATCTCTGTTCGCTCATTCCCAATCTGATGCTGAAAGAGCCTTACGCCTCGCATTTCGAGATCGGCGTGAGCAAGGAACAACTTTCCCGCATCACCCAGGTCTCGCGCTTGCTGGACGAGATCCTCAATCGCGCGCCCAGCCGTCACGCGCCCTATGTGGGGCCGTCGGCGTTCGCGCACAAAGGCGGGCTTCATTCCTCGGCGGTGACCAAGGACCCGCGCACCTATGAACATGTGCCGCCGGAAAGCGTGGGCAACAGCCGCAAGATACTGGTCTCGGACCAGGCCGGCCGTTCCAATGTGCTGGCGCGGCTGGCGGAACTGGGAATCGATCTCGACGCCAAGGATTCCCGCGTTTCGCGGTTGCTGGACGATGTAAAACAACGCGAATATCTGGGGTACGCCTATGACGGGGCCGAAGCCTCGTTCGAGCTTCTGGCGCGCCGGGCGCTGGGCCAGGTGCCGGATTATTTCCAGGTCGAGAATTTCAAGGTGACGGTGGACCGCCGCCGCAACGCACGTGGCGATTTCGTGACGGTTTCGGAAGGCGTGGTGAAGCTGGACGTGGCGGGCCAGAGTATCCACAGCGTCGCCACGGGAAATGGACCGGTGAACGCCCTGGACGCGGCTTTGCGCAAGGATTTGGGCCGCTATTCCGCCGCCATCAGCGATCTCAAGCTGGCCGACTATAAAGTGCGCATCCTCACCACCGGCACCGAGGCGGTGACGCGGGTGATGATCGAGAGCGTTGACGGGAAGGGGAACCGCTGGTCCACCGTGGGCGTCTCGGCCAATATCGTGGATGCCTCGTTCGAGGCCCTGACCGACTCCATCGCCTACAAGCTCTACAAGGAAGGCGTGGTTCCTTAGATTTCCCTGGTGGGAATACGGGAAAGACCGTGTAAAGCCTGCGTAAAGGCTTATTCCCCCGCCTTTCGGATGGGAGAGGAAGTCGCTATGATCCGCGCCGTTCCCGCGTCGGGGAAGGTCAAGGAGGAGGACTATATGAAGAGTTTAACCGTGATTGCCGCTGCGGCGATGCTGAGTGCATCGTTTGCGGGCGCCGCTCTGGCGCAAGGCATGGCGTCGAAAGACGATCAGATCAAAGTGGCGACATCGGCATTGCCGGCCGCTCTGCGCGATGGCGCCACCGTCATCAGCTATGACAGCAAAGGCCTGCCGCAGGTTCTGCGCCAGGGCAACAACAATATCTTCTGCGCGAACCTGTCCACCGCGGACAGCTTCAGCGTGTCGTGCCGTGGCAATGCGCTGCGCGCCGCGTCGGACTTCGCCGCCAAGGAGAAGGCCGCCGGCAAAGACGCCAAGGCGATTGCTGCCGACACCGACGCCGCTTATGCGTCAGGCCAGCTGACCCGCGCGCCCGTGGGCACCACGATCTATGGCCGCAACGGCAAGAGCGAAGCCGAAGCCCGCTCCTTGTGGGTGGTCCTTATGCCCAATGTGAAGGGCGAGGATCTGGGCCTGCCGACCAAGCGCATGAATGCGTCATCGCCCTGGATGATGCGCTCGGGCACGCCCGGCGCGCACATCATGATGCCGCAGACGGCGTCCATGGACGACATGCCGCCGCCCCCGCCAAAGGGCATGTAAGCAGCGGCTTTTGAAGCTTAAGGACACGGCGCCCCTCAAAAGGCGCCGTGTTCCGTTTCTAACGTCATGAAATCCGGCTATGATCCAATCAAGTTCATGGGCATGCCACCAAGGAGGAATGGAATGAAGAAATTGTTGATCGTGGCCGCGTTGATGTCGGCCGCTTCGCTGGTGCCGGCGCTGGCGCAAAGCAAGGATGATCTGATCGCGCAAGCCGTATCGGCGGCGCCGGAAGAATTGCGCGCGGGCGCGACCGTGGTGAATTACGACGCCAAGGGCGATCCGGTAGTGTTGCGCCAGGGCACCAACGGCATTGTCTGCACACCCAACCAGAACAAGGACAATTATTCGGTGAATTGCTACGCGCAGGTGCTGCGCGCGCAGCATGATCTGCAGGCCAAGGACAAGGCCCAAGGCAAGGACCCCAAGGCCACCGCCGCCGATGTGCAGGCCGCGATGGCATCGGGCCAGCTGCCCAAGGCGCCCTTGGGCACCACCATGTATTCGCTCTCGGGCAAGACCCAGGCCTCCGCGCGCGGCATGTGGGTGGTTCTGGTTCCCGGCATGACCGCGGAACAGACCGGCCTCCCCACCAAGCCGACGGCGGCGGGCACGCCCTGGCTGATGCGGGCGGGTACGCCTGGCGCGCATATCCATATTCCGCAGGCTCCGCCGGCGGGGTGAGCCACGACGCCGAAGGCGTCAAAACGGTCCGGTGGACCGTTTTGAGTGGCGAACGCCGCGAGCTTGAGCGAGCGGCAGGGTGTTGATCGAGGTTGAGAAACGGATCACGGCGAAAGCCGTGGTCCGTTTCTATTTGTCCAGACAGTCTTTGAGGATTTTCAGCGCTGCATCAGGCCCTTCGGCTAGGTGATAGAGCTTGAAAATCGTGTCGCGGGCAAAGCCCCGCTCGACGATGGCGCGCAGCATGGTATCGAGCGGGTCGAAATAGCCATCCACATTCACCACCACGATGGGCTTTTGATGCACGCCCAGTTGGGCCTCGGTCGCGACCTCGAAGAATTCATCGAGGGTACCAAGCCCTCCGGGCAGCACCAGGAAGGCATCCGCCATCTTGAGCATCAGCGCCTTGCGCTCCTGGATATGGGGCGTGACGATGAGCTTTTCTTCCTCCGAAATGGGCGGCTCCAGCGCCTGAAGGAAGGCGGGAATGATGCCTTGCACCTGCGCGCCGCCGCCCTGGGCCGCCTTGGCCACGTCGCCCATCAGGCCGTTGCCGCCGCCGCCGAACACCAGCGACCAGCCCGCCTTGGCGATACCCGCGCCCACCGTGCGCGCCGCCTCGCGGAAGCGGGGATCGCGGCCGAAAGAGGAGCCGCAGAAGACGCAAATGGCGTGTGTTTTCTTTTCCATGCCGCTATTGGGGTTGCGTGGGAGGCGTCCTCTACCTAAACAGGTCTGACTTTTTTTCAAGAGCGCGGGCCAAACGGCCCGAGCAGCGTTTCCTGACGCGTCATTCATGATGGAGATTTCCGTGCCGCGGCGGCACCTGATATTCTGGCTGATTATCATTTGCGTGATCGCGGCGATCGCACTCATCGCGGGTTATATGACCTTCGGTGGCGCCAATATGGGACGATAGACAGCGATGGCTCCCCGTTCGGTGGTCGAGGAAGGCGATGGCGCGCCGTCGTTCCGGCCGCTTTGGACCCTGATGCCCTATCTCTGGCCCAAGGGAAGGCCCGATCTGCGCGCCCGCGTGATGGTCTCCATTGTTTTCCTGGTCCTGGCTACGGGCTTCACCAGCGTCTCGCCCTTGATCTTCGGCTGGTCGGTGGACCGACTCAGGCCGACCCCCGCCAATATCGCCATCGGCACGGTTGTTTCCCTGATCGCGGCCTATGTGATCTCGCGCATCCTGATGCAGTCCTTCGCGCAGTTGCGCGACGGCATTTTCGCCCAAGTGCAATATCACGCCATGCGCGAGGTGGCGGTCAAGACCTTCGCCCATGTCCATACCCTCTCGCTGCGCTTTCATCTGGAACGCAAGACCGGCGGGCTTTCGCGCGTCATCGAGCGCGGCACCAAAGGCATCGACACGCTTTTGTCCTTCGCCTTGTTCAGCATCTTTCCCACCATTCTGCTGCTGGCTTTTTACAGCGCGATCCTGCTGATCGAGCTCAATGTCTGGGTGGCGATCTCCACCATCATCATGGTGGTCGCCTATGTCTGGTTCACGTTCTGGATCACCCGCTGGCGCATCCAGTTCCGCCGCGAGATGAACCAGTCCGACACCGACGCCAACACCAAGGCGGTGGACTCGCTGCTCAACTTCGAGACCGTCAAATATTTCAACAACGAGACGCACGAGACGCGGCGCTATGACGTCTCGATGGAGAAATTCTCCCGCGCCTCGATCCAGTCGCAGATCTCGCTGTCCTACCTGAACACCGGCCAGGCGGCGATCATGGCGTTCGGCCTGGGCGCGGTGATGATCTTGACCGCGATCGGCATTTCCCAAGGCCAATTCTCCATCGGCTTGTTCGTGGCCGGCAACGCCATCCTGATTCAGCTCTATCAGCCGCTGAATCTTCTGGGCACGGTCTATCGCGAGATCACGCAAGGTTTGGTGGACATGGAAGCCATGTTCCGCCTCTTGAACCAACCCCAGGAAGTGACGGACAAGCCGGGCGCCAAGCCCCTGATCGTCAGGGGCGGCGAGATCCGCTTCGACAATGTGGTGTTCAACTACGATCCCGAGCGCACGGTGCTCAAAGGCATCAGCTTCACCGTCCCTGCCGGAAAGACCGTGGCGGTGGTAGGCCCGTCGGGGGCGGGCAAATCCACCATCAGCCGCATCCTCTACCGCTTCTATGACATCCGCGAAGGCAGCGTGACGATTGACGGCCAGGATATCCGCGACGTGACGCAGGCCTCCTTGCGTGCCGCCATCGGCATCGTTCCCCAGGACACGGTGCTGTTCAACGACACGGTGCGCTACAACATCGCCTATGGCCGGATCGGCGCCAGCGAAGCCGAGATCCGCGAGGCGGCGGCCCTGGCCCAGATCGACAAATTCATCGTCGAACTGCCGCAAGGCTATGAGTCCATGGTGGGCGAGCGCGGCCTGAAACTCTCCGGCGGCGAGAAACAGCGCGTCGCCATCGCCCGCACCATTCTCAAAAATCCCCCCATCCTTCTGCTGGATGAGGCGACCAGCGCGCTCGACACCGGGACCGAGCGCGAGATTCAGGGCGCGCTCAGCGACGTCTCAAGGGGTCGGACCACGCTGGTGATCGCGCACCGGCTTTCCACCGTGATCGACGCCGACGAGATATTGGTGCTGGATCATGGCCGCATCATCGAGCGGGGACGGCATTCGCAATTGCTGGCCATGAACGGCCATTATGCTTCGATGTGGAACAAGCAGCGCGAAGCCGCCGCGGCGCGCGAGAAATTGAAGGCAGTCGAAAATGATCCGGACGTGGCGCCCGGCATCGCGAAGGCAGTCCCCGTTTAGGCGCGGGTCTTTAGATGATCTCGACCCGGTCCACTTCGACACCCTTATTCCCTTGACGGGTCGAGTAGCGAATCCGCTGATCCGGTTCGACGGCCTGCACCCCCGAGCGGCGAAGCGCCGAGGCATGCAGATAGATGTCGCCCGAACCGCTGTCCGGCATCACAAAGCCGAAGCCCTTCTGGTCGTTGAAGAACTTGACCTTGCCTTCCACCATCGGGCCGGACGGGCCGGTGTCGCGGGAATGGCCACGGCCGCCGAACCGGTCGCCGCCGCCGAAACGGTCGCCGCCACCAAACCGGTCGCCGCCGCCGAACCTGTCGCCGCCGCCAAATCTGTCGCCCCCGAAGTCGCGCCGCGGTCCCCGCGACGGCGCTTCGGCGGTCGAGAGGTCCACATTATGAACGCTGACCACTTGCAAGCCGCGCGGGCTGTCGGTGAGGTCGCAGACGATGGTGGCGCCTTGCGGCACCTCGCTGTGACCGGCCGCCTGCAGCGCCGATGCGTGACAGAAGGCGTCGCCGCCATTGTCCAAAGTTATAAAGCCGTAGCCTTTGGTCGCGTTGAACCACTTCACCTTGCCCGTCGCGGAAGTTTGCGCGAGGGACCGGGACCCATCGTTGTCGTATTGTGCCATTTGAACCGACGCCACACCCAAGCCGGTTGATACGCGAACGCCCCCACGTCCGGCTGCGAGCAGGGCGTATTGCCGTATGATGACTATAGAAACAGGAAACTCGCAAGCGAGGCTAAGCCTCTGGTTGCGCTGCAAAAACGAGGGCATTCGTCACGTTGCACCGCAAAATATGCTTGACTTTCAAGGGGTCACCCCCGATATAGCGCTTATCCCCGGCCGACCGCACAGGGCTTTTGGCTTCATCGCCGGGATTTTTTGAACCCTCCGTTCCCTCCAATGTGCGTGGAAGACGGCAACAGCCGTTTCCTGGGCCCCTTCCATATGGGTGCCGCGGGTCTTCCGGTTTTAAGGACTACAGTGACTGACTTAAGTTTCGCCGCGCTTGGCATTGCCGAGCCGATCCTCCGCGCCTTGGCGGCGGAGAATTACACCAACCCCACGCCAATCCAGGCGCGCGCCATCCCGGCATTGCTGGCAGGGCGCGATCTTCTGGGCATCGCCCAGACCGGCACGGGCAAGACCGCCGCGTTCGGCTTGCCCTTGCTGCAAAAACTTTCCACGGGCCATGTGCCACCCCGCCCGCGCGAGGCCAAGGCGCTGATATTGGCGCCCACGCGCGAGCTGGCGCTGCAGATCGAGGACAGTCTTCGGACCTATGGCCGCTTCTTGAATCTCCGCCGCGCGGTGATTTTGGGCGGCGTGAGCCAGAACCCGCAGATCGCCACCATGAAAAACGGCGTGGACATTCTGGTGGCGACGCCGGGAAGGTTGCTCGATCTGGTGCAGCAGAAGCATGTCCGGCTCGATGCCGTTTCCGTGCTGGTGGTGGACGAAGCCGACCGCATGCTGGACATGGGCTTCATCCGCGACGTGCGCAAGATCGTGGGTTATCTGCCCAGGGAGCGGCAATCCATGCTGTTCTCGGCCACCATGCCCGACGATATCGCCCGTCTGGTGGGCGATATGTTGAAGAATCCCGAGCGCGTGGAAGTCGCGGCGCAGGGAAAGACCGCCGACCGCATCGAGCAGGGCCTCTATCATGTGCCCGCGATGCAGAAGCGCGAATTGCTGCGCCGGCTGTTGGGCGACCTGGCGATGAACCGTGTGATCGTCTTTACCCGCACCAAGCATGGCGCCAACAAGGTGGGCGAGCATCTTGACAAACATGGCGTGGCCACCGCGACCATCCACGGCAACAAGAGCCAGAATGCGCGCCAGCGGGCGCTGGAATCCTTCAAGGCGGGCAAGACCCGCGTGTTGGTCGCCACCGACATCGCCGCCCGCGGCATCGATATCGACGACATCTCCCATGTGGTGAATTTCGAGCTGCCCAACGAGCCGGAATCCTATATCCATCGCATCGGCCGCACCGCGCGGGCGGGAGGCGCCGGCATCGCCATTTCCTTCTGCGATCCGTCCGAGAGAGCCTATCTGCGCGATATCGAGAAACTCACCCGCGCACCCATCCGGGTATTGACGCATGATCTGCCGCCCTTGACCGAAAGCGAATTCAAGCCTCAAGCGCCGCAGCCGCATCGCCATGGCGGCAAGCCGTCCAAGCCCAAGCGGAACGGTTCGCGCCCGCATTGGCGCAGGAACAAAGACAAAAAGCGGGATGCGGCTTAAACTGCCCTGCGGATTCTAATGGAGCACCGGCCAGGAAAAGTGCGGCCCCCAGCGCATTGATGATGCAAGATGAGGGGCCGAACTTTTCCGTCCGGCCGTGCGACAAAGAAAAATGAGCGACACGCTCGCCAGGCCAGTTCTTTTGCACGACAGCCGCGTGGACAATCGTTTCGCGCGGCTGCCGGGCGACTTTTACACCAAGATGGGCGCCGAGTGCGTGGGCGAGGCCCCGCGCCTGATCCACGCCAATGAAAAAGCCGCGCGGCTGATCGGGCTCGATCCGATTTTCTTACGCGATCCGCTGTTCAGGGAAATCTTCTCGGGCCGCGTGCCGTTCCCCGGCGGCGAGCCGCTGGCCATGGTCTATTCCGGCCATCAGTTCGGCCAATGGGCGGGCCAATTGGGCGATGGCCGCGCGCTTCTGATCGCTCAGCTGCGCAATCCGGACGGGCAATTATGGGACGTGCAGCTGAAGGGCTCGGGGCTCACGCCTTATTCGCGCTTCGGTGACGGCCGGGCGGTGATGCGCTCCACCATCCGCGAATATCTGGGCAGCGAAGCGGTGGCGGGGCTTGGCATTGCCTCCAGCAGCGCGCTCGCCATCATCGCCAACGGAGAAACGGTCAGACGCGAGGTAGCGGAGCCGGGCGCCATCCTCACCAGGCTGGCGCGCTCGCATATCCGCTTTGGCCATTTCGAGCATTTCCATTATGCCGGCAAGCTTGAACAGGTGCGTCTGCTGGCCGATCATGTGATCGACGAATATTTCCCGGACTTGGTGGGCGATCATGGCGGCTGGTTTGGCGAAGTGGTGAAACGCACCGCCCGGCTGATGGCCGAGTGGCAGGCGGCGGGCTTCGCCCATGGCGTGATGAACACCGACAATATGTCCATCCTGGGCCTCACCCTGGATTACGGCCCCTATGGCTTCATGGACGCTTATGATCCCGATTTCATCTGCAATCATACCGATGAGACGGGACGCTATTCCTTTGCCAACCAGCCGGGCATCGGACTGTGGAATCTGAAGGCGCTGGCGGTGGCGCTGTCCAGCCTGATCGAAAGCGATAGGTTGGCGGAGAAGCTCGAGACGTATGAATTGCATTTCGTGGAGCATTACCGGACCCGCATGCGCGCCAAGCTGGGGCTGGTGCGCAAGGACGAAGGCGATGACCGGCTGATCGGCGCGTTGCTGGCGCTGATGATCAAAGGGCGCGCCGATTACACCCTGACATTCCGCGGGCTTTCCGATCCGGGCGAGCATTGGCTGTCCCTGTTCGGCGATGTCCGCGCCGAAGCGGCGCAATGGCTCGGCCAATACCGGACCCGCATGAAGAGCGAAGGCGACCAGGGCGCCGCCATGAACCGCGCCAATCCCAAATATGTCTTGCGCAACTGGGTGGCCGAGACCGCCATCCGCGCGGTGGAAGACCGGGACGATGCCGGGCCCTTGGACCGCATCCTGCGCCTGGTGCAAAGCCCCTATGACGAGCATCCCGGCAACGAGGCTTTGGCGCAGCCGCCCGCGGAGGAATATTGCGGCCTTTCCGTCTCCTGCTCTTCGTAAAAGCCCATTTTGACGCGGGAAAATTGGTGGCAGGCAGGGTCCCAACCGATTATGGTCCGGCCGCCATGGAACCCTTCAAGAAGCTCGACGGCGTCGCCGCTCCCCTCGACATGATCAATGTCGACACCGACATGATCATCCCCAAGCAATTCCTCAAAACCATTCACCGCACCGGGCTGGGCAAGGCCCTGTTCGACGAGCTGCGCTATAACGAAGACGGCAGCGAGAAACCCGACTTCGTGCTCAACAAGCCGGCCTATCGCGAGGCGCGCATTCTGGTGGCGGGCGAGAATTTCGGCTGCGGTTCGTCGCGCGAGCATGCGCCCTGGGCGCTCTTGGATTTCGGCATACGCTGCGTGATTGCGCCCAGCTTCGCCGACATTTTCTATAACAACTGCTTCAAGAACGGCATCCTGCCCATCAAGCTGCCCCAGGAGATCGTGGACAAGCTGCTCGACGACGCCAGCCGCGGCTCCAACGCGCGCATCTCCGTTGATCTCGAAGCCAAGGAGATTCGCGGCCCCGATGGCGGCATGGTGAAGTTCGAAGTGGATGAATTCCGCCGCCAATGCCTGCTCCATGGCTGGGACGATATCGGCCTCACCTTGCGCGATGAAGACAAAATCTCGGCATATGAGAAGCGTCATAAACACGACGCGCCTTGGGTCTAGCGAACATGCACAATATCCTTGTCACGCCGGGCGACGGCATCGGCCCTGAAGTGATGGACGCGACCAGGCGGGTGCTCGACTGGTACGCCAAGAACCGCAATTTCGCTTTCCATATCGAGGAAGGCCTGGTGGGTGGGGTGGCGTTCGAGAAGACCGGACGGCCCGATCCCGACGTCACCGTCGAGAAAGCCCGGCGCGCCGACGCGGTGCTGTTCGGCGCGGTGGGCGGGCCCAAATGGGACAAATTGCCATTCGCGCAGAAGCCGGAGCGGGGCCTCCTTCGCCTGCGCAAGGATCTGGAACTGTTCGCCAATTTGAGGCCCGCGCTGTGCTTCGATGCCTTGAAGGACGCCTCCACCTTGAAGCCCGAGATCGTTTCGGGCCTGGACATATTGATCGTGCGCGAATTGACCGGCGGGGTCTATTTCGGCGAGCCCAAACAAACCACCACGCTGGCGGACGGCCAGAAGCGCGCGGTGGATACCCAGGTTTACACCACGGGGGAAATCACCCGCATCGCCAAGGTCGCGTTCGAGCTTGCGCGGCTCAGGAGCAAGCGCGTCGCCTCGGCCGAGAAATCCAATGTGATGGTGACGGGCGTGTTGTGGCGCGAAGTGGTCAGCGAGGTTCACGCCAAGGAATTTCCCGACATCGCATTGAGCCATGTTCTGGCCGACAATTGCGCCATGCAGCTGGTGCGCAATCCCAAGCAATATGACGTGATCGTCACCGACAATCTGTTTGGCGATGTCTTGTCGGACGAAGCGGCGCAATTGACCGGCTCAATCGGCATGCTGCCGTCCGCCTCGCTGGGCGCCAAGATCAACGGAAGGCAGGCGGCGCTCTATGAGCCCATCCATGGCAGCGCGCCCGACATCGCGGGCAAGGGCCTGGCCAACCCGATCGCCGCGATCCTCTCTTTCGCCATGTGCCTGCGCTATTCCTTCGGCCGGGTGGACGACGCAAGCCTGCTGGAGAAGGCGGTGGAACGCGTGTTGGCGGAAGGCTACCGCACCGGCGACATCATGCAGCCGGGCATGATCAAGGTGGGCACGGACGAAATGACCGGCGCGATCCTGAAGGCGCTAGATTTTCTTGTGAGCAAAGCGAACTAGGAGCCAGAGGCGTCCATTCATGGATGGCCGGGTCGTGAAGTTTGTCCTCGGGCCGCGCTTCGCGTGGTCCCGGGGGCCCGGCCATGGTGGAAAGTTTCTCAGCAGCTTTTACTTCTCCGACCACATGCGGGTAAGGTTGTGGGAGACCACTTCCAGGCGCACCCGGCTGGCCCAGTCCATCTTCAAGCCTTCCAGCGCCAGCACGTCTTGAATCTCATAGAGAAGATTGCGCTCGCGCTCCTCGGGGATGAGGCTTTCGATGAAGGTGATGGAGACAAGGCGCACGCCCGCCGTCACCGGCCTCACTTCGTGCAGCAGCGTGGAGGGATAGACAAAGGCTTCGCCCGGCTGGCCTTTGACGGGGATGGGCAGGGTGCCCACATGCAGCACCAATTCGCCGCCCTGATAGCTGGCCGGATCGTTGAGAAACACCGTGCAGGAAAGATCCGAGCGCAGCTGAAACGCGCCCGTCGGCTGCACGATGTTCATGTAAGCGACATCGGCATGGGCGCCGTATTTCATTCCCGGCTCGTAGCGGGAGAGCAGTGGCGGGGCGATCATCTTGGGAAAGGCGAAATCGCGGAACGGACGGGAGCGCTGGAAGGCGTCCAGCACAATCTGCGCCGACTCGGCGTAACGGGGGTCGCGGCGGTCGGCCTGCAGGTTTACCTTGGTGGTGTTGTTGGGGTTGGAAAGCCTGCCCTCGAGGAAGGTCAATTCCCCCGCCAGATGGGTCAGACGGGCCACTTCCGCCGGATTCAAAAAACCACGCAATTCCTGGAACATAGGCCCCCTCTTGAGCTGTTAAGCAGACCATAACATGGGGCCGGATAGCGGCCCATGCGGCGAAAACGGGCGAAACTTTCCGTAAGGGTGAGAAATCTGTTGCCGCCGACATGGACGACAGTTAATGATCCTGCCCGTCTCTGACAGCGATTGGCGACAATTGTGAGCGACTTGGCCGTTAATAAAACCCCGAGCGCCACAAGGGAAAATGCCTCATTGCGTGCGCTTGTTACGACCGGCCATAAGCTGCCGGAAAGTATCGCGTGCCATGATCTCCGCCAGGCTCATGGCCGCGATTTTGTCATGCTCTAAGCACAGGACCTGCTGATGTCGGTGAGTGAGTTTCTTCCGTCCGTAAGCCGCAACGCGATTGCGACACGCGCCTCCTCGCGCAGCCGTCTTCTGTGGGGCGCGGTGGCGGTCGTGCTGTTGGCGGGCTTGGCCTGGTTCGGCTGGGGTTTCATGTTTCCCGCGAAGAAGCATGCCCCGCCGCCCCCGCCGGTGCGAACCGCGCGAGCGTTGAAACAGGACGTCACGGTGGTTCAACACACCGTGGGCACCGTGGTGTCGCCCGACATGCTGCAAGTCACCGCCCAGGTCACCGGCATGCTGCTCAAGGCCAATTTCCAGGAAGGCCAACTGGTGCACAAAGGCGATCCTCTGTTCGAGATCGATCCCAGGCCGTTCCAGGCCGCCTTGGCGCAAGCCCAGGGCCAGCTTGCCAAGGATTCGGCCACGCTCGCCGGAGCGCGCGTCGATCTCAAGCGCTACCAGACGCTGCTCGGCGCCAACGCCATCTCCAAACAGATAGTGGACGACGAGACCGCCACCGTCGCGCAGGATGAAGGCGTGGTTCAGGCCGACGAGGCCGCGGTCAACACCGCCAAGATCAACCTGGGCTATACCCAGATCATCTCGCCCATCGACGGCAAGACCGGCCCGTTGATGATTCAGCCCGGCAATGTGGTGAACTCCACGGGCTCGGCGGCGCCGCTCGTCAACATCACCCAGGTCCAGCCCATCAAGCTCTCGTTCTTCCTGCCGCAAAACCAGCTCACACAAATTCAGAACCAAATGGCGACGGGCAACCTCTCGGCGATCGTGGCGATGCCCGGCGCTCCAGGCGGGCAGGAAAAAGCCAAGGTGGATTTCATCTCCAACGCGGTGGGCGCCAACACCGGCACCATCGAATTGCGCGCCACTTTCGCCAACGCGGATATGCGGTTGGTGCCGGGCCAGAATGTGGATGTCGGGGTCACCATCAAGGATATCCCAGGCGCCACGGTGGTGCCGCGCGATGCCGTCAATCTTGGACCTGACAGGGCTTACGTTTATGTCGTGGATGAAGACAATCTCGTGTCGTCCAAGACCGTCCACATCTTGAACGACGATGGCGTGAATGATGCCATCGACGGCGACGTTCATCCCGGCGATCAAGTGGTTGTGGAGGGGCAGCTGCGCATCATTCCGGGCAGCAAAGTGCAGATCCGTAAAAACCGGCCGGCGGGGGCACCCGGTCCCAACTCCGACATGCCGTCATGAACGTCTCGAAAATTTTCATTGAAAGGCCGGTCTTCACCACGCTGCTGATGGCGGCCTTGGTGATTTTCGGCTTGTTCGGCTATTCCACCTTGCCGGTCAGCGAATTGCCGCCGGTGGATTTCCCCACGATCTTCGTGTCGGCTGGTCTGCCGGGCGCCGATCCTTCGACCATGGCGTCCTCGGTGGCCACGCCGCTGGAAAGCCAATTCTCGACTATTCCCGGCGTCACTTCGATGACGTCGCAAAGTTCACTGGGCCGTACCCAGATCGTCATCCAGTTCGACCTGGACCGCAACATTGACGGCGCGGCGATGGATGTGTTGGCCGCGATTCAGTCGGCAATCCGCCAATTGCCGGTGAACATGCCGTCGCCGCCTACCTTGCGCAAAGTCAATCCCGCCGACGCGCCCATTTTCTTTGCGGCAATCCAGTCGGATTCCATGCCGCTTTATGAGTTGGACAAATTCGCGGAAAATCTGCTCGGCCGCCAGCTCTCCACCTTGAGCGGCGTGGCCCAGGTCAATGTGCAGGGCGCTGCCGCCTTTGCGGTGCGCCTGCAAGTGGATCCCACCGCGCTTTCCGCCCGCAATATCGGCATCGATCAGGTGGCGCAGGCGGTGCAGGCCGCCAATGTGGACGCCAATACCGGCCAGCTCAACGGCCCAAGCCAGGCGACCCTGATCCACGTCAATGGACAAATGTCCGACGCGGCGCATTGGAACAAGCAGATCATCGCCTTCCGCAATGGGGCACCGGTGCGCATCCAGGACATTGGCCGCGCCATCGATTCCTACCAGAATATCTACGCGGCGAGCTGGTTCAACGGCAAGCGCGCCATCGTTCTGTCGGTACAGCGCCAGCCTGGCTCCAACACGATCCAGATCGTGGACGAGATCAACCAGGTGCTGCCCCGCTTCGTCGCATCGATGCCGAAATCGGCGCACCTCACCGTGTTCTATGACCGCAGCCAATCCATCCGCAATGCGGTCAATGACGTGCAGACCACCCTGATCATCGCCGGCTTGCTGGTGGTGGCGGTGATCTTCCTGTTCCTGCGCACGCTGTCGGCCACCATCATCCCATCCCTGGCGCTGCCTATCACGGTGATCGGCACCTTTGCCGCGATGGCCTTTCTGGGCTTCAGCCTGGACAATCTCTCGCTGATGGCCTTGACGCTGTCGGTGGGTTTCGTGGTGGATGACGCCATCGTGATGCTGGAGAATATCGTCCGCCACATCGAGGAGGGCATGGAGCCGCGCGAGGCCGCTTTCAAGGGCTCGCAGGAAATCGCCTTCACCATCCTCTCCATGACCATGTCGCTGGCGGCGGTGTTCATCCCGGTGATGTTCATGGGCGGCATGATCGGCCGGCTGCTGCACGAATTCGCCGTCACCATCGTCTCGGCGATCCTGGTTTCGGGCCTGATTTCGGTGACCCTCACGCCCATGCTGTGCTCGCGCTTCCTCAAGCCTGGCAAGAGCAGCGAGCACGGCAAGTTCTACCAAGTGACCGAGAACGCGATTAACAGCGTCCAGCGCGGCTACGCCCGTTCGCTCAAATGGGGCATGCGGCACAAGCCCGTCATATTGGGCCTGTTCGTGGCGAGCCTGGTGGCCACGGTCGTGATGTTCTTGAACAGCAAGACGGACTTCATCCCGTCCGAGGATACCGGCCAGATCAATGTCAACACCGAGGCAGCCGACCGCACCTCGTTCGAGCAGATGGTCAAGTACCAGACCCAGCTGCAGAACATTGCCAGGCAAGATCCCAATATCCGGGACGTGATGTCATCGGTCGGCAATGGTGGTCCGCGTTCGGGGCCCAATGTCGGCGGCATGCAGCTCGTGCTCAAGCCGCGCAGCGAGCGCGACAAAAGCGCTGATGAGCTCATCCAGGAGCTTCGGCCGAAATTTGCCAGAGTGATGGGTGTCAACGCTTTCATGCAGAATCCACCCGTGATCCGGGTGGGCGGCGGCGGCTCCAAATCGCTGTATCAATATGTGCTGCAAGGCACCGACATGGTTCAGCTGCAGAAGACCGCGACCCAGCTGACGACCGAATTGTCTCACATGGCGGGCTTCGCCGATGTCACCAACGACATGGACTTCACCAGCCCCTCGGTCGAAGTGAAGATCGACCGCGACCAGGCCGCCATTCACGGCGTCTCAATCTCGTCCATCGAAACGGCGCTGGGCGCGGCCTTTGGCGGCGAGCAGATCTCGGTGATTTACGCCACCGACGCGGAATATTGGGTGATGCTGGAATTGACGCCGCAATATCAGCACGACATCAACGATATGGGGCTGCTCTATATCTCGTCCAGCGGCGTGAATGGCTCGTCGGGTTCAGGCGGCATCGTGCCCAATGCCACGCCCACCACGGGCTCGACCGGCACCGCCGCCATCAATCCGGTGGTGCCGCTCACTGCGGTCACCACGCTGCAGCCCGGCACCCAGGCGCTGGCGGTCAACCATCTGGGCCAGCTCCCGGCGGTCACCATCTCATTCAACTTGATCAACGGCTACTCGCTGTCGGACGCGGTTTCGGAAATGGATGAGGCACGTGATGCGATCGGTGTGCCGCTCACGATTTATGGCACCTTCCAGGGCCAGGCCCAGGCGTTCCAGCAATCCATGGGCAATATGGGCGTGCTGCTCACCATCGCCATCATCACGGTCTATATCATCCTGGGCATTCTGTATGAGAGCTTCATTCACCCGCTCACCATCCTCTCCGGACTGCCTTCGGCGGCGGTGGGCGCGCTGATCACCTTGAAACTGTTTGGCATTCCTCTCAGCCTTTATGCCTTTGTCGGCATGATCATGCTGATCGGCATCGTCAAGAAGAACGCCATCATGATGATCGACTTCGCCCTCCATCGCGAGCGCGGCGCGGAAAAGGCCTCACCCGAGGACGCCATTTACGAGGCAGCGCTGGTGCGCTTCCGTCCCATCATGATGACTACGATGGCGGCGCTTTTCGGCACACTGCCGGTGGCGATCGGCATCGGCGCCGGTTCCGAAGCGCGCCAGCCTCTGGGCCTGGCAGTGGTGGGCGGCTTGATCCTGTCCCAGGCGCTGACGCTGTACATCACGCCGGTGATCTATGTGTATCTGGATATGGCCGGAAAGAAGGTCGCCAATTGGCAGCCCGGCAAGCGCCGCGACCCACGCCGGCACTCCGGTGGTCACGAGCCCCATCCGGCGCCCGCCGAGTAAGCGGCACCTTTCTCGCCTCGCTTGACGAGAGGCCGCAAGAAAACGCGGGCTGTTGCCTTACCCTCGCAGTTGCAACATAAAGCGCCGTATCCTTCCCAGGCCTGTTTGGATGTCTGTGCCCTTCCGCCGCCTGCTGGTGGCCAATCGCTCGGAAATCGCCATCCGCGTGTTCCGCGCCGCCACCGAGCTGGGGATTTCCACCGTCGCGATCTATGCCGAGGAGGACAAGCTTTCCCTCCACCGCTTCAAGGCGGACGAGGCCTATCTGATCGGCAAGGGCATGGGCCCGGTCGAGGCCTATCTTTCGATTGACGAAATCTTGCGGGTGGCGCGCGAAGCCAAGGTGGACGCCATCCATCCCGGCTATGGCCTTCTCTCGGAAAGCCCGGAATTCGCCGATGCCTGCGCCAAGGCGGGATTCAACTTCATCGGCCCGTCGCCAGAAACGCTGCGCGTCCTGGGCAACAAGGTGGACGCCCGCAATCTGGCGGTGAAGATGGGCGTGGCCGTGATGCCGGCCAGCCCGCCCTTGCCGGACGATCCGCAGCAGGTGAAGCGGCTTGCCCGCGAAGTGGGCTATCCCGTGATGCTCAAGGCATCCTGGGGCGGCGGCGGGCGGGGCATGCGTCCCATCGAAAGCGAAGCGGCGCTGCTTGACGCCGTGTTCACCGCACGGCGCGAAGCCAAGGCCGCTTTCGGCAAGGACGAAGTCTACCTCGAGAAGCTGGTGGTCCGCGCCCGCCATGTCGAGGTGCAGGTGCTGGGCGACAGCGCCGGCACCCTGGTCCATCTCTATGAGCGCGACTGCTCCATCCAGCGCCGCAACCAGAAAGTGATCGAACGCGCGCCCGCGCCCTATCTCGATCCTGCCACGCGCCAGGCCTTGTGCGAGGCCGCGCTTAAGATCGCCCGCGGCACGGATTATGTGGGCGCGGGCACGGTGGAATTCCTGCTCGATGCCGATACCGGCAAATTCTATTTCATCGAGGTCAACCCCCGCATCCAGGTCGAGCACACCGTCACCGAAGTGGTGTGCAATCTCGACATCGTCAATGCCCAGATTCGTATCGCTGAGGGAAAGCGCATCGGCGTCATGGGCGCGGACGGCGCCTATGAGACCGGCATCCCGCCCCAGGACCAGATCGCCGCGCGCGGCCATGCCCTGCAATGCCGCATCACCACCGAGAATCCGGAGAATAATTTCATTCCCGATTATGGCCGCATCATCGCCTATCGCGGCGCCGCCGGCTTCGGGCTGCGCATTGACGGCGGTACCGCCTATTCCGGCGCGGTGGTGACACGCTGGTACGATCCGCTGCTGGAAAAAGTCACCGCCTGGGCCGCCACGCCCCAGGAGGCCATCGCCCGCATGGACCGGGCCTTGCGCGAATACCGCATCCGCGGCGTCGCCACCAATCTGGCCTTTCTGGAAGCGGTGCTGGCCCAGCCAAAATTCCGCGCCAACGATTATACCACCCGCTTCATTGACGAGACGCCTGAGCTGTTTCATCTGCCGGCGCGGCGCGACCGCGCCAGCAAGCTTTTGACCTATGTCGCCGATGTGACGGT
>Ga0182024_10007893_pt1 | contig 22772 bp, 16 predicted proteins | sample P32metaG_FD_120480 | JGI IMG/M metagenome (GOLD analysis project Ga0182024, IMG submission 120480) | Permafrost microbial communities from Stordalen Mire, Sweden - P3-2 metaG (Illumina Assembly) | ecosystem: Environmental > Terrestrial > Soil > Wetlands > Permafrost | place: Sweden: Stordalen... | reverse complement strand
GTGCCGGCGCACGCGATCGTCGGCAGCTGCGCGCTCGAGCGCTTCGACGCGCGGATCCTCGACCTGCAGGAGATCCTCGAAGCCGGCGACGAGGCCGCGCTCGAGCGGGCCGGCGAGAGGCTGGCCGGCGTGATCGCGCCGCCGCTATCCCAACACCGCTAGGCGGCGGCGCCAAAGTGGCGGACGCGCAGGTAGCAGCGGTTTCCCTCGCCGGCGACCGCGGCCAGGTAGCCCTCGGCCGCAACGTCAACGTCGCGGACCCAGAGCGCCGCCGATGGCACGCCGTCAAAGAGCGGGCGCCGCGGGCGTACGTCGATCTGCTCGAACGGCAGTGCGAGCCCGACCCCGAGCAGCTTCGAGAGCGCCTCCTTGCGAGACCACAAGCGGCACAGCGCCCGCCTGCGGGCGGCCTCCGGGAGCAGCGCCAGTTGCTCGCGCTCGCCCGCACAGCACACGTACGCGGCCAGTCCCTCGTCGGCCTCCGGGCGATCCTCGCGCTCGATGTCGACCCCCACCGGCCGCCGAGCGGCCGCGCACGCGACCCACGCGCCGGCATGGGCGATGCTGACATGCAGGCCGAGGCTTTCGCTCACGATCGGCCGCCCGCCAGCATCCCGGCCGACGGCCGCGCTCTGCGGGTCCACGCCGGCCCGCTGGGCCACGAGCCGTGCGAGCGCGGCCTGCGCGACCACAGACCGCCGCCAGTCCTCAGCACGGCGGCCGGAGGGCGCGGCGGGATCGCAGCGCAGCAGCGCGCACGCCGCCTGCAGCCCCAGGGGACCGCCTTCGGCAACCTCGACAAACCACAGATCGACGCGCTCAGCACCGCTGAGCCGTTGCAAAAGGCCGCGCAGCGGGTAGGAACTCCACCTGCCGAAGGCGTTTTCGTGCCCGTTCACCTCGGGTAGAATCGCGCAGCTCAAGGAGCGTGTGTGAGTGACTTCTGGAACAGGACGAGCCAGTTCTTCAGCAAACACGACCGGCCTGGCCTCGCTGGCCGTGCGCAGGGTTGCCGCCGAGCGCCCCGACGAGGCGGCGCTCGAGGTCGACGGCGAGGCCGTCAGCTATAGCCAGCTGAACGCGGAGGCCGACAGCCTCGCCGCGGTGATCGTCGAACACGGCGGTTCGATCGGCGACCGCGTCGCGCTGCGTGCCAACGCCACTCACGCGATCGCCGTCGGCTTCCTGGCGATCCAGCGCGCCGGCATGACCGCCGTGCAGGTCGACCCGACGGCGCCGCACGACCGTGTACAGACGATCCTGGCGGATGTCGAGGCCGAGATCCTGCTCACAGACGTGGATGGCGATGAAGCCATTCCGGTTCGCTGCCTCAACCCTCTCGCATCGGCCACGGGCGCCGACCCAGCGCCAGTTGACCGCGACCGCCCCGAGATCGCCTCGATCGTCTTCACGTCGGGATCGACCGGCGTGCCGAAGGGCATCATGATCGGCCGTAAGCAAACCGACGACGGCCTGGCGCACATGCCGGCGATTCCCGGCCTCGACCGGGGGGTCCGCATCGGCGGGATCGTCGGTGGCACGGTCGGCTACGTCGAGCGGCTGATCGAAGCCTCTCTCTACCGCGAGTCGACGCTCGTCGCCTTCGAGATCCGCCGCCACGGCATCGTCCCGCTCGGTTCGTGGCTGCAGCACGAGCGGATCGCCGCGATCTCGACAGTCCCGACCGTGCTGCGCTCGCTGCTCGCCACGCTCTCACCCGAGCAGCGCTTTCCGGATCTGCGCCTGATCATCCTCACCGGCGAGACCACAACCTGGGAGGACATCGTCGAGTTCCGCCGCCACCTCAGCGAGGAGGCGATCATCATCAACGCCTTCGGGCTCACCGAAACGGGGTCGATCGCGGCGCTCTACATCACCAGCGAGATGCCGGCCGAGAGCGGTCCGCTGCCAGCCGGGATCCTCTCGCCGCTGGCGACCACGACGATCGTCGGGGAGGACGGCGAGGCCGTCGCCGATGGCGAACCCGGCGAGATCGTCGTCGAAGGCGCGGGCTGCTCGCTCGGATACTGGCGGCGACCCGACCTGACCGAGTCGCGTTTCACGGAGATGCCGAACGGCAACCGCCGGATCCGCACCGGCGACGGCGGCAGGATCCGCCCCGACGGCATGCTCGAGCACCTCGGGCGCCTGGACCACCTCGTGAAGATCTCCGGGATGCGGGTCGAGCTCGGCGAGGTGGAGCACGCCCTGGCGGGGCTCGACGGCGTCGCCGCCTCCGCGGCCGCGACCTACACCGACGACACCCAGAGCACGCGGCTCACGGCGTGCGTCATGGCGGAGGGTGGAGCCAAGCTCGACCCGCTGGCGCTGCGGGCCTCGCTCGCGCGCCGCCTGCCGGGCTTCATGATCCCGGACCACATCGCGGTCGTGGACGCGCTGCCGCAGTTGCCGGGCGGCAAGACCGACCGGGCGGCCGTGGCTGAGCTTCGCAGCACCGACCGCGGCAGCAACGGCAGCGAGCGCAACGCCGAGGCTCACAGCGAGCTCGAGCGGCAACTGATCAAGATCTGGTCGGAGGTCCTCGGTCTTGGCTCGATCGGGGTCAACGACGACTTCTTCGCCCTGGGCGGCGACTCGATGCGAGCGGCTCGCGTGTTCATGGAACTGGAGCGCCAGTGCGGGATCGACCGCCCCGTGTCGCTGCTCGCCGAGGCTCCAACGGTCGCGTCGCTCGCGCTCGCGCTGGAGGACGACTCGGCCTGGAAGGCGCTGCTCCCGATCCAGACGAGCGGCACCAGGCCGCCGTTGTTCGTGGTCCACGACGGGGCCGGCAGCGTCCTCTACCCGCGCGGGCTTCCCGCCGAGCTGGGCGAGGACCAGCCGATCTACGCCGTGCGCTGCGAGGGCTTGAACGGCCTTCCGCTGAGCGCAGGGTCGCTCGAGGAGCTCGCCACGAGGTACGTCCGCGAGGTCCAGGCGCTATATCCGAACGGCCCCTACATCTTCTACGGTGGGTCGCTCGGGGGCGTGATCGCGATGGAGATGGCGCGCCAGCTGATCGATTCGGGCGAGGAGATCCCGCTGGTCGTGCTTGGCGACTCCTTCGCCCCGAGCGCGCGCCTCATGCCACCGTCGGTCGCTGAGCGGCGCGCCGAGCGCGTCGAGGAGCTGCGCGGGCGCCGCGGCCTCGACCGGCTGCGTCACTTCGTCTGGCTGAGCTGGCGCCAGCTCCGCCACCAGGCCTCGCGCATCACAGGCACGAAGGGCGACCGTCTGGCCAATGAGTACGACCGCATGATCAGCGAGGCCGTCGCGCGCGGGGAGCCGGTGCCGATCCCGACTCGCGACCGCTATGTGTTGCTGCAGTACGGGGGCCTGCTGAGAGAGCATCGGCCGGCGGCGCCATATCCCGACCATGTGCTGCTGCTGCGCACGGGCGGCCCGGACCGAGTGCCCGATCGCGGGTGGCTGGATTTCGTGGGCGAATCGCTCGAGATCGTCGACGTGCCCGGCTCCCACGTGGACCTCGGACACGAGGCGAGCGGCTCCTATGTGGGGCCGATCCTGGCTCGGGCGCTCGACCGGCTGCCGGTCGCGCTGGGCTGAGCCACATCGACGCGAGCGCGCCCAGCCCTCCGATCGCAAGACCGCCACTGTGACGTCGGAGCGCCAATGGCTTGAGCAGCTCGCGCCCGGGCGGCGGGCGTTTGGATTCCTGGTCCCATACCGGGGGCGAGCTGCGCTGGCGGCCCTCTGCGTGGTGCTCCAGGCACTGCTGCAGCTCGTCCCCGTGCTCGTCTTCCGAGCCCTGATCGAACGCCTGACGGGCCGTCATCCGCATTTCGGGGGCGTCGCCGGGCTGCTCGGCATCGGCCTGGCGGTGCTGATCGCCGGAGGCCTGATCGGCGTCGCCGCCAACTACCTCTCCACGCAGATCAGCGAGAACATCGTCTTCGACCTTCGCGAGCAGCTCTTCGACCATCTGCTGGGACAGTCGATGGGCTACTTCACGCGCCGGCGCGGGGGCGACATCCTCTCGAACGTCATCAACGACGTCGACGGCATCGAGGTCGTCCTCACCCAATCGCTTCTGAACATGATCCGCAGCGGCTGCCTGCTCGTCGCGCTCGTCGCGCTGATGTTCGTGCTGGATTGGCGTCTGGCACTGATGACGCTCCTGGTCGTGCCAACGGTGGCGATTCCGATGCGCCGCGCCGGTCAGGCGATGTTCCGCGCGCGCATGCGGGTACAGGAACAGCTGACCGACGTGACCGCCTACCTGCAGGAGACCCTCGGCCTCTCCGGTGTCATGTTGGTGAAGGCGTTCGCGCGCCAGGAGCTCGAGCGCGAGCGCTTCGCCAAGCTCAACGGCGGTTTGCGCGAGCGCCAGATCAAGGCCGCCATGACCGCGCGGTGGTTCGGAATGGGGCTGACGATGATGCAGGTCGCAGCTCCGATGCTGCTGCTGCTGATCGGGGGGCTGCTACTCAGCCACGGCTCCTCCCAGCTCGGAACGGTGCTCGCCTTCTCCACGATCATCGTCGCCCAGTTCGCCGGGAACATCCAGAGCCTGGGCAGCTCGACGCTCGCCACCGCCGGCTCGATGGCGATGTGGCAGCGCCTGTTCGCGGTGCTCGACGACCACTCCGATCTCGCCGAGCGAAGCGATGCGGTCGAGCTCACGAACGTGAGCGGCGCCCTGCGCTTCGAGGCGGTCACGTTCGCCTACCCCGGCACCACCGCACCGGCGCTCAGCGACGTCAATGTCGACATCGAGCCCGGACAGCTCGTGGCGCTGGTCGGGCCCAGCGGCGCCGGCAAGACCACCTTCAGCGGCCTGGCCGCGCGCTTGATCGATCCAGGGTCAGGCCGCGTAACCCTCGACGGACACGACCTACGGGAGCTGACGCTGGCGTCGCTTCACCGGGCGACCGGGATCGTCTTCCAGGACGCCTACCTGTTCCACACCACGCTGCGCGAGAACCTTCGCTACGGCCGCCCGGACGCGAGCGACGAGCAGATCTGGAACGCGGTCTGCGACGCCAACCTGGAGGAGCTCGTCCGCGCGATCCCCGACGGCCTTGACGCGATCGTCGGCGAACGCGGGCACCGCCTCAGCGGCGGCGAGAAGCAGCGCGTGACGATCGCCCGCGTCCTGCTCAAGGATCCGCGCGTACTGCTGCTCGACGAGGCGACTGCCCATCTCGACAACGTCTCCGAGCGCCTGATCCAGGCGGCGCTCCAGCGGCTCTTCGCCGGCCGCACGTCGCTGGTGATCGCCCACCGCCTCTCCACGATCGTGTCGGCAGACGTCATCCTCGTGCTCGAGGACGGCGTGATTCGCGAACGCGGGCGCCACGAGGAGCTGCTCGCCCAGGGCGGGCTGTACACGCGGTTGTACGAGAGCCAGTTCGCGGCGGGGGCTCCGGCTTGAGCGGCGTGATCGCGCCGCGCCCGCTACGCTCGCACGCGTGAGCACGGACCCGGGTCCCGAGCCGACCGCGCCGGCACGGCCCGCGGTGCTGAGCCGCGCGCAGGCGTCGCTGCCGGGCGCACGCCGCGCGGTCGTGATCGGCGCCGGCTCCTTCGGCACGGCGATCGCGGTGATGCTTGCTCGCGCGGGGCTCCGCACGACGCTGCAGACGCGCACCGATGCCCAGGCCACGGCGCTCGGAGAGGCGCGCACCAACGAGGCCTACCTGCCAGGCGTCGAGCTGCCAGCCCAGCTTCGCATCGAGCCCGCCTCGAGCGGCGTGTCGCGCGCCGACTACGTCTTCCTGGCGATGCCGTCCACGAGCCTCGCGAGCGCGATCGCGGCGCTGGGGGATGCCGACCTCTCGCGGCGCAGTGCCGTCGTCTCGCTGTCGAAGGGGCTCGTGCCCCCCGACGGCGAGGCGCCCACGATCGCGTTGCGGGCCCGCTTCGGCGAGCACCGCGTGGCCTGCATCGGTGGCCCTTCGCACGCGCAGGAGATGGTCCAATACGGCGCTGGACTCGTCGCGGCGGCCTTCGACGAGGGCCTCGCCGAGGGCCTCGCCTCGATCTTCACCCGCGCCGGAGTCGTCTGCGAGCTCTCAAACGACCCGATCGGCGTCGAGCTGGCGGGGGTCGCCAAGAACGCGGCGGCGCTCGCCGCCGGCGCGACCGAGGCTCAGGGGCTGAACGCCGCCGGCGCCGCCGCGGGACACATCTTCGCCGAGGTCTGGCGCTTCGCCGAGGCGGCTGGCGCGCGGCCGGAGTCCTTCATCGGACTGGCCGGCGCCGGCGACCTCGTCGCCACGGCGCTCGCGCCGATGAGCCGCAACCGCCGCGCCGGGGAGCTGCTCGCGCAGGGTGTCGCGCCCGCCGAGATCCAGGTGCGAGTAGCGCAGGCGGTCGAGGCGCTCGAGTCGGTGCCGCTGCTGGCGCAGGCGATCGAGCACGCCGGGCTCGCAGCGCCGGTGACCGGCGGGCTCGCACGTCTGATTGAGGGCGACCTGCCGCTGGCAGACTGGGTCGCGCTGGTCCGCACCGCGGTGCCGCCGCCGGCTCGCTGGCAGCGTTCGCGGAGCTTCTGGGAGCGCCTGCGCGAGTGGTTCACGCGCCGGCTGCGCGGCGCTCCGCCAGCGTCGTGATGACCGCCTCGTAGACGCCGGCGCCGTGCGCCGCCTCGGCGATGCGCACGTTGGCGTGCTCGGCCACCGCCGCGCTCATCGCCGGGTCGCGCGCCAGTGCGTTGGCGACCAGCCAGAAGCTGCCGACGACGCCGGCGACGGCGAGGTCCTCGCGCGAGTCCCCGACGGCGAAGGTGTCCTCGCGGCGCAGGCCCCGCGCGCGCATGTGGCGCGCGACCGCCGCCGCCTTCGAGCCGCCGGCCGGGATCAGGTGGTAGACGCGCAGGCCCTGCGCGTCGGCCGGCGCGTGGTGGACGCCGCCGTTGTCGACCAGGCGCAGGTTGCCGTGGCCGTGCTCCGCGAGCAGCGCGTCGGCCTCGGTGGCGTCGACGGCGCCGCGGAAGAGGTGGGAGATCTCGCGGTCGAGGTGCCAGGGGGCGTGGTACTCGAGCAGGCCCGCGTAGCTTTCGAGCAGCAGCGCCGGCGCGCCGGCGTCCTCTATCTGCTGGTGCACGGTTCGCTCGCCGGGGACCAGCTCGGTCATCCAAAGCTGCTCGCCGTCGAGCTCGAGCACGCAGCCCGCCTCGTAGATGAACGCGCTCTGGCCGAACAGGCGCGCGGCCTCCGCGACCTGGGCGCGGCGGCGCCCGCTCATGATCACGACCTCCACCTGAGCCCGCAGGCAGGCCTCGATCGCGCGCGGCCCGAGCAGCGAGACCGCGCCGTCGCCGTCATGGAAGAGCGAGGCGCGCTGGCCGAGCAGCGTGCCGTCGAGGTCGAGGTACAGCGCCCCGCTCACTGCGCGCTGACCATCGGCGGGCGCTCCGCCGGCGCCGGCGGCGCCACCGCGGTGCCGTCGAGCAACAGCGGCGAGGCGTCGAACTCGAGCAGGCGGCCGTCGCGCTCGAGCCGCGCCGCGATCACCGCCAGGACCGTGTAGGCCATCGCGCTGAGCTCGAGCAGCGGCTGGTGGCTGTTGCGGTGCACGTCGAGGTCGACCTGGGCCATGCCCTCGAGGCCGACCTGCTCGAGCACATCGAGCAGCATCGCGATCTCGACGCCGTAGCCGGTCGCGAACGGCAGCCGCTCGAGCAGCGAGCGCCGCGCCGCGATCTCGCCGGCGAGCGGCTGGCGGACACCCGCGAGTGCCGGGTAGAAGATCGCCAGCGCCGGCCGAGCCAGCAGGTGGTTGACGCGGCCGCCTCCGGCGGCCAACTCGATCCCTCCCTGGCTGAACGGGCGGCGGTAGTAGGCCTTGACGAAATCGACCTCCTCGAGCTCGAGCAGCGGCCCGAGCAGGCCGATCGCATAGCTGGTCGAGAACTCGAGCACGTCGGCGTCCAGGAAGCAGATCAGCTCGCCCTGCAGCACGCTGAGCGAGCGCCACATCGCGTCGCCCTTGCCGGCGACCGGGCCGTAGCCGGTCATCAGCGTGGACTCGCCGAAGACGCTCGCGCCGGCGTCGGCGGCGATCTGCGCGGTCGCGTCGGCGGAGCCGCCGTCGATCACGACGAGCTGGTCGATCGCGCCGCGCTCGCGCAGCCCGGCCAGCGCCGCGACGATCGGCCCGACCGTGGCGGCGCAGTCGCGCGCTGGCAGGCAGACCGAGATCGAGCGCTCGCGAGCGGCCAGGAGGGCCTCGGTGTAGCGCGAATGGTGGAAGCTGCGGGCTTGCTGCCAGCGGGCCGGGGAGTCAAAGGCCATCCGGCCCCTACTATGGCAAGGCGTGAGCAGAGCGGCCCCGAGGATGCGCGAGATCGAGCCCTGGAGCGCGCTCCTCGAGGAGGCGCGTGCCGACGAGCGGCTGGTCGGCGAGGCCTTCGAGTACGCCCGCGAGGCGCAGCTCGTGCCGATGCCGGCGGAGCTGCACCCGCGGCTCGTGGCGGCGCTGGCAGCGGTCGGCGTCGAGCAGCTCTACAGCCACCAGGCCGAGGCGCTCCAGGCGGCCTGGGCCGGCCCCACGATCGTCACGACCGGGACGGCCTCGGGCAAGTCGCTGTGCTTCAACCTGCCGGCGCTGGACGTGCTGCTGCGCGACGCCAAGGCCCGCGCGCTCTACCTCTACCCGACCAAGGCACTGGCGCAGGACCAGGCCCGCGCGATAAACGCCCTCGGCCTGAGCAGCTCGATCCGCGCGGCGATCTACGACGGCGACACGCCGCGCGAGGCGCGCAGCGAGATCCGGCGCCGCTCCAACCTCGTCTTCACCAACCCCGACATGCTCCACCTCGGCATCCTGCCCCACCACGACAGCTGGTCGGCGCTGTTCGCCAACCTCGCGGTGGTGGTGGTCGATGAGGCCCACACCTACCGCGGCGTGTTCGGCTCGCATGTCGCCAACGTGCTGCGGCGGCTGCGGCGGATCGCCGCGGCCTACGGGACGACCCCGCGGATCCTGCTCGCCTCCGCGACGATCGCCAACCCGGTCGAGCTCGCGGAGCGCCTGACCGGGCTCGAGGATGTGGCGCTGATCGAGCGCGACGGCTCGCCCTCGGCCGGGCGGCGGATCGCGATCTGGAACCCGCCGCTGACCGACGAGGTGCTCGGCGTGCGCCGCTCGCCGCTCGGGGAGGGCGCGGAGATGCTGGCCGGGCTGGTCGCGGCCGGCGCGCGCACGATCTGCTTCGCGCGCTCGCGCAAGTCAGTCGAGCTGATGACGCGGATCACCCGCGACGAGCTCGAGCGGATCGGCGCCGGTGAGCTGGGCGAGCTCGTGATGCCATACCGAGCCGGCTACACGCCGGAGCAGCGGCGCGAAATCGAGGCCCGTCTGATCGGCGGCGACCTGCGCGCCGTCGTCACGACCGACGCGCTCGAGCTGGGGATCGACGTCGGCGCGCTCGACGCGGCCGTGGTCGTGACCTTCCCGGGCACGATCGCCAGCCTGCGCCAGATGTGGGGGCGCGCCGGGCGCCGCCGCCGCGGCCTCGCCGTCTACATCGCCGGCGCCGACGCGCTCGACCAGTTCTTCGCCCGCCACACCGAGGACTTCCTTGAGCGGCCGGTGGAGTCGGCGATCCTCGACCACGAGTCTGAGGAGATTCACCTGGCGCACCTGCTCTGCGCCGCGCACGAGGGGCCGATGAGCGAGCGCGACGGCGAGTTCTTCGGCCCGCGCACGCTCGCCTACCTCGAACGGCTCGAGGGGCTCGGCGAGCTGCGCCAGCGCGACGGGCGGTTCGTGCTGCGCGCGCGCGAGCGCTACCCGGCGGGCGAGGTCTCGCTGCGCTCGGCCTCGCCGGACTCCTTCGCGATCGTGGACGTCTCAAGCGGAGAGGTGATCGGCGCCACCGAGGCGGCGCGGGCCTTCTCGACGCTTCATCCGGGCGCGATCTACCTGCACCTCGGGCGCTCCTTCCATGTGCGGGAGCTCGACCTCGACGCCCGCCGTGCGCTGGTCGAGCCGTTCGACGAGGACTGGTACACGCAGCCCAAGCGCGAGACCGACACCCACATCGAGCGGCTGCTGGACCGCCGCGAGGCGCTCGGCGTGTCGCTGTCGTTCGGGCGGGTGCTGGTGACCGAGACGGTCCTCGCCTACCAGCGCCGCCGTCTGTCGGACCATCGCGAGCTCGACCTGACCGCGCTGGAGCTTCCGGCGACGCGCTTTGCGACGCAGGCGATCTGGTTCGAGCTCGACGCGGGGGTGCTCTCGGACTTCCCGCCCGAGCTGCTGCTCGGCTCGCTGCACGCGGCCGAGCACGCGCAGATCGCGGTGCTGCCGCTGCTGGCGATGTGCGATCGCTGGGATATCGGCGGCCTCTCGACCAACGCCCACCCGCAGACCGGCGGGCCGACGATCTTCATCCACGACGGCCATCCCGGCGGTGTCGGCATCACGCGGATCGCCTTCGCGAACTTCGAGACGCTCGTCGCCGACGCGCACCGCCTGATCAGCGAGTGCGGCTGCCGCGACGGCTGCCCCTCGTGCGTGCAGTCGCCGAAGTGCGGCAACCTCAACGAGCCGTTGTCGAAGGGCGGGGCCTGCGAACTGCTCGGGCGGCTGCTCGCGTGAGCGTATGGACGACCATGTCAGTTGGGCCGCTGTGCGTAGCGATAGCGCGGGCACGAAATCGTCTACCAGACGAGCAATCGAACCGAAGCAGGCAGGCGTGAATCTGCGTGAGGATCCACGCGGAGTCGGGCTCTACATCGGCGACGGGGTGACGATCGGCGAGGGAACGCTGTTCGGCGCGCACGTCACGGTCCACGCCGGCACCAGGATCGCGGCGGACTGTCGGATCGACGATGGCGTCGTGCTCGGCAAGCGCCCGCGGCTGGCAGCTCACTCGAGTGCACCAACCGGTGAGCTCGATCCACTCACGCTCGGCGCCGCGGTCACCGTCGGCGCCGGCGCGATCGTATTCGCCGGCGCGATCGTCGAGACGGACGTGATCCTCGGCGATCATTCGTTCGTGCGCGAGCGTGCTCTGATCGGCGCGGGAGCGGTGATCGGCCGTGGCAGCGCGGTCGATCCCGACGTCACGGTCGGTAAGCGGGTGCGCGTTCAGGCGAACGTGTATCTGACACAGGCGATGGTGATCGAGGACGACGTCTTCATCGGGCCGGGGGTCTGCACGACGAACGACAACACGATGGCCCGCCACGATTCCGCCTACCAGCTGCGAGGCCCGGCGCTGCGCAGGGCGTGTCGCGTCGGAGGCGGCGCAATTCTGCTCCCAGGCATCGAGATCGGCGAGGAGGCATTCGTCGGGGCGGGAGCCGTCGTCACCCGCGATGTCGCCGCGCGCGCGATCGTTGTCGGCGTGCCGGCACGCGAGATCGGCACCGTCGATGACGCAGCCCTGCTCGAACACTGGCGCTAGCGCCGCGGCAACGCCAACCGCCCGCCACGACGGCGTGCGCCGACCGCCTCAGGCTGGATCGAGGGCGTCCGCGGCGTCCGCCGCCTCCACGGCGTCGACGGCGTCCACGGCGTCCTGCGGAGCGTGGGGGTCGAAGCGGCGGACAGCGGCCTCCGCGCCCCCCTGCTGAGCGTCTGGGTCGAAGCGGCGGGCAGCTAACACGGAACGTCGGTCGGGGACACGCCGGCGCTCGCCTTCGGACAGCGCCACCTGCACCGGCGCGCCGTTGTGGCGCAACGAGAGCTCGCACGCCTCCACGATCTGGACGATCTCGAGGCCCATGTACATGTTTGAGCGCGGCGGACCCCCACCCTGGATCGACGCGACAAAGTCAGCGAGCTCCAGCCGCAGCGGCTCGGCGGCGTCGATGTGCGGCGAGACGACGTCGCCAACCCGGTAGGCCATGCCGGCGCGGTGCGTGCCGAACGTGTGCGGCTCGAAGATCGCGCCGCGGTCGAAGATCCGGACCTGCTCGGTGGCGGTGTCGTCGTAGACGATCATCGCCTTGCTGCCGGCGATCACGGTGCGTCGCAACTTGGTGGGAGCAAGCCACGACAGCTCGACGCGCGCGAGCGGGCCGAGTCTGCCGAAGCCAAGGTCGATGAAGGCGACGTCCCACAGTCCGGGGACGACTGAGTCCCGGGCGATCGTCCGCGCGAACGTCGGCACCCCGAACCAGTAGTGGAGAATCGAGAAGTCGTGCGGGGCGAGATCTTGGATCACGCTCGAGTCGCTGCGGTGAATACCGAGGTTGACCCGTGTCGACGTGACGAAATAGATCTCACCGAGCGCGCCCTCGTCGAGCAGCTTCTTGATCGCGACTACGGCCGGTGAGTAGAGGAAGACGTGCCCCGGCATCAGCACGAGATCGCGTTCCACGGCCAGGCTGATCAGATCACGACAGTCGTCGCTGGTGGTCGCCACCGGCTTTTCGACGAAGGTGTGCTTGCCAGCCTGCAGCGCCGAGCGCGCGATCTCGTAGTGAGTCTGGACCGGCGTGGCCACGATCACGGCGTCAATCGTGTCGTCGAGCAGAATGTCGTCGAGACTCTCGGTGACCCGCACATATGGGTGCCGGCGTGCTTGGCGTGCGAGCGCTCCGGGCGATGAGTCGCACAGCGCCACGACCTCGACATCCTCGAGATCGGCTGCGGCGCGCAGCAGGTTCGGGCCCCAGTACCCGAGCCCTATAATGGCAAGGCGCACCGGCTGGCCTCTCAACGCCGACTCCGAGCAACGGCGACGCGCGGGTACTCAAGCGCAGGCGCATGCGCCGCGCGACGCGCGGTCGTTCCTGGGGCGTCCTTGCCGGCGGCTGTCCTCACGGCGCGAGCGGATCGCCTTGGTTGCTTGCGAGCGTGGTTGCCTTCATCGGCGGAGCGCCTCCGCGAGCTCCTGCGCGACACAGGTCTGCTCCTGCTCGCTGATCCCCGCGAAGCACGGCAGCGATATGCAATGCGCGGCGAGATGCTCGGCGACGGGAAAATCGCCGCGTGCGTAACCGAGGTGACGCCACGCCGGCTGCAGGTGCACCGGCGTCGGATAGTGGACGCCGGCGCCAATGCCGCGCTGCCGAAGCGCTGCCAGCACCTCGTCGCGGGCGTCGACCTCGACCACGAACAGGTGGTAGACCTGCTCCTCGTCGACACCGTCCGGCTCGGGCAGGGTCAGGGGCAGATCGGCGAGCAGCTCGCGATAGATCTGCGCGGCTTGCCGGCGCTGGTTGTTGCCCTCCTCGAGGCGGGCGAGGCGCAGGACGAGCAGCGCGGCTTGGAGGTTGTCCATTCGATGCGTGCCACCTCGACGGATGTGGCGATTCGACTCGCCGGCAATCGAGCCGTGGTGTCGCAGCGAGCGCACGACCTCCGCGGTTTCGGCGTTTCGGCAGACGACCGCGCCAGCGTCCCCGGCTGCTCCCAGATTCTTGCTCGGGTAGAAGGAGAATGCGGCCGCGTCTCCCCACGCACCTGCCCGCCGGCGCGCCAGGCTGGCTCCGTGGGCCTGCGCGGCGTCCTCCAGCAGCGCCACCCCGCTGCGAGCACAGATCGCCGCGATTCGGGCTATTGGAGCGAGACGCCCGAACAGATGCACCGGGACCACGGCAGCGGTGTCTGTCGCGATCGCCGCCTTCAGCTGGGTCGGATCCATGCAGCGATGCACCGGATCGACGTCGACTAGCTGCGGGCTCGCGCCTGCGGCCGCGATCGCCTCGACCGTCGCAACGAACGTGTTCGGCACGGTGATCACCGTCGCCTCGGGCTCCACCCCCAGCGCCAGCAGCCCAAGCTGGATCGCAGCGGTGCCGTCGCTCACGCCAACGCAGTGCTCCGCGCCACAGAAGGCAGCGAAGCGCTCCTCGAACTCTGCGAGGTCAGGACCGGAGATGAACGCCCCTGAGCTCCAGACACGATCGAAGATCGCCAGCGCCTCCGACCGCAGCGACTCAAGCTCGCCAGTCAGATCAAACAGCGGCACTGCCAGGGTGTCAGTGACCGCGGTCTGGGCGTCCTGCTCATAGACGCGCGGCATCACGAGCGAGCCGCCGCCTGCGGCGTACGCGTCCTAACCAATGTGTTGAGCATTCGGTGCAGAGCAGTTATGGGAGCCGCTAATTGGGCCGTTCGGCCCGACTGAGGGCGTTCCGACGGCCAAGGCAGATTCCTACCGCAAAGACGTCACCAGGGCCGGTGACCTTTCTCCGACACTTAGCTTTAGCGCCCAATATGCGGACGTTCCTGAGCGACGATCGTGCACCGCGCCCGATGACGCGCGCGAAACGGACCTCGCCGCTGAGCCGACGTCCTCGCACGGCGGACACATCACCTCGGGCGGGCGCGGCGCCGCGAGCGGGCCGGCGCCGGCGCCGATTCGAGCTAGCGGGCCGCGGTCCGACGGGCGGGCAGCCGGTTGCGACGACGCATGCGGCGATCGCAGGAATGCGCCAGGGCCTGGTCGTAGGCCGCGAGCAGCTGGATGCTGCCGCACTCCCAGGAGAGCGACTGCTGGACGCGCTCAAGCCCGATGCGTCCCATCCGTTCGCGGCGATCGGGGTCGTCCAGGAGCGCGTCAAGAGCCTCCGCGAAGGCCTCTGGGTCGTCGGGGCGGGCGTAGACCGCCGCCTCTGCGGCGGTCACGCGCGACTCGGTCAGGTCGTAGGAGACGATCGGTCGCGACATCGCCATGTACTCGGCGATCTTGACGAGCGTCGACGCGTCGCTGAGCGGGGTCTTCGGGTCGGGCGCCAAACAGACGTCGGAGGAGCACAGGACGCTCCGCAGCGCCGGGTCTTCGAGCCAGCCGGCGAACTCGACGTGGTCGTCGAGGCCGAGATGCGTTGCCAGGGCCTGCAGACCCTCCCTGGCGCTGCCGTCGCCGGCGAACACCGCGTACCAGTCAGAGCGGCGCCCGAGCAGGTGCGCGAGCGCCTGGAGTGCATGGTCGACGCCGTCCTGGGGTTCCATCTCTCCGATGAAGCTGAGCAGGAAGCGATGGCCCTTCTTGAGCCGCTCGTCGGGGGCGACCGGACCGAACCGCGACAGCTGCGGGCCGCTGCGCACGACGAGAACATCCTCCGGGCGCCTGCGCCCGCGCTGGATCGCCACGCGCCTGTAGGACTCGTTCGTCGCAAGCACGAGGTCGGCCAACCGATAGTTGACCTGCTCGAGCAGCCGCGTGAGCCAGTAGAAGACGCCGCCGTCCCCGCCAAACCTGGCGAGGTACAGCTCCGGTGCGAGGTCGTGGTGGTCAAAGATCAGGCGGGCGCCTGACCGCTTGAGGAAGTAGACCGCCATCAGCAGGAAATCCGGCGGATTGGACGCCTGCACGACATCGAAGCCGCGGTCCCCGGCCACCCTGCGCGCAAGGCGGCGAATCCGCCAAAACGCGACGGCGTACTCGCGGAGGTAGCTCAGAGCGCTGCCACTCGCCCGCGGCTGGGCAAAACGAAAGATGTCGACGCCCTCGAGGCGCTCGAAGCTGGCGCTGGCGCTCTCGTCGCCGTCTCCCTTGGGGCAGATCGCGACGACCTCATAGCCACCTTCGGCCAACGCCCGCAGCTCGTTCCACACGCGCCGGTCGCGCGGAACGTGGGCGTTCTGCGAGATCAGGAGAACGCGTGCGCTGCACCGACTGTGCGAGCCGTCGGGCGGCCCATCACCCCCACCTCCGGTCGGTGTGCGCAAATCTATGCGAGTCATTCCTCTGTCGTGCGGTCGGCGAGGCGTGTCGCGATCCTACGCGCTGATGCGTCGCGGCGTCCGACCGAGCCACCGCCGCGGTGTTCAGCCCTGGGTGGGCGCCGGGGCGAGACCATCAACCGGCGGCCGCCGCTGGCGCCCGCGTAGAAGCCGCTGACCCGGAAGCTCGACGAGATGGTGCAGCGCACCCGCTGCCGCGCCCGCGGCCACGAACAGCAGCAGCGCATCGGGCAGTCCGCTGCCGAGCACGGGCTTGAGGTTGGCGATGATCAGCTGGTGCACCAGGTAGAAACAGAACGACACCTCGCCCGCATATATCAGCGGCCGGCTGGTGAGCAACCCGCGCGAGCCGCTCAAATCGAGCACCGCCGCCGAGACGATCAGCGCCAGAAACGGCAGATCGAACACGAAGTCTGGAAGCGGCGACGGAATATGGGCTTGCGACGTCGCGGCTGTGAGCACAGCGAGGACAGCGAGAACGACCACGATCGGTATCCGCGGCCGCCTGCCCTCGACGATGTCGAGACCGGCCACGATGCCGAGCGCGAACTCGCCGAAGCGAACCAGCGGGCTGACGTAGACCGCCGTCGTCGCAAACTGCATGTGCGAGCGGACCGCGACCGCCGAGATCGCGGCGGCAGCGAGGAACCAGCAGATCGCGAACGTCCAGCGGAACCGTCGCTCCTTGGCGATGAGCCACACGAGCACAAACGGGAGGACGGCATAGAACCCGGCCTCGGAGCTCAGTGACCAAGAGACAGCGTTGACGCCGTAGACGATCGAATTACTCGCAGGAACCCACGATTGCGTCAGGCTGACCGAGGTCAGCACCTCCAGCGGCCCGCGCGACCCGGTGACCACCGGGACCACGAGCGCGACAAGCACCATCACGAGATATGCGGGATAGATTCGCGCGAAGCGCCGGCGGTAGAAGGCTCGCGGGCTGTCGTTGGCGGGGGCCGCAATGACGAGGATGAATCCCGAAAGGATGAAGAAGAACCCCACACCGACGTAGCCCTCCGACGAGAGATTCGCCGGCAGCCGCCAGACGTCGAGCTGGCTGAGGTGAACCATGAACACGCCGAGTGCCGCCGCCGCCCGCAGCGACGTGAGTCGATCGAGTCTTGTCTTTGCTCCGAGCACTGCTTCTACGTCCGGCCACTCACCGCGATCCCGACGCCCTGCGCACGATCCGCCGCAGACCGGGGGCGACGCCGGTGCGCCGGATCAGCGTCTTCGCCGTTCGCCGGGCAGCGACCGCCTTCGCGATCGCCGAGGGCGTCGTGACCGCCCCCTCCGCCACAACGACAACTCGATTCGCCAGCATTCGCTTGAACTCATAGTCGCCCGTGCCGAGGTCGATCGTGTCGACGCCTGCCGTTTGCGACGCTTCGGCGAGCCGCATGAGCAGAATCAGCCCAGGCGAATACGGAGCAAACGCGGGGTCGTAGGCTGGGAACCAGTAGTGGAGCGCACCCGCGGAGCGCATGCCGAGATGGGCCGCGACCGGCCGGCCTTCGGCGAGGATGAACGACAGCAGTCCCTGGAAGTCGTCGCCCTGGGTTGCGTGCACCCGGCCGAGGACCTCGCGGACCCAGCGGTGCTCGAGGATGTTGACCGTGCCCGTCTTGGTGTACTGATCCGCCTTCCAGCCAAACAGCGTCTCGAGTGCTGTGGGGTCGCCGTCGTGATGCACGAAGCTGAGCGGACCGTGCTCGCGCTCGAGCTTTCGCGTCTTGCGACGCAGATGCCGCATCGAGTGACCGTGGGCCGCCTCGACGCCGCCGAGGTAGGTCTCGAAGCCAGCCTCCAGGTCGATCTGCATCGAGTCGCGGCGAATCTGGTGAAAGGGCTCGAAGGGCGCCTGTGACGCGAGTAGATGATGGAACTCCCAAAGCTTCAGGCCGCTCGCGCGCATCAGAGCTTGGGCGTCCCACTGCACGTCGGGCGCCACGACCGCACCGTGAATGTCAGACAGGATCGTCCCCACCGGGCGACCCATTCCGAACCGTCCCCGCTGAAATGGGAAGAATCCCACGGGCTGCCCATCCTCTTCGAGGATGGCCACCCGCACGTCCTCGCGAGCCGACGCGATGATTGAGGTGAATATCGGAGAAAAGTAGGCACTGGCGAGCGACGGCGCGCCCTGGCGTATCGCCGACCAGCACGCCAACTCCTCACCAGTGAGCGCGTCGGCCCGCACGACGCGAGCTGTCAAGACGCGGCCTTCATTGGAGCGCGGCGCCCGTGATGGGTCGGGCTCGAGCGGGCATCCGGCAAGCAGCCGCGTCAACGCGGCCGGTCACGGAGAGGCGCGAGAAGCCTTGGCATTAGTGCGCGCCGTCGCCGGCGGATCCCGTCAGCGCGACGCAGCGATCCTATAGTCTCGCCGCGTGGGCGGCTCAGTGACGACAGCACAAGCCGGACCGGCGGGCCAGCCTCACGCGGCGCCCGCGCGAACGGTCCGAGCGCGCTGAGCGCGCGCCGTGCGACCACGCCGCAGCTCATCCGATCGCGATCCCCTCGCGCCACTTGGAACCCGATATCTAGCCCGTGCACTGAGGGCCGCCGCGAGCTCGCCGGCTGACGCCGGCGACCGCCTGATCGAGAAGATCGCCTTCCGCTGGGAGGTTGCTCGGCTACATGGGCAGCGTCCGTCCCCGCGCGCGGCCGAGGACTGGGAACGCCGCCTCCACGAGCTGCTCGGAGTGCCGTGGCCTTGCCCGCAGGCGCACGCGTTTGCCGTCACGTGGGAGCGCGTGCTCGACACCATGACAAGCCAGGGGCTGCGCGTCGGACGCCGCACCTACGGCGAGGACGACGACGCCGACCCCGGATTGGCGCGCACGCTGTGGTGCCTCATCCGCCACCTCGGCGCCGACGCCGTTGTCGAGACGGGCGTGGCGCACGGCGTCAGCAGCCGGGTCATGCTGGAGGCCCTGGCGGAGCGCCCCGGGGCCGGGCTTTACAGCATCGACCTGCCACCGATGGTCGTGCCGGACCGCAGGGCGGAGCTCGGAGCAGCGGTCCCGGCGAGCCTGCGCGAGGGCTGGACGCTGCTTGAGGGCTCGAGCCGTCGCCATCTGCCGGGCTTGGTGCGCCGCCTCGAGCGGGTCGACCTGTTCGTACACGACAGCTTGCATTCGACTCGCAATGTCCGCTGGGAGCTGGCGACGGTTTGGCCCGCTCTGCGCCCCGGCGGAGTCGTCGTCGTCGACGACGTCGAGTTCAACTGGGGGTTCGAGCGGTTCCTGCAAACCGGGGACGATCGCCAACCGCTGTGGTGCTCAGCCGACGACGGGCAGCGCCTGTTCGCCCTCGCCCGCAAGCGGCCGCCGACGGATCACGAGCGCGACTGACAGATCGCGATCAGCCGGCCTGGCCTTCTGCCGCTCAGCCGGGCGTGGTGCCGGCGCGACGAGGGCGCCCGAAGCGCGCGGCTACGCGGCGCCCCAGCGCTCCGCCCAAGCACGCGAGTCCGGGCGCCGGATCGCGTAGATCGAGGATGCCGAAGTCACGCGTACCGGCGTAGGAGCGAACCAGCCGCCACGCTACCGCGCCGCGCTCGAAGCCACTGGCGCCGCGAACCGCCGCCGCCACCGCGCGCGCGTCCTGCTCCGGGTACACAAGGCGAGCTCGCCGACGCGCGGGCGGCTGCGGACCGAGCGCCTCGCCGCGGAGCGTGGCCACCAGCCTGGCAGACGCGTCGAGTCCCGAACTGTCCCCCAAACCCCACTGAGTCGGGATGCGCACGTTGACCTCGAGAAAGTAGCGAGCTCCCGTTTCGGCGTGGCGTTTCGTTTCGACGCCCGCCACGCCCACGAAGCCCGCGGTGTCGAGCACGGCCCGTGCCAGCGACATCGACTCCGGCAGGTCTGCGAACTCGCACAGCGACGCGACGCCGAAGCCCACCGGGTACTGACGAATCTTGCGGCAGCCGAACGCAACCGGATAGCTTCCGTCGGCGGCACGCACGACGATTGTCTCCTCGACGTCGCCGTCACCGCCGGGCACATACTCACTGAGGACCAGGGGAAACCCCGCCGCCAGCGCGCGCTCGGCCTCGCGCGCCGCCTCAGCAGCCCCTGTCACGAGCATCACGCGGTCTTCGCCCATGGCGAGGCGCCAGCGGTGCGAGAGCACCGGCTTGAGGATGCATGGCCAGGGCGCCTCGGCCGCCGCCGCCCAGACGTCCTCGGGCGCGTAGATCGGCGTTGTCCATGGCACTTTGACACCGGCGGCGCGCGCGAGCGCATCGGCCGTGTCCTTGCTCATCAGCGTTGCGTGAGCGTCGTCGTGACGCTCGAAACAGACGATCTCAGGCGGCAGCCGCTCGCGCACGGCGGTCAGCCATGCGCTCGCCGCATCGGTGCCGGTGAGTACGAACTGCGGGCCTCGGCCCGCCAGGCGCGTGAGCAGATCGAACCACGCCTCGCCGCCGCCGGCGAACGGAACGCGGTGGCCCTCGACGCCGCGCGAGCGTGTCGTATGTGAGTTATTCGCCCCGGCGATCACGACAACGCTCTGTCCGCGCCGCCGCAATGCCCTGGCCGCCGCTAGGCCGCCATTGAACGGATCGAGCAAGACCACCCCGCTGCCCGGGGCGGCCATCAGAACGCCCAGGCCACTCGCGGCTGAGGACGGGCGACCACTTGCCGCGCAACCGCCGGAGCCGCATAAAGACTTCCTGTTACGAATCGCATTGTCGGGCCAAAGCTGAGCGCCGCCGGCGCGCCGACGAAGTACAGGCCGGGCAGCGACGATTCGAGTCCAGGACCGAGCACCGGATAGCCCTCGATCAGCTCGACCCGGTCGAGCAGGTCGGGGGCGAGAAACCCGTACTTGCGAACGTCGATCTCGTAGCCGGTGGCCAGCAGCAGGTGATCGACGAGACGCTCGCTGCCGTCGCTCAGCTCGAGACGCAGGCGACCGTCGCGCGGGCCTGCGGCGCGGATGGTCGTCGCAGCAGTGAACCGCGCGCCGGCGACGCGCGAGCGCAGCCACACCGCTCCAGCCGGCCGAATCGTGCGGTAGGCGATGCTCGGCTGCGCGCCCGCCGGAAGCTTGCGAAACAGATCAGGGGAGGCCACCAGCCAACTGGACCGCGGACCGCCAACGCCAGTTGGAGCCTGCATGTTGGGCAGACGCCACGCCGGTTGCTTATCCAGCCACACGATGCGCTCGGCACGGAACACGAGTTCGACCTCGGCGCCAGCCTCGTTGAGCAGTGCCACCGATTCCAGCGCGCTCTGTCCTGAGCCGACCACGGCAACACTGCTACCGGCGAAGCGGCCGAGGTCCGCGTGGTGCGAGGTATGCGAGACCAGCTCCGGCGGCAACCCTCGAAGCTGCGGCGGGATCGAAGCGAAGCGCCCGATGCCGGCTGCGGCAACGACCTGCGTGGCGCGCACTTCGTTGCCGTCCTCTAGCTGCAGAGCGAACCCACCGCCAATGGCGGCGATCGATGTGACAGTGCGGAGATCGAGATCCGGCGCGGCCTGGCGGCGAACCCACTCGCCATAGGTGATGAAATCCTCGAGCGGCAGCTCGCTCCCGATCTCACGCGCCTCCTCCGCTGACCAACGCGCAAGCGATAGCTCTCGACGCGGCGAGGCGATGCTCGACGCACGGATCGGCGAGCGCAGCAGCATCCCGCGCGGCATCTGCTTGCGCCAGAACTCCATCGGATGGCCGCAGATGAACGCCGCCACGCCCGCGTCGCGGAGATGCGCCGCAACCGCGAGGCCGAGCGGTCCTGCGCCGACTATCGCCACCCGGAAGTCCGGCGGGCCCGACACGCTCACATGCGACCCTAGGCCGCGGTGCGCTCAGCGGCGCTCGGCCAAGCGCCAGCGAGCGTCCTGCTCGTACGACCGAAGGCGCCACGCTCGCCGCCGCACTGCGCGACGCGACGGCAGGCCCGTGAAGCGCCAATGAAGGGTCTGCGGAGGACGTGCGGGCAGGCCACGGCGTCGAAGCATATCCTCCATTGCTCGTGTATGCAGCGACGATTCCAAGCGCGTGACGCGCCAGCCTGCGGCGATTTCCGGTGGATCTGTCGCTCGTGGTTTGTGGTGTTCGGGTCTTCGTGTAGAGCGTGAGGCGGGCTTTTGGGCAGTTGGTGGAGGGTGCGAGCGGGTTGGTCAGCGTGGATCCGCTGGTCGACCGGGCGTGGCAGGACCTGCTCGAGCGGGCGCCTGGCAGCTCGATCTTCCACCATCCCGCCTGGTTGCGTTTGATTCACGACCACTATGGCTTTCCGATCTCGGCGTGGTGCGTTGCGGACGGCAACGGCCGGGTGGTCGGCGGGATTCCGGTGACCTTGCTGAACAGCCGGCTGACTGGCGCACGTCTGATCGCGATGCCGTTCTCGGACGCGTGCCCGCCGCTGCTGGATCCGTCGGCGGGCGTCGAGTTCTCAGACCTGGCCACGGGCGTGGCGCAGGCGCAGCGAGAGCTCGGGCTGGCGCTCGAGGTGCGCGGCGCGTTGCCTGGCAGCCCTGAAGGCGATGTGATCGAACGCTACGTGCAGCATCAGCTTCCGCTCCAACCGGACATCGACGAGGTCATTCGGGGCTTCACGAAGTCTCACGTGCTGCGCGGCATAGCCAAGGCCCGCCGCGAGGGCGTCACGATCGAGCGGCACACCGACCGCGACGGCCTCGCCCGCTTCTACCGACTCCACACCGCAACGCGACGACGCCAGGGCATTCCCACGCAGTCGCGGCGATTCATCCTCGGCTTCAGCGCACTGTTCGACGCCGGACTGGGCTTTGTGATGCTGGCCCGCCACCAAGGCCGCGACATCGCCGCAGCGGTCTTTTTCTCCGCCGCCCACACCCTGACCTACAAGTTCGGGGCCTCAGACCGTCGCTTCCTGTCATTACGCCCGAACAACCTTCTATTCATGGAAGCGATCCAATGGGCCTGCGAAAACGACCAACACGTACTCGACTTCGGACGCACCGACCACGCCAACAACGGCCTGCGAGACTTCAAGAAAACCTGGGGCGCCGAAGAATCACCGCTCAACTTCACCTACTTCGGCGACCACGACGCCACCATCGGCCGCGGACGAGCCAGACGCGCCATGAGCATCCTGATCACCCACACCCCACCCTACTTCGGTCGCCTCGTCGGCGAAACGCTCTACCGAC
>Ga0182024_10007892_pt1 | contig 22773 bp, 17 predicted proteins | sample P32metaG_FD_120480 | JGI IMG/M metagenome (GOLD analysis project Ga0182024, IMG submission 120480) | Permafrost microbial communities from Stordalen Mire, Sweden - P3-2 metaG (Illumina Assembly) | ecosystem: Environmental > Terrestrial > Soil > Wetlands > Permafrost | place: Sweden: Stordalen... | reverse complement strand
TTCCTGGAAAACGACAGCAGCACCCTTGCGACGCTCAATCTTTCCAAGAACGGGTCCACCTCGACAACTGCCCACGGCGTCATCGTCGATGACAACATCGTCCCGTCAGGCGAGGCGGAAGGCGATTCCGGCACGATTACTCTGGTGAGCACGCTCCCCACGACGCCGCCGCTGGTGCCCGACGTAATTCGCAGCGCGGCCTCGCCGGCGGGCACCGCGACGCCGCCGGCGGAAAAACCCGACGCGGGTTTGAGTATTCCGACGACGATCGGCACGATTTCAGCCGGCACGACCATTCATCTGACCTTCCAGGCGACCGTCAACAGCCCGTATAGCGGCGGCTCGACCGTCTCCAACGTCGGGTCCGTCTCCGGCAGCAACTTCACCGCTCAAAGCAGCAACGCCGTGGTGACCAATGTGATTGTGGTTGCCAATTCCGCCGACCTGCAAATCATGGCCTCCGGGTCACCCGGCACCGTCATCGCTGGCGACAACGTCACCTACACCATCGACCTGACGAACAACGGCCCTGATGCCGCGACAAACGTTGACGTCAATGACCCGCTCCCCGCGCAGACGTCGCTCGTCTCGGCGGCAGTCCTGACCGGCACCGGGTGGTCGCGCACGGATACTGTCGCGGTCGGCGCCAATGGCACGATCGTCTTTTCCGACGCCTCGGTCCCCAGCGGTGCTACCGCCTCGTTCCAGATCGTCGCCAAGCTCGCTTCCAATACCCCCGCGGGGATGAGTACGCTCACCGATACTGCGACGGCCAGTTCGTCGACCATGGACCCGATTCCCGGCAACAACTCGTCAACGGTTTCTTCCAACGTCGCGACCCAGGCCGACGTCTCGGTGAACGCAACCGGCTTGTCGATGGCGCAGACCGGGTCCAACCTCACCTACACGATCACCCTGAACAACAGCGGACCGAGCGACGCCAGCGGCGTCAACCTCAGCGACGCTGTGCCATCGGGAACAACGGCCGTCAGCTTCGCTCAGTCCAGCGGTCCGATGTTCACCACCGGCCTGACCGGCACAACTTACAGAGCCGCCGGCACATTGCCGGCCGGCCAATCCGCCGTGTTCACCTTGACCGTGACGGTCAACTCCGGCGACGCCAACGGCTCGACAATCACCGATACCGCGGCGGTAACCGACACCACGACCGACACGGATACCGCGGACAAGTCTTCATCGGTCATGACATCGGTTGTCGCGCCCCAGGCCGACGTGTCGGTGAACGCAACCGGCCCGGCGATGGCGCCCGCCGGGTCGAACGTCACGTACACGATCACCCTGAACAACAGCGGACCAAGCGACGCCAGCGGCGTCAACCTCAGCGACGCTGTGCCATCGGGAACAACGGCCGTCAGCTTCGCCCAGTCCAGCGGTCCGATGTTCACCACCGGCCTGACCGGCACAACCTACACAGCCGCCGGCACATTGCCGGCCGGCCAATCCGCCGTTTTCAACTTGACCGTGACGATCAATTCCGGCGACGCCAACGGCTCGACAATCACCGATACCGCAACCGTCACCGATACCACGACCGACACGGATACCGCGGACAAGTCTTCATCCGTCATGACATCGGTCAGCGCCCCCGTCCAGGTCGGGCTGGTTCCGACCGCCGACACGTATGTGCGGGATGGGTCGTACGCGAACACCAACTTCGGGGCGGCCGGCGATTTGCAGGTCAAGGCGGCACCCGGCTCGGGATACAACCGCATAACTTACCTGCAGTTCAATCTGGCGGGACAAGGCACCATCCAAAACGCGATGCTCGTGCTTTTTGGCGATCAATCTTCGACAACCACTGAGCCGTCGGTTGCCATCTCGGCGCATGCCGTCACGAGCAATAGCTGGACCCAATCCGGCATCAAGTTCAATAACGCCCCGCCCGTCAGCAGCCCGATGCTGGCCAGCGCGACCATCGCCGGCACGAACAGCTTATTCTACTACCTCAACCTGACGGGCTATTTCCAGCAACAGCAGGCGGCCGGCCACCAGATCGTCAGCCTTGCCTTGGAAGGAAACGTCAGCACCGGCGCCTACGCCGATTTCAACAGCACGAGGGGCGCTAACGGACCTGTGCTGCTGCTGAGCTCCGGATCGCCGACGCCTACCCCCACTCCCACGCCGACAACAACAGTGTTCGGAGCGTCGGAAGACGCCTATGTGCAGGGCGGCGCGTCTGCCAATACTAACTTCGGGTCATCCACAAGCTTGCAGGTCAAGCAATCGGATCCCGGCTTCACTCGGGTCTCTTTCCTGACGTTCGATCTGGGCGCGATCAGCAGCAGCGCGTCAATCGACGATGCCACGCTCAGCCTCTACGGCAAGGTGAACGGCAGCTCTCCGGTGCTGGTTGACGCGCTCCAGGTGCCGGACGGCACGTTCAACCAGAGCACCATCACCTACAACAATGCGCCGCCGACGGGGAGCGAGATTACTTCGACGGTGATCTCCGGCACGTCTTCAATGGCCTATGCATTCAATCTGACGAGCTACGTTCAACAGGAGATCGCCGCGGGGCAGTCACAGGTGACTATCGCGCTGGTTGGTGATGCCGTCACGTCGCTGTTTGCTTCGTTCAACAGTTCCAATGCCGCCAGCAACGCTCCGTCGCTGGCGGTGACGGCGTCCTGACGGCTTAATTCCCGCCCCCGGTATTCCGGTGGACTAAAATTCACCGTGCACACCCCCTGCCGGCACTGGAATTCGAACGCCCGAAGTCTAGAATCATGACATGGAAGACGTAACACGCACAACGCTGCCGGACGGCCGGACATTGAAGATGGAACGCGGTCGAAGGTCATCGGGACAGTTGTTGCGGCTCACCGTCGTCGCACCAGGTGGTCGTGTCGTTGGTGTCGCCGAGATTCAAATCCCTCTGATGGAGGGCTTCACGCTCTCGCAGAAGATCGGTCCTGAGAAATCTAAGGAGATTGAGGACGGCCTTCAGGACTTGGCTCTGCGCGTTGCTGATGCCGTACAAACGTGACTCTGACGACGTATTCTGCAGATGACATTAGTATTGACCAACGTTACAGACTATGGCGTCGTCATGGCCGCGGATGACGCGTTGGTGGAAACGGCGGGCAAATACTCGCGCGTTCTTCACGGGGCAACCAAGCTTTTTGCACACTACGGATGCCACTGTGGAATGGCAACCTGGGGTGCTGGTGAGCTGCCCCACCAGAATCCCGCCAGTCCGCCGGTTGCGCTCGAGTTCATTCTCAAGCGTTTCGTGGGCGAAACCCAGGGGATCGAGTCGGTAGACACTCAGGTCAACGGCTCTTGGGTTCCCTTCGTTTACCAGATCGCAAATTGCGACGACCCCTACGCCGTTCTTCCTGTGGTTAGACAGTTTGCTTCGCGAGTGGTAAGGCCGCTGGGTCCATTCAGCGCGCTTCGTGATATGTACCCGATTGCGAACGGCGTCGTGAACGCCGGCTACTGGGTCGATGCACTGTTCGACGCCCTTGTCGCCGGGGGCGATGTAACGGAGAACTCCCACCTTGTTCCTGGGAACTCCATGGAAAAGCGCCAAGCCTTTCTCGGGTTGGTCGCCAGATCCGTGTCCGACACTCATCTTACCATGAACCTTTCCCGCTCAATTGGTCCCCGCGTATTGACGCTGGGGATTTCCTCGCAAGACGGTGTCCTTTCCTTCCGCGACTGAGGTCCCTCGACACCGAATCGCAACTCATGTCGGATAAAGCATTGTTTTCACCCGTTGGTGTCCGTCTTCGCGCCTGGGGGTTTCCGAGGCGCGCATGCCGGCCGATTACGAATGCGCCGCATGCACCGCGGTCCTGCGGTCGCGGGCGGACTCGGCGTCTTCTTCGTCCAGGACAGTGCCGGGGAAGACTTCTTCGAAGTTGTAGCCCGATTCGCCGTGCTGGCTGAGGTCCAGGCCGTCGAATTCGTCGGATTCGGTGACGCGCAGGCCCAATGTCGCGTCGACGATTTTGAGCAGCACAAAGGCGCCGACGGCCGCGAAGATCCAGGTGATCACTACGGCCGCCAGTTGCAGCAGAACTTGCCTGGGGTTGCCGTCGATCAGGCCGGTGACGCCGGCCGCCTTGATGGAGGTGTTGATGGCGCTGCTGGCGAAGACGCCGGTCAGGATGGCGCCGATGGTGCCGCCCAGGCCGTGGACGCCGAAGGCGTCGAGCGAGTCGTCGTAGTGGAAGAAGTGCTTGACGACGGTAGCGCCGAAGAAGCAGACGGCCCCGCCGACCGCGCCCATGACCAGGGCGCTCATGGGCCCGACAAAGCCGCTGGCGGGCGTGATGACCACGAGCCCCGCGACGGCGCCGGAAATGGCGCCAAGGACGGTCGGCTTGCCGGACTTGAGCCATTCGATGAACATCCAGCTCAGCGTCGCGGCTGCGGCGGCGAAATGGGTTGCAACAAAAGCGCCGCTGGCCGATCCGTCATGGCACTCCAGGGCGCTGCCGGCGTTGAAGCCAAACCAGCCCACCCAGAGGAGGGCAGCCCCGATGACCGACAGCACGACACTGTGCGGCGGCATGGGGATCTTGCCGTAGCCTCGGCGTTTGCCCAGCACCAGGGCGCACACCAGGGCGGAAACGCCGGAGCTGATGTGGACGACGGTGCCGCCCGCGTAATCGAGCGCGGGCAGGCTCACGCTGCCGCGGGATTGCCAGTTGAACAGGCCGCCATCGCCCCACACCATGTGGGCCAACGGGCAATAGATGACCAGGAGCCACAACGTCGAGAACAGCATCATCGCGCTGAACTTCATGCGCTCAGCATAAGCGCCGCAAATCAGGGCAGGCGTGATGATCGCGAACATGAGCTGGTAGACCATCCAGGTGGTGTGGGGAATGGTCGGCGCATAGGCGGGATTGGGATCGGCGCTGACGTGGTTCATGAAGGCGAATTTGAGGCCGCCGATGAAGAACGTGCCGCGGTCGAATGCGAGGCTGTAGCCGACGATCGCCCAGATGACGCTGACCAGGGCCATGAGCACAAAGCTTTGCATCATGGTGGCCAGGACGTTTTTCCGCCGGACCAGCCCGGAATAGAAGAGGGCAAGCCCGGGCCCGGTCATCATGAGCACCAGGGCGGCGCTGACGAGCATCCAGGCGGTATCGCCGCTGTCGATCTTGCTGGCCGGCGCGGGGCTGGGCGTGGCGGCTACGGCCGACGGGTCGGCGGCATGGGCTGGGTGGATGTAAACCGCCAAAAGCAAGCAGGCCAGCAGGAGACCTGCGGCCCGAGCCGGGGAAATGTGAAGACAACGCAGCGCCCGCGCCTGGGTGGGCGCCGTATTACCTGACACCATTTGAATTGCTCCTCGCGCGTCCGCCGTTGCAGCGGGCGATTCCTCTCGCCGTACGGGTGTCGGGTGATTGACATCGGCCCGCAACCCGACCCACGGGCACCCTCCAAGGTGCTCGACCGTGGGATGGGCAGAGCAAGAGTCAAACGATGTGCCAGCAGTGGCAGGGAGCTATTCCCGGACCAATCTGCCTATATTTTAGCCAAGTATCGCAAACTGGCATTCTTTTGCCTACGAGATAGGCATGGCATCCTGTAGTGGACGACCCCCGCGAGCTTCCGCTTGCGGCGATCAAAGAATGAGACATATCAAAGATGAGACTTTGACTGAACCCTTGATAGCCGCTAGCGGAAGCTCGCGGGACTGCGGGAAAATGTCAAGGCAGGACGAAGGTCAAATTTGCTTCACACCTCAATCGTAATCGTCCGGGATGGAATCCAGATCGCGGAAGCTGCGTGGGCGGGGCGGAGGTTCCGGGGCGATCGGTTCGTCCTCAATCAGGTGCCGATCCGTTGAGATTTTCACAACCGCTGGCCTGATGGGCTCCGCGGTGGAAGGCGCCGCCGGTTGGGTTTCGGCAATGGGCGACGCCTCATCCGTGGGCTTGGCATCGGCCGCAGCGCGTCCGCCACGCTTCTTGCCGCTGGGACTGCCCCGCCGCCGAGGCTTGGCCGGCTTTTCGTCCGCCACAACATCGGCCTCTGCTTCGGGAGAAGCGGCCGTTTGGTCCGATTTGGCGGCCCCGGCCTTGGCACGACCGCCGCGAGCACGTGGGGCTCGCGAACCCTTTCCCCGGCCCTTCGGTTTCGCGGCCGGCGGGGCCTGGGGCGGTTCGGCCCGTTCCGGCGCAGCCGTTTCTGCCTCACGCGACGGGGCCGGGACGTATGCGTGTGACTCGACCGTTTCCGAGAGGATCCGACCCTGCTCGTCGGCCTCAATGACCGGCTCTTCGACGATCGACTCCGATGAGCCCTCGCTGTCTTGGTCGTAGCCCTCGAAGGGTGCGCGATCCAGATCGGCGCGGTCTTCGGGGTTCAAATCCCGCTCGTCCTGAGCCGATTCGGACCTGTCCTGCGCTTGTCGAACCGGCTCGTTCGACGTGATAGTGGATTCGTACTCCTCCGCGTGCTCGTCATGGAAGTCCGCACGGCCGGGTCCCCGGTCAAACGTTTCGGCGCCTTCTTCACGGTCGGCCTCGAAAGGAACTTCCTCAACCGGGCCGCTGTCGTCACGGTCAAACGGTTCGGGGCCATCGGAGGGAGCGACCCGCTGGCCTTGCCCAACAGCTTCGGGTCCTTGCCCCTGTCGGCCACGGCCACGGCCGCGCCGGCCGCGGCGACGGCGCCTGCGCGGCCCGCCCTCCTGTTCGCCACCGGGCGGCCCGCCGCCTTCGCCTCCGGCGGGGCGACGGTCCTCAGGCAGGTCATCGCGCCGTTCAGTGGCGGGGATTGCTTCATTCCGGGCGGGGCCGCGCGGCGGGCGCGCCGCCCCGTTGTCGCCTCGATTGGAAAACCGCTCCCGCGCCGATCGGTCGCCCTGGGGTGCACGGCCGCCAGGTGCTTCGCGGACTTGCGGCCCGCGGTCGCCGCCTCGGGGGCCTCGTCCGCCTTGAAAGCCCCGGCCATCCTGCCGCGATGGGCCGCCGGGTGCGCCTTGCCGGCCCCGGTTATCGTCACGGCCCCCGCGACCGCGATCACCCCGGCCTCGATCGTCGCGGGGACGTTCTTCGCGGCCGGATTCGTCGTCGCCGACGATCTCTTCGGCGGCGCGATCTTCGGTATCCGGCTCGTGGGCTTGGGAGCGCTCAGCTTCGGCAACCTCGTCAAGTTCTGCGCCTTCGTGAATTTCGGCGTCTTCGCGAAGTTCTGCGCCTTCGTCCATTTGCTCGGCTTCGTAGCGATCTTCGAGCATGGCCTGCTCTTCGTCGTCGCGCCGGCCGCGGCCGGCGTTGCGACCCTGTTGGGCGCCGCCGCCACGTTTGCCAGCCGGCTGCCCGGGACGACCGCCCTGACGCTTGCGGTCGTCGGGACGGCCGCCGGTGCGCTGCGACTGCGGACGGCCGGCGGGGCGAACGCCCAGTTGCGACGTATGCGGCTGTGTCGCCAGCACATCGCCAAGCTCGGGCAGGATGACCACCCCGTCGCGGATGTCGAACAGGTCCAGCCGCATCTCGTCCAGGCCCAAGGCTGGATCGGAACGGACCACGACACGCTTTTTCGAATCGGCTTCGAGGGCGGCCAGTCTCACCCGCTTCTTGTTGTTCAGGTAGAACGCCACGTCCGGGCAGACGGCCAGTTCGACGCGGACGACCTTCAGGTCGTTCAGCGCGATAGCCAGGCGGCGCATTACGTCCAGGCCCATGCTCTCTGGGGTCTTGACCAGCCCGGCCCCTTTGCAATGGGGGCAATCGAAATAGATCGAGCGCTTGAGGCTGGGGCGCATCCGCTGGCGGGTCATCTCGATGATGCCGAACTGGCTCATCCGCAAGACCTTGGTCTTGGCCCGGTCCTTCTTGAAGTTGTCGTGGAGCCGCTGTTCCAGTTCGCGGCGGTGCCGCTCATAGCGCAGGTCGATGAAGTCGCAGATGATCACGCCGCCAAGGTCGCGCAGGCGGAGCTGGCGGGGGATTTCGTCGGCGGCCTCCATGTCGGTCTTGAAGGCGGTGGTCTCGGCGTCGGCGTGCTCGCGGAACTTGCCGCTGTTCACGTCGATGGCGACGATCGCCTCAGTCGAGTCGATGACCAGGCCGCCGCCGCTGGGCAGCGGGACGTGCCGGCTGTACATCAGCTCGATTTCCCGCTCGATGCCGAACTTGTGGAACATCGGCACCGGCTCGGTATAGACCTCGATGCGGTTGCGGGTGCGCGGGTTGGAAAGCTTGATGACGTCCTTGATCGTGGCGGCGACGAGCTCGTTGTCCACGATGATCCGGTCGATGTCGCTGGTGAACAGGTCGCGCACGGTGCGCGTGACCAGGTCGCCCTCGGTGTACAGCTCCATCGGGCCGGGCCCGCTGTTCTGCCGCTTGTCGATATTCTCCCAGAGGCGCGTGAGGTACTTGAAGTCGCGCTCGATCTCGGCCTTGGTCTTGCCGACGCTTTCGGTGCGGAGGATGAACCCCACGCCCTTGGGCGGTTGCAGGCTGTCGAGGATCTGCTTGAGCCGGCGCCGCTCGGCGTCGTCCTCGATCTTGCGGCTGACGCCCTTGCTCTCCATGCCCGGCATCATCACCAGCATCCGCCCGGGGATGGACAGGTAGGTGCTGAGGGTCGGGCCCTTGGTGCCGATGCCTTCCTTGATGATCTGCACGACGATTTCGTCGCCGCGGCGGAGGCAGCGCTGGATGGGGGGGCGGTCGCGGCGGGCCATCTTCTGGCCGACGCGCTCCTCAACCCCTTCGCCGCGCCGGCCGAAGTAGGTCGGCATGAGGTCGGAGATGTGGAGAAAGCCGTTGCGGCCCAGCCCGAAATCGACGAACGCGGCCTGGATGCTCGGCTCGACGTTGGTCACCCGCCCCTTGTAGATGTTCCGGACGTGGCTCGTGGAGCTGGTCCGCTCCATGTACAACTCTTCCAATTTACCGTCTTCCACGAGGGCGATTCGGCATTCTTCGCCCTCGGAGACATTAATCAACATTTCTTTTGGCACGTGGCAGCAGTCCTTTGTCCTTGGTCCTTAGTCCTTTGTCGTTGGTCTCCCATGGGGTCCGATTTGGTGAGCTTTCTAAGACGAATGGCGGGGGGAACGTCTGCGACAAGACGCGCGCGCCCGGAACGAACCGCAACTCGTGAGAGATTTTCAGCAAAGGACAAAGGACCAATGACAAAGGACAAACGGACAGTTTATCAAAACGCTTCAGGGATGATCTTGCGAGTTTCCTCCCGCAAGAAATGCATCACCTGCCGCTCCGAATCGAAGCTCATGACGCGCCGGGCGATTTGCCGGGCGTGCTCGATTGTCGTGGAGCGAATGATCTTTTTAACCTCCGGCACGTCCGGGCCGTTCATACTGAAGATGTTCAGGCCCAGTCCGAGCAACAACAGAGTATAAAGCGGGTCGCCCGCCATTTCACCACAGACGCTCACGCTAATTCCGTTTCGTTGTCCGGCGCGGATGACGTCGCGGATGAGTTTCAGCACCGCCGGGTGCCCGGGGCAGAAGAGGCCGGCAACCTTCTCATTAGTGCGATCGACCGCCAAAGTGTATTGGATGAGGTCGTTGGTGCCGATTGAGAAGAAATTCACTTCCTTGGCGAACTGGTCGGGCATGATCGCCACCGAAGGCACTTCAACCATCATCCCGATAGGGATGTCCCGGCGGAAGGGGCTGCCTTCGTCTTCCAACTCCTCCAGAACGTCGTTGAGGACCATCTTCGATTGGCGCAGCTCCATGAGCGTGCAGATCATGGGGAACATGATGCGCACGTCGCCGTGGACGCTGGCCCGCATGATGGCGCGTAACTGCCGCTTGAACATCGGGATATCGTGCAGGCACATCCGGATGCTGCGGTCGCCCAGGAAGGGGTTCTGCTCGGGGTTCTGGCTTCGGGCCTGGGTCTGCTTGTCGGCGCCGAGGTCCAGGGTGCGGATGACCAGAGGCTTTCCGTTGAGCCGCTTGAGGGCGTCGGTGTACGCCTCGAAATGTTCCTGTTCGCTGGGCTCGTGGTCGTTGGTCAAATAGAGGAACTCGGTCCGATAAAGCCCGACGCCCTGGCCGCCGTACTCCAGGGCCTCGTCGATGTCGCCGGAGCGCTCGATGTTGGCCTGCAGGCTGACGACATGTCCATCGAGCGTCTCGGCCGGCTGGTTGACGATCTCCTTGAGCTTCTCGCCGGCGTACTCAATTTTTTTCGCCAGTTCGCGGTACTCGGCCAGTTGCTCGGGCGTAGGGTCGACGATGACCACGCCCCGGGTGCCGTCGATGATGACGGTATCGCCGCCGGTCACTTCCCCGGTGAGGTTGCCGAGCCCGACCACGGCCGGGATGCTCAAGGCGCGGGCCACGATGGCAGTGTGGCTGGTCCGGCCACCGACGTCGGTGGCGAAGCCCACCACGTGCTTGCGGTCCAGAGCGGCCGTCTGGCTCGGCAGCAGGTCGTGGGCAATGACTACCACCGGGCGGGTGAGGTGAGCCAGGTCTTCGCGCTTCTGGCCGATGAGGGTCCGCAACAGTCGTTTTTCGATGTCGTAGATGTCCTTGACCCGTTCGGACATGTAGCGGTCGGTCATCTGCTCGAACTTGCTGGCATAGCGCCGCATCACCACGCTCAGGGCGTACTCGGCGGTCACCCGCTGGGCGTTGATCTCGCTGACGATCTGGTTGACCAGGCCGCGGTCGTGAAGCAGTGCCAGGTGCACGTCGAAGATCGCGCCGATCTCCTTGCCGTGCCGGCCGGTGACGTCGTCGCGCAGGCGCGAGAGGTCGGCCGCCGAGCTGGTCAGCGCTGCCGACAGGCGGTTGACTTCACCGGGAAGTTGCTCGGGCTCGACGTGCCGCCTGGGAATGACCAGGTCCTCGGCATCCAGCACGACAGCCGTGCTGATGACTACGCCGGGGGAGACACCGATGCCCTTCTTAATTTCCAAATTACTCTTCTCCGAAACGGCTCTCAAACAGTTCGATCAGCTTCTGCACGGCCTTGGGGGCGTCTTCGCCCTCGGCGTCGATCCGAAGGGTGGTTCCTTCGGTGGCGGCCAAAATGATCATCTGCATCACGCTCTTCCCATCAGCATCGCAGGGTTCGTCGCCGCCTTTGTGGACGGTGATGGCCGACTTGAACTGGTTCGCCACGTCCACGAACTGCATCGCCGGCCGGGCATGCAGCCCCAGCTTGTTGATGACCACGACATCGCGGGAAACTGAAGGCATAGGCGGAAATGCTGAATGATGAATGCTGAATGTCAAAGGGCACCTGGATCGGAAGGCGCCTGCGCCGGGCACGCAGCGTTCACCGCTTTAGCGTGTTTCTTTCATTTCCCTTGGTCGGCCTCGTCGAGCAGGTCGATGATCGCCTCACGGGTGGTGCTGCCTCTAAGGAAACGCCGGAACATGTCCTTCTGCAGGTTGCTGAACACGATGTTCATGGCATGCAGATGCTGCTGGGGCTGGTTTTCAGGGCTGAGCAGCAGCACGATGCTGTAGACCGGCTGGTGGTCCAGGGCGGCGAAATCAATCCCGTTCACGCTTCGGCCCAGCACGCCGACCATCCTGCTGACCTTGGGGTGCTTGGCATGGGGAACGGCAACGCCTTTGCCGAAGCCGGTCGACCCGTTCTGTTCGCGTTTGACCAGGGCGGCCACCACATCATCCACGGCATCGGGGGCGATCGCCCCTGCCGACGACAGTGCCGATACCAGCTCCCGAATGGCCGCGTCGCGATCGGTGGCCCTCAGCTCGGGCTGGATCGCATCATAAACAATGAAATCTTTGAGTTTCATTCTCGATCCTTGATGAACATCTGGTCTTTTAGGCGCTCTCGCCCTCGGCACCCACCGCCCGCGGAACGCCGCCCCGGGCAGTCGGCGTCTCGTCCGCCTGGTGCTTGCGGTTGCGGAACTTCTTCTTGTGGTCGGTAAGCTGCCGCTCGAGTTTGTGGACGCAGGCGTCAACGCATGCATAGGCGTCGCCGTCATCGTGGTTGGCGACGAATTTGTCGCGGTGCTCGGCGTAGACGATCATTTCCACGCTGGTCCGGTCCTTGCCGGAATTGAAGATGACCTCGATCTCTTTGATCAGGTCGTAGTATCTCGTAAGCTTGCTGGCCTTTTCCTCGGCGAATTTTTTCAGTGCCTCCGTTACGTCCATGTGCCGCGCAGCTACTCGAACGATCACCGGGGTACTCCTTTCATCAATCGTGCACCCTTGAACAGCTTTGGTGTCGTGGCCGGACGACCGGCCCACCGAGCCACCCGGGCCCGGCGTTTCCATTGTACCGCAAAACCGCCGCGCAGCCCGCGCTACAAACTGGAATTACATGAAAGGAGCGAATGCTTCCCTTCACCCACGATCCGGCCGCTCTTGGCCGCTCACGCCCAATCGGGCGGTGCCCGGCGCGCCGCCCAGGAGCTCCGGGCCAGCCGCCGCCTCGGCGCGGGGCCCGCCTTCACGAATCGACCAGCCCGGCGGCAAGGCGGGAGCGGCAGCCTGTCGGGTTGCCGGATCGACTGCCACAGGGCGGCCGTGCGAGTCCAGCAGCGCTGCGTCGGGCACGATCACCCCGCCGCTGACCAGCATTCGCAGCGCCTCCTCCACGGTGAGGGGCAGATCGACGACCGCCTCGCGGTGGGCCACCACCACATACCCGCTGAACGACGTGGGGCTGGAGGGGATGAACACCGTAATCATATCCCCGCGGACGGCATCGTTCAGCGGCCGATATCCGCTTCCCGTCACCAGCCCGATCGACCAGATCCCCTGTGACCGGGCTTGGACGGCCACCACCCGGCTCCCCTGGAAATGCCCGGTGCGGGCCTCGCGGTCGGCAAGCAGGAAGTCAGTCACCTGTTTGACCGCCGGATAAATCGCCTTAACCAGCGGCAGGCGCATCACGGCCCGCTCCAGCACGCGCCACATGGTCCGCCCGATCAGGTTCCCGACGAAGACGCCGACCACATAAACCAGCAGGACCGCCAGCAGAACACCCAGCGGTTGCTCCCAACCTGCCTCACGAACCCTGCGGGCAATCTCACCGGCGGGCAGTTCCTCAACGATATGCTTCCTGCCCAGCGTCCACCACACTCGCTCGATGAGCCAGATGATGTAGACGCCCACGGAATTCCAGAGGAAATTCCAGACCCACACCAACAACCAGAGGGTGATCAGCGTGGGGAGGAGCGTGGCCAGCCCGCGAACGAAAAACCGGCGGAAGTCGTCACCAAATCCGCCTTTACGTTTTTGGCTGCCATAGGGCAGCGCCCGCGGGTCGGAAGGACTATCTGATCCGGAGTCAACCAATGGGTCACCCGCCTCCTCGCGACTGAAAAACGCCGCCCGAGGCGGCATGACAGTTCCGGCGCCGACGGTTCCCAAATTGCACGGCCATGGCATCCTCAACACCCTCAAGTGCCCCGTTCTACTCGCACGCGGGGCAAGAATCAACGCTCAACGCCGCCGTGGTCGCCAAAGCACGAATCCTTACCTTAAGGCATCGGAAAAAACTCAATTGTCCAATTCGGGATCACCTGCAGCCATGCGAAGGTTTCACGGATTCTGACAGAGCAAATCCGGGGTTGAACCTTATAATCGCCGTGACCAGATGATTTCCACCGAACCAATCCCGCCGACAACCACCCCGACGGCCGCTCCCGAATGGGACGAGCAACTCCTTCGCAATCCGCACGCGGTCGCCGACAAGCGCCGCCGGGTCCAGAAGATGTTCGCCGCCATCGCGCCGAGCTACGATCTGAACAACCACCTGCACAGCCTCTGGATGGACCAGTCCTGGCGACGAAAAGCCGTGAACTTGGCGGGGTTGAAGGAAGCTGACACCGTTGTGGATGTGGCGTGCGGGACCGGCGACCTGTCGATCAAGTTTGCCGAGTCGCTTTACCCACTGGCCCTCCCTGGCAGGCCCGGGCAGGTGACGGGCATCGATTTCACGTTCGAGATGCTCCCCATTGCGGTCAGGAAATGGCGTGAACACGGCATTGTCGAGCCCACGCGTGAGGGCCCTCACGCAAACCCGGGTGCGGCCGAGTTCGTGAAGTTCGTTAACGGCGACGCCCAGTCCCTGCCGCTCCCCAACGCCTGCTGTGACGTGGTGTCGATCGCCTTCGGTATCCGCAACGTCGCCGACCCGGCTGCCGCCATCCGCGAGTTCTACCGGGTGCTCCGCCCCGGCGGCCGGCTCATCATCCTGGAGTTTTCCCTGCCCACCAACCCGGTGCTCCGCGGTGTATACAACTTCTATTTCCGCAAGGTCCTCCCTCGCACCGCTACCCTTATCAGCGGCGACAAGACCGGCGCCTACAAGTACCTCCCGGAATCGGTCAACACCTTCATCGGGCGGGAGCAAATGGCCGACATGATGGGCGATGCCGGGTTCAAGGACGTTTCCCAGCACCCGCTGACATTTGGGGTTTGTGTGGCATATAGGGGCGTGGTCGCGCGGTAGGACCGTCGTCTGTTTAGACAGATTTTTGGCCCGTTTCCGCTATACTGTCCTCACATGGACATCGTTACCGCCATCACCGGCGCCAGCGGCGCGTTATACGCCCAGCGCTTCATCCAGGGCCTCGTGGCGGCAGGCGTCAACGTCCACTTGATCGTCTCCCCGCTGGGCCGGCGCCTGCTCCACGACGAGATGGGCATGGAAGGCGTGGATCTGGCCGCCCTGGCCGGCGCAGAGCAGCACACCGTCACGCTTTACAACTACAACGACGTTGGCAGCAAGCTTGCCAGCGGCTCCTTCCTCCACCACGGCATGGTGATCGTCCCGTGCAGCAGCAACACCCTGGCCGAGGTCGCCCACGGCCTGGGCGACAACCTCATCTCCCGCGCCGCGGCCGTCACGCTCAAGGAGCGCCGCCGGCTCGTGCTGGTCCATCGGGAAATGCCCCTGTCACCCATTGACGTGAACAATTACAAAGTCCTCAGCGATGCCGGCGTCATCCTCGCGCCGGCCAACCCGGGCTTCTACCTCAACCCGACGACCGTCGGCGAGGTCGTCGATTTCGTTGCCGGCAAACTGCTCGACCTGGTCGGCGTGACGCACGCCATGGACACACGCTGGGACCCGGGGAGGAAGAAATGATTAGATACGGTTCAATGAACGTCGAAATGAGCTCAAATCCGAGGTCCACAACGGCCAGGTCTCCGGGCATGGGCCGGAAGTTCGCCGTTTTTGCCGGCGACATCAAGATCGCCCATACGGTCTTCGCGCTGCCATTCGCGCTGTTGAGCACATTTCTGGCCGCTTACGATCCGCCGCGGCGATGGCCGCGGCTGGGGCAGGTGCTGCTGATCCTGGTTTGCATGTTCACCGCCCGCACGATCGCCATGGCGGTCAACCGCCTGATGGACGCCCGGCTAGACGCGCTCAACCCGCGCACGGCCCGCCGCGCCATCCCCAGCGGCGCGCTCTCCCGTACCTTCTGCAGCGTTATTGTCGCGCTCTGCACAATCGCCTTCTTCGCCGCCTGCGGCGGGTTCTACCTGCTCTATCGGAACCCCTGGCCCCTGGCGCTTTCAGTGCTGGTCCTGGCGTTCCTCAGCGCGTACCCGCTGCTCAAGCGGTTCACCCGGCTGTGCCACTACTACCTCGGGGCGGCCCTGGCCCTGGCGCCGGTTTGCGCATGGGTGGCCATCCGCGCATCACTTGCCGCCCCGCCGCTGCTGATGGCCGGCGCGGTCCTTTGCTGGACCGCCGGTTTCGACATTATTTATGCCTGTCAGGACTACGCCAGCGATGTCGAGTGCGGCGTCTTCTCCGTCCCGGCCAAGCTCGGCATCGGACCCGCCCTGTGGGTCAGCCGGCTGACCCACGCCGCGTCAGCCATCCTGTTGATCGCCCTGGCCCGCTCGGCCTCTCCGCCGCTGGGCACGCTCTATCTCGTCGGCGTTGCCAGCGCCATCGGCCTTTTGGTCATCGAGCACAGTTTGGTACACCCCGACGATCTCTCCAAAGCCGGACTCGCATTCTTTACCGTTAATGGGATCATTAGCGTTCTGCTGGGAACGCTGGGGGTTCTTGACGTGCTTCTCCGGTGAGGAAGGCAGGAAACGATTAAGATTAAGATGAGGATTAAGATTAGGAAGAGGATGAAGAGCAAGAGAAAGATCAAGAGTAGGATTGAATGCCTGCGGCGCTTCTTCGCGTCCTCATCTTAATCCGAATCTTGCTCTTAATCCTCTTCCTAATCTTAATCCTCATCTTAATCTTGCTCCTCTGCTACGTGCTGTCGTCTGAATAACCGCACCGGAGACGCTTCAAATGACCCGTATCGGCATCATCGGCCTCGGTTTCATGGGGCGCATGCACTACGACAACTACGCCAAGATTCCCGAAGCGCAGGTCGTCGCCGTCTGCGACGCCGACCCGCGCCGCGCCGCCGGGGACTTGTCCGGCGGATGGGGCAACGTCGCCGGCGCCACCACGCAATTCCTTCCCATGGACCGCATTCGCGGCACCACCGACCCGGCAACTCTGCTGGCGATGCCCGAAGTAGACATCGTCGACATCTGCCTGCCGACGCCCGCCCACGTCCCCATCGTGACCGCGGCGCTGGCGGCCGGCAAGCACGTCTTGTGCGAGAAGCCGATGGCCCGCACCAGCGCCGAGGCGGGGCAGATCGCCGACGCCGCCGCCGCGGCACGCGGGCTGTTCATGCCGGCCATGTGCCTGCGCTTCTGGAGCGAATGGGAATGGCTCAAGCAGGCTATCGTTGATAACCGCTTCGGGAAGTTGCGTTCGCTGGCCATCCGCCGGCTGGGAACCATGCCCGCCGGATGGTTCTCCAACGGCAAGCTGTCCGGCGGCGCCATCCTCGACCTTCACGTCCACGACACCGACTTCGTGTATTCCCTCTTTGGCAAGCCCGCCTCCGTCTTCAGTCGCGGCTACCGCGGCGGCAGCGGTGAGATCGACCACGTCCAGACCCAGTACCTCTACGGTGGTCCCGCCGGCGACATTCCAATCATCAGTGCCGAGGGCTCGTGGGCGATGGACGCCGCCTGGCCCTTCTCGATGCGCTACACGGCCAACTTCGAGCATGCCAGCGCCGACTACGTCTCCTCCCGCACGCCGACCCTGCTGCTCTACGCCGGCGGAAAGACCGAGGACATCGCCGTCTCAACCGAAGACGGCTACGCCGGCGAGCTTCGCTACTTTGTCAATTGCGTGAACTCAGGCCAAAAGCCCGACCGCGTGACGGCATCCGACGCCGTGGCGGGGCTGGAGATCATCGAAGCGGAGCGCAAGAGCGTGCAGACGGGGAAGGTCGTGGCGGTTACAGGGTGACCGCAAGCAATTGTCGCAGCTTAGAGCATTGTTGTAGTTGGTGTAGCGGGTCGCGGCCTAGTGCCGCCGGTGCCCTCACCGGCGGTTTTGGATGGCCCGCACGGCTCCGCCGGTGAGGGCACCGGCGGCATTTCATTCATTCAACGCGGACAACGCCCACACCCTTCTGGAAAACGCTCTGGGTGTGCGCCTTTCCTGGTATGGCACCACAAGTGTGTGGTGGCCCCGGCATCGGTCGAGTCGAGGTAGCTGAAGGTGTTCCCGCCGTCGGTCGATTCGTAGATGTTGTATCCGGTGCTCAGCGTGGCGTCTCCGGTCCAGTTCCTAGCGATCACTTTGGCCCCCGGCGCGGGCCTCAAGCGCCTCGCTTACCATTGCCATCACGCCCCTCCAGTCGCCCTGCCTTGGCTGGCGGAACTGCCGCATGGCTGGATACCAGCGATTGACCGGACCCGCTGGAAAATAGCGCCAATCGGGGCAGAACGCTAGCAGCACCCACACCTCCTTGCCCATCGCTCCGGCCAGATGGGCAACCGACGTGTCGACCGTAATCACCAGGTCGAGGTGGGCAATCAACGCGGACGTGTCGGCCATGTCGGCCAGGTCGGCAGTGTGGTCCTCAAGCTGAAGCGCCGGAGGGGGCAGGCGGTCCGGGTCGGCGGATTTTACCTTTTGCAGGTCGTGGAAACGCACGCCCGGGACGTCTGCGAGGGCCGCGAGATGTCGCGGGTGCATCGACCGGTTCCGGTCGTTTGCCTGTGCCGGATTGCCCGCCCAGCAAAGCCCGACTTGGAGACGTCCGTCGCCTGGCCCTATCTTGCTTCGCCATGCGTCAACTAGTTCCGCATCGGCTGCCAGCAATGCGGCCTGATCCGGGATCGAATCGAGGGTGGTCCCCATGCACAGAGGCGCGCTCATCAGCGGGCAGTGCAGATCGACGGGAGGTATCGGCTTTCCTGCGCCGATCACCTGGCAGACCCCCGGCAGGCCCTGCCTTTGAAGGAGCCGAAGGAGTTCCGGCTGGCACTCCAGGACCACCGGGCCGCCGAGGGCGGCGACGAGCGGCGCGAAGCGCACGAACTGGAGGGCATCGCCGAGGCCCTCCTCGGCGTACAGCATGATTGTCCGCCCATGCAACGGTTCGCCTTCCCACCTCGACCCGGGTAGACGGCGCGGCCGGGGCCGGCCTTTGCATTGCCAGCGCCACTCGCTCTCCAGGAAGCCGGCTTGGTAGTCCCCCACCGACAAGAGCGACAGCGCCAGGTTTTGATGTGCTTCGGCGTAGTCGCTCTTGAGCGCGATGGCCTTACGGTACGCGGAGAGCGCCTCGGTGAACTCCGTCCGGTCGACCAGCGCGACCCCCAGGTTGTTCCAGGCCTCAAAGTGGCCGGCCTTCAATCGGATCGTGCAACGGTATTCGGCGATCGCCTCGTCCTGCCGCCCCACGCCGCGCAACGCACTGCCGAGGTTGCAGTGGGCCTCGGGAGAGTTGGGGGCGAGGCGCAGGGCGGATTGATACAACCGCATCGCCTCGTCGATGCGCCCCTGGTCCTGCCGTACATTCGCGAGGTTGGTGTGCGCGGGAACGCAGTCGGGCCCGAGCCGCAGGGCCCCCAGGTACGCGGCGGCGGCCTCGTCGAGCCGGCCGTGGTCTCGCAGCGCGCTGCCCAGGTTATTGTGCGCCATCACCAGGCCGGGCTGAATTGCGATTGCCCGCTGACAGGCCGCGACCGCCGGTCCCGGCTTCCCCGCCATCCGCAGGCATTCGCCGAGATTGCTGTGATACAACGCCCTCTCAGGCGCCAGCGAAATGGCCCGGCCGATCAATTCGACGGCCGCGTCGCTCTGGCCGCGTTGACCCTTCAGGGTGCCCAACAAGTACAGCGCGTGGGGTTGATTGGGGACCACGGCAAGGACCTGCCGGTAGATGCGCTCGGCGTCGTCCAACCGGCCGGCCCGGTGGTGGGTTACTGCCGCAGCCAATGTCTGGTTAATCGTTGCCTGAGTGCCGTGCATGATTCAACTCGCGTCGAAAGCAAATGCGCCCGTGGAAGAATCAAGGCTAAGCGAGCCGTTGAGCTTGTAGGTGAACCGGTCGGTGCCCGTGAACCCGGCGGGCGGTATGTACGTGAAGCTGCCGTCGGAGTTGAAAGTGAGCGTGCGCCCCGACGCGGCCGGGTTGCCGTCGGTCACCTGCTGGGCCGTCAGCGGGCCAGTGTCGCCCAGGGAGAGGCCGCCCTGCAACAGGTTGTTGGGATCGGACGGCCCGCCGACGTCCATCGCCTGGTTTTCCAGGATCGAGAAGCCCAGCGACGGAACGGCCGTCACGGTGGCCGTTGGCGATATACACGATGGGGGGCCGGCGACGACGATGGCGACGCTGGCGCTCGAGCCGATCACATGGCGTCTTGTCGAGGCCCGCGCCATTGGCGGCTGGCGGGACCGACCTTCTCTGAGTAATTGAGGCAACGGCATGTCAAACCCATTGCTAGCTCTTGACTTCGACGCCGGGCGCCTTGGCACCGTCCTCAGTTGCCGTCGGAGCCCCTGCGTCCATGGCGCCAGCGGCCGCGTGCACTGGGTCGAGCGCGGCGGACCCGTCGGCCAGGGCTGGTTTCGCACCGCATACAGAGCGCGGGGACGGCCTTCCTCCGAGATCGTCACCGCGCTGCGGACAGCGGCCCGCCGCCAGACGACGACGGCGCGTCCCGACGCGCCGCCGCACGTATCGGCCAATCCTCACCGCCACGACTCCGGGGAGGATCGCGAACATTACGGCCAGCGCCCACAATCGGAGCCCGATCCCCATCTCGTATCTGCTGTCGATCGAGGGCCCTTCATGCACGTGCCAGCCGCCATAGAAACCACGCCAGTTAAACCACCGGGCACCCCACGGATCTCTCGGCCGAGCTCCATAGAACCCTGGAGGGCCCGTGCGGAATTCGGTGTATATTGCACCCAGCTTGTAATTCAAGACTATTTCGGAGTCGTCTGGCAAGGGTTCTATCGGACCCCAGAGAACGGAATGGTTAATGTAGAGCTCGCCTTTATCGCACGCGAGCAACCACTTGTGCAACGAAAGCGTTGCGCTCTCCTCCCATGGGATGCCTGGGTGGCTCTGCCGCCCCATATCATGGCCGAACCCATAATTGAGTTCCAGCTCCCTCCGGAGCCGGTCACTCTGATTCCACATCCCGAGGACCACCACAAATGCCGCTAGCGACAAAGTGCATGAAAGGCCCAAAACGGCCACGCGGAAAAGGCGCGATATCAAGACGCGTCCCCGGCTGCTCGGGGCGTCTGCGCCCAAAATCTTATCGTTGGCGGGTCGGCCCGCCATGCCCGATGCAACCGGGCTCTTGCTCGGTTTCCTCCCGCATTCGGGGCACTGACGCGGGCTTGCTCGAAGATCGTAACCGCACCGCGGACACCGGCCGGTCGCCAGACGGCGGCGCGACCTGACGCGTCGCCAAAGGTGGCGGCCGACCCTTAGTGCCGCGACTCCGGGAACGATTGCTAAGAGCGCGGCGAGCGCCCACATTCTAATGCCTACCGCCGCCTCATAAGCCTCGCCCTTCCCCCACCCATACGGCTCCTGCCAGCCGCCATAGAAACCAGGCCAGTCGAACCACCGGCCCCCCCATGGGTCCCTCGGATGGAGTCCGTAAAAACCTTGCGAGGTGAGGCCCGGCTTGGTGTATGCGACTCCTAATTCTCTCCTCGGTATCGTTTCTGAGTTTCGCGGAAATTGTTTTAGCTGGGCCGAAGAAATAAAGTAATCGACATAGAGTTCGCCGCTGTCGCAGGAGATAAGCCAGTCGTGTTGCCACAGGATGGCGTCCTCCCCTCGGGTCATGTCGTGCGCGAACCCGTAATAGACACGCGTCTCACTGGGGGACACGTAACTGTGACTTCGCGTCCGCAACGCCAAAACCGCCGCCGCCGTTGAGACGACGCAGAGCAAAGCCAAGAATGTCAGGCGGATCAAGCGACCGATCATGGCAACCTCCGGCGTCGCACGCATCCCGGCGGACCTCGAGCACTGGCCCAGCGACCGGGGCAATGCCGGCTCGCATCAATAGCTAGCTCGTGAACTTGGCGCCAACCGCCTTGGCTGCAGCCTTCATCGCGTCGAGCACAGCCTGGTTTGTCGAGATCGTGATGTGATTAGAGTCATGTATCGTGTCCGTGGTCGTCGTGCTGCTTGGTGCCTTAGCTGCGGTGATGGTTTGTTGATACGTCACCAGCATGAGCCCCAGATCCTTCACGTCCTTGAGAAGGTTGGCACTGGGATCCTCGGAAGCGAGTGCCTGGTAGAAACCCGTAAGTGGCTCGGGTATCGTTGTCGGCCAATTGCGGATCGTTACGTTTAGGGGGGGTCCCAACACGGGGGCGATGAGCCCGACGAAGCGGACGCCGGCCGTGCAGGCAGCGGCGAAACTTTCCTTATTCTTTGTGACGGGGGACTCGAACGGTGTGCCGGCGTTTATGTCGGTTAGGACCTTCACGACCTCCATCGCGCCGCGACTATAACCCACCATGTCCAGGGGGACCGCGCTGTGGCCAGCGACGGCGTAGAACGCCTCGATCCTTTCCTCCGCTTGACCGGCGAGCTTGGTTGCCTCAGTGGCGCCCTGCGTTGCGAGTTCCTTTTTTTGTTCGGCCTTCGCCACGAGGCCCTTCGGGTCCACGGGGGAACTTGCCGTCCCGGGAAAGTAGTCGCCCTGAGGGCTGGCGACCTGGCCTGCGGGGGCCTGCTCAACCCCGTCATAACTACTGTAAAACTGTATGATCGCGGTTTTCTGCTGCGTATCGTCCTGGCTCCCGTCCATCGCGATCAAGTGACCCTTCTGCACCGTCACCGGCTGCGTAGCGGGAGCAGTCGCCGGGGACACTGGCTGGGTCGTGGCCTGCGCCGTCGTCGGGGCGGTGGTCACCTTCGCCGCGAGTATGACTGCCAGCGTGAAAACCGCCTGGTCCAGAGTCGTTCCACTTATCCCGTCCAGCAGCAGCGTCGATGGCGGTGAATTGGTCGGACTGCCGACCGTCCAGGTTATGGACTGGTCGCTGGCGTCCCGCCCCAGGACCACGCTGGAGCCCGAGCTCCCCGGCGTGCCCCGATATACATCCAGGTCCGGGGCCACGGCCGAATTGAGCGACAGCGTGACCGCTGTGCCGCTCGGCAAACCCGACGGGAGGTTCACGTTGAGCGTGGCGTACGCCGCGGGGGCGCTGGCCATGCTGGCATCGCCTTCCGCCGCGACGGCGGCGGTCGGATCCCCCGGCTGGAGGCTGTTCACCGACAGGCTCACGTTCACCGGCGCGACGTAGATAAACACGGTGCCGTACTCGCTGGGGTCGCCATTGTAATCGTTGAGCTTGTAGGTGAACCAGTCCGTGCCAGTGAACCCGGCGGGCGGTGTGTACGTGAAGCTGCCGTCGGAATTGAAAATGAGCGTGCGCCCCGACGCGGCAGGGTTGCCGTCGGTCACCTGCTGGG
>Ga0182024_10007891_pt1 | contig 22773 bp, 16 predicted proteins | sample P32metaG_FD_120480 | JGI IMG/M metagenome (GOLD analysis project Ga0182024, IMG submission 120480) | Permafrost microbial communities from Stordalen Mire, Sweden - P3-2 metaG (Illumina Assembly) | ecosystem: Environmental > Terrestrial > Soil > Wetlands > Permafrost | place: Sweden: Stordalen... | reverse complement strand
CTTTCGAACGGGAGGACGTCGTGCGCCGGGAGACGGAGGACGGTCTCGGGGGCGAGCGCGCCCGTGAGTTCGCAAGCGCTGAGGACGGCGGTGTGGAGGGCCTCGGCGGCCTTGTTGTCGGCGACGATGATGACGCAGGGGGCCGCAGCGGCGCGGACGAAGAAAGGAAGATACAGGGCGCGGGCGGTTGCGGTGAGGCCGGAGACACGTCTGCGCCCCGTGCCGGCGCTCAAATGGCGTCGTACACGCTCAAAGGCTTCAGAATGCTCCATGTCTGCGAGGAGCTCGCGGACGAACGGAAGAACCATGCTGGATTTAAGTTTACTTGATGCAGGTTGCGCTGTGGCCGCGCCAGGCAGAGAGAGCTATGCTTCCTTCATCTGCATGATTTCTAGAAGCTGTTTAAGAACTGTGTCCTGCCGGACGGGCCCACTGCGCGTGGCGCGGCCACTCCGTGGCGGGTATACCTTGTCTCGGGACGATCCTTTGTGGGCCTCCCGTTGGTCGGCAAAGATGATCTCGACCAATAGTCTTTCAATCGGTGACCACTGGGAGCTTTGCTGCCTCCCACGCGGTGATGCCACCCGCTAGCTCAATGAGATTGGTGATGCCGTATTGGTTGAGGATGCTGGCGGCGATCGACGACCGATAGCCGCCCGCGCAGTGGACTGCGATTCTGCGGTTGCGGGGCACCTCCTCGATGCGCTCCTGCAAATGGGCGAGCGGAAGGTTGATGCTGTCGCCGAGGTGGTTCGCGCTCCATTCACGGGGGCTGCGGATGTCAAACACCAGCGGCGGATCCTTAGAGGCTAGTTCCTCCGCCAACATCGACGCGTTCACCCTATGCGTGGCCCAGACCAGATCCTGCCGCCCCGCAAGCGCTCCCATTCCATCCCTCAAATAACCCTTCACGTGATCGAAGCCGATCCTTCCGAGGCGCAATGCCGCCTCCTGTTCCCGTCCGGGCTCGGCGATGATCACAATGGGACGGTTGGGGTCCAGGAGGGTGCCGGCCCAGGTGGCGTACTGGCCGCCTAACCCGATATTGATGCTGCCGGCCATATGCCCCTTGGCATACTCTGCCGCATCGCGGACGTCGAGAATTTGTGCGCCGGCATCTCCCATCTCGAGAACTTCGTTGAGTTCGACGGGGTGCAACGCGTGCTCCAGCGTTTTATCCAGCGTGGGCCGCTCGCGCGTGTTCAGGATTGCGTCAAACGTGAAGTAGGCCGGGGCGTCCGGCTGATCGGCGGTTACGAGTCGAATGAACTCCTCTTTGGTCATCGGTTGCAGCGCGTAATTGAAGCGCCGCTGATCTCCCAGGGTGGAGACGGTGTCTGACGAAAGATTCTTTCCACACAGGGAACCCGCGCCATGCGCCGGATAGACCAGCGTCTCATCGGGAAGCTGCATCAGCTTGTCGTGCAGCGAGTCGTAGAGATGGCCGCCGAGTTCCTGAGCGGTCCAGCCGAGGGAGGCGCGCAGGTCGGGCCGTCCGACGTCGCCGATGAACAGCGTGTCCCCGGTGAGGACTGCGTAGGGTTTATCCGGGTTCTTCTGGAGGTCGGACACCAGAATTGAGATCGATTCGATCGTATGCCCCGGAGTCTCCAGAATCTGGAGACGGAGCCCCGGGAACTCGAGCGTATCGCCGTCCTTCATCGGGACAAACTTGTACTCGGCCTGGGCTCGCGCGCCAAGCCGGATCTCTGCGCCGCAGCGGTCGCGCAACTCCAGATGTCCGGCGAGAAAATCGGCGTGGAAGTGAGTGAGAAAGACGTGGCGGATCTGCACTCCCAGTTGCTCCGCATCGTTCAGGTATTGCTGAATGTCCCGTTGCGGATCGACCACGATGGCAGACTTGCTGGCTTCGTCGGCCATCAGGTAGGACGCGTGAGCGAGGCAGCCCAGGTAATACTGCTTCAGGAACATGCCGCCAATTCTAGATCACCGGAAGAGCCACGCCCGTATCATGGGCAATCCCGAAAAAATTCAAGAGCGGAAGGAAAGCCTGAGATGCCAATAGTATTGCGATTGGAGTAATATTTTGCCCCCGCAAGAAAGACGGCCTGCGATGCTGCCTGATTCGGCGGGAGTTCGACGGACCGGACAGTAGATTCTGGGAGGGTTACGATGAGCATTTTGAGGAAGCGGATTCTTTTTGCGCTTTTAGCGGCGGCGGTGCTTCCACTGATGACGGGATGCACTCGGCACAGTAAGAGTGAGCACTATTATCTGATCGCTACAAACACGGCGGTACCCTATTGGAAGACGGCTGCTGCTGGATTTCAGGCGGCGGGCGATGAATATGGGGTGTCGGTAGACACGCGCGGGCCGGCAGGATTGAATGCCCAGGCGGAGTTGGATGAGTTCAACGCGATGGTGGCGAGGAAGCCGGCAGGGATCCTGGTCCAGGTTGTGAACTCCCAACTGATGCAGCCGGCGATTGATGCGGCGATTGCCGCGGGCATTCCGGTGATTACGATCGACTCGGATTCACCGGAGAGCAAACGGTTGTACTTTATCGGGACCAATAACCGGGAGGCTGGGCGACTGGGTGGGGCGCATGTAGCAGCCCAGCTGAATGGCAAAGGAAATGTGGTGTTTTTCACCAATCCGGGGCAGCCGAATCTAGACGAGCGGTTGAAGGGCTACAAGGACAGCTTCGCTGCGTATCCGGGGATCAAGGTCGTGGAGGTGTTCGATATCAAGGACGACGCGGGTACAGCGCTGGACAAGGCGGGTGAGTATCTGGCACGGACGGGTGCGGCCAAGGTCGACGGGTTCATTTGTCTGGACTCGAGGTCGGGAGTGAATGTAGCGGAGGCCTTTAAGCGGAGGAATGCCACCGACCGGTTGCTGGTAGCGATGGACGTGGATCACGACACCCTGGCACTGGTGGGGGATGGAACGATCGATTCGACCATCTCTCAAAAGCCGTACACGATGGCGTTTCTGGGATTGAAGGCACTGGACGACATCTATCACTACCCGGTGAAGCCGCTGGGCCGAGACTACGGGCTGGATCCGTACTCTCCGTTCCCGGCGTTTATCGATACAGGGGTCGCGCTGGTGGATAGGACAAATCTGGATGCCGTGTTGAAGATGCAGAAGGCGGCGAATCAGTAAGGCTCCGTCTTTGGAGAGGTCTCCAGGGAGACGCCGCTGCGCGGCTTGGTTCGTGAGTTTGCAGAGGAGACGCCCACCCCATCAATAAAGCCGATAGGGTTCGCGAGCGCCGTGGCCAGCTTCGGTAGCGGGCCAGTTTTCCGAGTAGCCGACCATCCAGACATCGGGTTATGAAATGCCCTGGTTAGACTTAATTTCTGGAGCGATTAAGGACTCTATTGTGTTGCGCTTCAAGGTTGAGCCTTTGTTATCGTATGTGGAATGATCGTCGAACTCGAAACGAGGCGCCTCCTTTTGCGGCCTCTCCAGCTTGTCGATGCAGAACAGACGGAACGTCTCTTTCCGCAGTGGGAGATTGTTAGGTTTCTGAATGCCGGGGTTCCGTGGCCCTACCCCGAAAATCAGGTTTTTCCCCACTATCGCGATGTCATACTTCCAGCGATCGAGCGTGGTGAAGAATGGCACTGGACTCTGCGCTTGAAAGACTCGCCGGAGCGCCTTATTGGAAAGATCAGCCTTCACCAAGGTGAGTGGGACAACCGCGGCTACTGGTTGGGGCTGCCTTGGCAGGGTCAGGGCCTGATGACAGAGGCCGTGGCGGCTGTCAATGACTATTGGTTCGACGTTCTTGGTTTCAAAGTTTTGCGAGCTCCCAAAGCAGTTGCCAACGTGGCCTCAAGGCGGATCTCGGAAAAGACGGGTATGCGTGTGATTGCCACTCTCGACCGTGACTACGTGTCCGGTCGACTCCCGGCTGAGGTATGGGAGATTACCGCTGAAGAGTGGCGCAACTGGAAAAAGAGGCTGGGCTTTCCTTGGTGAACCAAGCGAACACACACCGAGTGACACAGCATCGGCTAACTGAGGCAACACCTATGGTTCGCGCATAGCGGGCCAATCGGAAACTGACTGGCACAACTTCGAGTGAGTTTTACTCCCCTCGGTAATTTGGAGTAGTATCTTGCCCCCGCAGGAAAGAAAGCCTGCGGTGCTGCCTGATTTGGCGGGAGTTAGCGCCGGACGGCAGATTTTGCTGGAGGGGTGACGATGGGTATTTTGAGGAAGCGGATTCTTTTTGCGCTTTTGGCCGGGGTTGTACTTCCACTATTGGCGGGATGCACCCGGCATAGCAAGAGCGAGCACTTCTACCTGGTCGCGACCAATATCAACCTACCGTACTGGAAGACGGCAGATGAAGGGTTTGAGAAGGCTGCGGCGACGTATGGCGTGTCGGCTGAGATGCGCGGGCCTACGACGTTCGATGCGCAGGCGGAAGTGGATGAGTTTCGCACGGTGGTGGCGCGCAAGCCCGCGGGAATCCTTGTCTCGGTGGCCAGTGCGCAGCTTTTGACGCCGGAGATCAACGCTGCGATCGCGGCAGGAATACCAGTGATTACGCTGGACTCGGATGCGCCTGAGAGTCATCGGCTGTACTTTATCGGCACCAATAATCTGCAGGCGGGACGGCTGGGCGGGATGCGGGTGGCGGCAAAGCTGAATGGTAAGGGAAATGTGGCTTTCTTTTCGATTCCTGGGCAGCCCAATCTGGATGAACGGTTGAAGGGCTACAAAGACGCGTTTGCGGCTTATCCGGGGATCAAAGTGGTGGATGTCTTCAATATGAATGGAGATTCCGGCGCGGCGATGGACAAGACGAGGGAGTATCTGGCGCGAACCGGGGCGGAAAAGGTCGACGCGGTTGTCTGCCTGGAGGCCTCGGCGGGAAAGGATGTGGGCGAGGCGTTCCACCGAGCAAACGCCACGGGGCGGCTGCTGGTGGCGATGGACACGGACGAGGCTGTGCTGCGGCTAGTCAAGGATGGAACGATCGATTCGACCATTGCGCAGAAACCCTACACGATGGGGCTGCTCGGGTTGAAGGCGCTGGATGATATTTTTCACTACCCGGTGAAACCGCTGGGAGCGGACTACGGGCTGGATTCCTTTTCTCCGTTTCCAGCGTTCGTCGATACGGGCGTTTCGCTCGTCGATAAAAGCAATGTGGACAATCTGCTGAACCCGCGCGAAGATACCCGGTCGCAGTAGAGAAACTGCGGTCCGGCTTTGACGATAGAGCAGGCTTTGCGCCGTTCAGACGGTGACGACGATCTTGCCGATCTGCGCGTTCGGTTCCGTGGACAATGTGAATGTCAAGCTAACTGATGCGATGGCGATATTTTATTTAAACATCTTCAGCTAGCAAGCAGATCATCAAGAAGAACGGAGTGCCTTTGCCTGGAAGCCCATGCTTTCGATAGCTTCGACAATCGATGGTTCAGAGATCGACCTAGGATCATAGATTACCGTTGCGATTGCGTCAGGGTAGCTTGCCTTTGCGTGGATAATTCCCTTCTCGCGGTGAAGCAGGGTCTCCAGACCAACGGCACAGGTGATGCAGGTGAAGCCACTGATCTTGTAAGCGACGGTTTTCCTCTCCAGAGCAGTTGCTGCTTTGAGGGTTGCGAGACTGCTGACGCCAGCCAAAGTTATCAGGCCTAGAAACTTTCTGCGGATCATTTGGTTTCCTCCCCTTTGTAACGTCGCGTGCCGACGTTGCGCTATTTCGCGGCGGCGATGCCTGGCTCGTATTTCCAAGGTGTTTGGTGGCTTGCTCCGTCGGAAAATCTGGTATCGGTGTATTCGCTGAACTCAATTTTTTTGTTGAGGACGCCAGTCTCGATCATCAGGTCGCGCACCATGTCGAAGTCTGCCTTGCGCGGTGCGAGCGGGCTGTAGGTGACGCGGTCCAGCGGCTTGGTAAGGGCCCAGCGGAGCAGCGCGGGTTTCTGGTTGTAGTAGAAGCGGCCGACGAAGTCCGCGGCGTCTTCACGGTGCGGCTTTCCCTGGTCAAGCCACAGCCCGGAGCGGGCTATGCCATCGACGAGCGTCTGCACGACGTCGGGGCGATTGTCGATAAGGTCCTGCCTCACGACCAGGATGCACGACATGTAATCCGGCCAGTAATCACGCGCTTGAAAGAGCACGCGACCGTAGCCACCCATCTCTGCCTGTGACGGAAAGGGTTCGCCCATCACGAAGCCATCGATGGCGCCAGCGGCGAGAGCGCCGGAGACATCGGGAGGCGCCATCTCGACCATCTTGATGTCTCCTGGCTTGAGCCCCCACACCCTCATGGCACGGAATACGATGAGACGCTCATCGGAGAAGCGGCTTGGAATGGCGATGGTGCGGCCACGAAGATCGGCAAAGGTTTTGACGGGGCCGTTCTTGCGCACCACCAGAGCGCTGCCGTACCGGTGTCCAAGATAGACGACCTTGATGGGAACGCCCTGGGCCGCGAGTGCGATGGCGAGCGGAGCAACGATAAAGGCAGCCTGAACCTTGTTGGAGATGAGGGCCTCTTTGATCTCCGGAAAGCCCTGGAACATGCGAGGGAGAAAGAGCTCCCCCTTGTCGGAGACCTTCGAGATGTAATCCGTGACGGGACAGGTGAGCTGACATGTGACCGGGATGTAGGCGACGATGATTTTGCGCTTCGCGAGCGGCTGATACTCGTTCAGGACGGCAGCCCAGTTCACGTTCAAGGAGGCGTGCAAGATAGAGATCAGGGCGATCCAGCACGTCGTGTACAGGAGAACTTTGGTTTTGCTAGTCATGACGGAAGCCCCAGCGAACGGACTTGAATTGTTCCACCGAGCGGAAGAGGAGATCGAGGCTCAGACCGATGACACCGATCAAGAGCATGGCTGCAACGACGAGGTCGTATCGCTTGCCCGAGTTGCGCGAATCGATTACGAGATAACCGAGCCCTGAATCGACAGCGACCATCTCGGCGGCGACAACCACCAGCCACGCGATGCCGAGCGCGAGGCGAAGACCAACGATGATCTGAGGCAAAGCCGCAGGAAAGACGACGCGCGTGAGCAACTGCATGGGCTTGAGGCCAAAGTTGCGCCCGGCTCGACGGTATACCGAAGGGACGTTGGCGACGCCATCGACGCAGGCGACGGTGATGGGAAAGAACGCGCCGAGAAAGATAAGGGACGTCGCTGCGTGATCGCCGACACCGAAGAGAAGGATGGTGACGGGAATCCATGCGAGTGGGCTGATGGGACGGAGGATTTGGATGACCGGATTGACCACCTGATTGGCTGCGGGATACCAGCCGAGAACCAGGCCGAGAGGAATCCCCAGAGCTGCGGCGGTGCCGAAGCCGATGGCGACTCGGCGGAGGGAGTCAACGATGTCGTTCCAGAGGACGTGCTTGTGGATCAGCTCCACCAGCGCCTTCTCTACCTCGAGTGGAGAAGGAAAGACCTTTGTTCCGGACCAGCGGACAGAAATGTGCCAAAGCGCGAGTGCGGCGGAAAGCGCTAGCAGCGGCAAGACGAACCGTTCCCATCGTGCTGGAGTAGCGAGCGAGTTCATACGTGGTGGGCCAGTCCAATCTGCTGGAAGATGCCGTCACGAAGTTCGAGGTAGCGTGGCGAGCTAATGTCGCGTGGATGCGGAATGTCGATCGTGACGATTTGCTGGATGGTTGCAGGGCGCGCGCTCATGACGACGACTCGGTCGGCAAGCTGCACAGCCTCATCGATGTCGTGCGTGACGAAGATGATGGTCTTTCGCTCCGCCTCCCAGATGCGCAGGAGCTCCCTTCGCATGGTGAGACGCGTGATGGAGTCGAGTGCGCCGAAGGGCTCGTCGAGCAACAACATGTCAGGATTGACGGCGAGAGCACGCGCGACCTCGAGGCGTTGTTTCATTCCTCCGGAGAGGTCAGACGGGTAGGACTTCTCGAAGCCTTTGAGGCCGACCATCTGAATGTAGTGGCCGATGCGATGCTCCCGCTCTTTGCGGGGCAGACCGGCGATGCCGAAGCCGATGTTTCCTTCCACCGTCAGCCAGGGAAAGACGCCGCGCTCCTGGAAGACGAAGATGCGGCGAGGGTCAGGCCCGTGCACAATCTCACCTCGGACTTTCACGTCGCCACGAGTCGGGGACAGAAAGCCGGCCATGATGTTCAGCAGCGTGGTTTTGCCGCATCCGGAGGGGCCGAGAAGACAGAGGAACTCGCCCTCGCCGACCTCGAGGCTGATGTCTTCGAGGACGCTGGTCTGCTTGCCGTCGCGATCAAAGATCATTGAGACGTTTTCGACCTGCAGGGACGATTTGATTGCGGGCGCAGCTACTCTCGATTCCATCGATACCACGCTAATCCTCCGAGTAACTCCACCGGAACGACTTCACTCGTTCGAGCGACCTGATTCCCATATCCAACAAGAGGCCGATGACTCCGATGATGACCATGCCGGCGACGACGAGATCGTAGCGGTTGCCGGCGTTGCGCGCGTCCACGATGAGGAAGCCGAGGCCGGAGTTGACGGCGATCATTTCAGCTGCGACGACGACAAGCCACGCTATGCCCAGGGTGATCCGCAGGCCAATGATGAGCTGCGGCACGGACGCTGGATAGAGGATGCGGACGAAGAGGTCCACTGGGCGCAGGCCGAAGTTTCTGCCGGCGTTGACATAGACGGCAGGGACGCCGCGCACCGCGTTCATAGCCGTCAGTAACAGCGGGAAAAAACTTCCGAGAAAGATAAGGAAGATGGCAGAGAGGTCGCCGACGCCAAACCAGAGGATCGCGAGTGGGATCCAGGCTAGCGGCGATATGGGACGCAGGATCTGGATGAGCGGATTGACGGCCATCTCCGCCCGGCTGTACCAGCCGATGACCATACCAAGGGGAATTGCCGTGACTACTGCGAGACCAAAGCCCCAGGTGACGCGGAATAATGAGGCGACGATGTACTTTAGCAGCAATCCGTGGCGCAGCAGATCGACAATGCCCCCGACGACGGCCCACGGACCGGGCAGCAATTGCGCGGGGTCTCGCCTGATGGCGATCTGCCAGAGCGCAAGCAGTGCCGCGATGAGCAGAAGCGGGCGAAGCCGCACCAGCACATTGGAGGTCACCGTCCTGGATTTTTCGTTCAGTGCCAAAATCTTCCACCTCATTGCCGTACTGATCATAGCGATGACACCGGCCAGTGGCCATCCGCCGAAAGGTGGAGATCGAAGCCAACCCTGGGAAGGTGGTGAGCGACTATGCCGTGGCTCTAGTATCAAAAGATTCGCCTACGGCACTCCTCTCAGGAACGGGAGGCATATTCGATGACACGGCAGCGCAGCAAAGCGGGGCCGACGAGGCTAGGATGTCAGAAGGATGAAGCGATACCCTGTTCGACCCGAGACAGTTTTACCTCGCAGGAGGATAAGTGCGTCGCTGGCCTTTTGTGTATGCACGTTGATGACGGTGGGCTGCCGGTCACGAGACCGACTGCCGGCGACGGACTCAAAGGTTTACACCGAATTTGTCTCCGAGTTCTATGTCGGACTTGCGGGACTACAAGTCGGGGACGACGTGCGCGCTGAAGATAAGCTATCGCACGCCGCAGAGCTGGTACCTGGAGAGCCCGCCGTCTGGGTGGACTGGGGCGTGCTTGCGCTTCGCCAGCGTAGTTTCGACGCGGCGGCAGAGCGGTTGAAACGCGCTCATTCGCTTGCGCCGAAGGATGACAGGATCGATTATCTGCTCGGGGTTTTAGAGGGCGCGCGGGGCAATTCGTCGGCCTCCATTGACGATCTTCGGGAGGCGGTGCGGCAGAATCCGCGGAACCTGCGGGCTATCTATCGATTGGCAACCGAGGTGGAGCGGCAGGGGGATGCAAACAGCGACGCCCAGGTGCAGGCGCTGATGGAGCAGATCCTGAAGGTGCAGCCAGACAATATGGCGGCGCTGGTGGATCTATGCCGCGTCTCCGCCAAACGTGGCGATGTGGATACGCTGCGTTCTGCGATTGCTCGCATGGCGGAGCACTCACAAGGCTGGTCGCCAGAGGTGAAGCAGCAATTCGCCGAGTTACAAACTGCCGCTGCCTCACCGGACCACAGGGCACCGGCGACACGGTCGACCTTTCTGCGAAATGTTCTGATGCGTGAGCCTGAGTTCCGCGCGAATCTTGCGGAGATTGCCGCACAGCCGGGCGAAGAAGCAGAGCCGATTACCCGGTTCCTCCGATTGCAGAACCCGCCTTCGCATCCCGCGCCGATGGATACCGCGATGAGTTTCACGAGCCAGCCTGCCCAGGCCGACGATGCGCGGAAATGGAGCTGGATCGGGGCGATTGCGCTGAACGGATCGGACTTGCCCGTCGTTGCTGTGGCGGAAGGTCATCATGTGCATCTCGCGAACGGCGCAGATCTGCCGTTTCCGGGTGGGACGTCCGGGCAGGGTCCTTCGCCGGAGGGCGTGCTCGCGTTCGACTTCAACTATGACTTCAAGACGGACTTGTTGTTCGCGGGGGGCGGAGGAATTCGTCTCTTTCGGCAGGACAGGCCGGACAACTTTACCGATGTGACTGCGGCGATGAAGCTGCCGAAGGCAATCACAGATGCGGCGTACACCGGTGCATGGGCGATTGACGTGGAGGCCGACGGCGATCTGGACGTCGTGCTTGGCGCGAAGAGCGGTGAGCCGACTGTGCTGCGCAACAACGGCGATGGGACCTTTGCACCGATTCATCCGTTTGCCGGAGTCTCGGGTATTCGGCAGTTTGTCTGGGCCGATCTGAACGGCGATGGCAACCCGGATGCAGCAATGATCGACGGCTCTGGCCGACTGCGGGTGTTTCTTAATCAGCGCGCCGGTAAGTTTGCCGAATCCAAGCTGCCTGATACGCTGCTGAGCGTCCGCGCAATCGCCGTGGGCGATACGAATCCCGATGGCTTCCTTCGTCTGCAAGCGCTTGGGGAGGACGGGAAGATCGTCGATTTGTCCTACCAGGCGGCGAGTGGAACGTGGACAGAGCGAGAGCTTGCACGGGTGTCTGCACCGTCTACAGGTGAGGTGCGACTGCGCGCCGCCGATATCGACAATAATGGCGCGATTGATTTTGTTCTGATGCCGGTTGCAACGGCGGGTAGTGCGGCGGGCGCGACCATCTGGCTGCAGGATGAGGCGGGTGTCTTTCATCCAATGGACAAATCGCAAGGGCCCGCGGCGGTGTTCGATGCCGTTGATCTGCAGGGTGACGGGCGGCTCGATCTGCTTGGGCTGGGTTCGGATGGGGCTGCGACGATCGCACGCAATCATGGGACGAAGGACTATCACTGGCAGACGATCCGACCACGCGCGCATCAGGCAACAGGCGATCAGCGCATCAATCCCTTTGGGATTGGAGGAGAAATCGAGATCCGATCCGGGCTCCTCTTACAAAAACAGTCGATGACCGGGCCGTCGCTGCACTTCGGTCTCGGCACACAGAAGGGCGTCGATGTCGCTCGCATTGTGTGGCCGAACGGATCGGTGCGGGCGGAGTTCGCGCTGAAGGCCGACCAGCAGATTGTGACGGAGCAGAGGTTGAAGGGGTCATGTCCGTTCCTGTTCGCATGGAACGGCAGCCGGATGGCGTTCGTGAAGGATTCGGTGCCATGGGGATCGGCCATCGGGCTGCGGATCAATGCGCTTGGGACGGCCGATATTGCGGCGACCGAGGAGTGGTACAAGATCGGCCGGGACGAGCTCAGGGAGCGTGATGGATTCTACGATCTGCGTGTCACCGGCGAACTCTGGGAGACCTACTTCTACGACTCGCTGGCCCTGATGACGGTGGACCATCCGGCGGGCACTGAGGTGTTCACTGACGAGCGGTATGACGTGCCGGCGGTGAAGCTGGCGGTCACAGCGGTCGGGGAGCCACAACCGATCGCGCACGCCATCGACGATAACGGCAACGATGTAACGGATATTCTTCGAACGCTCGACGGGAGATATCTGGACAACTTTGGACGAGGCCAGTATCAGGGAGTGACTCGCGATCACTATGTCGAGATCGATCTTGGGGATCATGTCCCGGAGCACGCGCCGTTGTGGCTGATCGCGAAGGGCTGGCTGCATCCGTCGGACTCGACGGTGAACGTGGCGATGAGCCAAGGGAAACATGAGCTGCCTCATTGGCTGAGCATGGAGGTTGCGGATGGGCACGGAGGGTGGCGTGTTGTTCGGCCCAATTTAGGCTTTCCTGCAGGACGGAAGAAGATCTGTCTGATCGACCTTACAGACGTGTTCCAGCCCGGCGCACCCCACCGGCTGCGGCTCCGCACGAATCTCGAGATCTATTGGGATTCGATCGAATGGGCGCAAGGTCTGCCAACGACTCCACTGAAGATCAATCGGCTGACGCCTGCGGTGGCCGACCTGCACTATCGAGGATTTTCTGTCATTCACCAAGCGAATCCTTCTTCGCCAGAGATTCCGGATTACGATCACCTGGCAAGCACGTCCGAGGTCTGGCGCGATCTTTCGGGCTTCTACACGCGGTTCGGCGATGTGCGAACGCTGCTGGCCAGCGTGGATGATCGATACGTCATCATGAACGCCGGCGATGAAATATCGCTGCGGTTTGCGGCACCGGCGGCTCCTCCCCCCGGGTGGGTACGGGATTACGTGCTTGCGGGAGACGGATGGATTAAAGATGGCGACTATAACTCCGCGTATTCGCAGACCGTGCTGCCGTATCCGCATCATGCGCGGAGAAACTATGACACGCCACCCACCAGCCTGGAGGATGATTGGATGTATCGGCATCACACGCAGGACTGGCTGACTTACCAGACACGCTACGTAAGCTCCGAAGGCTTCCGCGATGCGTTGAGCCGTGGAGACGATCGATGACTCGCAGCACCCAACTTCGCATCGTTCTTGCGATCTTTTTCGCCGGGTTACTTGCATCGCCGATTCTTTTGAAAAAACGGTTTGCACGGCGGCAGGCCGATCATCAGGCAACGTTCGACGCACAGGCTGCGCTGGCGCGGCATGGCTTCTATCTCACGGAGGTTTCGCATGCGGCAGGTATCGACTTTGTCCATCAGGCTCCGGTGCTGGATGCGAAGCTGGCGCACATTATGCCGGAGGTCGCGTCGATGGGGGCTTCGGTCTCGGTGGTGGACTTCGACCGCGACGGATGGCCGGATATCTATGTCACCAATAGCGCCATCGGCAGCCAGAATCATCTTTACCGCAACATGCACGACGGCACTTTCAAGGATGTGGCGGCTGAGATGGGAGTGGCCGACGTCAATCAGCCGGGGACGGGCGTGTCGATGGGCGCGGTGTGGGGTGACTACGACAACGATGGCTACGAGGACCTGTTCCTGATCAAGTGGGGGCGACCGGAGCTGTTTCACAACGAGCATGGACACGGCTTTCGTCGGGTAAGCGATGAGGCGGGACTTCCACCCTGGATCAACGCCAATACCGCAGTCTGGTTCGACTACGACGGAGACGGTCTGCTGGATTTGTTTGTCGGTGGATACTACCCGGAGAACGTCGATCTCTGGCATCTGGTAAACACCCGCATGATGCCGGACAGCTTCGAGTATGCCAAGAACGGCGGCCGCAAATACCTGTTCCACAACCTTGGCAACGGACGCTTTGAAGAGGTAAGCGCCAAGGTCGGCATTGACAGCCGGCGCTGGGCGCTGGCCGCCGCCGCCGCGGACCTGCGCGGGACGGGACATCCTGACCTGTTCGTCGCGAACGACTACGGCGTGTCCGAGCTTTACATGAACGACGGCAAGCGCTTCCATGAGGCGGGCGAGAGCGCGGGCGTGGGCTTCGCTCCGAAGAGTGGCATGAACGTCGCCTTTGGAGACATATTCAATCAAGGCAAACTCTCGATCTACGTGTCAAACATCTCCGAGGATGGCGTTTTGATCCAGGGAAATAATCTTTGGGTGCCGAAGGAGGGGACGTCGGGTGATCAGATCAAGTATGAAAACCTGGCGCGCGACATGGGCGTGGAGCTGGGAGGTTGGAGCTTCGGTGCGCAGTTTGGCGATCTGAACAACGACGGCACGCTCGATCTTTTCCTCACGGATGGCTATGTTTCTCTCGATCGAAAACGGAACTACTGGTATGACTTTTCCAAAGTCGCTGGAGGCAATTCCTCCATCATCGGGGATGCGAAGGACTGGCCCGCCATGGAAGGCCGCAGCCTTTCGGGCTATCAGCAGAAACATGTATGGCTGAATGACGGCGCGGGCAAGTTCGTAGACGTGGCACAGATGGTCGGCGTAACGGATACAGAGGATGGCCGGGCAGTTGCCATGGCGGACCTCTGGAATAACGGAGCGCTCGACGTGATCGTTGCGAACCAGCGCGGTCGGCTGTTGCTCTACAAAAATACCGTGACGCCGGCGAACAATTGGGTAGGCTTCGATCTGGAGGGAACGAAGAGCAATCGCAGCGCGATCGGAGCGCAGGTGACGGTGAAGTGGAACGGGCAGGAGCAGATGCAGCAGGTCTCCGGAGGCAGCGGATTCGCATCGGAGAACGATCGTCGTCTGCACTTCGGCCTGGGTAAGAGTGCCACAATTGACGAAGTCATCATCCGTTGGCCGTCTGGTAGAATCCAGTCGCTGAAGGACGTCTCTGTCAATCAGATCGTCAAGGTGAAGGAGCCCTCATGAGTACGCCAACTACCATCAATCCGTCCGCCTCAGTGGCACGAGATTCGTGGGCGAGGCGTTTCTTCACGATGCAGAATCGCTTTATCCCTCCGATCTTCATCACGGCGATCCTGCTGATGGGACATTTCTCATTCGGCATCCTCGAGAGCTGGACCAAGACTCTGCTCGCCATCGGCTCCAGCATCGTGGCGGAGCTGATCCTTGGCCGCACGATGACCGGAAAATGGCCGCACCTGGCCAGCGCGTACATCACCGGCATCAGCGTTGGGATTCTGCTGCGCTCGCCGGCGTTCTGGCCGTATGCGCTGTGTTCTGTCATCGCCATCACCTCGAAGTACGTTCTTCGCGTGAAGAACCGCCATATCTGGAACCCGTCTAACTTCGGCATCTGCGTTATGCTCTTTTTCGCGGCTGAGTCGGTTACGGGTCTGAGCATTCAGTGGGGCAACAGTCTCTGGGCGATGCTCGTGATCTGGTCGCTTGGATCGGTGATTATCTGGAGACTCAAGCGCTTTCACATCTGCGCTGTATATGTTGCATCGTTCCTCGCGTTTGCCCTGCTCCGCTCGTGGATTGTCGGCGATCCCTGGCAGTCGGAGATCTCTCCGGTGACTGGCCCTGAATATCAACTGTTCATTTTCTTCATGATTACGGACCCGAAGACGACGGTTCGCTCCGTACGCGGTCAATGCCTGGTGGCTTTTCTGATCGCAGCCGTTGAAATGGGCCTTCGTCTGGATCAAAGCATCTACGCTCCGCTGTATGCGTTGTTCCTGGTCGGTCCGATCGCTATGCTGGTGGAGATGTGGCTTAACTCGCGTAGGTCGCCATTGGTCAACCCCAATTCGGCGACGATGCTGGCGGGCGGTTCTTCCAGGCTTTAGCCCTTTGCCAAAACGTTAGAGGAGTTCCTTGATGTCATCCCGAAAGTTGTGTGTCTATGGCGCGTCTCTGTTTGCCGCGTTGCTGCTATGCGGCTGCAAACCGAAGACGCCGCATGCCACATCCGAAGCAGAGCACGAGCAACCGAAACGGGGGTTGCCAGCCGCGACTGCCAGCGAAGCTGCAAATCAGCAAACGACTGAAGCTCAGCCAGCGCGGCCATTCGGTCCAATTCGATTTACTGATGTCACGGAATCTGCGGGTATTCACTTTCGCCACAACAGCGGTGCGTTCGGAAAGAAGTATCTGCCGGAGACAATGGGGAGCGGCGTCTGCGTGCTCGACTATGACAACGATGGATGGCAGGATGTGCTATTCGTCCAGTCCATGGACTGGCCCGAGCACAAGACCCGCAGATCGACGGCGGCGCTGTATCACAATAATCACGACGGTACGTTCACAGATGTGACCCATGGTTCGGGTCTGGACGTCGAAATCTACGGCATGGGCTGTGCGGTGGGGGACTTCGACAACGATGGCCGCGATGACATTTACATTACAGCCGTGGGCGGGAGCCACCTGTTCCGAAATCTCGGCAATGGAAAGTTCGCCGATGTAACGGCAAAGGCGGGAGTCAGCAGTCCGGGGTTTGCAACCGGTGCTGTCTGGTTCGATTACGACAACGACGGCAAGCTCGATCTGTTCGTCTCGCATTATGTGGACTGGTCGACGGCGACGGATCAGAACTGTTCGCTGGACGGGACACATAAGTCTTACTGCACGCCCGAGGCGTATAAGGGCCAGAGTGGGACACTGTTCCATAATCTTGGCAACGGACGCTTCGAGGACGTGACAAAAAAGGCTGGACTCTATGATCCATCGAGCAAATCTCTGGGTGTCGCTATCATCGACTTCGATGATGACGGATGGCTGGATCTCTTCGTCGCCAACGATACGCAGCCGAACAAACTGTACCGTAACAATCACGACGGAACCTTCACAGAGAGTGCGTTCTCGGCAGGCGTGGCGTTCAGTGACGCGGGCAAGGCGCGTGCTGGTATGGGCGCTGATGCCGAGGATTATGATGGCTCCGGCCGCCAGAGCCTGCTGATCGGCAACTTCACCAATGAAAGCCTCTCGCTGTATCACAACGATGGCTCGGGACTCTTTACCGACAAAGCGGCGAACGCCGGCATTAGTGCTCCCTCAGCGAGTTCGCTGACGTTCAGCACATTCTTCTTCGACTATGACCTGGACGGTCTACCGGATATCTTCGCGGCGAACGGGCATGTGGCCGATGACGTCAGCGTGACGCAGCCGACGGTGAAGTATGCCGAACCTGCGCTGCTGTTTCGGAATCGCGGGTCGGGTCATTTTGAGGATGTTTCGAATAAGGTCGGCCCTGCTCTTCGGCAAGCGGTGGTCGGGCGTGGTGCGGCGTATCTGGATTACGACAACGATGGTGATCTCGATCTGCTGATTACCGCCTCAAACGGGCCTGCGCGGTTGCTGCGAAACGACAACGGCAACCAGAACGACATGCTGCGAGTGAAGACTGTGGGGGTGAGATCCAATCGTGACGGCATCGGAGCGAAGGTGACGGTGCGAATGACGAACGGTACCCGCATGTCCGCTATGGTGAAGAGTGGCTCCAGCTATCTTTCCCAAAGCGAGTTGCCATTGACCTTTGGCCTGGGCAAACCATCGGGCGGCAAGACGGTCACGGTCGAAATCGTATGGCCTCGTGGTCGGAGGGAGACCATCTCCGGAGTAAAGGCAAATCAGGAGATCACGTTGAAGGAAGGCAGTGGAATGGTGACGGCTAAGCCGATCGTGTTCGCGCTCCCCAGCGTAGCGGCGCACTAATGGCTAAACATCGGTTGCATACGCCTATGCCATGGATGCGCGGCTTTGTTTCAAGGTGTAAAAGCCGCAGCGTTGCAGCATGGCGTCGATTTCTTCCGTCGTAGCTCCTACCTTCCATGCGGCCCGTTTCAGATCTTCCGCATCGACGGGATACCAGCCGTTGCACGGCGAGGCGCATAGGCCAGCGACATCGAAGGGTTCGATCACGCGCTGAACCTCTTGCACAAAAGTGGCTGTGTCGTTTATGGAGACGCTCGCTGCAGCGCGGTCGAGCAACGCTTCGGCGGCGGGACCGAACCACGGGTCGTTGTGCAGCAGAAACGACTGCGCTAAATGCGGCTTTCCCAGCCGCCGCACCGTCTCCGAAAAACTGGCCGCGGCGAAGTAGAGCAGCGAAATGGCGCGGAAGGCGCCGAAGTTATTCATGTTGGCGTAGAGCGCTCCGATGAGACGAGACGTTGCGAGGAGCTCTGCCTCGGTTGATGCCGCGTAGGTCAGCAGCTCTGTGGCAAAGGTGGACTGGTTCCAGTGCCGGTCAAGCAACTCCGCCATGCGGCTGACGCCGAGCAGCGTCAAGGGAAAACCGGAAGACAGCAGCGGATCGACGAAGCCTGCAGCGGACGGCAGGAGAGCCCACCGCGTGCCGGTGATGACGCCGCTACGGAAGCCGAGGCGAGGCATGTAGGTGAAGGGCTGCTGAACCGTCGCTGCGGCAAATTGTTCCCGCAATGCAGGAATTTGATTCAGTAATCGCTCCCAGGCAGGCGCCTTCTCGGCCAGTCCGAAGCGCCGGGCGGTGGCCTCGGTTGCGCCTATGCCGGCGCTTGTTATGCCGTTGTTGAAGCGCAGCACCCAGATCCAGCCTCCGTCGAAGACGTGATGCACAGCGGCATCATCCACCGGGTATGGCGGTGTGTCTTCCGTGTTGAACGACGCATTTTCGTCCAAACGCTTGACGCCACTGAAATGGCTGTACAGGGCTTGTGTTGCGGGCATGTGAGGCAGCACCGCTTCGGGGAGGCCGAAGAGGCGGTGCAGACAGCCGCGAGGTCCCGTGGCATCGACGACGAACCGCGCGCGAAATCTGACGTCCTGCTGATGATGTTCGCCGGCAAGCTCAACGTACTCCCCCGCGTCGGTATACTGCCGCAGATTCACTTCATCGTGATAGACGACGCCGAGCCGCTGAGCTTCGCGCACGAGAAGGTGATCAAAATCGGCACGGTACCAATGAGTGTCGGCGATCTCGTCATGCGGGCTTGCCGTCACAAGCATTTGCTTATCGAAACGAATATTGTCGGGACGACCGAGTTCATGGTGGAAGAATGAGAAGCCTCGCTTCAGACCGCAGGAGACCTCGGGATAGTGCTTCTGCCAGGTGCCCCACTTGGTGAGCGGAAGTAATGCAGGGAGGTTGTAGCGCGACGCGAGCTCTTGTAACAGAAGGTTGGAGAGCGGCGTGGAGGATTCTCCGATAACCATACGAGGATGGCTGCCTCGCTCGATAAGGACGACGGATCGTCCCAGCTGGCGTGCGATCATCGCGAGCAGCGATCCAGCAAAGCCCGAGCCGACGATGGCTAGATCGTATACATCGCTCACGCGCCACCTTCGCAATGCTCACACGCAAGGACGGGCGGGACGGATTGAGTGAGGTTGATATGCTCCAGGCGAGCGATCCGAGCGGCACGGCAATGCACACAGGTCGCGATCCGCTCTATCTCCCACAGGTCGGCGAACACGCGCCCACGCTTGAGCGCGACTCCATACTCGACTGCCTTCTCGAATGTTCGGAGGTCGGGCGGCGTGAAGGATCCAGCCTGCTGCAATATTTCCATTGCACCATTTTCGGCGCGAGTAGGAATCAGCGTCACTGCGGTCGCGTTGCAGTCAAAGGCGAAGTCGAGCGATCGTTGCGCCCAGTGCAGCGCTTCTTCGCTGCGGATAAATGGAGGTTGCACCAGGACGAAGACGCGTAGGTCGATGGCTTGCTCGTGGAGGCGTTCTGCGGCTGCGGCAAACTGCTCGAGCGTCACGCGTTTGTTCAATCGCTCAAGCGCTACGAGATGCACCGTTTCAAGGCCCATGGCTACTTCCAGCTGCGCGGAGAGGAGATCGCGAAATTCGACACACCGGTCGCCGATGAGTGCGGGATGGCTTTCGACGATCACGCGCTCGAAGGGTTTCAGCAGTGCGGCGATTCCGGAGTAATCCTCCGGGGGGATAGCTTGCACGTCGAAGAAGCTGCCGCTGTTGTAGAGCTTGATGTGACGTGCGGGCGGAAGCTGCTGCAAGGCAAACTCTATCTGCTCCGGGATTGCACCCAAAGGGACCGTGTCGGTGAGCGTGTTCTGCCAGAGATCGCACATGACGCATCGCCAGGGGCACTCGCGATTGGTAAGAAACAGGGTCGAGACCGGAACGACCTCGCCCGAGGAAGCGCGCTCGTGCTCAGCAAGCAAGGCGTACGGACGCCGAGGATCGAGGGTCGTGCGCGGCGGCCGCTGCGCGACAATCCACTGGTCTCGCTCCGAAGCGCGCTCGGGATAGGTCAATGGATAGATCAGCGGCTGCAGCATGGTCATAGATAGCGGGACAGAAACTGCTTGCGGTACTCCGTCTCCTGGTGTGGAAGAGTCTGGTGCATCTTCTGCTCGGAGATGGCTCCGTGCTGGAAGCGGCGCTTCGGGAATACCGGCATCGTCAACCCGGTCAGGCTTGCGACACCCCTGGAAACGACCTCTCCCTTCAACTCGTACAGCCGCTCGACGCTGTAGTCGGTCAGCTTGATGAAAGGAATCGACTCTGCCACGGCAATGACCTTCGGGCGCGTGTAGGGGCTGAAACCGCGGAAACCAAAGCGCCGCGCCGGCCCATAGGTGCGCGTGTAGGAGCGGCTTAGGCCGCCGCTGTAGGTGAGCGAGTGCTTGATCTTGCCGACACCCCAGCCCTCCTGGTAGAGCATCGGATTGTGCACGACGCTGCGGATGGTCAGCTCGGGATTCTCTTCGATCGGGTAGTCCTTCAGGTTCTCGTCGCCGCCATCGCCGTCCAGCAAGTAGCGCCACTCCGGGTATTGCCGGCGGATGCCGCGCAACAGAGCGACGGCCATCGAGGCCGACTGCACATCGAGCGCTTGATAGTCTTCGATGATCCCAATCGTCTCCTGCACATCGATCGTTGCAGGGTCAGCCTGAATAGCTTCGAGGAAGAGACCGAGGCCCGCGGAGTCGAGAAAGTCACGTGCCTGCTGCAGGTCCGGACCATCGCCGAGATCGAGGACGAAGGCCTTCAGCCTCCCCAGAGCCATGCCCCGGCTCTTCATCACGTGATATGTGGTGAGGAAGACGCTGCCGCTGTCGATGCCTCCAGAAAAGCAGACCCCGATGGGTTCGTGCGCTGGAACCCGGTCCAGCCAGAGCGAAATCTCGTCCGCAAGCGCTGCAATATATCGCTCGCCGATCCGCTGGGTGTCAGGCTCCATGGTGGCCATCTCGGGGGTGAAGAAGCGCGTGTACACCGGGTCGGGATCGGGGCACCCGATCAGTTGCAGGTCGACAACATGGTGTGCTGGGATCATCCGGGTGTAGCTGGGGTGAAACTGCGACTCCAAGCCCTCCGACTTGAGCCAGTCATAGATTGCATCGATGCGGTCGGCGACGATCAACACAGGGCCCTCCGTTCGCTTGGCCAGGAAGTAGCGCATGGGCCTGTCGAGAGAGCGCACCATACGCACCATCTTGCCGGAGCGTGCCACAAGCGCAAACGAGCCTTCAATCTGCTGCATGGCGTCGGCTGCGTGCTGGACGAGCAGGGCGCGCGCCTGCTCAGTCGTCAGGTCATACAGGTCGTTGGCCGCGGGATCCAGCAGGTCAACGACTCGCTCAATATAGTGATTCACGGGCACCTCGAAAATCTCCACCGGCACTCAGTTTACGCTTCGTTTGTGGGCCGTTGCGCGGCCACTGAAATCTCCGGTGAGAAACGTTGGCGCGGTGAACGATTCGAAGAGGAGGCCCACACCCGCCTGTATACTTTAGACCGACCGGAGAAGCGCACAATCCTCTTACCCAGCGAACGGATGGTGAGGTGAGGGTTTCTTCACTCCACCGGTCGCGAAAGAGACCCCGTGAAGCTTTCCGTTTCCCTTAGAGCCGGTCTTTGTCTCGGTGCCTCACTTTTGCTGCCCGCACATGGATGGGCCTCTGACTCCGGGAAAGCCGGCGTTGCAGCCGCGCGCGAGAACAACACCGGTGTCGCACTGATGAACCAGCAGCTTCTGGCCAAGGCACTCGGTCACTTTGAGGAAGCGCATAAAGCGGATCCTACCGCGATTATTCCGGTGCTCAACAAGAGTCTGGCCCTTATTTACCTCCGCCGCCTGCCGGAAGCAGATGCGACGCTTGAGGCTTTGTCCAGGACGGCTCCGTCGAACGCGCGGGTGTGGTACAGCCTGGGCCTGGCACGCTTTGAAGCCGGCAACCAAGAGCAGGCTCTTGGCGACTTCCAGCGTGCCGAGCAGATCGACCCTTCCGACGCTGACTCCCACTACTATGTCGCCGCGGTTGAACTTGACCTGAAGGATTATGCCCACGCGATTGAGGAATTTAAGAAGGCGATCGAGCTGAGCCCGTTGCACGCGTCGGCCCAATATGGTCTCGCGAGAGCGCTTCAGCGCACCGGAATGACCGCCGAATCTCGCGTACATCTACAGCGCTTTCAGGAGATCACGCAGAGCAAGGTCGGCATCCTGTTCAGCATGAACTATGGCGAGCAGGGCCGGTATGCCATGGCGCAGGACATGCTCGCGCCACCGGCCGCGGTGGGCCCGATGATCCCGGTGAAGTTTGTCCCCGCGACACCGGCCGACGCAGCACCCAAGCCCTCACAGAACGGAAGCGTCGCCGGCGCGGGAGCTTGTATCTTCGACGTGGAAGGCAATGGACACAAGGCAATCGTCTCCCTGGGTAGCGGGGAGAATGCCATCCACGTTTACGGTGTGAACGCAGCGGGATCGACCGAGGAGATCAGTGCGAAGGACACTGGCCTCGCGCTCGCGGGACAGGGTGTCTCCTGCGCTGTGGGCGACTACGACAACGATGGTCTGCCCGATCTGGCGGTTGCAATGAATGATCGCGTTGAAGTGTTCCACAACCTCGGACACGGTAAATTTGCGAACACCACCGCCGCCCTGGGCATACATCCGCTGAATCGACCCACCGGTTTGACCTTCATAGATTTCGATCACGACGGCGATCTCGATCTTTTCATTACAGGGGCGTCTGCGGGTGCAGGTTCGGGCCCGAGCGTGCTCTGGCGCAACAATGGAAACTCTATCTTCACGGAATGGACAGCTCCTACAGCTCTCGCCGGAAACGCGGAGACCGCAAGCGCAACGCT
>Ga0182024_10007890_pt1 | contig 22781 bp, 12 predicted proteins | sample P32metaG_FD_120480 | JGI IMG/M metagenome (GOLD analysis project Ga0182024, IMG submission 120480) | Permafrost microbial communities from Stordalen Mire, Sweden - P3-2 metaG (Illumina Assembly) | ecosystem: Environmental > Terrestrial > Soil > Wetlands > Permafrost | place: Sweden: Stordalen... | reverse complement strand
CATTGGCAACCGGCGTATATGAGCTGGTGGTATGACATGGGGCCGACGGAAAGCCACAACTACGAAGTGTATTTGCGCACCGCGATCACCGTGGAACCGGATGGCTGGGCGAAATTTGGATACGTGCGCATGCCCGAATATCGCTGGGGCATTTTTCTGCAGCCGCGCAGCGCGGAACGCCAGGTGAATTTTGGAACGCACAAGGGCGATCCCGCATGGCAGGAAGTTCCCGGGGAATACCGCTCGACGCTTCGCCGCGTGATCGTGACTCAGGGCGATACCGAGCCGGCTTCCGTGGAGCAGCAGCGCATGCTGGGCATGTGTTGCCCTTCATTGTATGACCTGCGAAATATTTTTCAGGTGAACGTCGAAGAAGGACGCCACCTGTGGGCCATGGTGTATTTGCTGCATCGCTACTTTGGACGTGACGGCCGAGAGGAAGCGGAAGCGCTGCTGGAGCGGCGCTCCGGCGATGTGGATAATCCCCGCATTCTGGGCGCCTTCAACGAGCCGACTCCGGACTGGCTGGCGTTTTACATGTTCACGTTCTTCACCGACCGTGACGGCAAATTTCAGCTAAGCGCGCTCGCCGAATCCGGATTCGATCCACTGGCGCGCACCTGCCGTTTCATGCTCACCGAAGAAGCGCATCACATGTTTGTAGGCGAGACTGGCGTGAGCCGCATCCTGCAGCGCACCTGTGAAGTGATGAAGGAGCACAAGGTGGAAACTCCCGCCGACGTGCGCGCGCTGGGGGTGATTGATCTCGAAACCATGCAGAAGTACTTGAATTTTCATTACAGCGTGACCATCGACTTGTTCGGCTCGGACGCTTCTTCGAACGCCGCCACGTATTACACTACCAGTTTGAAAGGCCGCTACGACGAAACCAAAATCGAGGACGATCACGTACTCGCCGATGAGGTTTATCCGGTCTACGAAGTTGTGGGAAACAAAATTGTGGAGAAAAAAGTTCCGGCACTAACGGCGCTCAACGAAAGACTCCGCGACGACTACATACACGAGATTCAGGCCGGTGTGGATCGCTGGAACCGGGTGATGGAAAAGGCCGGAATTTCGTTCCGCTTGCGCCTGCCGCACAAAGGATTTCACCGCGCCATCGGAAACTTCGCGGGATACTTCATCAGCCCCGACGGGGAAGTGATGACCAAAGAAGCCTGGCAGAATCACGAGCACGGGTGGTTGCCCGCTCCGGAAGATCACGCTTTCGTGCAGTCGTTAATGATCGGTCGCGTGGTGGAACCGGGAAAATTTGCCAACTGGATCGCGCCGCCCATTCGCGGGATCAATGGGCAGCCTCTGAATTTTGAGTACGTACGATTTAACTAGTCACGTCGTTAGTGTCGGCAGCACGGCGGGCGCAGCAGGTGACCGGCGCGTCGCGGTAACAAGCACACTGTTATTCCGTATCTTATTCCGCATCTTATTCCGTGTCCTCCGGCGGCCCTGCAGCCACGGCCGGCTGCTGCCCCAGGATTTTCTGCCAATTAATAATGGCGTTCCACACCAGCCGTTGGTCGCCACGATTTAAATCGCGGTGAAACGGATTAAAGTTGAAAATCACCACGTGTCCTCTGCCGGAAACCATATCCAAAACTGCGGGTCGGCCGACCAGCCCCGCTTCGCCCCACACCTGACCACTCACAAGCAGTGGGGCGCCGTCAGGATCGCCCCACTCCAGAACAATGGGGCTTCGATCGATCGGCCCATCGAGGCAGGTGGTGCAATATGCCATGCGCAGCCAGCTTCGGGGCGCGTCGTACAGCGGAAAATTCTGGCGAAACAACGTGGTCTTCGCCGGATATCCATAAGCCAGCGGGTGATCTGGACGCGCAAATGTGGCGCGAACGTGCGCGCCGGGTGTGCGTGTCACCGCTTCCATGGCCGCGGCAGCAGCGTCGGAGCCGCCGCCCTGGCTGCTGCGCGGCACTCCGCCAGACACGCGGCGCACGCCGCGCACAATTCCTCCCTCGAGCGCCAGCATCGAGCCGCTGCCAAGGGTCACCAGCAATCCGCCATCATCCACAAAGGATTGCAGCCTAGCCAGCCCGGCCCAGCCAATTCCTCCGGTGATGTCGTCGGACTCCGCGGGCGTGCCAAAACTGGGCGTCTGCGGAGTTTTCTTGAACGGCATCGGACTCCAGCGCTTCGGCAATCCCTGAATCTGTTCGGCAAGCTCCAGATCGACGTGGCCATAAATCAAGACATCGATATCGCGAAGCATTCCCCCGCGAATATCTTCGTCGCGCACATAGGTGTAGGGAATTTTTCGCTGGTCCAGGGAGTAGCGAATCCAGCCGATGGAATCGGTGTCAGCCCACGGCACCCACACGCCCACGCGCGGAACTTTTGTGGCGTGCCGCGCAACATCAGGCGCGCCAGCCACGCTGACAAAGTCGAGTCCCAGTTCGCTCGCGGTGTCGCGAAGAGCGGGCGCCAAGCCATCCTGCGATTTGATGATCCAGGAGCCGGCAGGGAATTCGCGGTCGGCCATGCGAAAAGTTTTCTCCGCGATTTCCACGTTGAACTTGGCCAGCCGGTAGCGCGCCGCAAACAAGCCTTCCTGTCCGGTGTCTTTCAACAAAAATACCGGACCTGAGCCGGAAATATGTCCCGCGGGATGGGGTTCCTCTTTCAGAGGCGTAAGTGCGGCTTCGCGAATCGAAGCGTCCGCACTAGGAATGGCCGAAAGGTGGTAGTGCGCGGGCAATTCCCAGGAGACGTCGTCATACGGTTGGCCGCCACCCTTAGGAAAATTTTGGGGGGTAAGCAAATCGACAGCGTAGTTGCGATAGGGCTGATCGAGCCGCACCACGTACGTGCCAGCAGGATAATTTCCTTCTTTGATCGTGAGGGCACTTTGTGCCCGGCTCACTTCAATGTGTTGCGCCAGGAGCCGCCCAACCATTTGGGCTACTCGGGTCTTGTCTCCCTGATCTTCCGGGATGATGAACGCGTACGGGGCCTGGTCGAGCCCCTTGCGCCACGAATCCCATCCCTTGCGGTAAAAATTGCGCAGCAATTCTTTCGAATTGCGCGCCGCGAAGTCCAGCACCACGAGCGAGCCGGTCTCCTGGTAATTCAAATTATCGCGCGCCGACCATACCACGTCGGCCGAAGGCGGAGGCACCGGGCGATACCACTCCATGGTCAAAGCGCTCTTCGGCACGGTGCGGTGCAAAGTTTCCGCGGTGCCATTTCCCCACGTTTCGTAGCCGCGCCCGGTGCTGTTGTGATTCATCGCCACGGAATCAAGATAAAGATGACTGAATGCTTCCCCAAAATTCCAAGTAGAAACACCGGGCATGCCCATGGCGGTCATCGTTTGTACTTCGTGAAAACTCATCTCCAGAAATTCGCTGTAGGTAATGGGATCGATGTTGGGGTTGTAAGGCCCGGTGCCGTTCCAGGTCATCATGAACGGCGAGCCTTCGTGCAGATCGTGAACTACGGTGGGATGCCATTCGTGAAACATGCGGTGAACGGCTTTGGTGGTCTCGTGCGTTTGCTGGTGGGTGTCGCGGTTGATGTCCACGAAGGCGTACTTGGACCAGTACGGCGGCGACATCCGGGGCATGGTGGCGCGATCCGTTTTTCCTTTTAAGTAGCGATAAAACCATTCCACCACTTTGTCGCGGCCATCGGGATTGGAAACCGGGTTGATGAGCACCACAAGCTTGCTGCGAATGCCTTGAATCATAGGCTGCTCGGAAGCGGCAAGGCGATACGCCAACTCGAGCATCGCCTCCGTCGAGCCGGTTTCGTCGGAGTGCAGCGCGGCGTTGAAATAATAGACAGGGCGCGCCGTGGCGATAATTTTTTCAGCGGCAGCCTGTTCGGTGCGGCGCGGATCGGCCAGCGCAGCGGTTGCGGCCTTCAGGCGGTCGAGATCGCGGATGCCCGCTTCATCGGATATGGCCAGCAGGATGATGTCGCGACCTTCTTCGCTACGGCCGATGGTGAAGACTTTCACCCGCGGGGACGAAGCGGCCAGCGCGCGGCAGTAGGCGTAAGCCTTGCCGGAGTCTACAAATTCGCCGGGAGCCCCGGGAATGCGTCCAAAGAATTTCAGCGGAGACACCGCGGTCGATGACTGCGGCAAGTAAGAAACCCACGGCGAAATGAAATGCGGATCAGTGGTGGCGGCAGCGATCGCTTCTGCGGAACCGGGCTCGGGCACGTCAGGAGCGGTTGAATTCGTGGGGGCGGCCGCGGTGAGGGTTTGCAGTAGCGCAAGAAATGCGATGAAAAGATGGTTCATGAAATCTCCGGGCCGTTACCCGATGGAATGGTTTCTAGGTGGACGCGAGCGCGCGGAGTTTAGCACGATGCCGTGGTGAGGAGAATTGGCAGGAACACCTTTAATTTAGCTTGGGAAGGATCTGGACTCGGCACCAAAACACAAAGCCGCTCGATGGAATCGAGCGGCTTTGTGACCCTCTCTAGTTTTCGATTGCGGGCCGGTTGCGAGGCAAACTAGCTGGATTTTTTCTTTGGAACTTTAGCGCCTTTTTTCCGCGCTTCCGAGAGACCGATAGCGATGGCTTGCTTCCGGCTCTTTACTGTGCCACCTTTACCGCCTTTCCCGGATTTCAGCGTCCCGCGCTTTTCCCGGTGCATTGCACTCTTGACGCTCTTGCCGGCGGCTTTTCCATATTTGCGTCCACCGGATTTTCTTCGAGCACTGGCTGCCATGGATCCCTCCTGATTAGGATGTGGGCTGGCACACGACCGATTCTAACGGACGTGCAGCAAAAGCGGTTCGGGAGAATCGTGCAGAGGCGGCTCGGATTTCTTGTAGATGAAACGGTAGTTAGCGCAGAAGAGAGACCACGTGGGCCAGAGTTGTCGCTGAGATATAAACGTGGGCTTCGATCGCCTGTGCTAAAAAACGCTTCCCCGCCGCCAATAAGCGACGCAAAAGGTAAAGGTGGGACCGAAGCAACACGATCCACTAATACAAATCTACTATTGACCCTCCGCAACCCGTCATGGGATGGTACGAAATCCCGCAAGTTACGCGTTTTCAATCTGAAGAGGGAGTTTATGGCGGCTTCATCTCCGGTAATAACCCGCACGCACGCCAACGTTTCAGGCGATTCTCTCTACGATAAATTGAACTCGAAGTGGCACAAGCCCGCGCTGCTCGTTTTCATGGCCATCGTGCTAGGGCACTGGGGCGAGCATCTGGTCCAGGCGTATCAGATTTATGTGATGGGTTGGCCGCCGGCGAAAGCGGGAGGGATTCTGGGACTGTGGTATCCGTGGCTGATCAAATCGGAAGTGCTTCATTATTCCTACGCGCTGGTGATGCTGATTGGCATCTGGGTTCTGCGCAAAGGCTTCACGGGAACTTCGCGCAAGTGGTGGACGATTGCACTGGTCATCCAGTTCTGGCACCACTTTGAACACCTGCTGTTGATCACCCAGGCCACCATGCATCACAATTTCTGGGGCAAGCCTGTTCCGGTCAGCATTCTGCAATTGGTGGTTCCGCGCGTAGAACTCCACCTGTTCTACAATTCCGTGGTGTTCGTCCCCATGGTCATTGGCATGTACTACCACATGTTCCCGCCGGTCGGTGAAGAGCAAGCGGCGTGCATCTGTTCGCTGCATCACCACGAAAGCCTTGTAAACGCGAGTGCCGTTTAGATCGCAACAGCGCCCTGATCCGGGTGCAAGTTGCGGTAAATAGTCACCCCGGCAAACTGAGCAAGTTGTCTACCTCCTTTACCAATGCGCCCGTAGCAGGTTCAATTCGTGCCGAATTTGATTTGCTGCGTGTGCCGGGAGTGGGCCGCTTTCTGCAGTGGCGGCATGCACGGACGTTGCTGCAGATGCCGCTGCTGCTGGTCAGCGTGGTCATGATTCTCCAGGGACTTTTCGGCCCGGCGCTCGCGCCTAAAAATCTGGCGACGGTGATGACGTGGATTCATTTTCGCGGCGCGTTGGTGTTGGTGTTGCTGTGCGCCGGCAATTTTTTCTGCCTAGCTTGCCCCTTCATGCTGGTGCGTAATGCCGCGCGGCGATTTTTCAAGCCATGGATGAACTGGCCGCGTGCGCTGCGCAATAAATGGGTCTCCGTGACGCTTTTTGTGGCGATTCTCTTCGTCTATGAGTTATTTGGACTGTGGAATTCACCGTGGTGGACTACCTGGCTGATCATTGCATATTTTCTCGCTGCCCTGATCATCGATGGCGTCTTCAAGCGCGCTAGTTTTTGCAAATTTGTTTGCCCCATTGGCCAGTTCAACTTTTTGGCTTCCACCGTTTCTCCGCTGGAGGTAAAAGTCCGCAGCCTGGAGGTGTGCGCGCATTGCGGCACGAAGGACTGCATTCGCGGCCGTCGGGCGGTTCCGGCGCATCAAAGCGTTTCCGCGTCGGCTCATGATTTCGTGGTGTTGCAACGCGGCTGCGAATTGGCGCTTTTCCAACCGCTCAAAGTGGGCAACATGGATTGCACCTTTTGCCTAGATTGCGTGCATGCCTGCCCGCACGACAACGTCGGCGTCCTCAGCCGAGTGCCGGCTTCGGAATTGATGGTTGATCCGATGCGCTCGGGAATCGGGGTGTTCTCGCGCCGCAAAGATATTGCCGCGCTGATCATGGTGTTCAGCTTTGGAGCGCTGCTGAATGCCTTCGGCATGGTCAGCCCAGTGTACGCGGTGGAGAAATGGCTGGGAGGCTTGCTGCATGTAAATAGCGAAGCTCCGGTGCTGGCCGTGATTTTTGTGTTTTTTCTGATTATTGAGCCGGTGGTGTTGCTGGGCTTCGCGGCCTGGCTCACGAAGTTGTGGGGTGGAAGCGGACGCGCACTGCTGCCTCTGGCGGTGCGATATTCGTACGCGCTAGTGCCCCTCGGTTTTGGCATGTGGCTGGCGCATTATACGTTTCACTTTTTCAGCGGACTTTATACTTTCATTCCAGTAACGCAAAATGCACTGGCCAGTGTGGGCTGGCCGGTTTTCGGTTCGCCGGCCTGGAGATTGACGGGGGTACCCTCACGATTTATTCAGCCGATCGAGATTGGATTTTTGTTGCTGGGTCTCGCCGGGTCTTTGCTGGTGGCGTTTCGACTGGCGGAAGAAGATTCGCCGCGCAAGGTGATGGGCGCGTTTGCTCCGTGGGCGTCGGTTAGCGTGATTTTGTGGCTGGCCTCCATGTGGCTGATGTTTCAACCGATGGAGATGCGCGCCATGTTGATGGGCGGATGAGGCGCAACAGAAACGAAATGGATGATTTTTCGACAGCCGCGTGGATTGCAGGAATCACAGCGGCATTCGTGCGTGCGGCCACGTTGTTTTTGACGATTGCGCTGATGCTGGTGTCTGCGCCTTATTCTCGCGCGCATAACGGTCCGCCCTTTCCCATCATCGTCGATCAACGTGTCGGCCCCTGCGTTGTATCTCTCTGGACCCATCCGGACATCGGACTGGGCACCTTTTTCGTAATGGTGGATGCGCCGCCCGGTGGCGCGATTCCCAGCGATTTGAAAATTGATCTGGGAATACAGCCGGTGAACGGCCGGCTTGCCGAGGTGATTTATCCCACGCAAAGGGAAAATCTGCGCGGCCAGGTGGAGTACAAAACCGCGGTGAACTTCGACAAGCAGGACTTTTTTCGCGCGCGGCTGATCGTGCACAGTTCGCAGGGTGCCGGCGAAGCCAGCGCCAGCGTGGAAGCAACGCCGGCGGGATTCGGCCGCTGGGATTTGCTGCTCTATTTGCTGCCATTCGCCGGGGTGGGATTTTTGTGGTTCAAGGCAGTATCCGCGAAGCGGAATTACAAAAAGCGGCAAATGGCGGCTGAAAAAACGCCCGCTGGCGTGAGCCTGCTGCTTTTTGTGTGCGGCGCGGCGATGGCACTTTCTTATGCATGCGGCCGTAACAAGCTGCCTAGTAAGACTTCCAAAGAATATCTCGCGTACGTATCGACTTTTTATACTGGACTGGCGGCGTTGCAGGTAGGGGACGACGTTCGCGCCGAAAACAAACTGGGAGAAGCCACCAAAATTGTTGCTGGCGAACCGGCCGGTTGGGCCGACTGGGGCATCCTGGCATTGCGCCAACGAAATTTCGATCCTGCCGCGCAAAGACTGGACAAGGCGCGAGAACTCGCTCCGCAAAACGACCACATTTATTACCTGTTGGGCCTTCTGGAAAGTAATCGCGGGAAATCGGCCGAAGCCATCGCCGATTGGCGCAAAGCTGTGGAGTTGAATCCCCAGAATCTGCGCGCAACCTATCAGCTTGCCGAAGAAGTGGAACGCCAGGGCGACGAAAGCAGCGCCGCGGACTTTCAGAAGCTGATGGAGAAAATTCTCAGCGTGCAGCCCAATAACGTAGCGGCGTTGCTGGAGCTGAGCCGCATCGCTGGGAAGCGTGGTGACGCCGCAACGCTCAAGACCACGGTGGAGCGCGTAGAAAAGCAGTCATCGGAGTGGCCCCCTGAAGCGAAACAGCAATTGACGGCATTGAAGGCGGCCGTTACCGCTAAAGATACCCGCGCCGCGGCGACACGAACGGCATTTCTACGCAACCTGCTGATGCGCGATGCCGGCTACCGCCAAAGTCTAGCGGTCATCAAGGCTCAAGGTGGGGAAGAGGCCGAACCGTTCACGCATTTTCTGAAATTGGAATCGCCGGTGTTCATGCCAGCGGCTGCGGATACCGCGCTGACCTTCGAATCGCAGCCGGCGTCGAAAGACGATCACACGCGGTGGAACTGGATCGGAGCCGTGAGCCTCAGCAGCGAAGCTGCGCCCACCATCGTCACCGCAAACGCCCAGGAAGTACGACTGGCTTCAGGCGCGAGATTGAATTTTCCAGGCGGTGCGACGAACGAACCGCCCCTTCCCGATGGCGTTCTACCCATCGATTTCAATTATGACTTCAAGACCGACTTGGTGCTGGCGGGTGCCGGTGGAGTGCGCTTGTGGCGCCAGGACAGTCCAGACAAATTCACAGACGTGACGGCGCAGACGAAATTGCCCGCCACGATTCTCAATGCGCCATACACCGGTGCGTGGGCGGTAGACATCGAAGCGGACGGCGATCTCGACATCGTGATGGGCTCGACACAGGGACTGCCGCTGGTTTTGCGCAATAACGGCGATGGCACCTTTACCGCCATTCATCCCTTTGCGGGTGTTTCGGGCATTCGCGGATTCGCCTGGGCCGATTTCAACGGCGATGGAAATCCCGACGCCGCCATCATCGACAGCGGGGGCCAGTTGCACGTGTTCATGAACGATCGCGGGGGGAAGTTTCACGAGCAGGCGTCGCCGGGCAACTTGCCACACGTAAAAACCATCAACGTTGCTGATGCCGGCAACAACGGGATACTGGATTTGTTGGCGGTGCAGGAAGACGGCAATATCATCCGCTTATGGGCGAAAGCGGAGACCGAGAATTGGGATTCCGCGATCATCGCGCAAGTGCCCGATCCCGCGAAGAATCTGGCCGGCGAAGTGCGTCTCCGCGTTGCGGACCTCGATAACAACGGCGCATTCGATTTATTTCTCGCTCACACTTCCGCGGATGCCTCGAAATCCCAGCCCGGCGCGCTGGTCTGGCTCGCGGATCCAAATGGAAAATTATCACTGCTGCCCAAGCCGCTCGGCCCTCCGCTAGTTTTTGATGTCGCGGACGTAGATGAAAAGGGACGCCTGGACATGCTCGGCCTCACTGCGGATGGCCAGGCCGTTCGCGCTTTGAACCGCGGAACGCGAAATTATCATTGGCAGATTATCCGTCCGCGTGCGCACCAGGCCACTGGCGATCAGCGCATCAATCCGTTCGGAGTTGGCGGCGAAATGGAAATTCGCTCGGGCCTGCTGGTGCAGAAGCAACCCATCACCGGACCGCAATTGCATTTTGGCCTCGGCGAGCAAACGGGCGTCGACGTCGCGCGAATCCTGTGGCCCAACGGCTCGATGCGCGCCGAGTTTGATATGAAGGCCGATCAGCAGGTAGTTACCGAGCAACGCCTGAAAGGGTCCTGCCCATTTTTGTTCGCGTTTGACGGTCACGGGATGCACTTCGTGAAAGATGCTGTGCCTTGGAGCTCGGCACTGGGCCTGCGCATCAACAACACCGGGAGCGCGCGTATTGCCGCGACGCAAGAGTGGTACAAAATTGGCTCAGACGAGTTAGTGGCGCACGACGGCTTCTACGATTTGCGGATCACCGGCGAGCTTTGGGAAACATATTGCTACGACTATCTGGCGCTGATGACCGTCGACCATCCGTCGGGCACCGATATTTTTGTGGATGAACGGTTTGTCGTGCCGCCCTCGAAGCTGGCCATTACGACCGTGGAGAAGCCGCACAAAATTGCCCGCGCAACCGATGATGACGGCCATGACGTCACGGAGATCGTGGCCACCCTCGACGGAAAGTACCTGGATAATTTTGGGCGCGGTCAATATCAGGGAGTCACGCGCGATCATTTTGTGGAAATCGATCTCGGCGATGAGGCGCCCGCCGGCGGCCCGCTATGGTTGATCGCCAGAGGCTGGATGCATCCCAGCGATTCCTCTATCAACGTGGCGATCACGCAGGGACAGCACGAACACGCGCGAGGCCTAAGCCTCGAAGTGCCCGACGGGCGCGGTGGCTGGAAGGTTGCGCGCAAAAACCTGGGCTTTCCGGCGGGGCGCAAGAAAATTTGCCTCATCGACCTCAGCAATATTTTCCGCCCCGGCACGCCGCGGAAAGTTCGCCTGCGCACCAATCTCGAAATTTATTGGGACCAGATCGAATGGGTGCGTGGTATGCCGGATGCGCAAATCAAAACCAGGCGGATAGCTCCGAATTACGCGGACCTTCATTACCGGGGCTATTCCACCGTTCATCAGGCTAATGAGTCTTCGCCGGAAATACCGGATTACGATCATCTGGAAGCGTCTACGCAGAAGTGGCGCGATTTATCCGGATACTACACGCGCTGGGGCGATGTGCGCGAGCTCCTCGAAAAAATTGACGACCGCTACGTCATCATGAATGCAGGTGACGAGATCGCTCTGCGTTTTGCCGAGCAGCCGCCTCCGCCGGCGGGCTGGACGCGCGATTTTGTCATCATGGGCGATGGCTGGATCAAGGATGGGGACTACAACACCACGTTTTCAAAGACGGTCGCGCCGCTGCCATATCACGCCAAGCAGGAATATCTGACTACGCCGGGCCAACTGGAAGATGAGTGGGCCTACCGGCAGCATCCCGAAGATTGGCAAAACTTTCACACGCGTTACGTTACGCCGGAAATTGTCCAGAACGCGTTGAGGAGTGCAACACACCAGTGAAGCGCGGCCCCTTAGCACGAATATTGCTGGCAGTCTTTTTTGTGGTCATGGTTCTGAGCCCGCTGATCATCAAGCGTATGGCGGCGCGCAGGGAAGCTGCCAAGTCCACACTCGATTTGCAAACTGCACTGGCGCGTCACGGATTTTATTTGCAGGAAGTTTCCCACGCGGCAGGCGTGAATTTCGTCCATCAAGGCCCGACGCTGGATCATAAGCTCGATCACATCATGCCGGAAGTGGCGTCGATGGGCGCGTCGGTCTCTATCGTGGATTTCGATCGCGACGGCTGGCCGGATATTTATGTGACCAACAGCGCGGAAGGGAGCAAAAACGCGCTGTATCGCAATCAGCACGATGGCACATTTAAAGATGTTGCAGAAGAAATGGGCATTGCCGACGTCAACCAGCCGGGCACGGGCGTGTCCATGGCCGCGGTGTGGGGCGATTACGATAACGATGGCTATGAAGATTTGTTGTTGATCAAGTGGGGCCGTCCCGAGCTTTATCACAACAATGCTGGCCACGGTTTCACGCGCGTGACCGACAGCGGTCTGCCCGCCTGGATCAACGCGAACTCCGCGATCTGGCTTGATTATGACGGCGACGGTCTGCTGGATATTTTTATCGGTGGTTATTATTCCGAGGACATCGACCTGTGGCACCTCACCACCACGCGCATCATGCCAGAAAGTTTTGAGTATGCCAAAAACGGCGGGAGAAAGTACCTCTTCCACAATCTGGGCAATGGGAAATTCGAAGACGTCACCGAGAAAATGGGGATCAACAGCCGGCGCTGGACGTTGGCCACATCCGCGGTCGATCTGCGCGGCACCGGCCGCCCCGACTTGTTCATCGCCAACGATTACGGCGTCTCCGAATTGTATTTCAATGACGGCCAGCGCTTCCGCGAGGTAGGCGAGCGGACCGGTGTAGGCTTCGCCCCGAAAAGCGGGATGAATGTGGCGTTCGGAGACATTTTCAATCAGGGCAAATACGCGATCTATGTTTCGAATATCTCGGAAGAGGGTGTGTTGATTCAGGGAAATAATTTGTGGGTTCCGAATGAGGGCACTGCCGGCGACGATGTGAAGTTCACAAATCTTGCGCGCAACATGGGTGTAGAGCTGGGGGGCTGGAGTTTTGGGGCACAGTTCGGCGATTTAAATAACGATGGAACGCTGGATCTTTATTTGACTAACGGCAATGTGTCGCTCGATCGTTCCCGCAGTTACTGGTATGACTTTTCCAAGGTGGCCGGCGGCAACACCGCCATCATTTCCGACGCGAAGAATTGGCCGGCGCTGGAAGGGCGCAGCCTGTCGGGCTATCAGCAAAAGCGCGTGTGGATGAACGATGGCGCCGGCAAATTTGTAGATGTCGCGCAGGCTGTGGGCGTAACCGACACCTACGACGGACGCTCTGTGGCCATGGCCGATCTGTGGAATCGCGGCTTCCTCGATGTGGTGGTCGCCAACCAGCGGGGCCCACTGCTCATTTATAAAAACACAGTCGCGGCCGACAACAAGTGGATCGAGTTTCAGTTGGAGGGCACGAAGAGTAATCGGAGCGCCATCGGCGCGCAGGTCACTTTGTTCTGGAACGGCCAGCGCCAAGTGCAGGAAGTTTCCGGCGGCAGCGGATTTTGTGCGCAGAATCAAAGGCGCCTGCACTTCGGCTTAGGAAAAACTCCCGTGATTGAGAAAGCGGTGATCCGCTGGCCTTCCGGAAGAGTGCAGACCATGGAAAAGCCAGAGTTCGATGAAATTCACAACGTGAAGGAGCCAGAGTGAGCGCTTCTGCCGCACCATCTATGGAATTGCCCAACGTGCCGCAGTGGAAGCGGTTTTTCAGCATGGAGAATCGGTATCTGTCTCCGATGTTCATCACCCTGATTCTGCTGGTGGGCCATTTATCGTTTGGAATTCTGGAGAGCTACCAGAAAACGCTATTGGCCATTGCCGCTAGCATCGCGACCGAACTGATTCTCTCGCGCCTATTTTTTGCCAAATGGCCGAATATCGCCAGCGCCTACATCACCGGCATCAGCGTGGGTATCCTGATCCGCTCGCCGGCATTTTGGCCGTACGCGGTATGCAGCATTGTCTCGATTACTTCGAAATATGTATTGCGCGTGAAGGGCCGGCATATCTGGAACCCTTCCAACTTTGGCATCTCGGTGATGTTGTTTTTAGCGGCGGAAACTGTCGGAGCGTTGAGCATCCAGTGGGGCAATTACTTGTTGCCGATGGTAGTGATCTGGGTACTCGGCTCAGTCATCATCTGGCGGCTGAGGCGTTTTCACATCAGCGGAATTTACGTTGCGTCGTTTCTGGTGTTCGCCATGTTGCGCAGTTATCTCACCGGCAGTCCCTGGCAGGCGGAAGTCGCACCCATTACCGGACCGATGTATCAGCTTTTCATTTTTTTCATGATCACCGATCCGAAGACCACGGTGCGTTCGAAGGCCGGCCAGTGCGTCACGGTTTTCGGCGTGGCGTTGGTGGAAATGATTCTGCGCCTGAACCAGGTAGTGTACGCGCCGTTTTATGCGTTGTTTTTTGTTGGGCCTACGGCCATGCTGATCGAAATATGGATGGAATCCCGGCGTAGCGCTGTGAGCGTGACCGTTGACGCGTAAGCTCGTGAAATTCTGCGGCGCGCTGCCGCTGTGTGTGGTGCTCGCTGCAGTTGTGCCTGTCGTTGGCTGCAAAAAAGATTCTGCGGATGTCGCCACGGCTCCATGGATGGTCAGGACCGCGGTCAAACCAGAGAATCTGCAACCCACCCAGCCAGCGGTGAATTCCGATCTAGCTTCCTCGCCATCGATGATCGCGCCACAAAGCCAAACAACAGTTACATTGCCTCGACCAGCAGGGCCCATCGAATTCACCGATGTAACCGCGCAAGCCGGCATTCATTTCAAACACAACAGCGGAGCCTTCGGCAAAAAATATCTACCGGAAACGATGGGCAGCGGCGTCTGTTTCCTGGATTACGACAATGATGGCTGGCAGGACATACTGTTCGTCAATTCCATGGATTGGCCCGAACACAAGACCGGCAAGTCTTTTCCGGCGCTGTATCACAACAATCACGACGGCACGTTTACAGATGTCACTCGCGCCGCAGGGCTGGCGATAGAACTGTACGGAATGGGGTGCGCCATCGGGGACTACGACAACGATGGTTATCCGGACATCTACATCACTGCCGTGGGGTCGAATCATTTGTTTCACAATTTGCGGAACGGCAAATTCGCCGATGTCACCGCCAAAGGCGGCGTGAGCGACCCGGGATTTTCCACCAGCGCGGTGTGGTTTGACTACGACAACGACGGCAAACTCGATCTCTTCGTTTCCCACTACGTGGAGTGGTCCATCGATAAAGATCAATACTGCTCGCTCGATGGCAAAAATAAATCGTATTGCACTCCGCAAGCGTACAAAGGCCAAAGTTCCACGCTATTCCACAACAAAGGCGACGGCACATTTGAAAACGTAACGAAGCGCGCGGGCCTTTACGAACCAACCAGCAAATCTTTGGGCATCGCGCTGCTCGATTACGACAATGACGGCTGGATCGATCTATTTGTGGCCAACGACACGGAGCCTAATAAGCTGTACCGGAACAATCACGACGGCACCTTTACCGACGTCGCCGTATTAGCCGGGGTGGCGCTCAGCGAAACCGGGCGCGCGCGCGCGGGCATGGGAGTGGACGCCGCCGATTACGACGTCTCGGGCTGGCAAAGCCTGATCATCGGCAATTTCACCAACGAAAGTATGTCGCTGTATCACAACGACGGTTCCGGCCTGTTCACCGACGAGGCGGTAACCTCGGGCATCGGTCAGATGTCGGTGCAGTCGCTGACCTTTGGATGTTTCTTCTTCGATTACGACCTGGATGGCTTGCCGGACATTTTCGCGGCCAACGGTCACGTGTCCGATGACATCAGTGTGGTCCAACCTAATGTGAGATATGCGCAGCGGCCCAGCCTGTTTCGAAACAAGGGAAGGAAGAAATTCGAGGAAGTCTCCGGCAAGCTGGGGAAAGCGCTGCAAAAAGAAATTGTCGGACGCGGAGCGGCGTACGGCGATGTTGATAACGATGGCGATCTGGACCTGGTGATCATGTCCAACAACGGCGTGGCGCGCTTGTTACGCAACGACAACGGCAATCAAAACGATATGTTGCGGGTCAAAACGGTGGGCACGCGTTCAAATCGCGACGGCATCGGCGCAAAAGTCACGCTCAAGACAAATAAAGGCGCGCACCAGATGCAAATGGTCAAGTCGGGCTCAAGCTATCTGTCGCAAAGCGAAATGCCGCTTACGTTTGGGTTGGGAAAGCCGGAAGAGGGCCGAACCGTCTCTCTCGAAATCGTCTGGCCCAGTGGAAAAAAAGATTCGGTAGCAAACATCAAGCCGAATCAGATGGTGACCTTGCAGGAAGGGAAGGGCATTATCTCGGCGCAACCGATTGTTTTTGCAAAACCTCCTGGGCCTGCCCCCGCGAAGGCCAGGTCTGGTGTACACAAATAAACATTTATTGGTGTGCGCTGTTCGCATTAACCCAAAAACCGCAACGTGCCAGCAGTTGATTTATTTCTTCTTCGGTTGATGCCAGTTTGTGCGCGCCAGCAAGAAGGTCGTGAGCATCTACGGGATACCAATTGTTTTGACTGGCGTTGCACAGGCCGGCGATATTGATCGGTTCGATGGCTTGCTTGATTTCTTGTTCGACTTCGCGTATTTCCGCTGCTGTGGAAGCGCGTCGCGCCTGTTCAAGACAACGTCGCGTGGCGGATCCGAAACGCGGTTCGTTGTGGAGAAGAAACGATGGCGCCAAGTGCGCTTTGCCAAGCCTGCGAGCCGATTCCGAAAAACTGGCGGCAGCAAAATAAAGCATCGAGAGCGAGACAAATAGGGGAAATCTGTCCATGGTGGAGTACAAACCGCCAATCAAACGGGCCGCGGCGAGCAGCTCTTCGTCGCTTTGTGACGCATACTTTTGCAGGCTCGCTGAAAATCGTGCGGTCTCCCAATCGTTTTTGATGATTTCTGCGAGTCTGGCAACGCCCAATAACGTAAGCGGAAATCCGGTCGATAACAGGGGATCGACGAATCCAGCGGCCGAAGGAAGCAGCGCCCAGCGCCGACCGGTAGTGGCGGCGCTACGAAAAGATGCGCGCGGCATGTGCGTGAACGGCCGGGTCGGTCGAGAATGAGCGAACTGTGTTTTCAGCGTTGGCAGTAAATCCAACAGTCGCTGCCACGCCGGCGCACCCTCGGACAAGTTCAAGTGGCCGGCAAGTTCATCTGTTGCTGCAACTCCCGCGCTGGCGACACCGTTATTAAATTTCAAAACCCAAATCCAGCCGCCGTCGAAAATGTGGTGCACAGCGGCATCGTCGACAGGGTATGGCGCACAGACTGTGTCAGCAGCATCGGCACTGTCCGTGCAGTTCGCGGCCGATACCTGCGCGACAATGTCTCCAACGTCGTTGAAATGGCTGAAAAGCGCCTGTGTCGCGGGAAAATCCGGCAGCGTCGATTCTGTCAATCCGAGCGCGTGGTGTAAAAATCCTCGCGGACCAGTGGCGTCGACGACAAATCTGGCCCGCACGGAAACCTCTTCGTTCTTGCGCCGCCCAAGCAGGCTAATCTCCGTTTCAGATTCGGTGATGGTTTGAAGCGCAACCTGGTCCAGATACTCAACTCCGACTCTTTGCGCGTGCTGAACAAGAAAGTGATCGATGTCGGCACGATACCAATGCGTATCAGCAATACCATCGTGTGGGCTGGCGGCCACCAGGAGTTGGCGTCGATGTTCGGGATCGGTCGAGGGCGTTTCACCGAGCGTGTGGTGATAGAACGTGAAGCCGCGCTTCAGCCCGCACGCGACTTGCGGATATGTTTTTTGCCAACTCCCCCATTTGGAAAGCGGCCCAAGCGCCGGCAATCCGTATCGAGCAGCCAAGTCCTCCAGAAGTATGTTGGACAACGGCGTGGTGGATTCGCCGATGGCAAAGCGCGGGTGCTGGCCTTTCTCCAGCAGAATCACGGAGCGTCCCAATTGGTGCGCGATCATGGCCAGGAAGCTACCACCAAAGCCCGATCCAACCACCGCGATGTCGTAGGTTTTGTTCAATTCGAGCAGCTACGTTTTTTGGCAGCGACGCAGTTTTTACAGTGCACCAGCGGCATGTCCATCTCGCTTTGCGCCAGATTCATGCGGTGCAGACGCCCGATACGTGCCGGGAAGCAAAGCGGACACGCAGAAAGCTTCTTGGCATCCCACAGATCAGCGAACACGCGTCCGCGCTTGGTGATGAGTCCGTAGCTCACCGCCGCTTCCAGCGTGTCAAGTCGAGCTGGAGAAAATTGACCGTCGGCGGCCAAAGTGTCGATGGCGCCGTTGCCGCCGCGAGTGGGAATCAGCGTGGCCGCGGTCGCGCCGCAATCGAAGGCGAAGTCCAGGGATCGCTCCGCCCAGTGCAGCGCTTCGCCGTGGGGCATGAACGGCGGATTCACAAGAATAAAGACGCGCAAATCAATATCGTGGGCGCGCAAAAAGCTCGCAGCGCGCGAAAATAATTCCAGCGTCATCCGTTTATTGAGGCGCGGCAAAATGTCCGGGTGAACAGTTTCAAGTCCCATGGCGATTTCAAATCGCCCCTTCAGCCGATCGCGAAAGCGCAGGCAATTCTCACCGACAAGCGCGGGATGACACTCCACAATCAATCGCTCAAACCTGTTAGCGCGCTCCGCGATGGCCTGATGATCCTCTAACGGGATAGCGCGCGAATCAAAATAGCTTCCACTGTTATAAAGTTTTAAATACCGGGCAGGCTGCAATTGTGTCAATGCGAAATCAATCTGCGCGGGAATCGCACCGGCAGCCACGCTGGTGGTCAGAGCATGGCGCCACAAATCGCACATAACGCAGCGCCACGGACATTCGCGATTGGTAAGAAAAATCGTTGCCACAGAGACAATGTCACCCCCGGACGAGGCCTCGTCTTCAACCAGAAAGGCGTGTGGTTTCAACGGATCAAGAGTTTCGCGCGGCGGCCGCTGTGCAAGAATCCACTGATCGCGCTGCTGATCGGTTGCAGGATAAGTCGGAAAAGGTGAGCTCAAGGGATCGCTCACTGGTACAGCGAGAGAAACTGCTTGCGATAGTCCGGCTCGCGGAAGGGAAGGCGGCTGTGCAAGGCTTCCGGCGCGATGGCGCCATGTTGGAATCTTCGCTTGGGAAAAACGGGCATGCGCTGTCCTGTCAGCGCTTCGACGCCGCGCGATACAATCTCGCCTTTCAGTTGGTAAAGACGATCGACGCTGTACGCGGTCAGCTCCACAAAAGGGATGCCCTCGGCCACGGCAATCACATTCGGCCGCGTGAAGGGACTAAATCCGCAGAATCCAAAATGATGCGCGGGGGCATATGTGCGCGTGTAGGAGCGGCTCAAGCCACCGCTGTACGTCAGGGAGTGCTTGATTTTCCCTACGCCCCAGCCTTCCTGATACAGCATCTGGTTGTTGACCACGCTGCGAATGGTGAGCTCCGGATTTTCTTCGATGGGGTAATCTTTCAAATTTTCATCGCCGCCATCGCCATCGACCAGGTAACGCCACTCCGGGTACCGTTCGCGAATGCGGCGACAAAGGGCCACGGCCATCGTCGCCGACTGTACGTCGAGCGGCTTGTAATCCTCGGTGATGCGAATCGTTTCGTTGGTATCGAGCGCAGCCGCATCCGATTCCACCGGCTCGAGAAACAATCCAAGGCCGAGCGACTCAAGAAAAGCGCGCGCCTGAGCCACATCGGGTCCGCGCCCAAAGTCCAAAACGAAGGCCTTTAGCCGCGAAGGACTCATCCCCAGTTGCTGCATCACGTGATAGGTGGTAAGAAACACACTGCCGCTATCAATTCCGCCGGAAAAACAAACACCAATGGGCTCCGCGGCGGGCACGTGACGCAGCCAAACCGCAATCTCCTCCGCCAGCGCCGCGATGTAGACCCTTCCGATTTCGTCGATATTTGCAGGCAAGGCATTACTCTGCGGTGTGAAAAACCGCGTATAAACCGGATCGGGGTCGGGGCAGCCGATCAATTGCAACTCCACGACGTGATGCGCGGGAACCATGCGTGTATAGCTGGGATGAAATTGGCCTTCGAGTCTTTCCGACTTCAGCCAGTTGTAAATGGTGTCGATGCGGTGCGCAACAATCAGCACCGGGCCTTCCTGCCGCTTGGCGAGGAAGTAGCGCATGGGGCGATCCAACGAGCGGGCCATTTTCACGGTTTTGCCGCGGCGCGCAACGAGCGCAAAAGAACCTGAAATTTCATTTACGCACGCAGCCGGTGAATTGAGAACGATTTCTCGAGCGGCTTCCAGATCCAGATTGAAGAGCTGGTTGGACTGTGGCGCGGTTAAATCCACGACCCTTTCGACGTAGTGGTCTGCCATTTGGCCTCGCAACCTGTGCGGACAATTCGTGCGGAAACGAAAGTATACGTCACGGTATGCGAATCGCAAGGCGCAAGCACGCAATGCCAAGAGCCATCAATAAAAAATGGGCCATTGCACTTGCGAATGGCCCATCGATGCGTTGCTTGTAGTGCTTTTGTATTACCGATTGTGCGGCTCTCGTTCTTTCGGTGCGGGTTTGCTCTCCTGCTTTGGAGCGCTGTTGTGCTGCGGCGCAGCCTTTGAAGCGCTCTGCGCCGGCTTGGTGTTGGAGGAATGCTCTGTCGTGGCGGGCCGTTCGGCGGACGGTTTCGTAGCGGTGCTGGTGTTCGCGGGCCGGTTCGCCGTATTCACGTGCGACGCATTGCTTGGACGATCAGCCGGCGTGGCCTTGCTGGTGTTCGCGGGGCGGTTCGCGGTGTTCACGTGCGACGCATTGTTTGTCGTCGTGTTTGCGGGCCGATTCGTGTTGGTGGTCGCCGTGTGCGTCTGTGCGCTGGGCGGACGATCCGAGCGCGTGGTGCTGGCGCGATTGGTGGTCGCCGTATTCGGGCGGTTCGTGTTCGCAGTGTTCGTGCGATTCACGTTGCTTGCCGCGCTGGCATGTACTACACCTTTGTCGTTGAATGCTCCGGGCTTTGGCGTAGCGGCCACTGCGGGCGCCCCGTGATTTTTCGCCGCGTACTGAGCCGGATTGGAGCGCGCGGCCTGCTCATGCTGGGTCTGCACTGCGGTCGGCTGCACGTGTTGTTCGTGCTCTGCCGCCTGCTCCTGCGGAGTTGCCTGCGCTTGCACGCCGCCGGTGCCACCGTTGTAGCTGACACGCGTTACGTTGGTGTTGTTGACCACCGTGGTGTTGTAGGTATTGTGAATGTTCGTCACGTTGACGTTATTCACCGAGCGGTTGTAGGCAAAGTGTCCGCCGTCCCAGCGTCCGCCAAGATAACCAACGCCGACGTAACCGAAACCGTAGTTAACACCGCCATAAAATCCGACATGCGGTCCCCAGTAACCGCCGTGCCACAGATACACACCCCCGCCCCAGCCCCAGTAGCCCGGGGTCCACAAAACTCCCACGCTCGGAGCCACCACCCAAGTTCCCGGCACCCAGTAGTAATCATCTTCACCGTAAGCCCAGTAACCGGGCGTCCACATATAGCCTTCTGCCGGGCAGATCGGCTGGACATATACCGGCAACGCGGGTGGAGCTACGCGGACAGAAATTCCCACCCCGACGCTGATTTGTGCGAACGACGCGGCGGGTATGGCAAAGAAAAATGCCGCGAACGTAAATGTCCTGATGCCATGTAGCATGCGCATGATTTTACCTCTCCTGAAGTATGCTTTGGTTGCCGCTGGTTCGATTAGGTTCAGAGTTTCAAAGCACTGTAAGCATAAACCCCTAAGAGGAGTGAAAGTCGCACCTTCAGGCTGAAGCCCTGGATTCAGCCTGAGTTGGGGCCGTTCGTTCGTCTATCTCTATTCCGGCAAAACGGGCAGAACAAGCATGTTCACCGTCCCCGGATCATCGCGCAACTTGATATACAACAGCGTGCCATTTGGCCGTGGCACGCTCAAGGTCGGCTCCATAAATCCCGCCGGCACGGGGCTGGTGTGTGTGAATTGCGGATCGGACGCCACCGAATCGATCAAAAATAAATTTGTCCCGCTCAATTTACACTGTTTGTCGGGACTATCTGGGCAGCGCACTTCTTTCAACGTTGGCAAACGCACCAGATTCGCCAGCGGCTGCCAGTCACCTTTAGCCCCTTCGGCATCCACGGGACGGAAACGCAGCGGACCAAACGCCGATGGCCCAAAACTCTTCAGCGGATCGAGCGTCGCGAGCAGATTCTCGGCGTCCTGCATCACCAACGATCCATCCGCCACACTTAGCATCACGTGGAACCCTTCGTCCGCCGTAGCCACTTCAATTTTTTCCGAATGCAAAAATTTCTCCGGCACCACGCTCTTGAGAAAAAACGCCAGCCGCGCATCCTGCGGCAGCTCATCCTGCCCGCCAAATCGCAACGCCGTCGGGGTAGGGCCGGCCTGCACGTTTTTGCTGATTAGCGCCACCTTAGGCCGTGGCGCTTCCACGGTGGTCTGCAAATCCAGTACGCGAGCATCTTTCAAGGCCACATGCGCCACCAGTTTTTCTTCCGGCTGCCACGCAGTTTCCGCGGGAGCGCCAGCCGCCGCTACGCGCAACTCATCTTTCTCATTCGCGCGTGACAATTTCGCCGGTGTAAATTTCACGCCCTTCAGCTCCACGCTGTCCACTTCATCCAGACGCGTCCCGCGCAGGACCGCCTGCTGATCACCCGAATTGATAATCAGATTGTCCAGGTGCGCCGCTTCCGCGTAGGTATGGAGGGCCACATCGTCTTCTTTCTCTATCCCAAATTGCTTCACCGCCATGGTCACTTTTCCGGGTGTCTCATCTTTCAACTGCACCTGCACTTCCAGCGTGTCCGGGCGCACTACCTTCCAACTGGTTTTCAGCTCCGCGCCCGTATCATTTTTGAGGCTCACTTTTTCCACGCACGTCGCGCACGCCGACTGCACGTGCAAAGTGTCATCGCGTCCGACAATCAACGCGCTCTGCTCCGCAGGGGCAACGTTCCACTTTCCGCTGTGAGAAATTTTCAAATCAAATCGCGGCCCTTCATACGGTTCGAATCCCCAATAGCCACGCACCACCGCCGTGAACTCTGGCTCCAGTTCGTGACTCTGAGCCTCGTTGGCATCGACCACGAACCCGCCGTGCACGGCATCCGCTCTTGTCGGCAGCTGCACTTCCGCGCCGTTTTTATCTTTAAACACCAGCGCCAGGTCGTGGCCGATATCCGTCGAAAATACCAGCGGTGCCCCATCCACCGGCAAAACCAGCGAAGGTTTTTCCAAACAGAAACTATCCCCCGGATGCACCGGACGCAGCGGAGGCAATTGCACGGCTTCCACCGCGGGCAAGCCCACCACGAT
>Ga0182024_10007889_pt1 | contig 22782 bp, 18 predicted proteins | sample P32metaG_FD_120480 | JGI IMG/M metagenome (GOLD analysis project Ga0182024, IMG submission 120480) | Permafrost microbial communities from Stordalen Mire, Sweden - P3-2 metaG (Illumina Assembly) | ecosystem: Environmental > Terrestrial > Soil > Wetlands > Permafrost | place: Sweden: Stordalen... | reverse complement strand
GTCTGCCCGTTGTCGTTCACGTAATCCGCGTGCCCGGGGACCTCCGACGGCAGCAGAATTCCTCGCACGCCCGGCATGGCCAGAGCCTTCTCCGCGTTGATACTTATCACGCGCCCGTGGGGCATGGGGCTCAGCACCAGGCGGCAGAAAAGCATGCCCTCGGCGCGGAAATCCTCAGCATACTTCGCGCGCCCCGTGACTTTGGCCACCAGGTCAGGGGTTGAAAAATCCTTGCCGATCAGCTTGTATCCCTCGCCGAATGGGATCGGCTTCAGGCTTTCCACTTTGCTCAAATCAACCGGTGCGATCTCCGCCATGGCTCAGGCCCTCCCCTTCGAACCCGCAGACGACTTGTCCGCCGGCACTCCGGTCCTCATGTACTCGGCGCCGCGCATCAACGAGTCGAGAATCTTGGTATAGTCCTGGCACCGGCACAGGTTCCCTGAAAGGCCGTGCGCCATTTCTTCACGCGTGGGGTTGGGATTCTGTTTCAGGAACCCCACCGCTGACATCACAAAGCCGGGCATACAGAATGCGCATTGGAACCCCTGCTCGTCCACCACCGCTTTCTGCACTGGATGCAGGGTACCGTCCTGGGCTTCGAGCCCTTCGATGGTAACGACCTTGCGCCCGCGGACGGTGTTGGTCAGCACGGAGCAGCTATAGAGCGGCACGTCGTCGACGAGCACCGTGCACGATCCGCACTCCGCGCGGTCGCAGCCGAGCTTGGTTCCCGTGAGTCCCAGCTTGTAGCGCAGCGTCCAGGCCAGGGTTTCCTGGTTCACCACTTCCACGCGGCGCGGCTGGCCGTTCACATTCAGCGTGATCAGCCGTTCGCCGCCGAAGCTGCGACGCCCGCCGGGCACAAGAATGCGGTAGCTGGCTGCGCCGACGACGGCGCCTCCGGCAATGACGCCGAGGATGAAACGGCGGCGCGTAATGGATTTCGACGGGGCCTCGACTGGCTCTGGGGCCGCTTTGGGATCGTCCGCTTCCGGCATCGTGGCTTCTCCGGCTTCAGAATTTGCCTGGGATCGTCTCGCTGGCCTGCGGGAATTGTCTTTTGATTCTTGCGGAGATCGCACCGTCGCTTTTGGAAGACCACGCGCGGCGCCTGGGACCATTTTATCGCCGCGGCCTCGCCCTTGCAAAATCGCCGGCGGGGGTGGGGTGGGTCAGTTTCGGAAAAACCATCCCTCGGAGGCTGAAGCCTCCGTTCATTGTGCGGTCTTTACGGCACGAGTGAACTCGTGCCCTTTCAAGACAGGCAAGCTACGGCATTCCCCTTCCCCGGGGGTAGTCGTCGTTCAATGGACGGCGAACGGATGCGATGGGTCTTGCTTTCCCACCCTGTTCCAAAAAAAGCGCGAACAGGATGGGGCACGGAAGCGTTGGTGGGGAGACTGCCTGTTTGCGGGATTCGCGTTCAGCGCTTGTATTGTCCGGGCCGGGACGGCAGAATCTGGATGTCGTCGCCCAATATTCCAGGATTCCAGCGAGATTGTTTGCCTTTATTGGTCTCTTTCACGGGCGGAGAGAGGAACTCGGGCTTTGGCGTTGCCCAGCGTGGCACTTCTTTGCGTGCAATGGTTTCTCGCCCTTTGGCCGCAGCAGATTCATGTTCCGGTTCATGTTCCGGCCGCGGAGCGAAATTCTCTACGATAATGGTGTGCCGGGGATTAACCGGGGCCGCATCCGCGGGTGGGCCGTTGCCATGGTCGTTGCCGTGGTCGTTGTCGTCTCGAGGGACAACCTTTTTTCGGCTGAATTCCTTGATGCCCAACGAGAAAACACCGCCCCTCAACGCGCTCAGATGAGTCGGCATTTCGTCGGCGACGTTTGGCACCGCCTGGGACTCGGGTTGTGGCATCGGCTCGTCAATCCTGTGCGTGGCGGGCATCATGGGCGCGGCGGTGCTGTTGGGCACGGGGGGCTTGAGTATGGGCTGCGATGCGCTGCCCGCAAACCAAGGGAATACCGGTTCAATGTCGCGCAGGGCCTCTGGGGCTGACGGCTCCCGCATGGGAGCGGGGGTTTCCGCCTCTGGGAGGGCAGCCGGGACTGCCGGCGCGGGTTGCGGCAAGGATTGCGGCTCGCGATTGTCTTGAACAGCAGGAGTGGGCGGCCGGAGCAAAACCTCCTCGGACCCCTGGTCTGAAACCTCGTCGACGTGAGGCAAATGCGCCATCGGCCCATCGCCCACTAACGGCTCGACGTCCGATGCGACGGACCCATGCGAGTCCATCTCGCGCGCGACCACCGCAGCCGCAAAGCCAAGCAAGCTAAAGGCAAACAGCAGCAGGAGCGCATTGCGGACGACTCCCGCAATGGCAGGATACGCCGGTGGAACCGCGGCCTCGGCCAGGTGGGCCGAACCTGGGGCGTTGTCTTGCACCGCCTGGTTCTGCAACTGCTCCTCGACTGTGTTGTAGAGGTTCTGCAGGCGGGTGATGTCGTTGGCCAGGTCGCTCGAACGCTGCAGTCTGGGCGCAGCGCCGGCTGCCGCCCTGCTCCTCTGTGCCAGTTCGCCGTTGAGGCGCGCCTCCTGGCTCGCGGTGCGATCCAGTTCGGTTCGCAACTGCTCCTGAATGCGCGCCGCGGCCTTGGCGCGCAGGTTCTGAGTCTCGGACTGGAGCATGGCATCGATCTTCTGGAGGTCCTGCTGATCCTGCATGTACTGCGGATCGCCCGGCGTGGTGCCTGACATGTGCGAAACCAGTGCGGTGCGCAGCGTGAGCAAGGCTTGCTTCAAGCTCGACAAACCCTGATCGGTGGAAATGAGCCGATCGACTTCCGCATTCAGAGCCGCCGACGAAAGATCGCTGCCAGAGTTGATCGAAGCCAGCCGCGCCGCGGCTTCGTCGTGATCGGCGCGCGCTTTTAGCAGCTCGGCTTGAATCCGGGCGATGTCACTGTCGTCGTTTGGGGAAGCATTCGGCCCGATGGCCGCCACACCCAGTTGCGCGTTGAGCTCCGCTTGCCGGGCGCGGTCGTAGTCCAACTCCTTCCTGATGCGCTCCTGCTCTTCCTCGAGCATGGCGAGGCGGCCGGCATCGCGGGCCTTCTGCTCGTGCGCAGTGTTCTCGATATAGCTCGCCGCCACGGCGTTGGCCAAGGCCGCGGCCGTGTCCGGGTTGTTGGCATGGGCCGTGATGGCGACCTGGTAGCTGCTGCCTACGCGCGCCACTTCTACCGCGCCGCGCAGCCGGTCGGCCGCGCTCTGGTCGCTTTCGCCGCTCTTCTGCCAGACTCCCGGGGCCAGTTTGTGCACAGCGCCCGCCAGCACGTCGGGGCGCGTCATGCTCAGGATCTGCTGCTGGATGTAGGAGTCATACGTGGCCGGGTCGAAGTTATTGGGCGCCGCTTCCGTCGCAGCTGACGGCGTGGGCTGAATATAGACCAGGCCCTGCGCTGTATAGATCGACAAGTAACTGACCATATAGAGATAGAGCGCCGCCAGTATCAGGCCCACCAAGGCGAATCCCAGCGCGAGACCGGGATGCATGCGCAGGCTGCGCATGAGATCGAGACGGAAGAGCGCCTGGCCGGATGGGCCGTCGCGCGGCGCGGCGGACGTGGCGGGAGCGCCGTCAGCAGGACGGAGCGAATTGGCGGGCGCATGGGGATCGAATAGCCGGATCATAGAACTGCTACCAGGTACGCACGCACGCGGCCTAAGCAGTGGATGCGATTGCCGTCGCTTTCACGGCTGATTCCTTCTTTTGCGCGCCGCATTCCTGTCCGCAATTGAAAATGAAGGCCCCAAGAGGTGAACCGAATGCCACGCTGGCGCTTTGGCCACCAGAGTACACCGAAAGGGAGCCAATGTTCTTGACTCCGACAGAATCAGTGCCGACATTATCTATGAATGCGGGCGGACTGATGCTTAGAAACTATCCTCTGGAACCAGCACAAACAATGGCGAGAAGGTGGGCACGGAGGCGCGGGGAAATACATCCTTAGGCACTCATCAATCCTGTATACGAGTAACGGTTCTCTGGTTACTGTTTGCGGTTGCGCAGTTTGAAGGCATTCTTCACCGGACTCTGATTATTTCCCAAGACACACGCAACTGTCGTGGGGATTTATTTTGTGCGATTGGGAACCGCCCCGCCGCTCGCCCTCGCGCGGCGGATGGCTACGATCGCCATCCCGAGCCGGGCAACATTTCAAGAGAGAGTCGACGATGGTAGCGGGTCAGTTTGAAAAGGCAATTCCTCAGGGGCTAAAGCCCAGCTCCATTTTTGGGCCTTTGCGGCACGACTGAAGTCGTGCCCTTTCACGACCAATTCAAACTGACCTAGCGCCTCGACGAAAGGCTCTACGCCTCGTTCATTTCTCTGCCCTTGGCCTCGCGCCCTAATGCTGTGAGTCCCGCGAGCGCCACGGCGACCACGGCGACGGTAACGGCGAGCACCGCCGGATAACTGCCCCAGCGTTCTGCTGCCAGCGCCTGGCCTTTTCCGTTCCACGAGGTGATGAGCGCGCCCAGTTGGTAGGCCAGTCCGGGGGCGGTTGCGCGGACGGGAGCGGGCGACAATTCGGTGAGATACGCCGGAACGACGCCCCACGCGCCCTGCACCATGAACTGCATGAGCACCGCACCGATGCCCAGGGTGACGGCCGTGTGCCCGTAGGCGTAAAGAGGAATCACGGGAAGCGCGAGCAACGCGGCAGTGATGATGGCGCGCTTGCGGCCCCAGGTTTCTGACAACGCGCCGAACACGATGCCGCCGGCAATCGAACCCAGACCGTAGAGCACGCCAATCAGGCCGATCGTCTCCGGCGAGAGCTTGATCGCGACGGCAAGGAATGTTGGATACACATCCTGTGTGCCGTGCGAAAAACTCATGAAGGCGGTCATGAGAACCACCAGAAAGAGAAACGTGGGCAGGAAATGCATGAGCTGCTGCTGCCACGCAGGCCCGGCGGGAACTGCGGCACGCGACTTGCGTTTTTCGGCTGCGGCCAGCCACACAGGCGACTCCGGAACGCGCAACAGCACATAAAACGCCAGCAGTGCCGGCGATGCGCCCAGGATGAAGAGTCCCCGCCAGCCGATTGCCGGGAGCACCAATACATGCCCGAAGAGGGGCCAGTGAATGCCGGCGAAAAACAGACCGAAGGCTGCCGAGGCCAGAATGGAACCTAGCGCGTACCCTTCCTGCAAGATGCCGGAGAACGTCCCGCGCCCTTCCCTGGGCAGGGTCTCAAAGACCAGCGCGGCTCCGATGCCCCACTCGCCGCCCATCGCGATGCCAAACAGCGCGCGCAGGACGAGAAGCACGTTCAACGAAGGCGCAAAGGCGCAGGCCAGTTCAATGACGGAGAAGCCCAGGATGTTCGCCATCAGCACGGGGCGGCGGCCGTAGCGGTCGGCCAGCATGCCGAAAAGCAGGGCGCCCACGGGCCGGAAGGCTTGGGTGAGAAAGACCGCGCCCAAAACCGCCGAGGGTTGGGTGCGGAACTCGCCGGCAATGGCTTTCACGCAGAAGACCAGCAGAAAAAAGTCGAGGCTGTCGAGCGTCCAGCCCAGAAACGCGGCCGCAAAAGCATGGCGCTGCGGGCGGGTGAGCTTTTGCAGGTGGTCGAGAATCGACATAGGCGCGAGAATAGCAGAACACCATCCATTGATTCGGCAGTGCAATGGCGGTTACCCACCCATTTCCGCGAAGAGCGCGGAAAAGGAGGGGGCACGGATGCAGCATTTTGTTGCCGGGTCCATCATGCGAAGGGCTTGTTGCCGAGTCGATCCTGCGAAGGACGAAAAATAATTGTTGCAACGAGTATCTTGCCAGATGCATCTTATCTGGGAGCGTGACTCTAGTTTGGGAGCACGACTCGAGGGCATTTGCCCTGCGTAGACGCATATCTTACGGTCCGGCGCACACACCGACTTCCCACGGCGGACGCAGACCCTGCACCCAAGAAGGAGCTTTCCCCAAATGAAACGACTGGCAATTCTCTCTGGCATTCTGGCCCTTGCGGCGCCGCTTGCTCTCGCGCAAACCCCCACATGGGTTTCCGATCCCAACCACAGCGAAGTCGACTTCAGCATTACCCACATGAGCGTGTCCAAGATTCACGGCCGCTTTGGAAATGTGAAGGCTACCATCGTCTACAACGAAGGCGACGTCACCAAGTCCACCGTGACGGCCACCATCGGCGTTGACACAGTGGATACGGGCGTGGACGCGCGCAACACGCACCTCAAAAGCCCTGACTTTTTCGACATCGCCACCATGCCCACGGCTACATTCGCCAGCACCAGCGTGGCCAAGAACGGCAATCACCTGAGCGTGAGCGGAAACCTGACGCTGCACGGCGTCACCAAGCCCGTGGTGCTCGACGTGGTTGGCCCCAACGGCTCGATGACCGATCCCAAGGGCAAGGTGCATACGGGCTTTTCCGCTACTACCACTATCGATCGCACCGCGTTCGGCATCGGTCCCAAGTTCCCAGCCGCTATGGTTAGTAACGATGTCTCACTCGATATCGAGCTCGAAGTAGTTAAACAGTAGCGGCTACCTGCCTCTGGAGCCCTCGCCGATGGCAAACCTGAAGCTCGAAATTCAGCAGGCCCCTGCGTTCTCCAGCGTGGAAGAAGAGGCGCTTCTCAACCTGCTTCGCACCTCGGATTGCCTGAACCGCGCCGTCCAGCAGAAGATCCGCGGCTGGGGGCTGACCGCGATCCAGTATAACGTTCTACGGATCTTGCGCGGCGCCGAGCCCTGCGGACTTCCGTGTGCGGCTATCGGCGATCGCATGATCGCCGCCGAGCCGGATATCACGCGCCTTCTGACGCGGCTCAAGCGTCTCAAGCTGGTGCGGCAGCACCGCGACCGCCGCGACCGCCGCGTGGTGTTGACGCAGATTACCGAATCCGGACTGGAGCTGCTGCGCAGCATGGACCCGGTGGTTCGCAACGGCCCCAAAGAGCTTCTCGGCCATTTGCGGCGTGCCGATTTGGCAGAGATGATCCGGCTGCTCGAGCTGGCGCGCCAGTCCTGCGCCGGCGAACCGGCGAAAGTATGAATTTGCAGATTTATGGGTTCCCGGCGGAGGGTGCCGGTTTCAGATCCTAAGTGCCGACGACCTTTTTCGCGATCGAAACTTCGTCCGCGTCCGTCTGGATGATCTTGTTGTGCAGGCAGTAGAGCGCCAGTTCCAGCCGGTCGGATACCCCGAGCTTGTCGTAGATCTTGCGCAGGTAATTCTTGATCACCTGTTCGGTCGTTCCCAGTTGGAACGCGATCTCCTTGTTGCGCTTGCCCTGGGTGATGCAGGTAATGATCGACATCTCTTTGGGCGAAAGGCGAGGCTGGTTGCGGGGGCTCACGAGGGCGGCGGCCTGGGCGCGATAGGCATCGATGACCCAGTTGACGGACTGATTGTCGATCCACGTCTCGCCCGCAGCAATGCGGCGCACGCAACGCACCAGCAGATCGGGGGAGATGGAGCGGGAAACAATGCCGCGCACGCCGCGCCGGTAGAGTTCAACGGTGTGGTTTTCGTCGCTGGCCACGGCCTGCACGATCAGCTTCACATCCGGGGCCAGGCGCAACAACTCGGGAATTACATTGGCCGTACCGGCCAGCATGCTGCCTTCCAGCAGAACGATATCAGTAGGATAGCGTTCGATGGCCGCACGCAGGTTCTCCAGCGAATCGGCCTGCGCCACCACGCGGATATCGTCTTCAAGAGCGAATACCTTGCGTATACCCACACGGTAAATCGCTTGTGAATCCGCGAGGATCATGCGAATCGTGCCGGGCTTTACTAGAGTTTCTGCGCTCTCGCTCTCGTTTTGATCGTCCAGAATTTCCATAGTGGGCCACTGCCCTGCCGGGCGGCTCTCACTGCTCCGCAAATCGATATTCGTCGATTGTGGCCGCGGCGAGATACTCGTTGTGGCTTGAGGAGCAGCGTACCACACGCCCCGTGCAGTGGACCAGAACGTCATGGGGTGTGCCCAGTATCGAATGGGGCATGCGCATCGAAAATTGGATCTCTTGCCCGACAGGTAACGTTCTGTCCAGCGAGAAAAGCACGCCGCTGGCGGAGATGTTCCGCGTCAGAGCTGGAAACTCTCCAACTGCAGTTGAAAGCACCACCGGCAGGGCGAGAGGGAATCGCACTGCGCAACGCACCTCTTGCCGGCCACTCGCTGTGGCTTGTGCGCCCATCGGAAGCCTGACTTCTGTGTTTTGTAGCGTCATAAGGTTTGCCCCATCGGAGTAGATTCAGTTGTCACTCTAGCGAGTTTTGTCCATTTGTCACAGGGCACTAAAGTTTCCGGACTGGTAACCGCCTTGGCATCCTTTATTTATCGCCCTAATTTTCAACTGCACATGATGTTGTGCGTTTCGGCCGCAATGGGGTTTTGCGGACTTGGAGCTGCTGTTTTTTTCGAGCCGGAATATCCGAGCCGATTAGTGAGTAATTCCCGCTTTGGCTTTGAATTGCGTTCCCGCCCTCTTCCTCCCGAACGTCGGCCCGGCTCTACTCGGCGAACTCTGGTTTTCAGGAGAATAATTGGCGAAAAAGCACGCAGTAACCACAATTTTGATGACTATAGTCGTCGTCAATTAGTTACCTAAGTGAGAAATTATTTTAAATAATACTTTTGTGGTAGATTCCATCACCCGTTTGGGGGTACCCTTTGGTTGCAAAGTTGTAGCGCGGATTGCCTCCGCCAGGGGAGTAAACGATGCGTACGAACAGATTGAATATCCTTAAAGTTGTCATTCTTGCGTTGCTTGTGGTTACGGCCTGCACAGCGAATGCGATTCCCGCTGGGCCGCTGCCGCTGCCGCCGCCAGCGTTTATACCGGCTGGCCCCCTGCCGCTGCCGCCGCCAGCCTTTATACCGGCTGGCCCCCTGCCGCTGCCGCCGCCAGTCGCGTAGTAGTCAAGCTAGCTGAGTTTTCTCGGTATCCCAAACGCTGCCCCAATGGGGCAGCGTTTGTGTTTCGGAGTATACCTGTAACCAAACAAATCATAACTCTCCGCCCAATTCACTGCTAGACTCGTATTGCTGCGCAGGTGCGCTAGCGCGGAATCCCGACTTATGAGCCTTGACATCGCACTCTGGCTTGCATACATCGTGGTCGAGGCAGCCGTCGTCGGGATGCTTATCTACAGACGGATCTGGCGGATTTTACCTTTTTTTTGTTGTTACTGCGCATGGGACATCCTGAGCAATGTCGGAGCCTATGTTTCCCAGCAGTACTTTCCAACAAGCTATTTCCGCGTCTACTTCGCTGAGACAATCTTAGATTCGGCCCTGCAGTTCTGCGTTCTGGTTGAGTTGGCCTGGTCTGTGCTCCGCCCGGTTCGGAGTTCGCTCCCGCGCAGCTCCCTGGCGGTGCTGAGCGCTCTCATCCTGGTCGCAGGCGCGGCAATCTGGCCGTTCGCGGCAATCGCCGGCCTTTCACATGTTGTATCGAGGCAGGCACTTCTCCTGTTGCAACTACAACACACAGTATCGATCCTCCGCATCCTGTTCTTCCTGGTGCTTGCGGGTGGCAGTCAGTTGCTTTCCATTGGCTGGCGCGATCGCGAATTGCAGGTTGCAACAGGGCTTGGATTCTATTCCCTGGTCACCATGGCAATCTCGATCGTGCAGACTCACCAGAGTACCGGCCCGCAGTATATTCGTCTGGAACAATTCGTCGTGATCAGTTTCCTCGTCTCCCTCGTCTATTGGCTCGTGAGTTTCGCGCAAAAGACGGCCGAGCGCCGCGAGTTCACTCCGCAAATGCAGGGCTTCCTGTTGACCGTGGCCGGCGCCGCGCATTCATCGCGCGTCGCCCTTACCGAGTCTCGCCCAGAAAAGACGCGGAAACCGGGAAAGCTCTGACACTGCTTTCGCCTCCTGCTGCATGCGCACTCCGCTCCTGGGGGAGTGCGCCGGTAAAGCCGAGGTGAAATTGCCGGGCGTTCCGTGGGGTTCTCTCTCGTTTCGCGAGAAGCGCATTGCCTGAATGGGCATTTGCGTCCGATTTTCCGGATTGGCTCGGCCCAATCGCCTGCGAAATCGTTCAATTGACACTCAAACGTATTCGCGTTGTAATAAGGACAGTGGTGAAGGAGTTCACCCAACTGCGCTGTCGGTTTCACGCACCTTCTTTATAGCGCAGGTCAACCGCTGTTCGTCAGATAAGCCGGACAGATGATGACTCCTGACAGGGGTTCCTGTTGCGGAGTCATGTCGCGGCCCGGTCCCCGAGTACACAATGTGGAGTATGGGTCCATGGCCAACGCTTGGGCTTTGTCTGCGCTTTGGGTGGGGCTGGCAATGATCGCAACCCTGCTTGCTATCTGGTTCAAGGTAGCCACTGCACTTTCTGAGATCATCGTGGGCACTGTCGCCCAGCTCGTGATCGGAGCCTTTCTTGGTTCCGGCGGTCTGCTGGCCAGCACGCAATGGATCACGTACCTCGCCGGAACCGGCGCCATCGTGCTCACCTTTCTTGCAGGCGCCGAACTGGAGCCTACGATCTTTAAAACCAAGTGGCGCGAAGCGGTGCTTGTGGGACTCGCAGGATTCTTCGGTCCCTTCCTGGGCTGCACGCTCGTCGGCCACTACGTTCTTGGCTGGACTGTCCGCTCCAGTTGGCTCTGCGGTGTTGCGCTGTCCACCACTTCGGTCGCCGTGGTTTATGCAGTGATGCTCGAACTCGGGCTGAACGTCACCGAGTTCGGCAAAGCCATCCTTGCTGCGTGTTTCGTCAACGATCTCGGGACCGTAATTGCGCTGGGCCTCATCTTCTCGCCATTCACCTTGAAGACTCTCATCTTCATCGCGGTCTGCGTGGTGGCCTTTGCGGTTCTGCCCATCCTCACCAAACACTTCTTTGCCAGATATGGCGGCCGTGTCTCCGAACTCGAAACCAAGTACATCCTTTTTCTCCTTTTCGGGCTGGGCGGCCTGGCCGTGTGGGCGGGAAGCGAAGCGGTCCTGCCCGCATACATGATCGGAGCGGTCCTGGCGGGAACGGTAGGGAAGGATCACATGCTGGTTCGTCGCTTGCGCACTCTTACCTTCGGCTTGCTCACTCCGTTCTACTTCATTCGCGCCGGCTCGTTTGTTTCTGTGCCCGCGCTGATCGCCGCGCCCGCCACACTGGTTATACTTTTCCTGGCCAAAATGGCCACAAAAACCGCTTTCGTCTATCCCACGGTGCGCGCCCACAAGCACCAGGGAGCGGCCGGAACCTATTACACGCTCATGATGTCCACCGGCCTCACTTTTGGTACCATCTCGGCGCTTTTCGGGTTGAATCATCAGATCATCACGCAGTCGCAGTACTCGTTTCTCGTGGCCGCGATCATTGCCAGCGCGGTGCTGCCCACGCTGATCGCCAACACCTTTTTCCTGCCCAAACACCTTCTTCCATCCAAAGCGACACATCCCGGGACACGCGCTTCTGCGCCGGGAGGCGTTGTTACGGAAGGAGAAGCATAGCCGGGGTTAACGCTCGAATCGGATCAGGGAAGAACGATAAGTTGAATCAAAGGGGGACATGCGTTGCAGAAATATTTGTTCATTGCCGCGGGCGGTGCGGCCGGGTCCATCCTCCGCTACTGGGTCGGATCCACGATCTCCGGCCGCATGGGAACGCGATTTCCCTATGGCACTCTGGTGATCAATCTCACTGCGTGCGTGATCATCGGATTCACGCTCACCTACTTCGGCAAGCGCGCCGATCTCAATCCCGCGTGGCGATTCCTGGTGCCTATTGGCTTCATCGGCGCCTACAGCACCTTCTCCACGTACGAGTGGGAGACACTTTCCACCTTGCGCTCGGGTGCTTTCATGCTGGGCGCGATGTATGCCGTGGGCAGCCTGGCGCTGGGACTTGCGGCCACGTGGTGCGGCACGGCGCTGGCCGATCTGCTGTAGATGAAGTGAAGCGGGGTTAGCGGGGTTAGCGGGGTTAGCGGGGGTTGAATTAAGCGGAGACTTTGCTGTCCAGTCGGCGTTCTTGTTCCCTCGTTCCCATGGGTCCCTGTTCCTGGACTCTTGCAACTTCTTTGCAAAGGTGTTTCAATCCTTCGGTGTGCGGCAGGTCGCGCGTACCGAAGCAGTAGAGTTACTGTTGCGCGCTCACACAGAAAGATCGTGGGGCAGTTTGAGCAAAACCGTCCCTCAGGGGCTGAAGCCCGCTTCTATTTTGGGGCTTTTGCGGCACGACTGAAGTCGTGCCCTTTCACGACGGGTTCAGTTTAAGGCGCGGCTGAAGTCGTACCCTTTCACAACGGGTTCAAACTGACCCACTACCGGCAGAAAGGAACCGATGCTCACCTCGGGAAAGGCCGTTAAAGTGACGCTCTACCTGAGCGATGGAGCGAAGCACCACGGGGTTCCTGTCTACTCCAGCATTCTCGACTACCTCTTTCACTGCGGCATTGCCGGCGCGACGGTGGTGAAGGGCGTGGCAGGGTTCGGCGCCAAGCACCGACTCCATTCCGCGCACATTCTCGAGATCTCCGATCATCTCCCCATCAAAATCGAATTCATTGAGTCGCGCGAAAAGGTGGACCAGATTCTGCCGGAACTCGAGAAGCGGACCGGCTCCGGCCTCATCGAGATCCAGGAAACCACCATCGTGGTTCCTGCCAGGCCGTAGCATCCCATTTGCCACCAGCGCGCCCGATTTCAATCTTGCGCTCCCCGTGGCCGCACAACCTTCTGCCCGAAATAAGTGTCTGAACAAACTGGGGAGCAGACCGCCGTGTGATTTCTGCACGTCAGGCGCCGGTTCGCCTCGCATCAAAATGGATTTGGGTGGATTTGGGCCACGGAGGATTCCAATTCGACTCTTCATCGCTCCTTCATCGAGGTCGGTGCATACGGAAGGGGAGAGTAAAGGCCATCTTAGCCCGGAGGGAGACGGATGCTCTCGATGCGACCTTTTCGCATATTCATTTTTATTTTTATTATCTTAGGAGTTTCTTGTTGTTCGCGCGGGTGGGCGCAGGCTCTACGCGGTTGAGAATGCTGCCGACGTGCCCGCGCGCGTGGATCGCGACACAGTGGAAAGGCTGCGCAATCACTATCGCGAGGCCCACCTTGAGAGCCTGGGCGCGACTCTGTCGCCGGGCAACTTTTTGCACAGCGGCTGGACCCAGCTGGTGGGCGCGGCCTACGAGCGGCGGATGTTCGCCTTCCGCTTCGAGACTACTCCCGAACAGGACGATTCCCTTATCCAGCAGTTGAACGCGGGCCCAAACCGCACCAGTTTCAATCTCCTGTTCAGCAACTGCGCGGACTTCTCGCGCGTGCTTCTCAATCACTATTTTCCTCACGTTTTCGAGCGCAGCATTTTCCCCGATGCCGGCATGACCACGCCCAAGCAGACCACGTACAGGCTGGTGCGGTACGCGCGAAAGCATCCTGAGGCCCAGTTGACGATCTTCGAGATACCGCAGATTCCCGGCTACCGGCACGAGAGCCACTCCGCGAAAAGCATCGACGAATCCCTGGCCACTACTGTCTATGCCATCCCCATTGCCGTCCTGAATCCGTATCTCGCCGGCGGCCTTTTTGTGGACTACCTGGTGCGCGGCCGCTACCATCTCATCCCCAAGCATCCACAGGTCCTGAGCCCCGACAATCTTTCGCTGTTGACAGGTGCCGCTGCGCCCAAGGACAATTCCGCAAGTGCCGTGGCCGCTACGGACGCTCCCCCCTCCGCGGAGTCCCATGCAGGCGTGCAGGTCCTCGGCGCCGACGCCGACGCGCCCGCGGTAACGCAGTCGGCCGGAGAATCCAATCCAAGCCTGCAAGGAACCGGAGCAAGGAATGAGTAAGTCCCAATCGCAAAGCATCAAGAATCATGCACGATTCGATCCGCCGTATCATTTCTTCCTGGCCTTGGTCTTCCTCGCCAATGTCATCGTGTCCATCGTCTATGCCGCGCACCACTTCTGCTTCTATTCGGCGTGGCTGGTGGTTCTGTCCCTCGCGGCGTTCGTCGCGCTGTTCAAGATGCGCCTTTATCCGCTCAAGGTGCAGGACCGGGTGATCCGGCTTGAAGAGCGGCTGCGCCTGCAGGCGCTGGCACCCTCTGAGTGGCACTCTCAGATTTACCGCCTCAGCGAAGATCAGTTGATCGCTTTGCGCTTCGCCTCCGACGACGAAGTGGTGGAGCTCGCCAAGCAGGCACTCGAACATAACCTGACCCGCAAGCAGATCAAGGAGCGCATCAAGGACTGGCGCGGCGATTACTGGCGGGTGTGAAAAACAGGTTGTCAGGTTCCATCATTCAGCTCTCAGATTTTCTGCATCGCCTTTTCTGCATCGCCTTTTCTGCATCGCCGCGGTGGATGCCTTTTTGCGTTGTGGCCGGCCACAGGAAACCTGTCCGGTCATGATACAAAACCATGCGGCGATGCTTCGCCACACCCGCCAAGAACCCATGTTGATTCTGCGGCCTTTGCTGCACCCTTTGATCTCCGCTACGGCGGCGCTAATGGTCCTCGCCTTTTTGACCGATACGAAGCATAGGGGATTCCATGGCGTTGTTCGATTTCGATGCACAGGACGCAAGGCCGGCTCGCTTTGCCGCGCGTATGCCCATCCTTTCCACGGGCGAGAAAGTGTTCGGCTACAAGTTGCTCTTTCGCTCCGATGTCAAGAACTACTTTCCCTCGGTTGAAGGCGATGTTGCCAGCCGGGGCGTGATTGATATGTCAAGCCTGATCGGCCTCAATACTCTCTGCAACAATCTGCCGGCATTTATTGTTAGCACGCGCGACATTCTCGTGCGGCAATATCTGGCGTTGCTTCCAGCCGACAAAGTGATTGCGGAGATTCCGGATAGCGTTTCTATCGACGCAGAAGTGGTGCACGCATGCAAGCAGCTGAAAGAGTCTGGCTGCAAGATTGCGCTGAGCAATTTCCGGGCCGACGATCCCCGGAAGGAGCTCGAGGGAATGGCGGATTTTCTCAAAGTCGACATCAAAATGTCTACGCTGGCCGATGTGGCAACACTCACGGGCTGCTATCGCGGCCCCGGCCCGCGGCTGATCGCCGAGAAGGTTGAGACGAGAGAAGATTTCGAGTTCTGCAAGAGCGCGGGATTCAGCTTCTTCGAGGGATACTTTTTTCGCAAACCGGAAATCATGCGTGCGCGCGGCGCGCAATCCAATCGTGCTGTGTACCTGCGATTGCTGGCGGCAACCTCCAGACCGGATCTTGACTGGCGAGAGCTTGAGGAGATCGTCAAGTCCGATGCCATGCTCTACTATCGCCTGCTGCGCTACCTGAACTCGGCCATTTTCGGTTTGCGGGGCGAGGTCACGACCGTAGGCCAGGCACTCACATTCCTGGGCGAAAAGGAGATACGCCGCTGGTGCCAACTCAGCGGCATGCTTGAGCTTTCGAGGAACAAGCCGTCCGACCTGGCGCTGGCGGCGCTGGTTCGCGGGCGCTTCGTCGAATTGATCAGCGCCAAAATAGGCTGTGGAAGTTCGAACATGTTTCAGGTTGGGCTCTTGTCGTTGATGGACGCGATCCTGGAAATCCCCATGCGCGAGGTGCTGGAGGGACTGCAGATCGATTCGGGCGCCAGGACGGTTCTTTTAGAAGATGCGGGGCCGCTTTCGCCGGTTTTCGATCTCATGCTGGCCATGGAGGCCGGCGGCTGGCCAAGAATTGCCGCCCTGGCCTCTCAGCTTGGAATTGGCCAGGAGTTCCTGGCGCAGTCGCATTGGAACGCGATGGAATGGGCCCAGTCGATTGTGACAGCGGCTTGATGGCATGGTGCCGCACTGGCCCGCGTGTTTGGTCATGACGCCGATCCCCGGCTTCAGCAATGGTCAATGTCGCGTGAATCCCGCATCTAGAGCATCGGTGTCTCCGTCGGCGCTCTGGGTGGGTATGCTTGCACCGTTTTCCGAACCAGAGGGCGTCACGAATTGGAGCGGGCGCGGGCCAATTCCACGATTTTTTCGATCATGTCGGTGTAAGAGTAGCCGGCCTTCCTGGCTGCCATGGTGAATTCGGCGGCGCTGGCCAGCCATGGATTGGGGTTGGCTTCGATGACATACACCTGCTCTTTTTTGTTCAAGCGCATATCGATGCGGCCGTAGTCACGCAGCTTGAGGGCGCGATAGGCGGCGAGCGCGGTGTCCTGAAGTTTTTTCGCGGTGTCCTCATCGAGGTCATTGGCCGGCGCAGATTTTGTGACCTTGAAGGCCTCAGTCTCCTGATCGAACTTCACGTCCTGGCCGGCGATGCGCGGCGCCCCTTTGGGAAGCCTGGAGAGGTCGAGTTCGATCAGCGGCAGCACCTCCGCATTGTCGTTGCCGAGAATGGCGGCGTAAATTTCCCGGCCCTCGATATATTCCTCAATGAGCGCCGGGCTGTCGAACTCCTCGTGGAGGTAGTGGATGCGCTCCATCAGTTCTTTCACGCTGTCGACGACGGAGCCGCTGTCGATGCCGATGGATCCATCTTCGGAGACAGGCTTGACGATGAGCGGAAACTCGATATCGTGCGAGTGCTCGGTGCGGCCCTTGTAGGAGATTGCGAAGTCCGGGGTCTTGATCTTGTGAAAGTCGAAAATCTTTTTTGCGATCGACTTGTCCTGGGCCAGGTAGAGGGCCTGCGCGCCGCCGCCGGTATAGGGAACGTGCAGCAGATCAAGATAGGCGGCGATGTTCATGTCCATGGTGTCGTCGCCCGCGTAGGACTCAGTGAGGTTGAAGATCAGGTCGGCGCCGCACCTTGCCAGCGCAAGCAGCGACTGGTTCTTGCCATCGAGAATGTGATACGAAGGTTCGTGACCAAGCTTTGTCAATGCCCCGAAGATCTCTTCGCGGTCGTGCAGCGGATCTTTTTTCTTTATCCGGCGCTTGCCTTTCTTGCCGCGCGGCACCTTGGCGGGTTCCGGTTCAGGCTCGGGAGGGCCCTCTTCCCAGACGTCATGCAGGATCGTTACTTTGAGGTTTGCCATGTTGCCTCTGCGCTCACTCGGTATGACTCGCATTTGCCGCCAGGGACTAGAGCTGGTGGCATAAATGCTCGAAGCCGATTGAAAAACTTCCCTCAGGGGCTGAAGCCCCACTGTTTATGCGGCTTTTTATGGCACGGCTAAAGCCGTGCCCTTTCAAAACAACGGCCGGAAGAGTAGACATGTTGAAACTTCCCATTTAAAGCCGCACCTTTTCAAAACTTGATTTGTGCAACCGGGCCCGGATGCGTAGAGCCCGTCGAAGCACGATTCAGGGCGAAATGAACTTGCCTCGGATCATGTAGTTCATCGCCAGCGCGGTCGCGTACACAGTGACCTCGGTCAGATATTCCCTTTCACATTTTATGTCGGCGCGCAGGCCCAGGTCATTGACTTTTGCTTCGATGGTTTCCACCAACACTTTGACCAGCGGACGGCGCACGCCGGTCCAATAATTGACCTTGTCGATGAGAACCTTGCGGTTCTCGCGAAGAAGCTCGACCGCCGGGCGAACATCTTTCCTGCGACGCCGGGAAACGTTGAAGATGTCGCGCAGATCCGTGTCGAGCGGAAGGTCGCCGGGGGCGAGTTGTTGCTCGAGCGCGCGCTGATAGAATTCGCCCACCGTCACTTCCATTTCGTCGACGGTGATATCGGTATCGCCGCGTGCGACCACGGGATCGACATCGCCGAACCTGTGCCCGATACGATCCATGTAGAGCAGCTTCTTCATCGCGCCCCAGCCCTGATAGCGCTTGCGCCAGTTGGAGCGAGGCGTCAGCCAGACCGCGAAGGTCTCGGCAAAGTCTTCGTCGGGATGCTTTTGCGCGTACCAACCCTCCATGTGGCGCACGAACTGGCGCGAGAACGCCACCGGTTTGTAGTTGTCCCGATAAGGCCGCCGGAACGGCCCGAACAGAGTGCGCCATTCATTGGTTTTGTACAGCGCGTAGGCGTAGTTGAAAGCGTGACCGGCCTCGTGGCGCAGGTACATCATGATCTGCCGCGCATCTTCAATGTCGTTCATCTCAGCTTCAAGGCGCTGCAATTTGGGATCGGCCAGGTAGAACGGGATGCCGATGACAGGCTCCATGTTCGGGCAGCCCCACTCATCGGTGAGGTAGCATTTGGGGCGGAAGCGATGCAGCCCCTTGGCGTCCAGTTCCTTGTAAAGTTGCTGGACGAAGCGTTCGAGGGGGGAGCCTTCCACCTTCAGGCCGAGTTGGCGAATCGGCTTGGATAGGATTTCCTGGACCTCTGCCGGTGCTTTTTCGAAATTCGCCACAGATAGTCGGAGCGTAGCACAGGCCGGGCGGAGTTTGCTCGGGCTTATTTTGCGGGCGGTTCGGAGTCCGATCCCCGGCCGTCTGCTTGCTTCAGCGATTCCGTGTCCAGTTCGTGCTCGTGCTTGTAGCGCTCCTCGGGCATCTTGCCGTCCCACCAGGCCCAGTTCATGGGATAGACGTCGGGGTCGAAGAAGACCTGGTAGAAGTGCCACACGATGATGGCCAGCGTGGCCAGGATGGCCTCGTAGAAGTGCACCGCCGTGGCCACATCGACCCACCAGCGCGCCAGCAGATCGCCGACCCAGACTTTGGCCCAGATCATGATGCCGGTGAGGCCCATGAGCGCCGTGCCCCAGACCAGCGCCCAATACTCGGCCTTTTCGGCGTACGAGAAGCGGCCGAACTTTGGCTTCTGCGCGCTCAGGCCGAGGTAGTAGCGCATGGTGCCCCAGGCGTCGAAGAGATCTTTGGGCCGGGGTGCGATGTCGCGCAGCAGGCGCCGCCCTTCGCGCGCTACGACCAGATAGAGGACGTGATAGAGGCCCGCGGCGATGAGGATGCAGCCCGCGATGCGATGAATGATGCCGCGCAGATTTTCGCCCATGCCCAGAGTGTGCGCGAACCATGTGTCGGGGAACTTGAGGGCAAAGCCGGTGATGACCAGCACGATGAAGCTCGAGAGCAGAATCAGGTGCTGCCATCGCTGGTTCACGGTCATGCGCGTCATGTACGGATTCATCATGCGCCGCCGCGCCGTGGCCTTGCTGCGCCAGATGATGGCGTTGTGCAGGAACATGACGCCGATAACAACCAGGATGAGGACGATGTAAATCCAGCGCACCCAGCGCACGGCCACGGAATCAATGTCGTTGGCACGGGTGCCTGCGGCGAGGTGGACCGGCGTGCGGGTAAACTTCTGCGTCACGCCCTTGTGGCACTTGCCGCAGGTGGCGTCGAGATTTGCGGGATTGATGGTCGATCGCGGATCGCTCGAGGGGAGAATGTCGTGCACACCGTGGCAACTGGAGCAGTTTGCAGCCACCACACTGCCGCCCTCGGCCGCGAGGCCGTGATAGCTGTCGAGGTAGGTGGTGACGCGGTTGCCGGGTACGCCGAACTCCTGCGAGAGGCGCACGCCCTCATGGCAGCGCGCGCAGATGTCGCGCGAGACATTCTGCTCCGCCACAGGCGAGTTGGGATCGGTGTGCGGCTTGATGGAGTGAATGCCGTGGCAATCGGTGCAGGTGGGGGCAAGCGCATTGCCGTGCCCGAGCGCCTGGCCGTGAATGCTCACGTTGAAGGTATTGGCCACATCGGTGTGGCAAGTGCCGCAGGTGGATGCGACAGAAAATTTCGAGATCGGCGACTTGGGATCGTTGGCCGGCAGAATCTCGTGCGTGCCGTGACAATCGGTGCACACCGCGGCGTCTTTCGATCCGTTGGCCACGGCGCGGCCGTGCACGCTGGCCTGGTAGGAGATGAAGGCCTGGGCGCTTTCGCCATTCGACTCCATGAGGAACGACTGCCCGTGGCAGCGGCCGCACGTGGCCGGGATGTTGGCGTGATTCACGGGCGACTTGGGATCGCCGGCGCCTTCGATCTGGTGCGCGTCGCCGTGGCAGTCTTCGCACGTGGCTGCAGGATTCTTTCCGGTCTTGCTTGCGTTGGCGTGGGTCGAATGCGCGTAGGCCGTTTGGGCATCGGCGTGGCACTGGGCGCAGCTCACCTTCTCCGGCGGCTTTTCATGCACCAGGCTACCAACGTCTTTGTGGCAGTCGACGCACGCAAACATGCGGCCGTGGATGGAGTGCTTGAACTTGGTTTGATCGACAAAAAGGCTCTCGGTCGCGCCGTTCGCACCCTCGGTGGTGAGGGTCGGGTCGGAGTGGCAGGCGAGGCAGTCCGCGTCTTTGAGCTTTTGTGCGGAAAGTGCGTTGGGGGCCCAAATCAGAAAGAAGAAAGCGAGCGTAGGTAACAACAATCTTCGATCAACGTTCACTCTTAGATGTGATTCCTGGCCGCTCAGTATCGCAGTGACTCGTGTCACATGGAGCTGCAGCGCGGCTGCGGGGTCTGCCGCGTGCTTTACGGGGTCGCTCTCGGGATTCGGCGGACCGTCGACGCATTTTGCGGCGTTTCCGGGCGGCGCCATTGAATTCTTCGCCGGCCCCTTGGGATTGCGCGTTGAAGGAGGCGACGAATTGTAGTTGAACAACGGCCTTAACAACAATCTGCGCGTCACGTTCAGCCCGACGCTGAGGTTCTAGGACGGGTTCCTTGGCGTGTAGTGTGAGGTGCGGGCCGGGAGGCCCGCACTAGAGCCGGCCAGGAGGCCGGCGCTGCATCGAGTTCGCTGATAGCTGATAGGTGACAACTGAAAGCTGCTTTTTTTAGCTGAAATACGCTGTCAGCGTGAGCACCAATAGCGTGAGGCCGATGAAGATGGCGGTGAAACCTACCACTTTGGAGAAGTTTAGCAGCCATAGTGGCGGCGCGATGCCCACTTTCTTCTCGAGCTCGCCGCGGCCCGCATTGCGCTTGAATTCGAGCGACCGCTTTTCCTTGAACTCTTCCTCGCTCTCGACCCCGGTAAAGATAACCATGTCCATGGGAAAACTGTCGGGGCGCAGATGGGTGTTGACGAAGTGAATGGAAAAGATGAAGAGAACCGCGAGCAGTGCCTCTTCGCTGTGGATCACGAGCACCGCATTCAATGCCCACCCGGGAAGAAAATGCGCGAAGAAGGGCGCAAACCACATGGCGTAGCCCGAGAAGCCGATGACGATCATGCCCCAGAACACCGCCCAGTAATCAAACTTTTCCCAGTAGGCGTAGCGATCGAATTGTGGCTTGGGCCCTAGCCCCAAAAACCAGCGCATGTGGCCGATGATGTCGCGCACGTCTTTCCAGTTGGCGACCATCGAGGTCGGGCCCCAGAAGATACCCTTTTCGCGGTTGATGATGGCGCGCTGGAAGATGTCTTTCAAGTGAATGAGGAACGCAATGGTCAATATGACCGCAAAGAACTTGTGCAGAAAGAGGACAGCGCCGAATCCGCCGACGCCGGTGGCAAACCTGCGCGCCCAGAAGCTCTCGCTGAAGCGCATGGGCAGGCCGGTGGCCGCCAGTCCCAGGAATGTAGTAAACAGCACAGCGTGCATGTAGCGTTGCGCGCGCGTAAAGCGGACGTAGAACTTTTCTTCGGCGCCCGGATTGGCACCTGGATTCGCGCCGGGATTTGCTGTCTGCGGCTCAGGCATTTTTGCCTCCGTTGTCACTCTTGGTTTTTACCTGTTGGTAGCGCGAGCGGATCAGCCACAGTATGGTGTGCAACAGGAAGAACGTGAGCACACTGGCCAGCAGCAGGTTCATAAACAGCCGGACAAAATAAAGCCCCGGATTCAGCTTGCGGTCGCGCGCATTGGCGTGCGGCTGGTATTTGACGAAGCTCGCGTTGGCGCCCGCGTGGCAGCGGCCGCAGGTGGTAATCAGGTTGGCTGGGTTGACTGGCGACGAGGGATCGGACGTGGGCCGCACGTCGTGCGCTCCGTGGCAGTCCCAGCAGCGGGCCGTCTCCACGTAGCCGCCCAGCGAACCCAGTTGCGAGTGGAAGGTGTCGCGGTAGGTGGAGAATTTGTCCTTGTGGCAGTTGCCGCAAATCGGCGTGGACTGCATGCGGAAGGCCGATTCCGTGGGTTGCAGAATGGCGTGCGCAGTGTGGCAGTCGCTGCAGACCGGCGCTTTCATATCGCCCCTGGCAATGGCCTGCCCGTGAACGCCGGCCTGGTAGTCGGCATTGATCCTGGCGTGGCAGTTGCCGCAGGTCTGCGGGATGTTGGATTTGTAGGTCGGGCTCGCGGGATCGGCGTGGCTGAGGATGTGATGCGAGCCGTGGCAGCTTTGGCAGTTGGCCGCCACCAGCAATCCCTCTTTGCTGAGCGCAAATCCGTGGATGGAATCGATGTAGTTGGGATAAACGCTGGCCAGGCCGTGTTTGCCCGCCATTCCATTGTTGCTGTGGCATTGGCCGCAGGTCTTGGGCACGTTGAGCGGATAGACTGCCGAACGCGGGTCGCTCTTGGGAAAGATTTCGTGCGCATTCCCGTGGCAACTCGTGCACGGATGCTCTTTACTGTCGGCGTGCACGCTGCCGCTGAGTTGGGCGGCCTGGTCGGCGTGGCAGGTCTTGCAATCTACCGGAGCAACTTTATCGGGATGCGGGTAGCCCTTGATGTCCGCGTGGCAGTTGGCACATTGCAGGCTGCCGTGAATGCTGTCGCCGAATTTTTTGCCGTCGACGGCGATGCTGTGGCCTGCGCTGTCGGTCATGCTCGAGTCGCCGTGGCAGGTGAGGCAATCCTGTGCGCGGAGGGCGCGCGGCGCGAGCGCCAGAATTGCAAGACCGGCCACGAGCGCGAAACTGCGAGCTATAAGAATTGCGTTCTTCCGTACGGCTTCTTTCATTCCGCCGTCTTCCTTCCCCATGGCGAACTAGAGACACGCCCGCTCAGTGGCAGTTCCCTGCCGACTCC
>Ga0182024_10007887_pt1 | contig 22788 bp, 15 predicted proteins | sample P32metaG_FD_120480 | JGI IMG/M metagenome (GOLD analysis project Ga0182024, IMG submission 120480) | Permafrost microbial communities from Stordalen Mire, Sweden - P3-2 metaG (Illumina Assembly) | ecosystem: Environmental > Terrestrial > Soil > Wetlands > Permafrost | place: Sweden: Stordalen... | reverse complement strand
GGGCAGCGACACGATCAGCGCGCCGGTGGCGCTGGGTGGGAGCCAAACTTGGACGAGCGGTTCGAGCACGGGCAGCACGCTGACGGTTAGCGGCCAGGTCAGCGGCTCCTACGGATTGACCACAGCGGGAACAGGTGCGGTGGTTCTGTCCAACCCGACCGGCAACACCTACACGGGCGGCACGACGGTCACGAGCGGTGTGCTCTATGTGGACAACACCTCGAACTCGGGCACCGGCACGGGCGGCGTGGCGGTCAACGGCGGCAGGCTGGCGGGCAATGGCATCATCCAACCCGGCAGCGGAGCAACCTCCGGGGTGAGCGTTAACTCGGGCGGCACGCTGGCTTCGGGCAACATCACCTTCATTACGAGTCAGGCCAACACCCTGACGACGGGGGCGGGCTCGGGCATCACCCTGGATAACTCGCTGACGGATTTGGGCACCAACAAAGTGGGCGACCTCAACAGCAGCATCCTGTCGGTGGACGGCACCAGCTCCGCCGCCACGCTGACCTTCGCGCTGAGCACGAATACCAACGAATCCGCCGGACCCAACAGCTTCAGCAACCCGAGCACGAACTCGACCTACATGACCGTGACTGGAAACACTGCGGGAGAAATCAGCTTCGCGGGCACCAACGACGCGGTGGATCTGGTGGATCTGACGTCGGGCGCGACGCTCTCGCTGCGCGAGGGGTTGCCGTATCTGCTCATTTCCGCCGGAGCGAATTCGGATTACACGGGCCTGGTCACGTCGTTGAACGGGACGCTCAATGACCTGCAGCTCGACGGCAACGGTTACGTGATCGGTGTCGGCACACTCACGGATTACAGCGCGATCACGATCAATCAGTTTGGAGCTGATGGCGTGACGCCGCTGGTGGCCAACAGCACCGTTTATCCGGACGCGCAGCTTTATCTCGAAAACGGCAACCTCGAAGTCGTGCCCGAACCCGGCACTTGGGCTCTTATGATCGGCGGGCTGGCGCTGCTGGTCTTCATCCAGCGCCGCAGGAACAAGCTGGGCTAAACTTTAGAGGTGATCATGGGTACTACCTTTCAGTCCTTACTGATGCCTTCTCGCAAAAGTACTTACAATGGCTTTACCTTGGTTGAGATCCAATTTTTCAAGTTGTCGATGGCGTGAAAATCCTCATGCGAATAATGGTATGTGCCTTATATTGGGAGGTGATCTGCGAGTTACCGGAGTAACCGGCTTCCCACTTGGTGCTGACGATTCCGAGGCTTACAGTACAGGCAGTAATTATCTTAATAGCGCCATGAGTCTCACTAACACATTTTTGCCGAGGTTGTACCGCAAGGAAAATCGGAACGGTTTTACCCTGGTTGAGATGCTGGTTGTTCTCTCGATCGTGAGTATCCTCTCGATTTTGGTGAGCGCGGGCTTCCAGGGCATCACGGGCTCCGTGCTGGATGGCCAGGTATCCGATATTTCGAGTACGCTTACCCGCGCCCGGGCCTATGCCATGGCCAATAACACCTATGTGTTTGTGGGCATTCAGGAAGTGAGCACCGCCAATCCCAGCAGTGGAACCCAGACGGCTGGAACCGGGCGCATCGGTGTCGTCGTAATGGCAACGAATGATGGTACGCGGGGATACCTGACCTCGATATCATCGAGTACGGCAATCCCAACGACGACTGGCACACAGCTCGTCGTTGTTTCACCCTTGCGCCACTTCGACAACCTGCACCTTTCAACCAGCACGGGTATTAACACCACCGTTCTGCCCAATAACACAACGAGCGGGAACGGGTCGACTTATAATGTCGACAGTCAGACCTCACTCACCACCTTTACCTGGCCGCTCGGGAGCGCCAGCCCTCAATATCCCACTTTCGGCAGCAATGGCACGGTTATTCAATTCGACCCTCAGGGAGAAGCCCAGATTGTCACCGGCGCCTATACGGACTCGATCTTTCAGTGGATAGAGATTGATCTCATCCCCACTCATGGTACTACCGTATCGACGAAGAATCCCGCAACCATTCTGATTGATGGTGCCAGTGGCAGCGTCACGACATATCGCGAATGAACAAAGTTGGAGAACGGGCGCGCGGCCTTAAGGTCGGCGCGTCGGGCTTTTCTCTGATTGAGACGGTGATAGCAATCGCCGTTATCGCGGTCACCTTCATAGGTCTTATTGGTCTGCTGGGATTAGGTGTGGCCAATGACCAAGCCTCCTCCCAGCAGACGGTGGCCAACAATATCGCCGCCTCCATCCTGGCCGACTTGCGCAGCACGCCTGCTTATACGACGACAACTACAATTGTAAGTCCCCGCTTTGGAATTACGTTCCCAACTACGGTTGCCACGAGCCCTCCGCTGACCACTGCTGACAATGCGAATCTCTACTACCTCTATTTCGACAATAGCCCGAACGTCACTCCCAATGCGGTTCCTTATATCCCCTACACGTCCGCTCAAACATCATCGGTGGTGCCCACGGCTGTCTATGTCGCGAATGTCTACATATCTAAGATTGAATCGATCGGTCCAACATTGACCGGGTATCTTCCTCAGACCATGTACGCGGCCCGCGTCGTTGTTTCCTGGCCCGCCCTGACGACGACAACTCCTGCGGGCAGCGTCGATGTCATCTCCCAATTTTTGATCCATTGATATGACCAACGCGCGGCCCCATTCACTTCAGGCGGGTTTCACCCTGGTGGAACTCATGGTGTCGATTGCCGTGCTGGCCATCATTCTTGTGGCTGCGGCCCAGATCCTCAGCACTACCGGCAAACTGACGGCGGTCAACAACAAGCATATGGATGCGAATGATCAGGCCCGCGTGGTTTTTGACCGCATGGCCGACGATTTCGCCCGGATGGTGAGGCGCAAAGATGTCGATTATCTTTTCTGGAAGAACACCGCTACCACGGGGACTCTGAATGACGCGATGTATTTCTATACCGAAGGGGCCAGTTATTTCGATACCTCGACTTTTAACGTTCCGTCAGGAGCCACGTACAATTCGGAAAAGAACTCGGTTTCACTCGTGGGCTACCGGGTGAATAATAACGGCGGAACATACCCGTCCCCCGCATCGTCGGACCCGGACTATTACCAACTCGAACGGCTCGGCAAGGCACTCTCATGGGATGGGGGGGCTTATAATGCCAGCCAATCCGCGAATAATTCCGTGCAACCGAACGTCGTGGCTTTTCTCACTTATCCCCCCGCGGGAACCGATGTTTTTGGGGGCACTTATAGCGGCATCGCTTACTCCGCTGATCCCACCGGCGTCAAATATTCCGCCGCTTATTTCACTTCCACCCTGGCGGGTGCTTATTCTAACAATGCCAATGATGCCTGGGGTAGTCTTCCCTCAGCGGTCGGGACGAAGACCGGTGCTTTTAATGACAGCACGGATACCTCGTATCGCACCCTCGGCAGCCAGGTCTTCCGGTTTGAGTATTGCTTTCTACTCAAGGACGGCACCTATTCGGATAAACCGATTATGGTGGCGGCTACGGCTGCCGACCCCAATGGCGTTCCCTCCAGTTCGGTCACTGGGACCACCACACGCCCGTACTACACGTCGGGTCTTAAATACCCCCTCGACTCGTCGCAGGCCCTCACGACAGCTGCTAATGGCGGAAGTACAAGTGTCGCCGTCGGTTCGCGCTATTGGGACGCCACCGACCACATCGGTTACATTTGCGTCGATCCGTCGCTGAAGGCTGCCGTTTGGCGCGAGATCGGCATTCAGGATGTCTCCGCCATTATCGTGACCATTGCCGTGATTGACAAACAAGGCCTCACCTTTGTGAATGCCAACGGCGGGGACCTGAGTAAAATTGCCGCCAAATTGCTCGATTATAGCCCCACGGTGAAGTGGCCCGCCACCTCGACTGTGACGGGTAATCCCGCCTATCTCCTCGATCCGATCGACACAACGGCACCTGTTTCCTGGGCTTACGCCCTTCTTCCCACTGCCAGCGGCACGACCGGCGTTAGTTCGGCAAAAATAGTCGGCTCCACCATACTACCGAAACCACTGATTTCCCAGATCCGCCTCTATCAGCGCTATTTTTATCTCAATAGTTATTAATGGTACCTCAAATGAAAAGTCCATCCACTCATTCCCAGGGATCGGCCCTGCTTATCGTCCTTGCGTTTCTTCTGCTGTTGACCACCCTGACCGTTGCCTTCCTTTCCCGCGCCACCTTTGAACGGCTGCTTTCCAATGCCAGCTTCAGTCAGGGCAAGGTCGACTTGGCGGGCCAGGGCGCCATCAGCGCGATCATCGGCGATCTCCAGCAGGAAATTGTGGCGGGGTCGAATGTCGGCGCTGGCACTACCATCCCGGATTTGACGCAGGGTGGGACCGTTAAGGGTTACTACTATCCCAATGCTCCGGCTACCGCCATTCCGGCGATTGTGGGGTTCACGCCCACCATCACGAGTGGGGTGGAAACCGATGGTCTGGCCAATCTCGTCAAAATCAGCTACCCATCGGCCTTCTATAGCGGCAGCAATTATAATACGGGTACCTATCCCGCGCCGAATCGCGCCTCGTCTATCGCCACGACCACAGCCTCGCTCAACTCTCGTTCCGTAACCGCCGTTCGCTGGAACAAGCCCCTTCTGATGAATCCCGTCAATGCCGTAAGCTCGGGGGGGACCGATTTCACGCCCCCTTCCGCGTTTACCACCCCTGACTGGATTTATGTCGCGCGGGACGGGTCCAATCCAACTTCCTGGGATAGCGGCGGTAGTTATGAGTATCTGCCCAGCGTCCCTCCCACCACGGCCCCGGCGACCGGCACCCCCGGATACAATCCTGTCACCCAGCGCTATGCCTACGCCATTTACGATGAAGGCGGCACGCTTGATCTCAATGTCGCGGGATGTCCCGTTACGGGAACATCAGGTACTCCCGCTACGGTGACTTACAGCACAAATCAACCCTACAAAAATGCGCTTTCCTACGCGGACCTGACGCAGTTGCCGGGCATCAGTAGTTTGTCGGCGACCCAACAACAGGCCTTCATCAACGCCATTGTTGGCTGGCGAAATTTTGCATCGCTAGGTTTATCAGGCAGCACCTACGCCTTTCCTTACACGTCACCATTCGCGGTAGGCAACCCGTTCGCATCCAACTTTGATCAAAATGTCATTTTCAACCCCAACGCTTTTCTTACCGTGTTCACTCAGCCCTTCGGCGCGAGTGCGCTTGGAACCGCAACCGCGCCCTCCCCTCAGCCGGGCCCCGAAGGCGGCCCAAACGCTCAAGGCGTCAACAATCAAACCGATAACGCCTTTACCAGCCGCCAGCAATTGCTCCAGTTCATCCTCCAGGGTTTGGGTCAAAATAGCACCTTCCTTACCAGCAGCGGTCTTACCCTGGCCAGCCTGGAGCAGCTCCTGCCCTATCTCGGCACCTTCAGCCGAGACATCAGCCAGCCGAGTTATGCGCCGAATCCAGCTAAAGTGACGAATGCGCCCATCCTGTCCGAGGCCAACGGAGGAAATGACGTAGGGGGTCTTACCTATGGCAGTGCTGGCACCAATGATCCCATCCTCAATCCTGCCTTTCTGTCTGTCACCGCAGCCTCGACCTTTACCCGGAATGACGGAACCAACGCGGTCGTGGGCGAGCCGCTGGTCAAGAAGCGCTTTGCCCTGATGCGCCTCGCTTGGCTGACCTATATGGGACCCAGTGCTGGGAGAACAATTCCCACATCCAATCCCGGCACCGGCACTACCAATTATGATATGTGGCTGTTGGTCAATAACTATGGCATTCCCGCCAGTTTCCTCGCGCAGGGCACCGCCGCCAACATTTACAAATATTTTGGGCTGAGCTGGATTCCCGATACCCGAACAGATGTAAATGGCAACAACATGGATAGCGGCCAGACAAGCAAGTGGGTCTACAACCACACACAGGCCAACCCCGCCGTGGGTACCACGACCAGTCCGATCACCTCGCTGCCCGCTCACCCCGCCAGCCGCAACGCCAGCGGTACCGCCCCCTACACCACCATCTACACCTTGAGCCAGGTCGCCGCCGCCGGACGCGACCCCGACTTTGTGGAGTTGCTGAAAGCGGCCATCTGCGCGGGCTCCATCGGCAAGGCCTGCAACACCGGGGGGGCGGGAACTCCGAATGGAGTCCAGAACGGACTGGACGTATCTGTTGACACCCAGATCATTCAAACGGCGGCGAACATCATCGCCCAGTACAAAACGGATTCCTATGCGCCCCGCATTCTCTTCGACGATGGAAACTGGTCGATGGCCCAGGAATATCGCGGCGTGGAGGACCTCCCCTACTTCTACCGGATGCGCTCCCTGGTCTTTCCATTGGCGGATGCCACCCCCTCGGCGTATTATAAGCCAGCGGTCGATGCGGAAAATTCAACGGACCAAGCTGGCGATGCCTATGCTCCGCCTCCGACGCAATCCACCAATACCGCGCTAACCAATTCCGGAATCGGCGTGGATTTTAACGCGGTTGAGATTTGGAACCCCCATTCCTGGAACGCGTCCGCCACGGCTCCCGCCTTGACGAACCTTCGTCCGATGAGTTTCCGCATGATCGCGATCGACGGACCGCCGACGATTGCCGCGCCTTCGACTCCTGATGGCAATCCGATCATCGTGGAAGGTCATGACCGGGTTAGTCCTGCGAGTCCTGTCAATTACGAATCATCCACTTTGTCATCGACCGTGTTGAACCCCACCGTGACGAACCCCGCTTCTGGCAATTTTGTCCATTCCATTTCACTCACGCCATCGAACTCCGGGCTTTGTTTTAATATTCCCCAAAGCACCCTCGGCCTCGCTTTATTTCGCGAACCCACCATGTTGATCAAACCCGGCATTCCCTACGGGAGCAACCTGCACTTTGCCGGGGATCCCAAAGGGGCCGGGGCGGGCATCGAGGGGACGAACCAGGTCTTCAACACCTCACAGCCGGGCTTGGGAGGGGAAGCGGCCATTCAATCGTATATTGCGGCGGATAACGTGACGGGCGGTGGCTATGAAGGGATTAAGGTCGAACAGTCACCCAATGCGATTTCCGGCGATTACCCGTCCGGTTACACGAATAGCAACATATTCCTCGGCACCTACCTGGGCAGCTTTCCCATGAAGTGGTCCGGTACGGATCCCGTCTACAACGAGACCCTCGTCTACACCGCCTTCGGCGCCCTGGTCACGGGCGGGACAAACCTCACCTACCGCCTGCAATACCTCGACCCTAACAACAACTGGATCACCTATGATGAAAAATACACTCCTGTGACCAACTATAATCAAGGTTACAATGACAGCGTCCGTTTCAATGTTTCTTATGCTCTCTGGTGGAAATTGATGGGGGAGGATCAAGATGGCCAAAACAACGAGTTCCTTGACCCCAGGACCAGCCGCTTCGGAAGCCAAAACAACAACTATACTTTTAATGGTGGCGGCGATACGATGTGGGGTTGGTCTAATAGGATAAACAACGACGCCAATTCATATCTTGTTCTTTCTTCCGGACAAAACGCCACGTACGGCACGCGCATCGACGAAGGAGTCGCCGCCCTAAGCCAAATATTGGGATTTAGCTGCAATGTTCCTGGGTGGATTCCCGGGTCGTTTTCCGGCGCCGGGACTATTTTGGACCCTGGCCTTGTTTGCCAGAACAATTTGGCCATGACGTCGCCTGCCGTGCAAGTCTTTGAGGATGCGGATGGCATCGTCCGCCGGGGCATGTCGGGTTATGTCCAGCCCACGTCATCGCAGGCCGCCGTGACCCGGCCCGGCGGCGTCGCGAGCGTGACCAGCCCGACGGCCGCTTCCGGCATCGCAGAGGCTGTGGGTATCGACTATTCCAACGCCGCCCCGGTGGGTACGGGTTCGAGTACGGGGGTGGGGCCCGTTCAGGTTCACGGCGGCATGGAGTCGCCCAGTTTCCCCATCATGTTGAATCGCCCCTTCCGCAGCGTGGCGGACCTGGGTTACGTTTTCAGCGGAACGCCGTGGAGAAATCTCGACATGATGACGCCCGAAAGTGGCGCAGCCCCCTTGCTCGACGTGTTTTGCATCAATGACACGAACGATCCCAACGGCCTCGTCGCCGGCAAGGTGGACTTGAATACGCGGCAGGCTCCTGTTCTCCAGGCCATTCTGGCCGGAGCTTACAAGAGCGAATTCTCGCCTACGACAACCACCATCGCCGGCACCGGAACCTCGCCCGTGGCAGCGGCGAATGTCATTGCCGCCGGACTGGTTAGCAGAACCACCAGCACAACGGCGCCGGGCGGTCCGCTCGCCAACATCAGCGAACTGGTGGGGAAATACTTTGGAAACGTTACCACCGCAACCGCAGGAGCTCCCTACACCACGACCGTGGGAACCGCGCCCAGCACTCTCGCCATCATGGACGGCAGCCAAACCTACACCGGCTTTAGCGGGACCCAATCGCCACTAACCACCGGGACCATCCCAAGCTCCCCGGCCAACCTGAGTTCGATTTTATACTCGGATAGCGCGTCGTCCGGCCTGCCGAATAATTATGACTCTGCCAATGTCGAGCGCTACCGCGAGGCCACGATCCGCGCCCTCTCCAATACCACGACGGCGCGAGTCTGGAATCTCATGATCGACGTCATCGCCCAGACGGGCCGCTTCCCTTCCTCGGCGTCGAGTCTTGCCAATTTCAATGTTGAGGGCGAACGCCGCTACTGGGTGCATGTCGCGATTGATCGCTACACCGGCAAAGTCCTTGATGAACAAGTTGAAGAAGTCAAAGAATGAAAATACCACTCCACATGCCTAGGCGGAACGATGAAGTTAGCGCGAAATGGAATTTCGCGAGGAGCAGGGGGCGTTCCCAAGTGAAACTTGGGAACGAGGGAAGAATACTGGCTCTATTTTGCGCCCTGGGGTTGACCTCCGCGCTTCAAGCACAAACCGATTCCGGTGGGCCGCCGCCGTTGCCTCCGGGACCGTTGATCCAGAAGCGCGCTCCTGATATGGCGAAGTGGGTCGTCTCGACCGTGTCTGCGCCACCGAGTAGCGCCAATTCCGCGTCCACCCCCACCGCCGATGAGAGCGCAGCCAATGGACCTGTGGGAAATACGCCGAAGGCGGGATCGGAGGTTACAATGACCAAGACAGGGAAGATCATGCTGCGTGAAGTCCGCACTCAAGATGGGCAGGTCGTGCCTACCTGGTGCGTGGGAGATCTCCAGATCACGCTCTTTGGCAACAGCTCGATTGTTCAAGCCAAGGTGTATAATGCCGATCCAACGGTACCAACGCCCAATTACGAGGATTACTCCGACTCGGACTTCCCGGGGTTCGACTGGATTAATCTCAGCAATTACACCGGCATCAAGGAATCCGGTGGCAGGAAATGCATTGTATTTCAGGAGACAAACAAGCAGGACAAAGGGCCGCCTGTTATCATTTCGGCCTACATTGATTTTGCGACCCGGCTGCCTGTTGCCTTTATCGCGAGCGGCGGGACCCGTACTTATGTATTCAAGGACCCTCCCACCACCGAGTTGGTTCTCCCGACGCTCGTCGTCCAACTCCTTAAGAATCGCCAGAGAGAGATGGATTCGGCAACCCCCAGATCGCAGATGCAATAGCTCGTCCTTGAAGTGCTTGAAGAAGAAACCGTCGGCAACTGATGAAGGTCGAAAATCAATCTGACTTCATATTTACAAGATTTTCCACAATAGGACGTATTTACAATCATGCTCAAGTTCAACCTCAGACGAACTTTCCCTGCGTTGGCAATGTTGCTAGGAGTGTTATTGGGAAGCCTTTCCCTAATAGCAACTCAATCGCTAAGCGCCGACCCAATCCTTGATAGCGTTAAATTTGGGGATAGTGATTCCGAGAAAAGTCATCAATTTTCAGATGAGCATAGTGAAATTATTCAAGGCGGCCTGAATCAACCGGCGCGTCATCTGTTGCCTTTGGACCCCGTGTCCTATGAAGGCGGCAGAATTAACTTTGTGATGAAAGTTGATGGCGAAAAATTGAATTATCTTACCGTCAAGCTCTGGGGTTCCGATTGTGGTGCGCTGAGGGGACGTCTGCTGCTCTGGGCCGAAGAAAAACAGGTTGGCTATCGCAATGTGGGTGATTATGACATCCTTAACCAATGCGATGATGGTCCGCTTTATCCCAATCGCTTTGTTTATGTCACCGTTCCGTTGCCACCCAACCTGACAAAAGGTCACGATCAGATTTCCCTGGCCATTTCTTCCCTTGGTCCCGAATGGTTTTATGGAACGACTTTTGAACAATATCAAAAGAACCTGACTGAGGCGACGCGCGGAATTTATCAGGCCTACACGGGAACGAGCCCTTACTTTATACCTCCCGCCGATGAAATACAGGGTGCGCTGACGGTATGGCCCGTTCGCACCTCGCCTGGTGATGAAATTCTCGATCAGGCGAAAAATAAAGTTAATAGCCAACTCGAAAGGTTGGTCTCACAACCGCCGGTTCAGGGCAATAATATGCGAAAACGGGAAGCGGTGATCCGTGCGCTTGCCTCTGGCTATGTGAATCCATGGGCTTCGATCTCCAAAAGTGATGCGGCGTTGACACAGATCATCGCAGCGGGTGATTCCTATGCCCGCGCGCAAGCGGCTGATTCGAGTTTTGTCGGGAATGACTGGCCCGGGGCCGGCCCCTTGGGAGAAGCCATCATGCAGATTTATCCTCAACTCGATACAGCCTTGGCTGAGACGATTCCAGACCTTTCCGAAACCCGACGGGTAGCATGGAGTTCTGTCCTGAAGGCAAGTGTTGATTTTTGGAGAACCCATCGCAGGAATTACACGAATCAGTCGATGATCGTGGACTGGAATATCTATACAGCCAATCGTGCCCTCGAATTGATTGATCCTGCCAACGCGTTACCCGAGGACAAAGCCATGAGCTATCTCTACCAGGCCGCCGGAGTTGCGCCGTGGTTGGGTAATGATACCCCGGATGGAGGCAGCGAGAAGCCCTACGGCTCGGGCTATTATCTGGTCACTGAGAAAGGTCTATCCCGCGAACTTGGCTACGTCGGGACTTATGGGGAAACCATTCTCAATTTCCTTTCCCACATGGTACGGGTTACTGGAGACGAAAAGCTTCGTACGCAATTGGCAAAAATCGCCCACGCCCGAACTTATTTTCGCTATCCGGCGCCCGACGCGGATGGATTTCGCGCCATGCGGCTGGAAAGCATCATCGATAATAGAACCGCGCATTATCCGGCAGGCGTGGCTTACGCGATGGCGGACGTGCGTGAGGACTGGGAACTTGAACCGGCCGCTGTCCTCAAGGATGTCGAGTCGGCTGGTATCGCGCAGCAATGCCTGGCGGACGACCAATGCTTCGCCCGTGTCGCCCGCCGGCTGAATGATAATGATCCCAATAACATTCGCGGGATGATGCAAGCCGTGGATGATTATAAAACTGTCACGGCATTGCCGCCGAGCCCGGTCCGATTGCCGATGAGCGATGGACAAAAAGATTTTGCCTGGGCAGACGAAGGAGACGCAGTGCTCGCTTTACGACATGGAGATCAAAAGCTCTTCATCAATTTCTACTACCGTGCCGAACGGGGCATCAATGGTATCGCTCGAATCGACGATCAAACTCCAACCATGGAACGCATTGTCACCGCAAAAACGGAATTTGAATACGAACCGAGCGGCGTGAAACCCTATATCCGGCCCCATTGGATTGATACGATTCGCACCCCCGGTTTTCCGCCTCCGGGGACTGATTTTGATCAGGCGTGGGCGGGTGAACAAGAGCCCGTCGCCGCCCGTCCCTCGGATGCACAGCAGCCCAGTTACGACGGTTGGGGTCCGTTCCTGGGCAAAGCTTCATTCTATCATCTGCGATATGGCGATTATCTCATAGGAATGAATTGCAGCGATAGCAAAACCTACGAGCTCGCAGTTCCGGATAACCGTAAATCAGCGTCGGACCTCATTTCTGGCAAGACGCTATCAACTGAACAGCCTGTCCAAATTCCGCCCATGTCGACGGTTGTACTTTATCTCGGAAAGTAAGCCCCCTCGCGTCATTCGTCGCGGTCTCTAATGCTGCCGATTCTTTCTGGCCGTCATAATATCAAGCAGAACCAGGCTGAATGAATCAAACTCGATTTTGTCTTAATAAGCCGGTAGCATTTGCGTCTAAAAGAAAATTGGAATTGATTCGGTTTCCTCATGAGACCGGTTCGTTCTGGTCCATTTGTTTTTTCAAAGTCCGCGAGGCCAATCGTGAAATATAGATAGTTACGCCTATGGTTGCGATCAAGCCCAGACCTTGGAGAAGCCATTCCAGCAGGCTGTGTTGCCGAATCTCCGGTCCGATCTTGGCGAGATTGCCGAGAAGCCTTCCCACATAAACGTAGATGCAGGTGGAAGGGATGGAACCGATCTCGGTCGCCAAGAGAAATTCGCCGGCCGAAATATTGGTCAGGCCGTACGCGTAATTGATAAGACTAAACGGCATGATGGGAGAAAGGTGGGTCAGGCAAACAATTTTCCAGCCTTCTTTTTCGACGGCGGTTTGGAGGGCGCGCATTTTTTGGGACCGGGCAAAATATTTTGCAGCCCAACCGCGCAGCAGGTAGCGGGTGATCAAGAGGCTGATGAACGCGCCGACTCCATTGCCGGCAAGGACCAGGATAATACCGCCCCAGAATCCGTAAACGGCGCCTGCTCCCAACGTCAAAACCGAGCCTGGCACGAAGACCAGGCACGAACCAGCATAGAGGCCGACGAATAGCAGCCAACCGATCCACCCCGCCGCCTGAGTGTCCTCCATCCAGCGCACCGCTTGATTCAGCCAGTCTGAGGTCATGCCTCAAACAAAGCGATAACTTGCGCGTTGTCACCCGGTATTCAATTGGTCCGAGAAACGCGATCCCGTGAAAGTTCGCTCAATGCCTGCCGCCGTTGCCCGATTGTCCTCCGCCACCCGACGCATGCACGCCTCCACCGTAAGACCGACCACCGCCGCCGAAACTGCCCCCGGAGAAATGCGCGGCGGGAGCACCGCCTCGGAAGCCTCCGCCATTGAAATGCGGTTGCGGTGCTGGAGCAAACGAGCGGAAGCTTTGCTGCGGATGGTAGTAACTGGGAGCACTGGAACGAAACAGAGGCGCGCTTGTGTGAAAGACTCTCGAAGGATGATAGCTTTCTCCTGAAGAGTAGGAGGGAACGCTGCTGAAGGTCGAGGTTGTGCGTGACGGCACGCTCACCTGCGGCCCAGCGGCTTCTCCTGTATATATCGACTCTTCACTGGATGGAGCCGATGTGTGCCGCGTTACAGGTTCGCCCGTGTATCTCGATTCTGTGGAAACAGAGGGCGCAGCGGCCCGGGTTGCACCCATCGCCGTGTTCTCGCTCGCGCCACCTCCAAATATCGAGGTCGATCGCGTGTCGGTCCGCAGAGAACTCAGCGGCCGAGTCAGCGGACGCGAGATGCGCGTGTCGGTGGTGGCAACCTTCGCATTTGCCGGCATATGGCTCTGGGCCAGTGTCGCCGCGTGGATTTGCTCAGCCGTCGGGCTGGCCGGTCTGATCCGCGAGTTAACCGCCAGCGGGCGGTTGATGTCGGTGCCACGATTCACGCTCGTGTTCGCCAGTGTCCGGCCCACCGATTCGGGCCGGGCGGTCTTTACCGTAGCCGGATCAATCCTCGGCGCATAAACGGCCAGCGTGTCGCCACGCAAGCCCGCGTTACCAAGTCGCGAGGCGGAAGTTAACTGGACATGCTCGATGGGCGTTCTGGAACGCGCATTCAAGGCCGCCACCGAAGGTCCCTCTGTAGTTACGCGTCCAAACTGGCCCGCACCGTCCCGGTGGAAGTTGATGTTGGTCACGTTCCGGGTGTGATCGATGAGGGCGAAGTTGTCGCGGCGATCCCGAAAATGCCGCCAGCAATCGGGGTCTCCAATGTAGGCCACCGGGCAGAAATTATAGCACCAGGGACCAATGCCGTAGGCCAGGTCGCAGTCATTGCCGATGTGGAAACCAAAGAAGCCAAAACCCCAGTCGAAGTAATCATCGAAGAAGTCGATGCCCACATCCGAGTCCGGCGGTAGCGGAGCCCAACCCACATCATCATCTCCATCGCGCCAACTCACCCAGGCCGGAGCCCACGTATAGCCGGGTACCCAGACCCACCCGTAACCGTCCAGGTTGACCCAGCGGCCATAGTGGTCAGTGGCCCAGCCGAACGGCTCATTGGATACCCACGACATGCCGGCATCCGTATTGACCCAGTGGCCGTAAGTGTAGGGCCGCCAGTTCGGATCACTTTCCGTGGGCTGAAAGACATAGCCATATTGATCTGTCTGGATCCACGTTCCCTGACTCGCCAATTGATCGTAGAAGGTTTGAAAGGAAACGTTGGTGTCTCCGTTTTGCGGAGCGTTGTTATCCCCCGCTTGCGAAATATTGCTGTTGCCATTTTGCTCATCCTGCGCGCGCACGAATCCGGGCGTGAGAGTAAAGGCCAGCAACGCAACGAGGCCAAGCGTCTTGAAAAAAGTGTTCATAAGTTTTTTTCACGGTTTTTATGAATCAGTCTCTACTAATTTTGACGTGGCGAAATAGACCGGGTTTCGGTTTTTTGCGAAAAAAATTGATTACCGCATGGCAACAAATCGCGAGTGGCAGAGGTTAGCCCCCTGAAAGCAGGGCAAAAAGGAAGTCCGACCAGATTCGTGCAGGCAATTGCGCCCACGGAAGATCGGGTCATTTGCTTATGATGAGTTATCCATTCGGCTGGGAAGAAGATAGTGGCTACTCAAGCTTCACAACCATTGCTGGGACCGGAAATCTTCTTACTCCTGGCTTACCCAGTGCATTTTTTGCGGATTTAGCACCGCCACAGTACTTTTAAGAATGAGCATCGTCCTAAAGCTTGTTTAAGTTGTAGGTTGTCCGGGGATGCGGTATTTTCACACACTATGCAAAGTGATAATCACGATTGGTGGGTTTTAGGTTGCGACCCCATTCAAGGGCATCTTCTTGTTAAATGCCTTCTCACCCAGCGTACAGGTGTTGTTAAAAACGCAAGTGCTGAAGAGTTGCTTATGGCCAGCGCCAAGAATTTTGCGTCGTACCCTTGGATAGAGCCGGAACGTGTAACCGAAGCCCCTCTAAAACCTCATGTAATCAATTTGGCCAAAAAGTCTCAAAATCTTTCGACATTCATGCAGAAGACCAAGTCGCTGGTATCGAGGCGTAACGAGTAGCTTTAGATAATGGCCCGTCCCGTTTGGACAACCTGCTTGATGTCTGTCCGAATAACCGCATCGAGCTTGGTTATCGGTTAACGCCGCCTCGTTCCGGTCCTCAAGCGCGCGCCTAAGTCTAACGCAAGCCTACGTGATAACGGCGCCTGTATTGAGTGGGCGTCAATTTGGTCTCCAATTTGAAACGGCGTGAGAAATAGAACATGTCCTGAAAGCCGGTCTGCGCCGCGATTTCTCCCACCGGCAACGTTGTCTCGGCGAGCAGGCGCCGTGCGTTCTGGAGACGGAGATTCAAAAGGTAACGTCCCGGCGCTATTTTAAAGGCATCAAACCAACGACGGCGCAACGTGGAGGTGGACATGCCATGACGCCGGGCAATTTCTTCCAGATCGTGCGAGAGGTGAGGGTGATTACGGAATTGGACAACGATCTGTTGTACGATCTGGTCGTCTCTATCTGGGCGGCCTTTTTTTATTCCTGGAAGCAGCGATTCGAGGATTAGCCGTTCGCAAATGCTGTCGACACGATCAGCCGTAAGTTCCATGCTCTGGCTCCTGCTTAGCGCGCGTAATTCATCCACTTGAGCCATGACGCGCTCAAGATCATGAATTGGCCAGACCGGGCGGGCTTCATCGACAAACCCGCGCTGTCGAAACCATGGCATGCATTTGGCATCGTAGATTAAATAGAGTTCATCCCAGGTTTCGGCGGAGACGTGAGGTCCATAATCGAGCGCATCGCCGGGCCATTGGGTGATGACAAACGGGGCCTGCACCGGCCAGGTCCGGTTTTTTGCGACAAAAATCGCCGGATCCGCGCAGGATCAACGAGAAATTGCAACTCTGAAATGTGGCGCGTATCCGATGATCTTTTTTTTAATCTCGCCCATACTGACTAAGGGGCAGCGTGAAGGAAATCGGCGTGGATAAACCGCCCAGTGTTTGGAAAAAGAATCCATATTGTTGATTAATCGGTCCATTGTAGCGGCATAAAACTACGATAGAATGAAAAAATAAGACAAGGTTACTTCAGTATGGCTAAAAATCCAAAGGCTGTTTCTTCTCCGTTTCGCGTGGGCATGATCGGTTGTGGCGCAATCAGCAACGCCTACTTTCACGGTCTCAAACCATTTTCTAAACTCGCGCAAATCACCGCCTGTGCCGATCTGGATATCGAGCGCGCCCGCAAGAAGGCTTCTGAACATGGCGTGGGCAAAGCTTATTCCGTGAAGGAACTCCTCGAAGATCCGGAAGTTGACGCCGTGCTCAACCTGACAATTCCAGGAGCTCATGCCGCCGTGAATCTTCAGGCCTTAAAGGCGGCCAAGCATGCCTATTGTGAAAAGCCTTTTTCGCTCACCTACAGTGAAGGGATAAAAGTGCTTATGGAAGCACAAAAGCGAAAGCTGCTCGTGGGCTGCGCGCCGGATACCGTGCTGGGCGGCGGCATTCAGACGTGCCGCAGGTTGATCGATGAAGGTGTCATTGGACGACCTGTCGCAGCGACTGCCAACATGCTTTGTCATGGTCATGAAAGCTGGCATCCGAGTCCCGAGTTCTATTACCAGACGGGCGGAGGGCCCCTCTTCGACATGGGACCCTATTATCTGACTTCGCTCGTGACCATGCTCGGCCCGGTCAAAAGTGTTTCGGCTCTCGCAAAGACCTCCTTCAAGGAGCGGCTGATTACCAGCCAGCCATTGAACGGTAAGAAAATCAAAGTGAATACCCCGACACATCTTTGCGGGGGGCTGGAGTTCGGCCAGGGAGTGGTTGGCACAGTCACGATGAGCTTTGATGTCTGGGTGCATCATCTTCCGATGTTGGAAATTTATGGGACGGAAGGCTCTCTCCAATGTCCCGACCCAAATACTTTTGGCGGAGAAGTTCAGGTATGGACCACAAAGAAGAGAGAGTGGGAAAAAGTCCCCCTGACCCATAGCGATCAAATTGGCCGTGGCGTGGGCATCGCCGACATGGCGGCTGCATTGCAAAATCGTCGCCAACATCGGATGAATGGCGAACTGGGACTTCACATCGTTGAGGTCATGGAAGCTTTCCATATCTCGGCCAAGGCCGGACGAAAAATAGCCATGAGGTCACTTTGCCGCCAACCGGAACCGCTGCCGGCAGGACTTTCTCCCGGTCAACTGGACTGATTTCAGTCACCGCATTATGAAAAAGAAAGCACTGATTGTTTATGGAGGATGGGAAGGGCATCAACCCAGGGAAACTTCCGAGATCGTGGCCCACGATCTCAAGGATGCCGGATTTGAGGTCGAATTATCTGACAAGCTCGAGTCATTACTCGATGAAACGCGTCTGAAGACCCTCGACCTGATCGTTCCCAATTGGACGATGGGACAAATGACGGGAGAACAGGAAGGCGCCTTGGTGCGGGCCATCGAAAGCGGCGTTGGTTTGGGCGGTTTCCATGGCGGCATGGGCGATGCCTTCCGCAATAGCACGGGATATCAATTCGTTGTTGGGGGCCAATTCGTTGCGCATCCCGACAACCACAAGGATTATCTTGTGCAAATCGTCAAGAGTACCGATCCGATTGTTGTCGGGTTGAGCGACTTTTACGTCCACTCCGAACAGTATTTCATGCATGTCGACCCCTCCAACGAAGTGCTCGCTACCACGACTTTTCAGACAACCAGCACGCCTTGGGTCAATGGCACGGTCATGCCAGTGGTTTGGAAACGGAAATACGGTCAGGGCCGCGTCTTCTATCAGTCCATGGGACATGGCACGAAGGAATTTGCTATTGCTCAAGTTCGCGAAATCACCAAACGCGGCCTCTTGTGGGCTGCGAGATAACACAGTCTTTGTGCGGAAAAACTTAGTTTGAACAAACCTTGACGGCATGAAGACACTCAAAGGCGGAATGCTCGGCTACCACTCGCGATCCCAGTGGGAACCAAAGACCAAATGGATGTGAGGGTGTTGGACAACGTCTTTTCATGTTACGGCTTTGTTGGGTTCCAGGCACGAAGACCAGACATACTTGGTTTACCTTGGTTGCGGCCGCTCCCGAAAGCCGCTCACGTTTCCGATTTCGAGGGATTTCACCAGGGAGCGAATTCCGCCGGAGCAATTCGCTTCCGTTAGACACGCGGCTGCGACACAGACGGCGTAGCGAAGACATTCCTCCATCGATTTTTCTTCGTGGAGTCCGTAAAGCAGGCTGGCGAGGAAAGCGTCGCCCGCGCCGGTAGTTCCGATAATTTCATCCTGCGCGATCTGAACGCTGCCGTGGGAGAGGATGCGTCCGTCGCGGCCCGCGGCGATGGCGCCTTCGGGGAAATGAATGATGACCCATTCGCGCACGCCGGCTTCCAGAAGATTTTGCGCGGAGGCGCGAAGCTGCGTCAGGTCAATGCCCTGCTCAGTGCGAATTTTTTGGCCCGTGGTGCGCCCTGCCTCGAACTCGTTCAAGATGGCGTAATCAGTATATTTCAGGGCCGGTCGAACGATGGCGGGAAAGCGATTGCTGTCTTCGCTGACGACATCAATGCTGGTTTTGAATCCGGCTGCGTGAGCCTGTTTGAGAAGTCCCGCTGCGACGGTGCCGTGTTCGGGATCGAGCCGGTCGAGCAAGAGCAGGTAGCCGAGATGGAAAAGTTTGGCGCGGCTGGCGCTGAAATCAAAATGCTCAGGACCGAGCAGAGCGTTCGCGCCCCGTTGATGGAAAAATGTGCGGCGTCCCGTCGACTTGACCGACATGACGTCCGTGTAGAAGGTGTGGGCTTCCTTGCAAGTGTGGAGTTGTCCGGCGTTAATGCCATGACGAAGACAATCGACGCGGATGGCTTCGCCGTCTTTGTCGTCGCCGACGAGTCCGAGCGCTTCGAGCGGGAATGGAGCTTCCAGCCGTGCGAGATCGATCATTGATTTAGCCGTTAACCCGCAGGGTAGCGTACTCATCTCCGACGGATTATGCAGCGTCAAGCGGCTATCAAACGACGGTCAAATTGGTTGGAGCGCTTCCGCGGAGGCCGTAGCCCACATTTGCGTTTCGGGCGATGCCGCCTATGCCTGCGATTGGCATGGCAATGTCTACAAGCTGGCCTTATCGGATGGCTCAATCACCTGGAAAAAAAATGTTACCGCTTCCGTCTGGCATGACGACATCAAGCAACTTCTCGTCGAACCCTACGCCGGACCGACCTATGGGGTGGCAAAAAGAGCGGCCGCCGAGCAACCTCTCGACGGGGACAATGTCGCAGCATCTGCCACGGTTCAAGTGCACGGTGAAGGCGGTTGGTTTAAGTCCTACCGAGTTCACATCGATCCCCACGATCTGGTGGATGGCGCGATAGATAATCTACCCAACCCGTGGCTCGATATTGTCGACCAGGAAAAAGCGGATGATTGGAGCAAATTCGCCTATGTGGATTTTGAATGGCCGGCCCCCATCGAACTCCAGGGATTGTCCATCCATGAAGATACCCGGCATCCGGAAAGCTGGCCTTACAATTGTTGCCTGCAGGCCTATGAAGATGGGGTTTGGCACGACTTGGCCGTAAGCGTGATGGGGCCTGGCCCATGGCATAATCTGGTGCTGCCCAAGCCACAAAAAGTTACAAGGATTCGCTATTGGATTACCTCCATCTCAGCGAATAATATTTGGACCGATGAAATAAGAGTGATCGCGGCAAAAGGGCAGTGATGCGACCTAACGATACTCTTGACTCCACGTTGGGCCATCACAGCATTAGGAAATGGACGCGGCGATTCGATACAGCGATCAAATCCGCCTAAGGCACTCCGAACTGGAGCCTTTCTGAAATCGATGGGTCGCCGTTACAGCCATCCCAACTCTTCTCAGCAACAGGTGGTCGTCTGTACTGCCAAGCCTGAACAGGACACTCTTTGGACCGTAAGGGACCGCATGGCCAACCGGAAGAGTACAAAACGCGCGACCCAGGCGGCGGTGACAACGTGGGGCGGCTGAAAAATGGGGACGAAATGCATGCGGCTATTATTTCGTTTCGATTTGCAGCACGTTGACCGAATAAGGCGCAACAGTCTGCGTGAAGGTGTTTCCAAGGCCGGTTGCTTTTGAAGTCACCGGCACGATCTTCGTCGGCTCGGTGATCGAGTTGGTGTCGCCTGGGTTGGCTGACGACAAGGTGACGAGCGTTCCTTCGGGCGCGACGCTGGAGACTCCCTTGAGGTTGATTTGCACAGATTGCGCCGCGCCTGCTGTGTTCACGACTTTGAGGTAAATCGCGCCTTGCTTGCTGTCTCTCGTGGCAACGTAGTAGAGGGAGGGAATCTGCTTCGGCGGTGGTGGCGTTGCCGGTGGTTCGCCTGGCTTGGTTCTTCTCGCGGGCGGCTGCCAGGTTTGCGTGGGAATATTTTCCGAGGTGACGGAAAGAACGCTGTCGCCCAGATGCGTGTTGAACATTTTTTGGGCGTAGTACGAGGGTGAACCGTAACTGGTGAGGGCGTTGTAACCAATCAGGTTGGAAGCCCACTGCATGCCGCCGGGGTTGACGTTGACGAAAAGTGGCGCGTAACTGGCCATGATCACAACGTCCGAATTGCGCTCCATTCCTGTCATCCAGGCGGCATCGCCCAGGGCGGCATTCATATTCGTGGTCATTCTCCCCTCTCGCGTGGCCCATTCACCGACGAAAATCTTCGGCCCTTTGCGATCAAACGTGTCGAAACGATTCGACTCGATTTCAGCTTGCTCCGCAGCGTTGTAATAGTGGTGCTCATCGATCACGTCCGCGGTGGGGTAGGCTGCCACCGGTCCACAGGTGTTGATGCATTGCAGGTTCGGGTACTTCGCCTTAATCGCATCATAGAACTGGGTATACCGGCCTTGGTAGCTGTGTGATTTGTCAGCGAAGTCCTCGTTGCCGATCTCGACATAAGTCAGCGGGAACGGCGCGGGATGCCCATCCTTCACCCGTTCAGCGCCCCATTTGGTGCTCGCGTCGCCGGTCACGTATTCAATTTCGTCGAGTGCATCATCGACGAAGGGTTGCAGAGCGGGACCGGGGTCCACGTGCTCTCCCTTGAGCGAATAGCCGGCGTAGACGGCCAGCACGGGCTGGATGTGGAGGTCCTCGCACCACTCCATGAATTCGAGCAGTCCCATGCCGTCATTGGCGCCGTAGCCCCAGCAGCCGGAATGGCCGGGACGCTGTTCGAGCGGTCCGATGGTTTGTTTCCAGGGAAAGCGGTCCGCGATGGTGCGTCCCTCGAGAAAATTTCCGCCCGGCAGGCGGAGGAAAGTCGGCTTCATGTCGGCAAGAAGCTGCATGATGTCGATCCGGTTGCCGTTGGGCCGGTCGTTGTAAGTCGGCGGAAAGAGAGAGACGAGATTGAACCAGAGCGTACCAGGCTTCTCTGTTGAGATGACGAAGCGTGTCGCGGCGGTTGGCGTCACGTCATCGCCGGTCGTCAGAGTCGCGGTATATTTTTGCCATGTGCTTGTAATCGCCGGAACTTGCGTGGTCGCGAACACTTTCGCGCCGTCGTTACTCTCGATGCTCGCCGTGAGCGGCCCGTTTCCGGAACCGTCCGACTTCGCATAGAAGGAGAGACGGTAAGTCGTCTTCGGCTTCACCGGTATGCCCCAATATCCGTCATTGGCGATGCCGACTCGATGACCGGTCGATGCCTGAATTGCATCGAGCTTTAAGCACCTTGCCAAGACGGTTCCCTCGATCGGCTGGCTTTCGTCGAGGGATATTGCGCCCGTTCCGCCGCTGTCCTGCACGACCGACCAATGATTCGCCTCCGTGGCGTCGTCCCTAAAAATACGGTTTTGGATCAATTCCCCATAAAGTCCTCCTTCGTAGGAATGGTTGATCTCCTCCGTCATTAGGCCGTAAAGCGTCGGACTAACGTGGGCCGTCACCTTGCTCGCGTCGATATTAAGGATGGGCGTCGCGGAATTCGTCTGCCCGCACGCGAGCGATTCAACGGCAATTGCGGCCGTGGCGGCAAAAAGAGCGAAGGGAATTTTAGTCATAAGTATCTTGTTCGGAAACCACATGCTGGGTTAAAAGTTTCGTTATGGACATGCTCGCAACCCACAAGTACTTACGTGAAACACACCTGATCGGTCCGCGTTGCCGGGAATCGACTGTTTCCCATGAACGATGCCCAATCATGGCAACGTTTCATATCTCTCAGATCGGCCATAGCGAAATCCGGCCGCTTTACCGCATGGTCCGGCTCGATCCAAGCTTCAGCCACATCGTCGCCTGTTTTGGCGGACGAGGGCGAACGCTTATCGACGGAAGCTGGCAATCGTGGGAGGCAGGGCAGGTCTTGTTGACGCCTCCACACGCGCCGCACGCTTTCGAACCTGCAGGGAATAAGCCGTGGAAAATTGCGTGGATTTTTTACGAGCAGCCACCCGGTATTGTCCCCGTCGTCACCCATGACCGTCCCGCGTTGATCAATGCGGACACCGCATCATTTGTCGGCGTCGTGCAAATGTTCTGTCGGGAAATCGGTGGCGAGGCTGACGGTTCGGCGATCCAATCCCTTGTGACTTTGAT